>Ga0209060_10000435_pt1 | contig 80117 bp, 55 predicted proteins | sample Coa_R1_8_FD_187155 | JGI IMG/M metagenome (GOLD analysis project Ga0209060, IMG submission 187155) | Surface soil microbial communities from Centralia Pennsylvania, which are recovering from an underground coalmine fire - Coalmine... | ecosystem: Environmental > Terrestrial > Soil >... | reverse complement strand
GGGTACGGGTCTGGTTGGATTGGTGGGTACTCTCAGGCGCAGGATTAGTGCATAAGCTTGGTCTGGTCCAAAGAGAGGCGGGCGCATATCGCGCCCGCTTTTTTGAGTTGGGATGATTCACAGGCGATTGTGCCGATAGCAGGATCGGTCATGCTGTCTTCTCCGGTTTCGACGTGGCCTGCGATGCGGCGCTGGAAGGTAGTGTCGGAGCTGGCTTCGATGGTGAAGTCGTACCAGCCGTAGAACTGTTTTCGTGGCGAGTGGGTTGAGATGGTGTCGCCTGCTTTAAGTGTGTGCGTTGTTGTTTCGCCAGTGTAGGAGTCGAAGACGGTGAACTGGCAGGCGGGGCCGCGGTTGACGATCTCAAGGGTGACGCGGGAGCGGACGGCATCGTACAGGGTGGTGATCTCGAGATTCGCTTTATCGGTGCTGGCGGTGCTTCCTTTGAAGGCGCGCAGGAAGCCGTTGGGACCGTAGACGGAGAGATCGTAGACGCCCTGGGTGGATTGAAGCTTCCAGCGATCGGAGACGAGGGTGCCGGGTTCTAAAGTGTACGTCCATGGGCCGTTTTGGGCGTTGCCGGAGCGGACGTGGAAGACGGCGGTGGCTTTGCCGATGTTATTGAAGTCGATGCGGAAGGTTTGCTTGAGGAAGTCGGCCTCTCCTTGGGCGTTGAGGACGTAGGGGACGGCTCGGGCTGGTCGGGTGCCGGATTCTTGTATAGGGATGGCTTGGTCGGTGGGTGGGGTGGGGATGTAGTCGGGGTGCCGTGCGTTGTCTGGTGGGATGTAGGCTACGGTGCTGGGTAGCGGTACGGTGGCGGCATTCGGTGAGGTGAAGTTGAAGGCCGAGGTGAGATCTCCGGTGACAGCTCTGCGCCATTTGGTGATGTTGGGCTCTTTGACGCCGAAGCGCTTTTCGACGAATTGGATGAGTGAGGTGTGGTCGAAGACTTCGGAGTTGACGTAGCCGCCCTTGCTCCAAGGAGAGATGACGACCATGGGAACGCGCAGGCCGAGGCCGTAGGGGCCGGCGGGGTACTCGGAGTTGCCTTCGAAGATTTCGTTGGTGATGGGGACGGTGGATTTGCCCTGGGCGCTGGACGACGGCGGGACGGGGGGAGGCATGTGGTCGAAGAAGCCGTCGTTCTCGTCGTACATTAGGAAGAAGACGGTCTTGCTCCAGGTGTCGGGGTTGGCGGTGAGGATATCGAGGATCTGTGAGACGTACCATGCGCCGTAGTTGGCGGGCCAGTTGGGGTGTTCGGTGTAGGACTCGGGCGCGACGACCCAGGAGACTTGCGGGAGGTTGCCGCTGCTTACATCCTGCTTGAAGATGTCGAAGAGCGTGCCTGATTTAAGGATGTTGGTACCGGTGCGGGCTTTTTCGGCGAGGGGCGAGCCCTGCGGTGCGTTTTGATACTGGTGGAAGTAGAGGAGTGAGTTGTCGCCGTAGTTGCCGATGTAGGGGTTGTCGCCGGTCCATCCCCAGAAGTCGCTGGCGTCGAGGCCTTCGCCGATGTCCTGATAGATCTTCCAGGAGACGCCGGCTTTTTCGAGGAGTTCGGGATAAGTGGACCAATCGTAGCCGGCTTCGGCGTTGTCGATGACGGGGCCGCCGTTTTTGCCGTCGTTGCCGACCCAGCCTGTCCACATGTGATAACGGTTGGGGTCGGTGGGGCCGAGGAGGGAGCAGTGGTAGGCGTCGCATACGGTGAAGGCGTCGGCGAGGGCGTAGTGGAAGGGAATGTCGCTGCGGGTGAGGTGGGCCATGGTGGTGGTGCCTTTTTGCGGGACCCACTGATCGTTATTGCCCTCGTTCCAGGCGGCGTGTGTGGTGGTCCAGTCGTGGGCGAGGTCTTGCAGGAACTGGAGGCCGAGGTTAGGCGCGCCGGGGTGGAAGGGAAGGACGTAGTTGCTGCCGCCATTGGGCTGGTACCAGACTGGATTGCCGGAGGGGAGGGTGACGGCGCGAGGGTCACCGAAGCCGCGGACGCCGCGGAGGGTGCCGAAGTAATGATCGAAGGAGCGGTTCTCCTGCATCATGAAGACGATGTGCTCGACGTCGTTGATGGTACCGGTGCTGTTGTTGGCGGGAATGGCGAGCGCTCGAGCGATGCTTGCGGGGAAGGCTGCGGTTAGGGCGGAGGTAGAGAGTAGTTGCAGAAATGTGCGACGGTCAGTTGCCATGGGGAGAGCCTCGCGTGGAGATGAAGTCGACTGCGAAGTGAGGCTAGCTGGCGGTTGTTGCTGGGATGTGACGGTAGAGTGACAAGTTTGCAACGAAGCGAAGGTGGTGGCTCTCTAGTGCCGTTGGCTCAGGCGCTCTTTCTTGACGTGACGGCGGAGAAGGTTGACCAGCGCTGTTCTATATCGTGGCTGTCGCAGTGTGGGCAGGCGGGATTTTCGGCGTCGTGTTCGGCGATGTGCAGCGTTAGGATGAATGTTTTGTTGCAGACTTTGCAGAAGTATTCGTAGTGGGGCATGGGAACCTCCCATGGGTTTGATGATCGGGATTCTAGACCCGTTGATGGAGGAGTTCAACTGAGAGCGGTCGTGAGGAATACGGAGTGCGCTAAGAGCGAGTGCCCCATTCATGTCGTGATACGACTGCGGCATAAGTGGGGCACTTGGCCCACTATGCATTTGCGAATTCAAGCAAGACTCTACTTAGCGCCGTGTGCTTTTATGTGTTCCTTGGCTGCAATCTCCGCGTGCTCGTCGGCGTGAACGCGGTGAGCGTGCGCCAAGTGTGCGTGGTGGGCGGCTTTCTCATGCTGGCCGGCTTCGTGATGTTTGGCGGCTTCATGGTGGTGCCGTGCAGCGTGTTCATGATGTTCAGCTGCCTGCTTGTGATGATGACCTGCTTCCTTTGACATTGTCTCGACTCCTTTTGAACGATGCTCCGCTCCTGGACTGACAACAACGTGGAATTATCGGCAGCTCGATCGACTCTCGAGGTTAGAGAAGGGTTAATAGATGATGAACAAGTCTAAAGTCCCATGACTGTAGCTTCTAAAATAGAAGATATGGAAAAGAAGAAGCTTGGTAACTCCGATATGGAGCTTACGTCGATTGGGTTTGGAGCATGGGCGATCGGCGGAGGTGACTGGCAGTTTGCGTGGGGACCGCAGGACGATAACGATTCGATCGCGGCGATCCATAAGGCGCTGGATCTAGGGATCAACTGGATCGATACGGCTGCCGTGTACGGTCTTGGCCACTCGGAAGAGGTTGTTGCGCGCGCGCTGAAGATGGCCTCGCAGAAGCCGTATGTGTTCACGAAGTGCGGTCTGGTGTGGAACGAAAAGCGTGAGGTGTCGAATGATTTGAAGCAGGTTCGGCGCGAGTGTGAGGATAGTCTGCGGCGGCTTGGGGTGGAGACGATCGACCTGTACCAGATGCACTGGCCGAAGCCGGACGAAGAGATCGAAGAGGCGTGGGGCGTGATGGCCGATCTTCGGAGGGAAGGCAAGGTGCGCTGGATTGGCGTCTCAAACTTCAGTGTTGTTCAGATGGAACGGGCGATGAAGATCGCTTCCATTACGTCGAACCAGCCGCCATACTCGATGCTGAACCGCGCGATTGAGGTTGAGGTTCTGCCGTTTTGTCAGAAGAACGGCGTTGGAGTGATCAACTACGCTCCTATGCACTCGGGTTTGCTGACTGGAGCGATGAGCAAGGAGCGCGTGGCGAACTTTCCCCAGGACGACTTCCGTCGCAACGCGAAGAACTACCAGGAGCCGCTGCTGTCGCGGAACCTTGCCGTGGCGGACTTCATCGGCGAGATTGGGAAGCGTCATGGAGTGAGCGCGGGCGTCATCGCGATTGCTTGGACGCTGCATCATCCCGCGGTGACTGCGGCGATCGTCGGCGGACGGAATGCGAAGCAGGTTGAGGGCGTGATTCCTGCGGCTACGTTCCGGCTTTCGGAGGAGGAGTTCGCGGAGATTCAGGCGTACCTGATCGAGAATGTAGCTTGAGAGAAGTGATCTTATGAGATAGCCCCGGGCTCGGTCCCGGGGCTATGTTTTTTGGCTGCTGGAGTGAGACCGAGAGAGCTACTTCTTCTGTGTGGCTTGTTTCTTCTGCGCATCGAGGAAGCGACGGACGCGGTCGAGGCTGCAGGCTTTGCCGAAGACGATCATGCTTTCGAGGAGTGGTGGGGACATGGTGCTGCCAGTGATGACGGCTCGGAGGAGCATGAAGTTTTCTTTGACGGACCAGGATTTTTCTTCGCCTAGTTTTTTAAGCGCGGGCTCGAGGGCTTCATGAGTCCAGTCAGTGGCTTCAAGGACGGCTAGCTGGTCGGTGGCGAAGGCTATGGTCTCTTCGAGGGTGCGCTTCTTGGGCAGGAAGACTTCTTGTGAGGGCAGGACATCGTCGCGGAAGAAGAAGCTGGTGAGGTCGCCGAATTGGGCGAGGGTTTCGATGCGGGTTTGGATGAGGGGCGCGATGTGGCTGAGGTAGGCGTCGGATAGGACGGTTTTGCGTAGCTCGGCGTAGAACTGGTCGGGGGTTAGCTTGCGGAGGTATTCGCCGTTGAGCCACTTGAGCTTGGTGAGGTCGAAGACTGGGCCGCCGAGGCGGATGTTGGTGAAGACGAAGTGCTCGACCATCTCGGCTAGTGTGAATTGCTCAGTGCCACCGTTGATGTCGGCAGGCATGCCGCCGCCCATGAGGCCGAGGAAGTTGATGATGGCTTCGGGGAGGTAGCCCGAGTCGCGGTAGTAGATGAGGGAGACGGGGTTTTTGCGCTTGGAGATTTTTGACTTGTCCAGATTGCGCAGGAGCGGCATGTGCCAGAAGCGAGGGAGCTGCCAGCCGAAGGCTTTGTAGAGGAGGACGTGTTTGGGGGTGCTGGAGATCCACTCTTCGGCCCGGATGACGTCGGTGATCTGCATGAGGTGGTCGTCGACGACGTTGGCGAGGTGATAAGTGGGGAAGCCGTCGGACTTCATGAGGACCTGGTCGTCGACGTTGTTATGGTCGAAGGTGATGTCGCCGCGGAGTTCGTCGCGGAAGGTGGTGGAGGCGGTGGAGTCGTTGGCGCGTGGAGGCACGGCGAGGCGGATGACGAAGGGTTTGTTGGCGGCTTCGTTCGCGGCGATCTGCTCGGGCGTGAGGAGGCGGCAGGTGCCCGGGTAGCGTGGGGGAAGCTTGGCGGCGGTTTGCTGCTTGCGGACGGCTTCGAGCTCTTCGGCGGTGCAGAAGCAGCGATACGCGGTGCCGTTGGCGAGGAGGATGTTGGCGTGCTCGCGGTAGATTTCGGTGCGCTCGGATTGGCGATAGGGGCCATGCGGGCCGCCGACGTCGGGACCTTCGTCCCAGGTGAGTCCGAGCCAGCGGAGGGAGTCGAAGATCATCTGCTCAGAGGTGGGGACGAAGCGGGTGCGGTCGGTGTCCTCGATGCGGAGGACAAATTTGCCGTCGCGCTGGCGAGCGTAGATGTAGTTGAGCAGGCCGATATAGGCCGTGCCGACGTGTGGATCACCGGTTGGGGAGGGGGCTATGCGGACGCGGATGGGGGCTTCGGTGCTGGTGCTAGTCATCATGGTGGCCAAACTTCGATGCTAGCAGAGATGAAGGCTTAACATCGGTCTGCACCGGTGCTTCCATTGGAGGCGACTGCGGATAAATCTGGTTGAGAGATGGATGTCAATAGGCTCAGATTGGGTGGTAGTTGGCGTTTGTGGTTGTCACCTTGAGTTGCTTGGCGGTCGCGTCTAGAACACTTTGTTGTACATGGTTGGTGCCGTCGGGCAGCTGGGCGAACTGTACTGCCAGTGTGACGATGTCTTTCGGATCGTCCATGTAAGTGTTGACGTTCACCGAGCTGATTTTCTTAGCCTCAGGGTCGAAAGAGATCGTCATTTGGTCGCCGGGCAGAGCGTAATCTTTGAATACGATTCCTCCCGCGCCCGTAGGTGAGGCTTTGCCGGACTGGAAGGCTTGTTGCATGCGCTGGGGATCGGGCGGGACGTACATGGCGAGCAGGGTCTTTACCTGTCCCATGTAATCCTTCATCTCTTCCTTCTTCTTTTCGACCACTCTCTGCTTGAGTCTTCCTCCGGTTGGCGGTGGTGGCGGGGCGCTCATGGGGGTCTTCTGTACCTTCCCGTCAGGGCCATACTGGCACATCGATTGAGTAGGGGGTCTATCCTCGCCTTTGAGGTTTAGCTGGGTGGTCTCCGTCCATTGATATTTGTGCAGCTTTTGCTGGTTCTCGGCAGCCGATTGTTTCACCGCTGCCAGTTTCTGCTGGAGATCTCCGCCTGCTTGTGCGATTGCAGGCACGGTCGTTGCAAGAACTGTAGCGGCGATCAGAAGAAAGCGACCTTTATTGGCTTGGGGCGCGCTGGCGGTGGGTTGGACGGAACAGATTCGTGCGGTGTCTCGATACATGTGGACGCGCTCCTGAAACTGAATTGTTTGTCAGGGGGCCGGTCGGTCCGACGAAGGAATGTCGCAAGGACAAAATCATCATGCGCTGCTGCTCGTCCAGTGTCAATTTTGGAGGTGGGTGATTACAACGAAGGAAGGCGCTTGCCGTGTCATTTTATCTATGGGTTTTCGCCATAGATGCTGACAGTGAAGAGCGAATCGTTGAATCGGTAGCTGCGAGAGAGGCGGAAGGAAGAGGTGCGCTTGTGAACCTCGTAATGGGTGCCGGTGACGACGGTGGGAACCGAGAGGAGGCAGGCGGCATTGAGGGTAGCGATCTTGGATTTCCATGCTCCTGCGAGCATGTTGGTGATCTCGCCCAGGCCGTCGATGACGGTCTCGTCGACGGAGGTGATCTCGATGCCGGCCATGCAGGCCGTCATTTGCATCGCGGCTTCTGATGGGACGAGAACGGTATAGGCGCCGCTGAGCGCTCCGGCGAGGCCGATGACGGCGGTCAGGGTGACTGAGTCGGATTCGGCGACGGTATTTTCAGCCACGCTGACGGGGACGCCGAGCATGAGGCCGAGAACCTCTTCGACGCTCTGATCGAGGGTTGCGGTGTCGGTGATGGATGAGAGGAAGGTACTCTGTATTGTTTCGTCGATCAATTCCAGGCTCACGCTTTTCGGTCTCCTTAGATCGCTGCTCATTTTCCTTATCGGCGAATGGTTGGTATGGATGAGCGGAAAGGTTAGGAAAGGCGATAAGCGCAGCTATAATTTTCTGGCGTGCGGGGGCCTTGACGCGCTGGGAATGGAGCTGGAAAGAGAATGAATCTAAAGCGCTATTGGCGTGGGCTGATTGTCTTTGCAACGGTTGTGATGGCGTCTTCTTCAGGATGGGGGCAAGTCAATGTTCTCACGCAACACAATGACAGACTGCGGACGGGAGCTAATCTCCAGGAGACAGTGCTTACTCCTGCGAATGTGAATGTGAAGCAGTTTGGGATGCTGTTCAAGCGCGTTGTCGATGATCAGGTCTATGGCCAGCCGCTTTATGTGTCGAACGTGAAGATTGGTGGTGGCACGCATGACGTTGTCTATGTGACGACGGTGAATAACAGCGTCTATGCTTTCGATGCGAATGATGCAAGTGCGGCTGCGCCTATCTGGCATGTGAACTTTGGGACGCCGGCGAATCTGCATGATGCGAAGTTTGGGTGTCTCGACATCAATGGCAAGATGGGGATTATCGGCACGCCGGTGATTGATGTGGAGAGTGGGACCCTGTATGTGGTGGCGTTGACGAGGGTGGGAGATGGCTTTATCCAGAGGCTTCATGCGTTGGATATTGCAGCGGGAGCAGATCTTGCGAATAGTCCTGTTGTGATTGCGGCTCCGAGTTTCGATGCGTTGCTGCAGAATCAGCGTCCTGCTCTGTTGCTTACGGGTGGTTCAGTGGTTGTAGGGTATGCGTCGCACTGCGATAAGGGACCGTATCACGGCTTCTTGATGGCTTATGATGCGAAGTCGCTGCAACAGACGGCGGTTTTTAATACGTCTCCAACGGGTGAGGGTGCGAGCATCTGGCAGTCGGGGCAGGCTCCGGCGGTTGATGAGCAGGGCAATATCTATGCTGTGACCGGCAATGGTAACTGGGATGGCACGGCGAATTTCAGCGAGAGCTTTCTTAAGTTCGATCCGCAGTTGAAGCTTCTCGATTGGTTTACGCCGACTAATCATGAGCTTCTGGATGAGAAGGATGTTGATTTGAATTCGTCTGGGGCTACGTTGATTCCGGGCACGCAGCTTGTGATGGGGGGTGGTAAGGAGGGCGTGCTTTATGTGCTGAATACAGGGCAGCTTGGGCATCTAGGCGATGAGCATGCGGTGCAACACTTTCAGGCGACGGCTTCGCATCTGCATAGCCTCGTTTATTGGAAGAGTGCGAAGCTGGGTGAGTTGCTCTTTGTGTGGGGGCAGCGGGATAAGGCTCGTGTGTATCGGTTGACGGGGGGCAGGCTTGAAGAGACTCCTGTAATGACGCGTCCGGAGGTGAATGAAGGGCATCCCGGGGCGATGTTGTCGCTGTCGGCGAATGGTTCGAGGGATGGGATTTTGTGGGCGGCGATTCATGCGACGGGGGATTCGTGGCACGAGTCCAGGCCAGGCGTTCTCCACGCTTACGATGCGGATGATATTCAGCGGGAGCTTTGGAACTCGCTGCAGAATCCGGTGCGTGATGACTGCAGCAATTATTCGAAGATGGCTCCGCCAACGATTGCGAATGGGAAGGTTTATCTTGCAAGTTTTGGTACGGAGAATGTCGGAACTGGGCAGTTTTGTGTGTATGGGCTGCTGCCGGGTGGGCCCAGGGTTGGGGCTCCTGTGGGGGTGAGCGCCGATGTTGCGGATGATGCGGTTTCAGTGACGTGGGCTGCGGTTGCGGGGGCGCGGACGTATCGGGTTGCAGCTTCGACCAGCGCGAATGGGCCGTTTCAGACGATTGTTAGTGGACTGACTTCGCCTGGTTTTACAGGGATTCCGGCAGAGAAGGGGACTACGTATTTTGTGGTTGCCGCTTCGAATTCGAATGGAGAAGGTGCGGCGTCAGCGCCGGTTAGCGTTACGGTTGGGCGCGCTGCGGCTGTTCCGAGAGAGCACCACTGAGGCGCACGTTTTTGCGTTGTCAGGTGGTGAGCGGCTGGATGGCGTGGCCGATGAGGAGGACGACTGGGGCCGGGCCTACGGCGTCGTCGGTGAGTTGGTGCAGGGTGGTTGCGTGTACTTGTTCTTGAGGGGTGGTGGCTTTGCTGACGGCTACGCATGGGGTTTCGGGTGCGATGCCGGAGGCGATGAGATCGTCGGCGAGGGCGCGAAAATGGCGGCCGGGCATGTAGATGACGAGGGTGGCGTCTTCGGGGAAGGCTCCGGTCCACTTGGGGGTGACTTCAAGTTTGCCGGCAGCATGGTGGGCTGTGGCCAGGATGAGTTTTGAGGCGGCGCTGCGATCGGTCAGGGGGGTCTGGAGGGTGGCCGCTACAGCGAAGGCTGCGGTGATGCCGGGGATGATCTCGAAGGGAATGTTGTGCTCGCGGAGAAAGGTCATTTCTTCGCTGGCGCGGCCGAAGATGAGGGGATCGCCGGATTTGAGGCGCAGGACGGAGCTGCCGTTCTCGGCGTGCTCGAGCATGAGGGCGTGGATACCGGCTTGCGTGATGCGTGGCTGGCCGCAGCGTTTGCCGACTGGGATGATCTCGGCTGTGGGGCTGGCGAGGGCCAGGATTTCGTCGGTGACGAGGTCGTCGGGGAGGATGACGTCTGCGGTTTGAAGGAGTTGAACGGTGCGGAGGGTGAGGAGATTAGGGTCGCCGGGGCCTGCTCCTGCGAGATAGACGGTGCCGGGTTGGGCTTCGGTGCTCACGATTTTTTCTCGAGTTGGATTGGGTTGGTGTGGGCGTGTTCACGGGCTAGCTGGCGGGAGGGGCACTGGTCGTAGCCGCAGACTTCGCGTTGGGCTAGCTGATGGAGCAGGAGGCGGCGGGATTCGTTGAGGGGTTCGGCGGCCACTACTTCGCGGCGGAGGTTCCCGAGGTCGGTGAGCCAGTCTCCGAGGTCGAGGGGGAGCTGGGTGTTGAGATCCTTGCGGAGTTGCTGGGCGAGAGCGGGGCTGGCTCCAGCGGTGGAGATGGCGATCTGGAGGTCTCCGCGGCGGACTACGGAGGGGAAGTAGAAGTCGCAGAAGGGTGGGTCGTCGACGGCGTTGCAGAGGACGCCTTTTTCGGTGGCTTCGGCGAAGACGGCTCGGTTGACGGCGGGGTCGTTGGTGGCGGCTACGACGAGGAAGGTGTCGGTCAGGTCGCCTTGCTGGTATGGGCGGGGGCGGTAGGTTAGTTCGCCTGTGGCTGCCCAGTCGAGGATGCGCTGGCTGGCTTGAGGGGCGATGACGGTGATGCTGGCGGCGGCGGCCTGGAGGGACTCGATCTTCGACTCGGCTAGGTGGCCTGCGCCGATGACGACACAGGGGCGGCCTGTGAGTTTTAGGAAGATCGGGAAGAGGCTCATCTTGGTTCTCCGGGCTTGGATGGTGGGGCGATCCATCCACCTGTTTCCGCGTAAAGTATTCTAACGATTAGAGTTAAGTTTGGACTTCGGGTTGGTTCCTGTCTGGAAGTCCTGGTTTTATTGGGTTGAGTGTGGCAAAGTATTCGATTCAGGCGAGTTAGGGGTGATCTGGTTGTCGGAACCTCCGGTTCTTCGCTGTCTTGGTAGCTAATTCTATTGTACGAGTTGGCTGAGGGGGATTCGGCAAAGTTTGTGGGGTGAGGAAAGGGGCGTCTTTGTGGGAGATTTGCGGTGGATGGGAGTTTTGGGGGCTTGACAGGGACTGAAAGGGCGTTGGCCATCGGGTCCTTCGCTTTCACCCAAGCCAGTAAGCTCGCCGGGGGCCCCGCTGCGCTTATCCGCCAGATGATTGGCCGGGCAGGTGCACATCGTTGGATTTTCGCTGCCGAAAAATTGCCCACCTTAGCGCCCAAAAGCCGAGCGCGAAGATGGGGCACCCGACTTTTGGGCGCTACGAGCAATACGGGGATTCTTCGGCTTCGCTCAGGGTTAGAACGACGCGTTTACCGTGCACAATTATTCGCCGGGGGCGAGGTGGCCTGCGCCTACGGGTGGGGCGTCGCGTTCGACGGGGTCGATAACGGCTCCGGCTAGCTGGGCGCGGAGGGTGTTGTCGTCGGTGCGGTCGAAGTAGTGGCGGAGGTCTTCGCCTTCGGTGCGGACGGCGAGGTAGCCGTTGAGGAGGCGCTCGATGGCGTCGGGGACTTCGGTGGCGGCTACGCGGTAGCCTAGGGGACGCGCTGGGCGAGCGTATTTGCCGACGGAGCCTCCTACGCAGAAGAAGAAGGCGTCGACCATCTGGCCGTCTTTCTTGATCTTTTTGCCCTCAAGGCCAATGTCGGCGATCCAGTGCTGGCCGCAGGAGTTGGTGCACCCGGTGACGTGGAGGCGGATCTGCTGGTCGAATCCGGGGAGACGATCTTCGAGTTCGTTGACGAGCCACTTGTTGAAGCCCTTGGTTTCGGCGATGGCGAGTTTGCAGAACTCGGTGCCGGTGCAGGCGATGGCGCCGCGCCAGAAGGCGGATACGTCGACGTGGAGGTTGAGGGTGTTGAGTTCGATGACGAGGGCTGCGGTCTCTCGGTCGGGGACGTTGACGATGAGGATGTTCTGGCCGATGGTGGCGCGAAGCTGGCCGTTGCCGTATTTGTCGGCGAGGTCGGCGAGGGCGATGAGCTGATCGCCGGAGAGACGGCCGTTGAGGACGGAGGCTCCGACGGCGGAGAGGCCGGGCTGGCGCTGCGAGGTGATGCCGACGTGGTCGCGGTAGATGTCGGCCGGGACGAGATCGGCGGTCGCGGGGTTCGGATCGAGCTTGTAGCCGAGCTTTTCTTCGAGGGCTACGAGGAAAGATTCGGCGGTCCAGCCGTGGCGCATGAAGAGGTACTTGATGCGGGCGCGGGTGCGGTTTTCGCGGAGCTCAGATTGTTCCTTGAAGATGCGGACAACGGCGGTGACGACTTCCAAGGCCTTGTCTTGTGGAATGAAGGCGGGGATGCGCTCGGCGATGTGGGGCTCGGTAGAGAGGCCGCCGCCTACGCGTAGGGTGTAGCCGATTTCTTCGACGCCGTCGACGGTGCGCTTGATGGCCGTGAGGGCTACGTCGTTGATCTCGGGGTAGGTGCACCAGACGGGGCAACCGGTGACGGAGATCTTGAACTTGCGCGGGAGGTTGTAGAACTCTGGGTTTGCCGTGAGGTGGTGGGCGATTTCTACGGCGAGGGGGCTGGAGTCGATGAGCTCGGTGTGGTCGAGGCCAGCGAGAGGGCAGCCGGTGACGTTGCGGACGACGTCTCCGCACGCTCCTTTAGGGGATAGGCCGACGGCGGTGAGTGCGTCGACGACTTCGACGAGGCCGGAGAGAGTAAGCCAGTGGAGCTGGATGTTCTGGCGGGTGGTGATGTCTGCCAGGTTGCGGGCGTACTTCTTTGTGAGCTGGCCGATGACGCGGGTCTGCTGGCTGGTGAGGATGCCGTTGGGTAGGCCGATGCGCATCATGAAGAACTCGGTGGCTTTGCCTTCGCCGTTGGCTCCACCGGTGACGCCGAGGCCGTCGCCCTGGGTGTAGACGCCCCACCACTTGAAGTAGAGGCCGGTCCATTCGGGCAGCACGGTGTCGCGGCCGTTGCGGGCGAACTCGCGGACCTCGTCCCAGGCTTCCCAGGGGTTCTTGGCAAGCTTGAGGCGTTCGGAGCGCTGGGCCTTGGTTTCTTTGACTACCGGTGCTGGTGTGGTGGACATGATGGAATCCTTTGGGTCGGCCAGAAATAAGAAAGGCCCACTGGGTAGGTGGGCGCTGTGTGACTTTGCTGGGATGTTCGGGACTTGGAAAGTCTACGAATCGAGGCAAAGGCGACGGCGCACAGGGTCGCAACAACACATGCGACAGGCTGAGGAGCGCAGGGTGCGGAGAATCGCCATTGCTTAAAGGGTACTTGCGGATTGGGGTGGCGTCAAGGGTTTGAACGAGATTTCAATCGGGCTGGAAGTTGCTGAAAAGAGTGTTAAGTGATTCGGCTAGCGTGGGATGGGCGAAGTCGCCTTCGCGTAGGACGGTGTACTTCAGTTTGCCCATCATGGCGATCTGGATCATGGCCATGATTTCGCCGCCTTCTTCGGCGAGGATGGCGGCGCCCAGAATCTGATCGGTTTCGGGATCGACGAGGGCTTTCATGAAGCCTCGGGAGCGGTCGGTTTCGACGGCGCGGGCTACGGAGGTCATGGGGATGCGAGCTATGCGGACTTTCTTTCCTTGTTGGGCGGCTTCTTTTTCATTGAGGCCGACACGGCCCAGCTGGGGGTCGAGGAAGACGCAGTAGGGGATGACGCGGTTGGCTATGCTCGCGCTGCGACCTTCGAGGAGGTTGTCGCGGTGGATGCGGAAGTCGTCGTAGGAGATGTGGGTGAAGGCAGGGCCACCTTTGACGTCGCCGATGACATAGATGCCGGGGACGGTGGTTTCGAGTTTGTCGTTTGTGGGGATGAAGCCGTGTTTGTCGGTAGTGATGCCCGCGGTGGGGAGGTTGAGGTCGGCTGTGTTGGGGTGGCGGCCGGTGGCGATGAGAAGGTGGCTGCCTTCGATGATTTTGGTTGCGCCGTCTTGTTGGACGGTCAGGGTGATGGCTTTGCCCGAGGAGGAGACTGATTCGGCATTGGCGTTTAGGAGAATTTCCATGCCGTCTTCGCGGAGGAATTTTGTGATCTCGTCGGCTACGTCGATGTCTTCGGCGGGGAGGAGTTGGTGGTCGCGCTGGATGACCGTGACGCGGCTGCCGAAACGCTGGAACATCTGGGCGAATTCGAGACCGACGTAGCCGCCTCCGAGGACGATGAGGTGTTGGGGTAAGGTGTCGAGCTCCATGATGCTGGCATTGTCGAGCCAAGGCACGGTGTCGAGTCCAGTGAGCGGCGGCTTGCTGGTGGAGAGGCCCGTGTTGAGGAAGATCCAGTCGGCGGTCAGGGTTCGTTCGCCGCCTTCGTTCAGACGGACGTTGATCTGCTTTGGTCCTACGAAGGATGCCTGGCCTCGGATGAGTTCGACGAGTTGGGCTCTCTTCAGGCCATTTTCGCTGCCTTCGCGCCATTGCTTCACGATGTTGCGCTTGCGTTCGCGCACTATTGCCATGTCGACGGAAATCTCGCCGGTGTGAACGCCGTAGTCGTTTCCGCGCCGTGCGAGGTAGGCTACTTCGGCGCTGGCTACCATGGTTTTGGTGGGGGTGCAGCCTGTGTTGACGCAGGTGCCCCCTACTTCGGCGCGCTCGATGACTGCGGTGCGTTTGCCTTTGTTTGAGAGGGCTCCAGCCAGAGGGTTGCCGCCCTGGCCAGAGCCGATAATGATGGCGTCAAAGTGTGTTGATTCGGGCATGTCGCTCCTTTGCGCCGTGCTGCAGCGAAGCCCGGCAGGTTACGGTAAGGCTAGATGTGAGAGACGAGAAAAAGACCGCCCGCGATGGCGAGGAGATCTTCCATGATTGCGACGGGTAAGTCAGGCAGTCTCAGCTGAGTGACCAGAGCATGGCGCATGTGGTAGCCGGCAAATGTTCCGATCGCAGCACCGACCGCTCCAGCAAGGAGTCCCGTCATAAGGGCGCCACCAGCGCCCACCGAAAGTGCCGCGCCAGCAAATCCACCAAAGAGGATACGCCCGATCAATTGGGGAGGGGTCGTGCGGGCTGGAGTCTTTGGCAGCTTGTCTGAGATCAGCTCTCCGAGTGCCAATAGGGTGAAGATGATGAGCGTCACCATGTAGTCGATAAAACCGAAGCTGGTTCCGGCGAAGTGCAGCCAGCCGAGATGTGCGCCCCAGCAGACGACCGCTGGAGCTGTGAAGGTGCGCAGACCAGCTACGCAGCCCAGAAGAAAGCAGAAGAAAATGATTGTGGTTAGCATGCAGGTACCTTTCTTTGAACAAAGGTATTGTGGTCCCGTTGCGTCGAGCAGAGAGGTGCAACTGATTGATCTATCGCATTTTTAACTAAAAAACAGTAAAGAGCAAAGCATGTTTAGTCGGCGCTGAATTCGCGCGGACGTACCACGAGGCTCAGGCAAGTGGGATGCTTGTTTAGACGTGGGAGACGATGTAGAAAGCGCCGAGGATGGCGACGAGGTCTTCGGCAAGGGCGACTGCGATGTCGGGGAGGTGGGCCTGGGTCACGAGGGCGCGGCGGATGTGGTATCCGCCGAAGGTGCCGACCAAGGCGCCGATAACGCCGATGACGGATCCACCGAGGAAGCCGCCGCCAGTGGCTATGGCGAGAGCTGCTCCGCAGAATGCGCCCATGATGATACGGGCGATGAGGCCGGGGGCTGCTGTACGTGCGGGTGTCTTCGGGAGTTTATCCGTGACAAGTTCGGCGAGCGCCAGCAAGGTGAAGAGCCCCAGGGTTGGGAGGTGATCGATGAAGCTGAGGTTTGTTCCCGTGAAGTGAAGCCAGCCGAGATGCGCTGCCCAGCAGACGGCGGCGGGGGCAGTAAGGGATCGCAGGCCTGCGATGCAGCCGATAAAAAAACAGAAGAGAAGGACAGTCGTGAGCATGCGCTGAGTACCTTTCACGAAGCGAATGGATTGCGGTTCTGTTGTCGGAGGACTGAAGTGATGCAATGGGTCTATCGAATTTTGGACTAAAAGGCGGCAAAGAGCAAAGGCTCTTTATGGGTGGATCCGAGTGGGCGTGAGCGTTACGGTTTGCGCTCAGGGTGAATTTTCCGTAGATATGGATCCGGCTTTCAGCCCTCACGTTGTCGGAGAATCACAGACGTGGAGCGTTGCCCAGACTGGTACAGGCCGTGCCGTTGCGCTGACTGTAAGGAGACGTTAGTCGGCTTCGGCGAGTGAGAATTTGTGGCGGACGTCGGAGCCTCGGACCCAGAAGATGACGTCTTCGGCGATGTTGGTGGCGTGGTCGGCGGCGCGCTCGAGGTTGCGCGAGATGATGATCGCGTTGAGGGCCTGACTGCTGACGGTGGGATGCTGCTGCATGACGTCGACCAGCTCGCTTTGAACGTCACGGTTCATGTCGTCGATCTCGTCGTCCATGGCGAGGACGGATTCGGCGAGACGGGCGTCGGCCTCGAGGAGCGATTGGACGGCGCGGCGGATCATGATTCCGACCTTCTCGCCCATGTCGGGAATGTCGATGGGGAGCGAGATCTGCGGTTCTCCGGCGACGGCCTGGGCGCGCTGGGCGATGTTGGAGGCCTGGTCGCCGATGCGCTCGAGGTCTCCGTTGATCTTGATGACGGAGAGGATGAAGCGGAGGTCGATGGCCATAGGCTGCTCTTTGGCGAGGAGGTCGTAGGCCATTTCGTCGACGTCGCGCTCGGCGGAGTTGATGGCAGCTTCGATCTCTTTAACGTGGTCACAGAGGCCCATATCGCCGGTGAGGTAAGCTTCGAGCGAGAGCGTGAGCGCCTGCTGCGAGAGAGCGGCCATGGCAAGGAGCTTGTCCTTCAGTGCGACGAGTTGTTGCTGGAAGTTGATCCGGGGCATTGGGGAGTCCCTCTACATATATATCTACCTATTGTGACGTAAAGAAGTTGTAGAGGGTATGAATTTGTGACTGCTGGTGTTGCCAAATAGATACATCTTTTGAGGGACAGGAAGCACGAAATAGGCAGTAGGGAGTAGAAAACACACGATCTTACATCGCCGATGTCGGTTCTTTAGTAGAGGAGGTAGGGCTTGCGGCTTGCTTTGAAGGTGTTGAGGTCTGGAGCCCAGGAGGCGACGATTTTGTGGGGGTCTTCGTTGTTTTGAAGGGCGAGCATGGTGTTGACGCTGACGAGGAGACGGTCGGCGCGGGCTAGATTGAACTGCTTTGGGTAGAGATGCTGGAGGGCGGAGAGCAGTTCGATGCCGAGGGCTGGGGAGTCGAGGGCGTTGCGATCGGTGACGGTGAGGTGAATGGCGGGGATGGTCTGGCCGTGGTACGGGTAGTGGTTGGCGTCCTCGGCTACGACGATGGTGGTCGGGGTGAAGGCGACGCCGGGGATGTTGCGTTTGGTGAGATAGGCTGCGAGGGCGGCGGCGTCGATATAGGGCGCGCCGAAATGCTCGAAGGGAGTGGCGGTGCCTCGGCCTACGGAGATGTTAGTGGTCTCAAGGAGCGCGACGCCGGGGTAGAGCGTGGCTGCGGTGATGCTGCGGAGGTTCGGGCTGGGGTTCGTCCAGGGGAGGCCGGTCTGGTCGAAATATTGGTCGCGTGTCCAGTGCTCGAGCGGGATGACGGTGAGTTGGGCGTTGAGCGGGGATTGCACGTTGGGTGAGCCGGGTGTGGGGAGGCGGCGCTCGCCGTCGATATAACGGGCGAGTTCGCCGAGGGTGAGGCCGTGGCGGACGGGCAGGGGCATGTAGTTGGTGTAGGAATCGCGGCCTGCGTCGGAGACTGGGCCTTGCACTTGCACGCCGTCGATGGGGTTGGGGCGGTCGAGGACGATGATCTCGAGGTTGTGCCCCAGGGCTTTTTCCTGGGCTGCGGCTTCGAGGAAGTATCCGGTGACGGCCTCGTAGGTGTAGAAGCGGACGCCTGCGTCCTGAAGGTCGATGAGGACGGCGTCGAGGTCTTTGAGTTGCTCGTGGGCGGGGCGCTTGTCGGAGTCTTTGGGGCCGTAGAGGCTGACGACGGGGAGGTGGGTGGTGGGGTCAGTTTCGGATGAGACGCTGGCGGTGTCGAGTTTGCCGAAGATGCCGTGTTCGGGGGAGAAGATTTTGGTGAGCTGGAGGCCGGGGACTTGTTTAGGAGCTTCGGTGGCGAGCAGGTCGATGGTGCGGGCGCCTTTGCGGTCGAGGCCGGTCTGATTAGTGAGGAGAGCGATGCGAAGGTGGTTCTGGTGGCGGGCGGCTGCTTGTTGCAGAGCAACGTAGTGAGTTTGTTCGAGGACGTCAATGCCGGTGAGGGTGGGGGCTTCGGAGTTGATGGACGCGGTCAGATGAGACGCAGTGATTTCAGGGTGCTCAGTACTGACACTCACGATGCTTCCGTCGTGTATACCGCCATCGTGGACAATTCGTGGGTGGGCCGGATCGTGGGAATCGTAATAAAGGTTAAGAATATTTGCGGCGGCAGTGGCTACCTGGCCTCGGAGGGCGGAGATGGGCGGATTGCCGCGGGGATGGATGGCGTTGGCTAGCAGGATGATGAAGGTGTCGGACTGTGGGTCCATCCAGAGGGATGTTCCCGTGAAGCCGGTGTGGCCGAAGCTGCCGATGGGAAAGATTTCGCCGCGCGGACGGGAGTAGGCGGAGTTGATGTCCCAGCCGAAGCCGCGGGTAGCGACACCCTTGGTGGGTTGGCCGTCGGGGGTGAAGGTGGTGGCGGTGTTGACGGCGGTGGGCGGCTGCTCGGGGCGTGTCATGAGCTGGAGTGTGGCCTGGCTGAGGGGGAAGTCGCCTGTGTTGTGGAGGAGCTTGTCGAGGAGGGCCTGGGCGTAGAGGGCGACGTCGGCGGCGGTGGAGAAGACTCCCGCGTGGCCGGCGACTCCGCCCATGCGGCGTGTGGTGGGGTCGTGGACGGTGCCTCGGAGGAGGCGATCGTAATTAGGGTTGACCTGCGCGTTGAGTTCGTTGTCGTGGGCCGTGGGGGCGATGTTTGGAACCCAATCCTGTGCGTTCCATGACGATGCGGTACAGAATTTGTCGACGGCTCTGCCGGTGTGCAGGATCGCGGTCAGTGAGTCTTCGCGCGACGGGAAGGGAATGAAGTTTGATTCTCCGCAGGCTGCGTTTATCGGCAGGTAGCGGGTGTGGGTCATTTCGAGCGGAGTAAAGATGTGCTTTTGCGCGTAGACATCGAGAGGCTGGCCGCTGAGTTTTTCTACGAGGGCTCCGAGGGTGATGAAGTTGATGTCGGAGTATTTGAAGGTGAGGCCGGGAGGGCCGTAGAGGGTCGCGTTCATGGCGCGGCGGATGCCTTCGGCCTTGTCGGATGCGGCGAGGCCCCAGGGGTCTTTGAGGTCGACGTCTTCGGGTAGACCGGAGTAGTGGGTGAGAAGCTCGCGGATGGTCACGTTTTCTTTGCCGTTGGCGCCGAAGGCGGGAAGATATTTGGCGACGGGGTCGTCGAATTGGAACTTGCCTGCCTCGTAGAGCTGCATGATTGCCGTGGCGGTGGCGAGGCACTTGGTGAGCGAGGCCATGTCGAAGATGGTGTCTTCGGTCATGGGTTCGATGGTGGGTTCGATGGCGCGGTTCCCGTAGGCCTGCTCGAAGACTTTTTTGCCGTTGTGGTTGATCAGGACTACTGCGCCGGGAAGTTTTTTTGCGGCGATGGCCTGGTTGATGAGGGTGCTGATGGGGGTGAAGTCGGGTGTGGCTGAGGGTTGGGTCTGAACTGTTTGCGCCGATGTTGTAACGGGAGCGACGAGTTGATTCGCCGCGAGTAACAGGATCAGGGCGGCGGCGATGGCTTTGGCGCGAGGTTTGGTGGGGAGCAGAACACTGGCGACGCTGCCGATGGCGAAGGTCACGATGGCTCCGATGAGTACATACCAAGTGAAGGCTATGTGGGGGATGGTGATCGGCGGTATGAGGTAGCTCTGGAAAATCGTGCCGTCTGGTCTGATTCCTTTAGTGTTTGTGATTCCGCTAAACAAGATGCGGCCTGGAAATTGCCATAATGCAACGTTGAGGGTGAAGCCGCAGATCATGCCCAGGATGGCTCCTGTCTGAGTTGCGTAGCGTGTGAGCGTGCCGAGGAGGAAGACGCCGAGCAGGGCTCCGTAAGCGACGGAGGCGATGGACAGACCGACTTCGACGACGTGTCCTTTGCCTCCGACGAAGACACTGTAGACGGCGACGGCGAAGAGGACGAGTGCCCACAATACGGTGGAGGAGCGGGATATCATCATGCGTTCGCGGTCATTGGCCTGGGGGCGCCAGTGCATGTAGAAGTCTACAACCGTTGTCGAAGAGAGGGAGTTGAGTGCGGCGCTGAGGTTCGACATGGCTGCGGCGAGGATGGCGGCGATGAGAAGGCCTGCGATGCCGATGGGCATCTCGTGAACGATGAAGGTGGGAAAGATGTAGTCGTTGGTACGGAAGGCGGTGGGATGCATTCCGTAGAAGACATAGAGGCCCGCCCCGATGAGCAGGAAGAGAGTGAATTGAAGGAAGATGACGACTCCGCTCGAGAGGAGTGCGAGGCGGGATTCGCGAAGGTTGCGGGCGGCGAGCATACGCTGGACCATGAGCTGATCGGTGCCGTGTGAGGCCATGGTGAGAAAGGTTCCGCCGAGGACGCCAGCCCAGAAGGTGTAGTTCTGGGTGAGGTTGAGGGCGAAGTGGAAGATGCGGAATTTGTCCGCGGCTCCGGCGATCTGGTGGATCTGCGACCATCCGCCTGGGATGTGGCTGCCCAATGTTGAGATGGCGACGACAGTGCCGCCGATGTAGATGGCCATCTGAACGACGTCGGTCCAGATGACGGCTGCCATGCCGCCTTCGAAGGTATAGAGCAGCGTGAGGGCGGAGATGATGCCGATGGACAGGATGTCTCCGGTGCCGATGGCGATGCCGACGACGATGCTGACGGCGAAGACGCGAACGCCTTCGGCTGCGGCTCGGGTAAGAAGGAAGAGGCCGGCGGTGACTTTGTGCAGGCTGCATCCGAAACGTTGGTCGATCAGTTGGTAGGCGGTGAGCATCTGGCCCTGGAAATAACGGGGGAGGAAGAGCGCAGCGACTACGATGCGTCCGATCATGTAGCCGATGACGATTTGGAGGAAGCCAAAGTCGCCAGCAAAGGCCACGCCGGGGATGCTGATGATGGTGAGGGTGCTGGTTTCGGCCGAGACGATGGAGAGTGCGATCGCCCACCATGGGATCTTCTGGTCGGCGAGGAAGTAACTGCGCAGTGAACGGGTCGTGGGATCTTTGCTACGAAAGCGGAGACCGAAAAGGGTAATCCCAATCAGGTAGATGGCGATGAGGGCAAGATCGACCGTATGCAGGCGTGTCGGAAGTACTGCTTGGGGCATGAAAGCGAGTTTATAGCGGTGGAGCAGATTTTTGAGGAGGAGGTTTTCGAGAGTGCCGGCGGTGGGTCGATTTTTTTACTCCTGTAGTTGGACGAGAATAGGCCAGAAGCGGCACCGAGCCTTTATGATGGCTTGGATATGAGCTTGTTTTTGGCGATTGATGCAGGTGGGACTAAGACTTCGTGTGCGCTGGCCGATGAGACGCGTGTTCTGGGGCGCGCGGTCACGGGTAGCATAAAGCTGATGCGGGTGGGCGAGGCGGAGGCTTCGGCACGGCTGCGGGCGATGCTGGCCGAGGTCTCTTTGGCTGCGGGTGTTGGCTTGGGAGAGGTCGCGAGGACCTGCATCGGTCTTGCAGGGTTCACGATCGAGGCGGTGAGAGAGTGGGCCGAGCGCGAGATTGGCGATGTGGTGGGTGGCGAACTTCTGCTGTGCGGTGACGAGGAGATTGCGCTCGATGGAGCTTTTAAAGGCGGCCCGGGTATTCTCGTGATCGCCGGTACGGGTTCGAACTTCGTTGGACGCGCTGCCGACGGAACGGTGTACAACGTTGGCGGTTGGGGGCCGGCATTGGGAGATGAGGGAAGCGGCTTCTGGATTGGCCAGGAGGCTTTGCGTGCTGGGTTCTGGGCGAAGGACCGTGGTGTCCCTACGGAATTGCTGAAGGTGATTGGTGAGTTCTGGAGGGTAGGGTCGCTGGGTGAGATTGTGGAGAAGGCGAATGAGCGGCCAGGTCCCGATTTTGCTGCGTTGGCTCCTTTGGTGGCCAGATGTGCGGAGGGCGGCGATGAGCTGGCTGCTGCGGTGCTAGAGCGTGCCGGTGCCGAACTTGCCGAACAGGTGGCGCTTGTCGCGCTGAAGATGCAGGAGTCAGGGGGCGACGACAGGATCAAAGTGGCGTATACGGGCGGCGTGATTGCTCAGATCGCTCCGGTGCGCGCGGCGATGGTGGCGGCGCTAAAGAAGTCCTCTCCGAATGTGAAGGTGATGGAAGCGGCGGCTGATTCGCTCGAAGGTGCGTTGTGGCGGGCGAGGGGTGGCAAATGAAACCTGCGCGCCAGTGACAGCGTAAATAGAGAGGCGGCGCTTTGAGCTGCCCAATCTTCTCCCAATTGGAAGGGGCCAGCTTGATCGATCGTGTCGGTAACGGGGATGGTAGTACTCGTCGAAGCTTTCTTAAGAGGGCAGGGCAGAGCGCCCTCTTGGCTCCTGCGATTTGTTCGAGCGGGGCTTTGGCGCTTGTTGAAGCAACTGCGACTGCTCAGTCTCGCAAGGCGGTTCAGCCCGCAGCTGCCAAGCCTGCTCTTACGCTGAATGTGCGTGACTATGGAGCAGTAGGAGACGGCACTACCAAGGACACCGTTGCGCTGCAGCAGGTGATTGATCGCTGCTGGGTCTTTGGTGGGGGCGAGGTTGTCGTTCCTGCAGGGAACTACTTTACGGGGGCGATTGCTCTTCGGTCGAACGTGTTGCTTCGGCTGGAAAAGGATGCGGTGATCGTCGGGTCGCCGGACTTCGCGGATTATCCGGTGATGCAGGTGCGGTGGGAAGGCAAGTGGATTCCGGGTCACGTTGGGCTTATCTATGCTGTGCAGGCTGACCATACCGGTGTTGTTGGCCCCGGGAAGATCAGCGGCAACTATGCGCTTGGAGGCAGGCCCAATGCAAAGAATCCGCTGCGGCATCCTGCGTTGATCGAGCCGATGGGATGCAATCATCTTCGCTTTGAGGACTTCTCTACTGACTACCATTTGATGTGGTCGCTGCCCCCGACTTATTGCGAAGACGTTGTTATTCGTAATCTGACGATTCGGAGCACGGGAGGGAATGGCGATGGGATCGACGTCGACTCTTGCAAGCGCGTGGTTATCGACGGGTGCGATATTGCTACGGGCGATGACTGCATCTCGATCAAGTCTGGTCGGGGCAGTGAGGCCTATTCGCTGCTGAAGACCAGCGAGGACATCCAGATCACGAATTGCACGTTTGCTGACTCAATCTTCGCTTGCATCGGCATCGGGAGTGAGACCTCGGGGGGAATTCGCAATGTGAGGATTGAGCACTGCAAGTTTACGGGGGCGAAGACATTCGCGATTTACATCAAGAGTCGTCCTGGGCGTGGTGCATTCATTGAGGATATCGTTGCCAATGATCTCGACGCCTCAGGCATGACTGGGGGTTTCCTTCGCTTCAATATCCTTGCGAGTGGGATTCAGGATGAGTTTCCGGTTGGCGGCGACGAGGGAATACCTACGATCAAAAACTTTCGCTTCTCGAACATTCGTGTGAAGGATTGTCCCAGTTTGGTGGGGGGTACTGGCATTCATCCTAGGAAGCCACTGGAGGGTTTTTCGTTGGTGAATGTGAGTGGGACATGCGCCAAGGGGATCTCGCTGGCGAATGTGCACCATGCGGTGATTCGAGATATTCATGTGACGGGCTACTCGGGGCCGCTGCTGAGTATCAACAATGTGACCGGTACGGGATTGGCAGGAGCGGCGAGTATTGATGCACCCAAGGTCGGGGACGACATTCCCGTGGCTACGGGCGACAAGGCTTATCGGCTGCACTGAAGTTATGGGCGAGAGGACTCTTGATCTCGCAACGCCAGACCGCGAGCGACTGAGGTGAACTCGTTGCCCGTGCGGACGCGCGCTGCGGTGAAGCGCGATTCGAAGATGCGGCGTACGGCGGGGACGAAGCTGGTTCCTCCGGTTAGGAAGACGCGGTCGATCTGTTTCGCCGGGATGTTGGTGGATGCGAGCAGGCCGTCCACGGAGTGCTCGATCGATTCGAGGTCGTCGGTGATCCAGGACTCGAACTCCTCGCGTGTGACTACGGACTGGATGTTCATGCTGCCGTCGCGGAAACGGAACTGCGCCGTCTCGTTGTGGGAGAGCTCGATCTTCAGCCGCTGCACTGCCTGATGAAGCTGGTAGCCAAGGTCTTCGTCGATGAGGGTGATCAGTGCTTCGATCTTTTCCGGTTCGAGCGCGTTGGCGTGGGCGCTTTTGAGGATGTTGCTGACGTTGCGGGTCTTGAGAAAGGAGAGGTAGTGCCAGCGCTCGAGGTTCGCGTAAATCCAGGCGGGAACGGCGGGGAGTAGCTTGCCGAGTGAGCGCGCGAGAGAGTCGGCACCGAGGGCGGGTGAGACAAGTTTGCGGACGATGCGCGCGTCGAAGGCGTCGCCGGCTAGTCCGAGGCCTGCGTTGCCGAGGACTCGTTGGGGAGCGGATGCTGTTCGCGTGCCGGGGCCTACGTTTACCAGAGAGAAGTCGCTGGTGCCGCCGCCGAAGTCTCCGATGAGGATGAGTTCGTCATGGTCGAGAGTGGCTTCGTAGGCGTAGGCAGCGGCGATGGGTTCCATTTCGAAGTCGACGGATTCGAAGCCTGCGTGGAGAAAGGCTTGTTGGAGGCGAGCGAGAGCGAAGGCATCGTCATAGGGAGTGTCGGCGCCGACGAAGCGCACGGGGCGGCCGATGGTGGCGTGACGGATGGATTGGTTGAACTGCCGCTCGGCGTGGAGGCGCAGGTCGGTGAGGATGCGCGAGATCAGGTCTTCGAGGAGATAGCGGCGACCGAAGACTTCTGTTCCGGTGAGCGTGCGACTGGAGAGATAGGACTTGAGCGACTGAATGAGGCGGCCCTTGTGCTCGGCTTCGAGGTAGTGCTCGATAGCGGAGGGACCGGTGAAGCTTTTTACCTGGGAACGGCCGGCTTGCTTGTGCTGTTCGAGGTAGAGGACGGAGCGGAAGGATTCGGTGGTTGCGGCGGCAGTGGGGAAGCGGACCAGGTCGATCTCGCCGTTGGGTAGGGCGAGCGCGATGGAGCTGTTGGTGGTGCCGAAGTCGATCCCTATAGAGGGTTGTGTGGTGTGCGGGGAGGGCATGGCTCAGACGTTTTATTCTAAACGCCGATTGAGAGATGTTCTGGCTGTGGAGGATGCTTAGACGGGCACTCCGTGGAGGATCGTGGATTTGAGTTGGCCGTCTGGAGTGAAGCGATTGAAGTTCGCCGGCTGGCCGGGAGCGAGTGGTGAATGGAGTCCGAGCATGGTGGCGGGGTTGGTGGTTGCGAGGCGAATGGCTGTTGCGAAGGGGATCCCTGTGAATGCCTGTAGATTAGCGACGGCGCGATCCATGGTGAGGACGCTGCCCGCCAGGGTGTGTGTGCCGCGAGATAGATCGTCGGCAAGGTAGCAGCGGCCGTTGGCTAGGGTGACGCGGAAGGTGCCGAGCATGTAGTCTCCGTCCGGCATGCCGGTGGCGCTCATGCTGTCGGTGACGAGGATGGCTTTTTCTGCTCCCTTGGCCTTAAGCCACAGGCGTACTAACTCGGGAGCCACGTGGATGCCGTCGCAGATCAGCTCGGCGAAAAGTTGATCGTCGTCGAGGACAGTGCCGATGATGCCGGGTTCACGGTGGTCGAGGGATCGCATGGCGTTGAAGGTGTGGGTGGCGGTTGTGGCTCCGGCGGTGATGCCTGCCTTTGTCTCTGCGGAGGTGGCATTGCTGTGGCCTAAGCTGAGTCGCACGCCTTGCTTTGCAGCGTGGGCGATCAGATCGACTGCTCCGGGAACCTCGGGCGCGATGGTCATCAGGTGGATGTGTCCGCGGGCGGCCTGCTGAAAGCGATCAAAGAGTTCGATTGAGGGCGGAAGGATGTCGGCCGGCGGATGCACGCCTCGTTTGATGTGCGAGATGAAGGGGCCTTCAAGATGGATGCCAATAGGAGCGGCCCCGTTGTGGTCGTGGGATTCGATGAAGTTGGCTATGCCTTCGAGCGAACGCAGTGTTTTGTCGACGGGTGCCGTGACCGTGGTTGCAAGGTACTGCCCGACGCCACGTGTGGCCAGAAAACGGCTGATGGCGCTGAGCGCTTCAGGGGTGCCTTCCATGACGTCGTGATTGGCAGCACCATGGGTGTGGATGTCGAGAAAGGCAGGCGTCAATGTCGTGTCTTCGCTGCTGTTGGTGGCGGGCTCGATTGACTGGATCAGGCCGTCAGCGATGGTGATGACAGGATGATCGATGGTGCCTTGCGGTGTAAGGAGGCGTCGTGCGGTTAGTGTCTGGATCATCGGTGATTAGTCTAGTGCTACGAGAGGCTTTGGGGCGCGGATACTCGGAACTTTTCCGCGCTCAGTTCATATCATGTTGGACTTGTTGGACTAATGTGCTGTTGGTGGTGGTGGGGGTATCCCAAGGTCAGCGGCTGGCGGGATAGACTGCGAGTTCGCCCACTGTCGTTGCGCCGAGCGGACTTTGTCGATGCGCTCGAGCCACATCTGGGTCGTGAGGTCGAAGCGTGCGAGGTTGTTGTGCAGAAAGTAGGGTCGGTAGCTCTTAAGCCATGCGGCTTCGTAGAGATCGCGCAACAGGGAGAGGTTATTGCGCATGTCCTGCAGCTTGCCGTTGACGCCGTTAATGTCACCCAGACTGCGAGATACTTCCATGCGGTCGTCTTTGTTTTTAGAGCCTTGAAGCGCATAGGCATTGGCGTAGCTGGTCGCTATCTCATCGGTGACTTGATACTTGAAGCCGATCATGTCCATGCGGCGAGCGCCTAGTTCGAGAGCGTCGATTGCGTCGGTCTCGCGAAGGTTCGGATTTGCGTTGCGAGCCTGGGCGATGAGGGTAAGGGCGCGCTCCGCGTGCAGACGTAATTCGGAGAGGATGGGCCTTATTTGCGCTGCCTGACGTTGTCCGTCGGGCGACCAGGGATCGACCCAGAAGACGAGATTGGATGCATCTGCCTTAAGCGGCGAATCCTTGAGGAGCCTGTGCGCTGCCATCATCTCCTGCTGTGCAAGATCGATAGAGCCGGTGAGGTCGCCATGGAAGTTGGCGCCGTAGCTGTTCTGGAAGGTGGGAATGGAGGCCTCGCCCTTGTGCCAGGCGGCTTCGGCTCCGAAGAGCACACCGTACCAGTTGGAGTTGAAGAGGGCTTCGCCGTCGTCGTCCCAGACGGTGTTGAGCTGGCCGGTTGCGCCCATCTGTTGACCCTGTGCGGTGAACGGCTGCACGTTGGCGAACATGTTGTTGTAGTTGGGATAGACGCGCGACCAATTGTTGACGCCGGGTGCGACCCAGGTCTCGATGCCTGCGTCAGTGAAGGGAGCGATGAAGCGGGTAAAGCCCTTCGGCTGCGGGTTGTATTCCCATGCTACGGCGATGGTGGCCTGCTTGAAGTCGGCGGGGAGCTGCTTAACCAGGTCGGGGTCGTGCATGGCGATGTCTCCCCAGAAGAGCAGCTTGCGATTGAGCGGCTTTAGGTCGGAGACGATACGCTGCAGGAATCCAAGATAGACCGCGCCGAGCCCTTGCGCATCGACCTGCGGTTTGGTCTGGCCTTTGCCTAGCTCGACGGTTTCATCGGCGCCCAGATGGAGAAATGGTCCGGGGTAGATTTTGGCCAGCTCGAAGAACATGTCGTGAGTCAGCTTTTGCGCATCTGGCTGAGCGGGGGCGAGTACATGTCCGTGCGGTGTCTCGGCCAGTGGCGTGTACTGCTCCCAGTTCAAAAGGTAGTGGAGGTGACCGAAGGCTTCCTGCTCGGGGATGACGGTGACGTGGTATTTCGCAGCGTAGGCCACCAGTTCGCGCGCCTGATCCTGAGTGATGGTTCCCCCGGGGGGTGCCATCAACGGATGTCCGGTGTACTGCATCGTGTGCTCGAAGTAGGGTGAGTAGATGTTGACCTTGTAGGCCGCGATGGTGCGGATCTGCTTCTTCTGAAACTCCATCGTCGGAACTGGGCCGCGGGAGAGGTCATCGTCGAGGCCGCGATACTTGAGGGCTGGCCAGTCGCGAATTGAGGCCGTAGTGAGAATGGCGGTACTGCCTGTTCCGGTCACCATCTGCTTGACCGTCTGCAGGGCGTAGAAGATGCCGGAGTCGGTGGCTGCAGTGACGGCGAGGCCCTTGCCATCCGGGATGATGGCGTAACCTTCGGCCTTCATCTCCTGGGGAAGGTCGGCCGGGGAGTCGGAGGCTGACTTCAGTCCCGCTGCGTCTGCGTAGATAGATTTTGAGAGAGACGAGCCGTAGCGCGTCACCAGAATGTTCACCGGTGACGTAGCGTTGATGGTGATACCTTGTGAGGCAAGATAGGTCTTCAGGTCGTCGATGGCGAAGACGTCTTCTGCGGGGCAGCGTGAGGAACAGCTAATTTGCACTCCGCTGGCAAGAGACTGCGCGGCTGCGGGTCTGACCTCACGTGGAACCGGTATGAGGTGGAGAGACTGGCTGCCGGAGGTCTGGGCCACGGCAGAGGCAGAGGGCAGGACAGAGAGGGCAAACAGGGCTGCGGCAAAGCGGGGATATTGCATATCAATAACGGTAAATGAGTTAGGGGAAACGTGGGAGCATAGGGACCCAAATTCCGTTTGGCAAAGGCGTCCGGAAATGTTACAGGACTGTGAAAAAGTCACGATTTAGGCGAAGATCGCGCAAATTATTTTTCTGTTTACATGAGTCTGGGAGCATGTGCGAAAGAGCAAAAGGAAGGTAACCGATTTGGGAGCCCAGCCCGATCTGTTGTCTTATCTGTCCCTTTGCCTTTTCTAATTTTGCGAGGATCCATGACGAAGCATTTGCGAGCGGCTATAGCTGCGGTACTGGTGTTGAGTACAGTATCGATGCAGGCGCAGACGGGCACGGCAACTACGCCGGCCAAGACTACAGCGAAGAGGGCTGCGAGGAAGGCACCGGCCGAAACGCCGTTGCAGCAGGAACTTCGTGAGATGCGCGAGCAGATGGCGAACCAGCAGAGTCAGATCGATGCGTTGAAAACGCAACTTGCTGACCGCGATGCGAAGCTGGCTACCGTGCAGCAATCTGCTCAGGGTGCCGAGGCTTCTGCCGCCGCAGCGAACGCCAAGGCCGAGAGCGTGAGCACCAGCGTTGCGGCGAACTCGGAGGCTGTCACCACGCTGAGCAGTACAGTCACCGACCTGAAGAGCAATGCTACGGGTATCGCGCAGACGATCAGCGACACCAAGAAGGATATTCTCGAGAAGATCGATTCTCCTTTGGCCATCCGTTATAAGGGCTTGACGATCACTCCGGTTGCCTTCTTCGCGTTTGAAACGGTGTACCGCACCCGGTCGCTCGCTTCCGACGTCAATACGCCCTTCAATTCGACTCCTTTCAATGGAGCGGGAATGGCGCATGTTAGCGAGTTGAACTTCTCGGGACGTCAGAGCCGCGTGGGTGGTTTGTTTGAGGGGAATACGGGGCCGTTCAAGCTATCGGGTTACGTCGAAGCTGACTTCCTCTCCGCTGGCGCGACCAGCAACGAGAACCAGAGCAACAGCTATACGTTACGGCAGCGGCAGATCTGGGGTCAGGCTGCAACGAAGGAAGGCTTCGTGGTCACCGGTGGGCAGATGTGGTCGCTTGTGACTGAGACGAAGAAGTCGACGGATAACCGCACTGAGAATCTACCGATGACCGTTGATGCTCAGTACCACGTTGGTTTCAGCTGGGCTCGTCAGCCTGCAATCCGCTTTCAGCAAAAGTTTGCCAACGGTTTCACAGCTGCCGGGTCGCTTGAACAGGCTGAGACTCTCTACTCGGCAACCAATGCGCCTACGAACTTCTTTATTGGGAACGCCGGTACGGGTGGCGGTCTTTACAATCTGACGGCAAACTACTCGAACAACGTTGCGCCTGACGTTATCGTGAAAGGCACCTACGACGGGAAGTATGGTCACTTCGAAGTTGGCGGCCTTGCCCGCTGGTTCCGTAGCCGCTACTACCCAGCTGTGACGACGACTGCGGGAGCAACCAACGACACGAAGACTGGCGGCGGATTCTATGCGAATCTGCGTGTTCCGGTGCAGCACTATGCTGATCTTGGTTTCCACGTGCTGACTGGTACGGGCGTGGGCCGGTATGGTACCTCCACTCTGCCTGATGTGACGGCTCGCCCGGATGGAACGCTGATGCCGATCAAGGCTACGCAGGGATTGGCGTCTATCGAACTACACCCGATGCCGAAGCTGGACGTCTTCGGCTATGCCGGTGGCGAGTATGCACAGCGCACGACCTACCTGAACTCCAAGGGCGTGCTTGTAGGCTATGCACCGGTGACGAGCAACAACTCTGGATGCGGTACCGAGACTCTTCCGGCGACTCCTGGTTCTGGTCTGGGTAGCATCGGCGTGGCTGGTAACCCGCCTTACTCTCCTGGCACTCCGGCAAACTGCCTCGGTGCTACGCGCTACGTTATGCAGGGTACGGCTGGCTTTACGTACCGGGTCTACAACAATCCAAAGTACGGCCGTCTGCAGTATCAGTTGCAGTACAGCTATCTGACTCGTAAGGCGTGGGCCGGTGTCGGCGGCGGTGCCAATGCGACCAATAACATGGTCTTCACCAGCATGCGTTACTACATTCCGTAAAGCGTTGTCCTGCAGAGAGAGGCACCCTTCGGGGTGCCTCTCTCTATTTGTGGGAAAGGTATTTGTTCGTGGTACGACCAAATTTGATAGGCTTCAAAGGTTATCGTGTTACGACACGACCGTTATCTGATTGAAGGAGTTGAAGCGATGTTGAATGACAACAGGCTGTTTCCTGCGGATTCCGCGGCGCGCTGTGTGGCTATGAAATTGTACGAGGCGGTGCGTAGCCTGCCGATTATCTCGCCGCATGGCCATACCGATCCGCGATGGTTTGCGGAGAATGGGGCTTTTCCCAATCCTGCCGCGCTGCTGATTCAGCCGGATCATTACATCTTTCGGATGCTCTATTCGCAGGGCGTTTCGCTGGAGTCGCTAGGGGTTCCGCAGAACGATGGCAGCCAGAGTGCCGATCCGCGCGAGGTTTGGCGTATTTTTGCGAAACACTACTATCTGTTTCGCGGGACGCCGACTCGTTTGTGGCTCGACTATACGTTGGAGAATCAATTTGGTCTTACGGGCCGGCTAGGGCCCGGTAATGCGGACGAGTACTACGACGTGATTGACAAGAAGCTCGAGACGCCGGAGTTTCGGCCGCGTGCGCTATACGAGAGCTTCAATATCGAGGTGCTGGCGACTACCGATACGGCGCTGGATACGCTTGCATACCACAAGGCCATCCGGGAGTCCGGCTGGAAGGGGCGGGTTGTGCCGACGTTCCGTCCTGACTCGGTGATTGATGCCGAGTACGCGGGTTTTCTCCAGAATATCGAGAAGCTTGGCGAGATCACTGGCGAAGACATTGGTACATATAAGGGCTACTTGAATGCTCTGCGTAGCCGGAGAGCGTTCTTTAAGTCCATGGGGGCTACGGCTACCGACCATGGGCATCTGTCGGCGATGACTGCGGATCTTGATGCGGCTACGGCGGAGTCGCTTTATGGGCGGATACTCTCAGGGAAGTCGGTGCCGCAGGAGGAGGAGATCTTCCAGGCGCAGATGCTGACCGAGATGGCTGGCATGAGCGTGGAGGATGGGTTGACGATGCAACTGCATCCCGGGAGCATCCGGAACCATAACCGGAAGCTTTACGAGAAGTTCGGGCGGGACAAAGGGGCGGATATTCCGTCGCCAACCGAGTACGTTCGCAACCTGCGGCCGTTGCTGAGCAAGTATGGCAATGATTCGAGGCTGACGTTCATCCTGTTCACGCTGGATGAGACGAGCTACTCGCGTGAGTTGGCTCCGCTGGCTGGACATTATCCGGCGTTGCGGCTTGGTCCGCCTTGGTGGTTCCACGATTCGCCGGAGGGGATGATGCGATTCCGCGAGCAGGCTACCGAGACGGCGGGCTTCTACAACACTGTGGGCTTTAACGATGACACGCGGGCGTTCCTGTCGATTCCTTCGCGGCATGATGTGGCTCGCCGGATCGATTGCGCTTTCCTCGGACGGCTTGTTGCTGAGCATCGACTGGATGAGGAAGAGGCTTTCGAGGTGATCCAAGACCTGACGGTGAACCTGGTTAAGAAGGCTTACAAGTTGTAACTGCGGTTTTATTTTTTTGGAGGAGGGCCGGTGATTCCGGCCTTCTATTGGTGGTCCCCCCTCCCCGTACTTTTTGTGCAAAGTATTGGGTAATAAAGGGTTATGGGTGGACTTGGTTTTGGGGTGGTGCTGAAAGTCTCTTGATTCGCGGGGTCGCGAGATGGGTATCCTGCAAATTATTGATTTTGCTGGTTTTGTCTTTTGGGGTACTCCGGCCTTTTGGGGCGGCTTCGCTCAAGGGCAGAATGACAGGCAACTGCAAAAGCAGATCCCCTTCGGGGATGACAAGCAAGAAAGGCAAAACTGCCCCGACTCCTTCGAGTCCAGTTCCAAGGGGTTGCGTCTGCGCTCGGGCTGACACCTGAAGAAGAGGTGTCAGCCCGAGAGATTGCTAGCGGGCTTGAAGGATGACTACTCCGTAGCGTTCGAGATTGACGGTGGTGACGTCTTTGTCGTCGAGGACGCTGTGCATGGAGGAGGGGAGAGTGACGGATTGCGAGGTTTTGGCGAAGTTGACCAGGATGAAGACCTTTTTGCCGTTGCCCTCGCGGGGGTAGACATCGACGCCTTCGGGGACAGGGCCGAAGGCTGCGGTGACTCCGCTGGTTTCGGTCATCCACTTGGCGGCGGTTAGGAGGGTGGCGTCGTCCATCCAGGCGCCTATGTAGGTGATGCGGCCTTTGCCTACTTTGCGGGTGATAGCAGCGGGTTGGCCGTCGAGCCAGCCGTTTGATTTGCCGTAGCGCATGAGAACTTCGGTGTCAGGGGCGGAGGTGGAGAGTAGCTCGGCCCAGATTTTGGAGGTTGTGGTACCCCATTTGCCTTCGACGGGGATGGCCGCGCTTGGGTCGGCGTCGTCGATGGCGTAGAACTGTTCGACGCGGCCTCCGAGGATGTCAGTGAGGCGGCCGGGCCCTCGGTGGGGCTGGAGGCTGTTGTCTCCGTCTTTCATGCCGGCGCGCTGGCCGAGAACTAGATGGCCTCCGTTTTGGACGTAGGCGATGAGGTTTTTGGCGGCTTCATCGGAGAGGACGGCGAGGCCGGGGGCGACAACTAATTTGTAACCGTCGAGGGGCGCTGTTGGCTGGACGATATCGACGGATTGGCTGAGGTTGCGGAGAGGCTTGTAGTAGCTGAGGATCTGGTTGACGGGGTCGAAGTCGTGGCTGTGGCGCTGCCAGTTGATGGCCCAGCGGCTTTCGTAGGAGTGGAGGATGGCGACCTGTGAATGGGGGCTGGTTCCGGCGAGTGCGGGACCGGCTTTGGCGAACTCTTTGCCTAGCTGGGCGACCTCGGAGAAGATGGGGACGGGTGTGCCGTCGGCGCCGAGGAGGGTGCCGTGAAGCTCTTCCTGGCCGTTGAGGGCGGAGCGCCATTGCCAGTAGGAGACTGCGTCTGCTCCGTGGCCGATGTCGTGCCAGGCCATGGCGCGGATTTCGCCTTTGTCTAGGGCAGTGTTGACGGCGTTCCAATTGACGAAGCCGGGTTGGGTCTCCATGACCCAGAAGTTTTTGCGGAGGAAGCCTCGGGTTAGATCGTGGGCGGCGCCGTTGCGGTATGGGTCGAGGTGGCCGCGGCCTACGTAGTCATCCCATGAGGCGAGGTCGAGGTCCTGCGAGACGGTGTAGTGGTCGTAGCCGTCGAACCAGCCCATCATGTTGGTGGTGATGAACTGACGTGGGTCGCTGTTGGGGCGGATGACGTCTAGCTGATTTTTTTGGTAGGCGCGCCAGGTGTCGGAGACGAAGCGCTTCCAGTTGAGGAGGAGGCCGGGGTTGCCGTAGTTCTCCTGAATGGGGATCTGGGACCAGTCGGAGTAGGACTCGGACCAGTAGGCAGTGGTCCAGCGGGCGTTGAGGTTGTCTAATGTTTTGTATTGCTTACGTAGCCAATCTTGAAATTGTGCTTTAACGTCGTCGCCGTAGGAGAGGTTGGCGTATTCGTTGTCGATCTGCCAGCCGATGACGTTGGGATTGTGGCCGTAGCGCTTGGCCATTCGCTCGACGATGCCGCGGGTGAGCTCGAGGTATTTGGGGCTGGACCAGTTGAACTGCTCGCGGTTGCCATGCTGATCCCGTTGGCCGTCCTGCTTGATGCGGAGGACTTCGGGGTACTTTTGGGTGAGCCATGCGGGCGGGGTGGCTCCGGGAGTGCCAAGGACGACGGCGATGTGATGTTTGGCGGCTGCGGCGATGGCGTGGTCGATCCAGTCGAAGTTGTAGTTGCCTTCGGTGGGCTCCATGGAGGACCAGGCGAATTCGGTGATGCGGACAAAGCGGACTCCCGCTTGCTCCATGAGGGTGAGGTCGGCTTCCCAGCGGGATTCGGGCCACTGTTCGGGGTACCAGGCGGTGCCGAGGTAGAGGGGTGGTGGGGTGGCGGGGGTTTGCTGGGCGGGGAGTGTCGTGGTCAGCAGGGATGAGACAAAAACGGTGGTTAGTAAGCGGCGAAACGTGGTGAGCATGTGGTAATTCTCCGGTTCTTCAAGAGCAATGAGTCATGAGCAATGAGTTAGGAGCAATGAGTCCTTGCGGCTGTCATGGTTGCTCGAAGATGATTCCGGCGGCGTCGTAGTCGCCTCGGAGGTTGATGTCGAGGCCGTGGGACATCCAGTAGGCTCCGCTGGCGGTTTCGGGGGTGCCTCTTGCGAGGGTGCCGTGGATGATGCGGGTGCGGTAGGTAGCTGCGGGATCGAGGCCCTGCAGGAAGACGCGTGGAGTTGGGTAGCCCATCTGGCTGGTGTGGAGGAAGGCGAAGGCTACGGCTTGTTTGCGGTCGCGGGAGACGGATTCGGTCGCGGCGAAGTTGCTGTCGGCCTGCGCGGAGACGAGGCGATAGAGGTCGCCGTGCTGGACGGTGTCGCGGATGGATTTATAGGCGGTGACCATGCTCTTGGCTGTGGCGAAGTCGTCGGGGGACCACTTGTTGAGATTGGAGCCGATGCCGAGGCCTCCCTGCATAGAGGAGAGGAAGCGGTAGGCGGTGGTGAAGACCTGATGGTTTGGGCCGGAGGAGGGTGAGTCGGTGACCCAGGCCATCATGACGCCGGGGGTGTAGGCGTGGGTGAAGCCGTCCTGGATAGAGAGGCGGTCGAAGGGGTCGGTGTTGTCGGAGGTCCAGACCTCTTCGGTGTAGCGGAGGATGCCTAGGTCGATGCGGCCACCGCCGCCGGAGCAGGACTCGAACTCAACCTTGGGGTGCTTGGCGCGGAGCTCGGCGAGGATGGAGTAGAGGTTGCGGACGTAGGCCACGGGGAGCGACTTCTGCTGCTCGAGTGGGGCGGAGGGCCAGCCGGGTTCGGCCCAGTTGCGGTTGTAGTCCCACTTGAGGAAGGCGATGTCGTTTTCGGTGAGGAGCTTGTCGAGGAAGCCGAAGACGTAGTCGCGGACCTCGGGCATGGCGAGGTTGAGTAAGAGTTGTTGGCGGCCCTCGGTCTCGGGTCGGCCGGTGAAGTGGATGACCCAGTCGGGATGCTTGCGGTAGAGGTCGCTGTTGGGGTTGACCATCTCAGGCTCGACCCAGAGGCCGAAGTCCATGTTGAGGGAGTGGACTTTGTCAATGAGGGGCTTGAGGCCGTTGGGGAATTTTTGCGGGTTGACGTACCAGTCGCCGAGGCCGGCGTGGTCGTCTTTGCGCTGGCCGAACCAGCCGTCGTCCATGACGAAGCGCTCGACGCCGATGCTCGCGGCTTTTTCGGCGAGGGCGGTCTGGCCGGGTTCGTCTACGTTAAATTCGGTGGCTTCCCAGGAGTTGTAGAGGACGGGGCGGGGGCGGGGAAGTGGCTGGCCGGAGGGACGGGGGAGGATGTTGGCAAGCTGGAATCGGTGGAAGATGCGGGAGGCTTCGCCCATGCCTTCGTTGGTGTATCCGCCGTAGAAGACTGGTGTTTCGAGCTTTTGGCCGGGGGCGAGTGGGTAGGCGAAGTCGAAGGGGTTGAAGCCGCCGGTGACGCGGATCTGTTGGAGCTGGTCTTGCTCGAGGGTGATGCTCCAGGAGCCGGACCAAGCGAGGGCGCCGAACCAGACGTCGCCGCTCTGCTCGGTGACGGTGCCCTGGCTGATTGCGAACCAGGGGTTGTTCTGGTGGCCGGTGGAGCCGCGACGGCTTTCGAGGACAGTTTTGCCGGGCTGGACGGGGCGGGAGTTGTAGTGGAACTCGCCGGCCCAGCGGCCGCTCAGGTAGTGCATGGTGTAGTCGGTGCCGCGAGGAAGGTTCCAACTGGCGGCTGCGGCTTGCTCGATGGTGAGGGGGGTAGAGGTGCGGTTTTCGATGGTGGCGGAGCGGCCTAGGATGCCGGTGTCGGGATCGATGGTGTAGCGGAGGGTGACGAAGACGTCGCGGGAGATGTCGCGGAGGACGATGGTTAGGGTGTTGCCTTCGATGGTGTGGGAGGCGTAGTGGAGGACGAGGTCGCGGTTGCCGTCAGGGAAGGTGATTTTGAGGGCAGGCTCGTCGTAGAGCTCGGAGCCCCACCCTGCGAACTCCTGCGGGGTGGTGGTTTGGGAGAGGTCGAAGGAGGCCTGCTCGGGAAGAGAGTGGGCTGCGGCGACGCGGTCGATGGGAGCTAGGCGATTGCCCCAGTAGAGGGATTGGAGCTCGTTGCGATCGTTGATGCCGAAGATGTAGGAGACGGAGGCGGCGTCGAGGCGGAAGGTTTTGGCGGCGCTGTCGTAGGTGATGGCGGGGGGAGCGGCGAGGATGGATGGAGTGCAGGTAATCAGCAAGAAGAGCAGTACGGCCAGCGCGATGCGAGTGCGATAGGACATTGGGGGCTCGATTTATGGAGTGAGAACAGTCGACTTTTTCTATCACAAATGTAACCGGTTGCGTTTTTTGGGTTTGGGAAGGGTATGGGTGGGCGTTCGCGGTGTCGGGGTCCTTCGACTGCGACGTGCGAAATGCTGCACGTCTTCGCTCAGGATGACGGGGTAGTGGGTTTTTGGGGGAGAGGTTTGTATGGTGTTGAGTTAGCGGCGGAGGGTGACTACTGGGCCGCCTACGGGGTGGCAGAAGACTTTGCCGTGGCTTAGGGCGATCTTGCGTTGGGCGAGGGCGGCCATCTCGGGGTCATGGGTGACCATGACGATGGTGTGGCCCTGGCTGTGGAGCTCTTCGAGGAGTTCGGCGACGATTTTTTGGTTGGCTGCGTCGAGGTTGCCGGTGGGCTCGTCGGCCAGGAGGATGGGGGGGTGGTTGATGAGGGCTCGGGCGATGCAGACTCGTTGTTGCTCTCCACCGGATAGCTCGCTGGGGAGGTGTTCGGCTCGCTTCCCTAGGCCTACGCGCTCGAGTGCGGCGCGGGCTTCGGACTCGTCGGTCATGGAGTGGAAGTACTGGGCCAGCATGACGTTTTCGAGCGCCGAGAGGTAGGGGATGAGGTGGAATTGCTGAAAGATGAAGCCGATCTTGTCGGCACGGAAGCGGTCGAGCTCGGTGGGGGACATGGTGGCTACGTCGACGCCATCGATTCGGAGCTCGCCTTCGGTGGGGCGGTCGAGGCAGCCGATGAGATTGACCAGGGTGCTCTTGCCGGAGCCGGAGGGGCCGGTGATGGCGACCCACTCGCCGGCGACAATGGAGAAGGAGGCGTGGTCGAGGGCGCGGACGACGCCGGCGTGGCCAACGTATTCGCGCGTGACGCCGTGCAGGGCGATGACGGCGCAGTCGGGGCGGGTCTCCAGGTCAATTGGGTTGTCGGTCACTAGATTCATCTTCTCATTCCCCTTTCAACAGCGCTGCGGGTTGCAATCCGCGAAGGACGCGGACGGGGAAGAGGGCTGCCATCGCCGCGATCAGCACGTTCAGGAGCAGGACCAGCGGAAGAACTCCAATGCGAGGCTGCGATGCGGTGTGGAAGTTGACCTGGCTGATGATCCATGCGGCTGCCGATCCTATGACGAAGCCTACCGCTACACCTGCTAGTGCCAGGACTAATGCTTCGAGTAGGAACATTCCCATTAGTTGCGTTTGCGAGCCGCCCAGGGCCTTCATGAGGGCGAAGTCGCGGCGGCGTTCGAGCACGCTGGCGGAGAGCGTGGCCAGGACGCTGACCGCTACGGTGAGGGCGATCAGGAGGACGGCGCCGTACATGAGGGCGTGGGTCTTGTCGACGATGCGGGATTCGCCTTCGACGAGCTGGCGGACGGGCTCGACCTTTGCGTCAGGGAGTTCGTGCTGCAGGCGGGTCAGGGCGGATTCGACGTTGACTGCGCCGCCTGGGATTTGGAGTTCGATTACGGTGGGGGCGACGTTGGTCCAGGCGTGAAAGGCGGACGTTGGGATGTAGATGCGGCTGTCTTCGTCGCCGCCCGTTTTTAGGCGACCCACTCCGCGGAGGGTTATGTCTTTGCCTGCAAAGGTCAGCTTGACGGCGCGCTCGTCGGCGATGAAGTTTGCGGCGCGTTGGCCCAGGAGGGCTGCGTTGGTGTCGGCTGCGGTGGGCCATGCGTCGACTTGCCATGATGCGTTGAGGCGGCGGAGGGCGTCGAAGTCGGTGCCTGCTACGACGACTGATGTGCCTCGGTCGGTTGTGGCTACGGCGTAGGCGAACTCGGCGGCGATGGCGTCGGGACCCGCGGCAGTTTTGATCCGGGCTAGGGCGTCTTCGGGGAGGCCCTTGCTTCCGGTGGGCGCTGTGACAACGATGTTCGCGCCGAAGCTGCGGAACTCTTTGTGGAGCTTGGCGTCGAGGTCGGCGTAGAGGGTCAGGAGGGCGGTGGCTACGGCTGCAGAGACAGTCATCGCTACGAGCGCAGAGAAGCTTCGGCCGCGACGGTGGATGAGCGAGCGGCGCAGCATCGTGGTGAAGGTGAGATGGGTCTTCACGGTCGTCTTCATGCGTCGGCTCGCAGGATCTCGGAGGGGTTCATCTTCAGGGTGGTGCGAATCGACGGCGTGCTTCCGGCTATTGCTACTACGAGCGCGAGGGCGACGATCACTGGGAGGAGGACGGGGTTCAGGACGGTGCCGAGAGTGACGGCCTCGTTGGCGAAGATGCGCGCGCCCAGCCATGCGGCTAGTCCGGAGCCGAGCAAGTAGCCGAGGGTGCCGCCGATGATGGCGAGGAGGCCGGTTTCGGCGTAGAAGAGCATGGCGATGGCGCCCTTGCTCGCTCCGAGGGAGCGCATGAGGCCGATTTCGCCCTGGCGTTCGAGGATTGCGGTGGCCATGGCGGCGCTTACGGCGAATCCTGCGGCGAGGAGAGCGGCTGCGCAGATGAGCCACATGAGGCCACTGATGCGGGCGAGGACGGTGCCTTCGGACTGCTCGACGCGGCGGACTTGCTCGGCTTGGGAGCCGGGGATGGCTTCGCGGATCTGGTAGGCGATGGAGTTGGCGTAGGGTCGGCAGTACCAGACTTCGCGGAGTTTGGGAGAGAGGGTGTCGGGGTCTTTGCGGGCGAAGGCGTCTTCGGGCTTGGTGCGGGCGCTTACTTCGACGCGAGAGATGGAGTTAGGAAGATTGGCGAAGGTTTGCGCGGCGCTTAGGGGGAGGAGCAACTGATTTTCTGTGGCGTCGCCGGTGGAGACGACTCCCGTGATCGTGAGATGTGACGCAAGTTCAGGTAGAGCGAGCGTGTCGCCGGTGTGCAGGTTGAGTTTTGTTGCCAGAGCGCTGCCGATTACTGCCTGATCGTTTGAGGTGGGCCATGCGCCGTTGATCTTCCACCACGGATGCAGGGAGGGTGCGCCAGTCTTGAGCGTGTCTGTAAAGGGATGGTTAAACCAGAGTCCGAGCGCAGATATTGCGATGGGCGAGCCGCCAGCGGTGGAGGTGTTAATCGTGAGAGGAAGTTCAGGGGAGAGGCCAGTGATGTTGTTGGCCCAGAAGATGGTCTTTAGTTTGGAGAGGTCGGTCTCCTTGAGAAAGGAGCCTGAAGCGGGTTTTACATCCACGCCACCGATTTTTACATCGAGTTGTTCGGCGGTAGGGAAGACTATGATGTTTGCGCCGTAGACGGCTAGTTCATTGTGGATTCGGTCGCCGATGGTGAGAGCTAGGGCCAGCATTGCTGTGACGGCAGTTGTGCCTAGCAGGATTGCGAGGCCGGCCAGCGCCTTGCGGCGGCGCTGCCGTCTGAAGCTCTCCATCAGCAATCGAAAGAACATCGAGGTGCCTGCCTTATCGCTCGAAGACTGAGACGAGTGTCTTGAGGTCTGCCGCCTGAATTATGACCTGTCCGCCGCTTACGGTGGACTTGAGGGGGATGGGATTGCAGCCGCCCTCCTGGCCCATGGACGCTGCGTTGAGCGGAGAGGCGCACATCTTGCAGGTGATTCCCTGGCTGCCGATGTAGAAGCCTACGGGGCCGCAGATGCGGCAGGCGTCGCCTACGGTGACGATGTTGCCGTCGGGCTTGCGGAAGAGTAGGAAGCGAACTTCGACGTTGCCGCCCTTGCCGTCGTCTACATGAACGCCGAAGCGGTGAAGCTGGTTGTCGCTGAGGTCGGCGGTGGGTAGGGTGACCTGGCTGCCTACGAGGGTTACGGCTGAGGTGGGCGAGAGTGCTGTCGAGCTCTTGGCGTAGATGAACTCGGCGGTGGAGAGGAAGATGAAGACGAAGCTGGTGGCGACGACGGCGGTCATCCACATTTTTTCGCGGCGCTGGGACCACTCGGCGCGGCGCTTGTCGGCGGCGGTGGCGTTGGGGCCGAGGGAGACGGGGGCGCGGCGCCTGTATTCCATGAGCATCATGAGACCGGCCAGGGCCAGCATCGTGACGAAGAAAAAGAGATCATTGCGGACGATTGGCCCGATCAGGCGCATCTCCGTCATGCTCGAGGGAAGGACGCCATTCTCGCTTAGCTCATGCAGTCCACTGACCAACAGCTGGAAGGCCACGAAGTACAGGATGACGGTCGTTACGCGGAAGAAGCGCTGTATGTTGATCTTTACGCTTCCGCGGATGAAGAGCACGCCAAAGACGACTGATACGGCGACGCCGAGGAGGGTTCCGGTGAAGCTGAGGAGTTCGGTGGAGTTAAGGGTTACGGCGGAGAGGATGAGAACGGTCTCGACGCCCTCGCGCAGAACGAGCAGAAAGACAAAGAAGAAAAGGCCTAATTTCGAGACGCCGCGCTCGCCCCCTGTGTATTTTGCGACCTTCTCTTCGATGGAGCCGCGCATGGTGCGGGCTGTCTTGTGCATGAACCAGATCATGCTGATGACGAACGCCGCTGCCGCAAGCATCACCCAGCCTTCGAATATGTCCGGATTGAATTGCAGCCGAGCGAGCACCACGGCCACCGCCACGCTCGCTGCCAGCGCTGCACCCAGCGCCCAGAAGACGGTCTTCTTCAGCTCCACCCGCCCGATCTTGGTCAGGTAGGCGAACACGATTCCGACGATCAGCGATGCTTCGACACCTTCGCGGAGCGTGATGATAAATGCCTGCAACATAAGGTCTTTCTCTTCCCTGAGGGAGGGCGGTCAACCGTCTGCCCAAGCCTCGATCCCCCGTCTCAACGTGGGCTGAAGTCACTCTTGTACCACCATCTAGTCTATTGAGGACTAAATTGGTCGTCAATCATTCGGACTTAATTGGTCGTAGAGAAATGTACGCTCGAACCTTGCGGCGGTAAATACTTGCGCGTGTTCGTTACAGCGCAATTAGAATTCTTCCACCATTCACAAAACTTCCAGGGCGCATCGGCGATGCTTATTCCTTATGCATAAACGAGTTATCGCAAAAGCACTCCGGCCTGTTGTTCTGTTCCTTGTTGCTCTGACGGCTTCGGCGGCGCAGGAGCCGCACAAGCCTGTTCAGCCCGTACCGATCACCGGGCAGCCTCCGGCTACGATTCTCGTCATCCGTCACGCGGAAAAACTGACTGATGGCCGAATTGACCTCTCACCCACTGGATTCAAGCGCGCTGACCTGCTGACGAGCCTCTTTGTGCCTGCCGGCGTCCGCCCTGATCTGCCTACGCCGCAGGTCCTTATCGCTGCCCATCAGAGCGCGCATTCCAACCGGCCAGTTCAGACGATCACTCCGCTGGCTGCTGCGCTTCATCTCCCAATCGACAGCACCTATATGAGTGAGGACTATGCTGCGCTTGCCCGCTCTCTGCTTAGCGGAAAGTACGCCGGCAAGGTGGTGCTCATCGCCTGGCACCATGGCGTTTTGCCTTCGCTCGTGACTGCGCTGGGAGCCCAGCCTCCCTACGCCAAGTGGCCCGACGAGCAGTTCGACCGCATCTGGCGGATCGACTATGGCAAGGATGGCAAAGCCACTCTGACAGACTTGCCCCATAACCTGCTTCCCGGCGATTCCCACTAGAAGCGTGAAGACCATAATCGGGATGTCCTGACGCGGGTTGGGTTCGGTCACGCGATCTGCTGAACCCATTGGCTCCGCCAGGCCGGTGCCTCGAAGGGATCGGCGAAATACTGTGTCTCGTGCACGACCTTGCCGTTGCGGAACTCCATGATGCTTACCGTGTACGCTGGTCGCCCCTGGTAGGTGATTGTGTATTCCGTGACCCAGAGATTGCCTTTTCCGAGAATTCGCTTGACGGTGAAACCTGACGGCTTGCCGGGATGATGACTCCGCAAGGCCTGCAAATTGGCTCGCCCGAGGATTCGCTCGCCTGACTGGGGATAATCACAAATGGCATCGTCGGCGTAAATATCGTGTTCGGCGTTCGCATCGCCGGCCGCCGACGCGCGCCAGTGCCGATCGAGGGCTTCGCGTATTTGTTCCTCTTGCGTGGACTGGTCTGGGATCGACTGTATTGGGCGCTGTTCGGTTTCCATGTTGGTCTACCTCGCTGGGATGAAACCGGGGACGCCGGTCTTCACTACTTCGTTGAGCCTCTGTCTGGTCTGGATGCGATTGATTTCGTTAAATGCGTCTTCCGGAAGAGCGGAGATGTCGAAGTTTTCCCTCGCGCGAGCCGCAGTTCTGGGCGTGGTAAGCAAAGCCGTGCCGCGCTGTACTGCCCATGCAAGCAGCACCTGTGCCGGTGTCTTTCCGACGCGGGCGGCGATTGCCGAGATGACTGGATCTTCGAGCAGCCCCGGCTTCATTCCGTGACCTAATGGCGCGAAAGCCAGGAGCACAATGCCCTTGTCTTTGCAGAATTCCAGAAGCTCGGTCTCCGGCAGATATGGGTGAGATTCGACCTGGACGACGGCTGGCTTGATTCTCGCGGATTCGTAGGTGGGGGTCAGTTCGTTCAAGGTGATGTCAGACAGTCCAATGGCTCGGCATTTGCCGTGGTCCACGAGACTTTCCATCGCTCTCCAGGTGTCGAGCAAAGTCACGCCGGGATCGTAGATGACATTGCCGTCTTGGTCCCGCGGATCCTGGTTGTCTCCCGGTTGAAATGCAAACGGAGTATGGATGAGGTAGAGATCCAGATAGTTGAGCCGGAGTCTGCCCAGACTGGCCTCGAAGGCCGGTTCGACGCGCTCGGGCCGATGATTGGAGTTCCACAACTTTGTGGTGACAAAGATGTCTTCGCGGGCGATTCCGCCAGCGGCTAATCCTGCCTCCAATGCCTCGCCCACCTCACTCTCGTTCCGGTATCGTTCCGCGCAATCGAAGTGTCGAAATCCGGCTTCCAGCGCGTCTCTGGTAGCGCTTATCGTCGCGGCTGCATCGGGAATCAAGGTGCCAAACCCGATCGCGGGGATATGGCCGACTCCGTTGTTGAGCGGTATTCTCGCAATCTGAAAATCGGAAGATTCGGTCGTGGTGACGCCTCGGCACGATCTGGATCCAGCATCACCGCCCAAATGGGCAATCACTTGTCGGCACGCGGGGGCGAATGCCCACCTTTGATATTAGCCCCACATTGCCTAGCGACATGTTAGACAAGTCGATAACAGGATTAACGCTCAATGAACGGCGTGGCGATGCTTTGGGGTTTGCGTGGACCGTCAGCTATCCCGAAACTGATCCCACCATTGGATACACAGATGGTATGCGCGTTTGGCCGAAGCTCCTTCGACTACACCACCGCTCGTATACCGCCCTCATCGCAGATAATCTAAGCAGCCGCTCTTCGCCAATCCCATTCTTTATATTCGGGGTTGACCTCACCCAACTGGTACGAGGTGTTGAGCGTCTCAACCAGCCCCTTACTCAGATCTATACTCACGATGCGAGAGGTGTAGATAAATTTAGCGTTCGGAACGGTTACATGTCCGAAGGCATAGCCTGTGAGATGGCTGCCCGGCTGCAACTCGCGGTATCTCTCCGAGATCAGGTCTTGCACAACCGACCAATTTTCAATCCGAACCACTGGTTTGCTCATACGGCTTTGCACCCATCTTTCCGTACGGGACATTAGTAGCACCGAGCGAATGTCTGCCGCACCGGCTTTGCCCTTTTAGTAACAGCAATCGAAATACCAATGCTGCGAACAGAAACACAAGGTTTATTCCCTGAAGCGATTAGCGGCAGGAAATTCTTACCGACTTTTCAGTCGTATTTGGAGAACGTTGAGAAGTCAGCTACCCGCCCTAAGATGTTGAGCAAGTGCCTGGAACAGACATTACCAAAAACAGAAGAGGCCTCCTGTGTGGGAGACCGTTCTTCGTTCTGCGAGCCGCTGTTTTCCCGCGTCTCGTCCGGGCTTGGAAAAATTACCCCTGCCCTAATCTTGTCTCCGACCCGACTGCTGATTCGTAGCCGCTTTGTTTTCAGTGTCTTCAGCGACTTGGCCCTTCTACGCGGGTTTTATCGGGGAGGGAATTAGTTGATTCTCGCCCTCATTTTTTTGCCGACTATATTGACTCGGCATAGCGGAAAGGCCGCTCCCCACTGCTCTTCCAGAAGTAAGCCAGAATGATGATGCTCGCGACCGCCGCATACGCGCACCACAGGGAAGTGAAGGCGTATCGTTTGACCGCCATCACAATCAGCAGAATCGCAAGGTTCGCCACACCGAAGATCACCATATCTTTCACCTTTGAGAACAACAGCGAGCCGCAGGTTGCAATCACGTAAAGAACTGCGACGAAGGTATTGTTCGTAGCCTGATTGAGGTACACAATGCTGTTGCCTCTGACGGAAATCTCCAGCGGATAAGCGGTCAAAGCCCACAATATAAAGAGAGTCGTCAAGCCGCCAACAACAAGGAATGGCAGCATGCGGCGACGGCTTCTGACATCGGGTTCGAACAGCAGCACGCTGAGTGGCAGCAAAAATGGAAGGAGTCCCTGCGCGTAGAGCATGAATGCCGCACCCATACCGTGCGTAACCCCGGGCGACAGGACCCCGTCCAGCCCAAGCCAAACGAAGCCTTCAATGAACTGGTGAATGGCAAACAGCGTAGGCAGCGACGCGAACAGAAGCTCCCGCCTATGTTTCACTCGTGTCAATGTCACTACGCCGATCGCGCCCAAAACGCCGCTGCCCACAAAATTCGCTGTCGCTGAAAAACACACGTGTAGTCTTCCTCCGGTGTGATCTCTCGATAGTATGTCATTCGAAAGATGCCCCTCAGGCCTTTCGATAACTGCAATTGCCGATGACACAGCGAGCATAGCACTGGAGCAGATGGGGGTTTGAGATCGAACCTTTCGGCAGTGGCACTGCTATTTTGGGCGCACTGCGATTAGGTCGATTTCTACCAAAGCACCACGAGAAGCAGCGGGCAGAACCACCTGCAGTGTGGTGCGCGCGGGCTTGTTCGGTTGGTCTTTGGTGCCGAAGAATTGGGTATATCCAGCCGTCATCCCGGCAAAGTCTATCTTGCCGTCTTTCGCAGGATCGGTCCCGAGGTAGACACGCATCATCACCACATCGCCGAGCGTCAGTTTCTGCGATTCGAGGAGCTTTTGAAGGTCCTTGATCAGCCCCACGGTTTGTGACGTGGTATCGGTGTGTGTCTTCATGTCCGGGTCGAGCCATCCACTCACATACAGCGTATCTCCGGCCCACACCGCCCCCGAAATTGGAAGGTCTGCGTTCGAGGGGTTTTGGCTGGGCGGCAGCGGAATCTGTTTTATTCTTTGCGCTGAAGCTGTCAGAGAACCTATCAGCGCGACTGCCAACAGGGAAAGATGCTTGATCGTCATGCGATCAACGTAGCCTTAGAACGGCGACCGCACAATTTGATAATTCTCAACATATCGTTGAGCGGGATTTATGCTTTCCTGCCACGGCCTGCAGATATGTTGATGATGCCATTGCGCGCACTTCTGGAGGATCCCTGCCGCGACTCGTGTAACCTCAACGCAGGATGCTTCTGCGTAATCTCGATCTCGACACCCTGCGGACTCTCGTCACGACGCATGATGTTGGTGGTTTCGCGCAGGCGGCAGATCGTCTTGGGCGCACACCATCTGCCATCAGCCTGCAGATGAAGCGTCTTCAAGAGGAGCTGGGAACACCGCTCTTTCGCAAGCACGGCCGGGCGCTCAAACTGACAGAGGCCGGGCAGACAACGCTCGGATACGCTCGCCGTATGCTTGCGCTGAATGATGACCTCCTGCAAACCATGCAGGGAGTGACATTGGCCGGCACCGTTCGCATCGGTGCTCCGCAGGATTTCGCGTCTGTGCTGCCTGACGCCTTGCGGCAGTTCGCGGCGCTCTACCCGCGAACGCAGGTAGAACTGCGTATCGAGGGTAACGGAGCGCTGATCGAAGCTCTGGACAAAGGTCAGCTTGACCTCACACTGACAATCGGCTTCGCAGACCGGAAGGACGCGCTGCTCCTGGGCGAACTGCCTGTGCTCTGGATCGCCAGCCGTACCTTTCGCACGCAGGATGCTTCACTCCCGCTTGCTGTATTAGGCCCTCAATGCGCCTTCCGCAAGGCTGCGGTGCAAGAGCTCGAAGCTGCTGGCATCCCGTACCGTATCGCGGCCACCAGCCCAAGCCTGGACGGCCTGTGGGCGGCACTACGAGGGGGACTTGGCATCACCGCACGTACCGCGATGCAATTACCGGCGCCTCTCATGGCGAATAAATCGCTGCATCGCCTTCCCGTTCTCCCCAGTTTTCCGGTTGCGCTGCACCGGGCACCGCATGGGGGCCAAAACGCCACCGCTACACCTGCGGTCGACGCTCTGCATTCTTTGCTCAGCATGGCCACACAAGGCATCCTTGCCGACCTTACCTATCCGCAACGACCACGCATCCTGCGAAAAGCATAAGCGCCGCTCACTTCATCGGTAAAAACAATCAAATTGTGCAGCGTCTCTGGGATTGATACGGTGCACTCATGACCTCTCGCATTCTTTCGCTCATCGCTACCCTGGCATTGGCTATCTCCTCCATGCATGCTCAAGTGGATACCACGAATCCGTTTGTCGGTAGCTGGAAACTTATCGCTGCGGATAAGCTCCTCCCAGACGGCACTCGCGTCGCCGACTATGGAGCTCAGCCACACGGTATGGCCATCTTTACTGCCGACGGCCACATGATGATCGAGGTCTTCCGCGATGTCCGCGGCAAGTTCGCCGGGAACGATCGAGCCAAGGGCACATTCGACGAGTACAAAGATGCGGCCCTTAGCTCCAGCTGCTCGTTCGGCACCTACAGCGTCGATCCGACGACCAGCAAGGTCACGATGAAGATTGATCGCTCAACCTTTCCGAACTATGACGACACCACTCAAGTGCGCGCATACGAACTTAAGGGCGACATTCTCAGCTGGAGAGTTCCTGCTCGTCCCGATGGCTCCATTCCCATCACCGTCCTCCGCCGAATCGCTCAGTAGAAAACGATGTGGCTACTCGGCTCAACGTCTCCAGGTTCGGCCTTTCTCCACATAAATTACTCTCAATAAGTGCATAACCCTGAAGTTGCCAGTTGAGGTTTGGATCGCCGGAATCACGGGGAGACTGGCCGCCGTGTCATAGGAATGTACTAGCAGAGAGGTCAGTGATGGAGATCTCAGCAACTGTAGTCAATCAGGATGGACGTCATCAGTCGATGCTTAGGACCGGAGATAAGGCGCAGTCTTTGTCTATTCCCGCCAAGGCTGAAGGCTTTGGCTCAGGTGTGAATGGCGGCGAGCTGTTGTTTTTGGCGCTTGCCACCTGCTATTGCAATGACATCTATCGCGAAGCAAAGACACGAGGAATCGATGTCGAATCGGTCGAGGTTCAGGTCGCCGGGCGGTTCGGCGCTCCGGGGGAGTCCGCCGAGAACATTACGTATCGAGCATCGGTCAAAGCACAAGGAATCGAAAGAGAAGTGCTCGACCTGATGCGTTATACGGACACTGTTGCGGAGATACACAATACGCTAAGGCGCGCTACGCCGGTGGTACTCACCGAATGCCAAGTCATCCAAACGAAGCCGAGAGCGTGATGAGAACAAGTTTTCGGGGGCGGGCAACCGGCGTCGATAAGCGCCTAATCGCAACCTACTCATTCAGCGACGGCCTTCTGGATCGCCGATCGCCATTACCGTGCCTGCGCCTGAGAACGCCACAGGGTACTCTGCGGCTCCAGGTTGAGGCGCTGTGCTGAAGAATTGGGCGAAGGTGATGCCGTGCGGAGCGATGTGGCTGAAATTCCAGGTCTGGCCATCGAATTCAAAGCTGTGGCTCGATAGTAGTGTCTCGGACAGACTGTGAAATGAAATAGGTCCGATCTGCGGAAAAGACTTTCCTTCCGTTGAAAGGTGGCGATCAGCTTTCCGCTCGAAAAGCTGGCGGGGTTGCTCCAGTCGCCATTTGGTTTGGCGTTGTAGTAGACGTTGAAAGTTCCAGCCGAGACAAGATCAAGTGCGACGTCGCCATTATTGGGCAAGGGAGTGAGCTGTGCGACGTCCGTGCTGAACGTGAAGTAGGCGGTGCTCTCGCCAGGGGAGCCGTTGAAGAGCGAGCTATCGATTCCGCCAATGTGAACCAGATATCCCACATACACAAACTGGCCGTTGGACGGGTTGATGAAGACTCTTCCTACATGATGCCAGACGATCCGGCTCGCGGGTGTCTCATGTATCTTCCCCGCCGTGTCCGGTGCGGCGTTCTGGGCGTGCGCCTGCGACTGCCATCCGGCAAGAGCAAGGGCGAGTACGAGCAAACTGGGTGCCAGCGTAAGCGTTCGTTGTGAGAAGGACAGACCTTAGGAAGCCAGCCGGTCGAATCCTCGATTGACGGTAGCAGGCTAAGTCAAAGGGCTTCGCGCTCAATTGGCAAGTGGCTAGCACTTCGCAAGACGCCATCATTGTTCCAGCTTGGCTAGTGCGGCTTCGGCCTCAAACAGTTCTGTCTGGAGCTTGTGTAGCCATTCCCGATGGTCTGCCGACGTGCCAAGGCAGGGGCGTCCGGCATCCATGGAGTTCTGACAAGTCACGATTTCTCTGCCGAGGCGCTCTATCGTTTTCAGAAGACTCTGCTTGGCGTCATCCATGCCTCGATAAGATGGCTTATTCCAGTTCGAGGAAGCCAAGTGGACGCATCTGTCGAGGTGTAAAGGTGCATCCGAAGTCGACGGCCAGCCCCTTACTCAGGGCAGAAACAATCTTCTCCGCCTCGATCTGGCCGACAATACGACCAAATAGTTTTGTTAGATCGCCGCAATAAACAGTCCACCTTCTCCGCGCCTTGACGCTATTGGAAGCAGTGAAAGTGACGAGTAGGTGATCTGAGAAATCTTCGGTGGGAAACATGGGCATAGCGGAGAGTTTGTAATGATCCCTCATTGAAAGCTCCTTTACGTTGCGACTGACTATTGCCGCAGCAGTTTGAGCAAAACATTGCAGGTTCTGCAGTGATTCAGTCTGTGCCCCGAATCTTTGGAAGCCGCTGGATTGTTTTGGGTTGCTTTCAGATTTGTGTACCTTCCACGGAAACCACCAGAAACCCATCTGTACCGAATTCCGTCTTCAAATAATTAACTCTGGCCAAAGAGACCCGTGGTTTCAGCTTGGTGAGTTATATCGACGAACCCTTGGCACCTTGTATAGTGCTGGGTATGCCCGTACGTATGAAAGACATAGCGAAAGACCTTGGCCTCTCCGTCGTTACTATCTCGAAGGTTTTGCGGGACCATCCTGATATTTCAGAGGAGACTAGAGCCCGGGTTCTGAAGCACGTTAAAGATCGCGACTACCAACCCAACATTCTTGCCCGCAGCCTGGTTACAGGTCACAGCTATTTAATAGGCCTTATCGTCCCGGACTTGATTCACCCTTTCTTTGCAGAAATTGCGAAGGCTCTTTCGGCGGTAATCCGACCCCGTGGATACTCACTTATCATTTCATCTTCGGACGAAGATGCGGGTCTTGAATCGCAAGAACTTAGACAGCTATTAGCGCGGCAGCTGGATGCTCTTGTTATTGCATCGACCGCGATGTCGGGAGATCAGTTTGATCAACTTGGGCAAAACGGGCCGCCCTTTGTTCTGATTGATCGCACTTTTCCAGGCCAATCGCCAAATTTCGTTGGCATCGATGACACGGCTGCTGGCCGCATTGCAACTGAACACTTAATCGGCTCAGGTTGCCGGCGCATCGCTCACATTAGCGGGCGAAGGAACAGCACGGGTACCGGCCGACTAGAAGGTTATAAACAAGCTCTTCTGCGGCATCAGATTTCTTTTTCCAAGGATTACGTCATCAGCCGGACGAACGTCGATACCGACAGCAGACAACAGGGAGCAGAGGCAATGAGACTCTTGCTTCAGCGCAATCCGCGACCCGATGGAGTGTTCTGCTATAACGATCCGTTGGCGATTGGTGCGATGGATGCAATTCTGGATGCCGGCCTGCGAATACCCGAAGATATCGCCATCATCGGCTGCGGAAACCTGCACTACGACAGTGCGCTTAAAATTGCCCTGTCGAGCGTCGATCAGCATAGCCAGCTCATCGGGCGCCGCGCGGGGGAGATTGTCCTCGATCTCATTGAGTCAAAGGAAAAGCAACCAGCCCGGAGCGTTATCCTTGAGCCGACACTGGTTGTTCGCTCCTCGACGCGTGTGCCAGAAAACGCTAAATCGACGGTCATACCCAAGAAGAAGATGCCGGTTCGAAAACCTTCTGCCAAGAAGACTCCCAAGCGTTAGTAGGGCGTCCTATGTCCGTTCGAACTCAAATTGATATAGTTGGCCCTGCTCGAGAGTGAAGGAAAAGGTTTGAGGGTCGACGCCAGGGACAAGATGTTGCGTCGCGCCTGCAGTATTGGACACTCGGCTCAGCTTTCGACCCTTGGGAACTCGGAAGGTGTGCTGCTTGGTTTGCGATGCAAGCACCTTGGCCGACACGGCACCGCCCTTGTTCCAGGCGATACTGACTTCCAGGCCGCCACGAGCGCAGAGCCCTTCTACGGAGCCTTGCGGCCACGCGCCAGGGAGGGCTGGTAGCAGCGCAATTTCGTTATCGTGGCTCTGCAAGAGCATCTCTGCGATGCCTGCTGTGGTTCCGAAGTTTCCGTCAATCTGAAAGATGCTTCCTTCGTGTGCCGGATGAGTGTCGAAGAGATTTGCGCCCGTACTATGTTCAATCAGCATCTTGAGTGAGTCCCATGCCATGTCACCATCCAGCAGGCGTGCCCACAGCCCGATGGCCCAGGCGCGGCTCCAGCCGGTATAAGCACCACCGTTGGCCAATCGTCGTTCAAGCGACTTTCTCGCCGCCGCCCATAATTCGGGCCTTCTGTGCGATGTGATTTCCCACCCTGGATATACCGGATAAAGATGAGACATGTGCCGTTGACCGGGCTGGTTTTCGTCGAAGTCCTCATACCACTCCTGTAGTTGGCCATACTTGCCGATCTGATATGGAGGCAGCCGCTTCATCGTTGCTTCCAGCGTCGCCGCGAACTCATGGTCAACGTCGAGGTCAGCTGCTGCGGACGCTACATTGCTGAACAACTCCCGGATCAGAGCAATGTCCATCGTGCAACCGGCACTGCTGTTGGCAGGTTTTCCGTTGGGAGCAAAAAAGCTGTTTTCGGTTGAGAACGACGGGCACGTCGTCAACTGTCCCTTCTTATCCTCAACCAACCAACTCAAACAGAACTCCGCTGCGCCTTTCATCACAGGGTATGCCGTCTCCTGTAAATATTTCTTGTCTCCTGTGAAGCGGTAGTGTTCCCACAGATGCTGGCATAGCCAGGGACCACTCATGCTGAAGTTCGCCCATGTTGGATCGGCGAAGAGCGTTCCCATGCCTACTGGAGCGGATTGGCGCCAGAGATCGATATTGTGATGCGAGACCCATCCTTTTGCGCCGTAGTTGACCTTCGCGGTGATCGCGCCATTCTTGCTGAGGTCTGTCACCATGTCGAAAAGTGGCTTGTGACATTCGGAGAGATTGGTCGTTTGTGCATGCCAGTAGTTCATCTGCACGTTAATGTTCGAGGTCCAGTTTGAACTCCATGGGGGACGAAGTTCCGAGTTCCATATTCCCTGTAGGTTTGTGGGTTGACTTTCTGGTCTCGAACTTGTGATGAGCAGGTAACGTCCAAAATTGAAGTAGAGGGCCAAAAGCGATGGGTCGGGGTTGCCCGCCATGCCTGAAACGCGCTTATCCGTCGGCAGGGAAGGGGAATTCTTCTCGTCGCCAAGGTCTAGTCTCACGCGTCGAAACAATTTTTGATGATCGACAATGTTGGCAGCACAAAGCCGCTCATAAGGAATTTCCTGCGCAGCTTTCACATACTTTGCGGCGGATGCTAAGACTTCTGGCAAAGGACGAGCCGGTGCTACAGCAAAGCCTTCGAAGCCGGTTGCCATACCCAGCAAAAGCACGGCAGCACTTGCTCCATGGATCGACAAGCTGCCATCCGGCTCTCGTGTTATCTTTCCATCCGTCGTGCTTGCGCCTAGCACCGCAGCGAAGTGCATTCCTTCGCCCAATACGTCGCTGTACTGGATCGGGTTTTCGGCAAGCTGATCTGCTAAGGCCTGTGCTGCAGTTTCCGCTTCGGTCATCTGTAGTTTTGGCTTCGGGGCCGTAGGCACAACCGCACCCGCCTTTGCACCGGGAGTTGGTATCGATGGGGGAACCCATCCTTGCGACTTCGTTCCAGGAGGATACAAATAACTGGGAGCCGACTCCTTCGGCGCCTTGCCCGTCAAATGAATTTCATTTGCACCAGATGTTTCAATCTTTGACTTCAACTGGCTGGCTAGGCGAAGTTTGCAATTGAGTTCCCCGGGTTTGCTGGATGAAAGCTTTACTACGATCACCTGATTCGGCTTCGAGGCGAAGACTTCGCGGGTATAGGTCGTACCGTCAGCCTCGTAGGTGACCTTTGCCGTGGCGTTGTCGAGGTTCAGTTCACGTCTGTATTTCCCTGTCGTTGACGAATGCGCGAAGTCGATCAGAAGATCGCCGAGCGGCTGATAGGCCTGGTTGTAAGGACCTTGCATTCTTCGGCATTCGCGGTCGGCTGCCTGGTAATCCTTCTGATCTAGAACGAGCTTTCTAACCACAGGCAGGTGATTTTTTGCGTCTGGATTGTTCCAGTCGCGCGGGCCGCCAGACCAGAGGGTGTCCTCGTTGAGCGTTATGCGCTCCTGCTGGACTGTGCCAAAGATCATTGCACCAATTCTGCCGTTGCCGACTGGTAGTGCGGCTGCCCATTCCGGGGCAGGTTGCTCAAACCAAATCAATACATCTTTGGCCTCAGCCTTTTGTGTTGGAGATGAGTAGGTGGGAGTTTCAGCAAGTGCTCTGTGTTTGATTTGTGTGGATGCCAATGCAGAACTGAATAGCGTGATAAAGCGCCGTCGCGTTGTTTCGAAGTCCATGCTAACCCCTGGGTCAAGGAATGATGGGATGCTTGATGACGATGTTTTGAAAGACTCTGCTTGACAAGCGACGAACTCATCGACTATTTGTCTTGAATAAAGTAATCGATTACTTAGAGGTTATGCAAGCCTTCACAACGATTTCTTTCCATCTACTCCAAGAGGGTCCCTCCGAATGAATTTGTATCTCCGTGCTCTCTCCCGTAGCTTCCTAGTGCTGGGTGTTTCCGCCGCGACTGCGTTCTGTAGTCCTGTCCCTTCTACCACCAAGACACTCGCTCCAACACCGCCTATGGGCTGGAACAGCTGGGACTCGTTCGGTCCTACCGTTAAGGAAAACGAGGTGAAAGCGAATGCGGATGCGATGGCCGCAAAGCTTGCTAAGTTTGGTTGGCAGTATGTTGTTGTGGATATTGAGTGGTATCAGCCCAAGGCCAAATCGCATGGATACATCGCTCGCGGTGAGGTCACGATGGATCAATATGGACGCTTTGTCCCGTCGCCAAATCGGTTTCCTTCTGCAGCAAACGATGCTGGGTTCAAACCCTTGGCCGACTATGTCCACAGCAAAGGACTCAAGTTTGGCATTCACATCATGCGTGGGATTCCACGCGAGGCAGTCGAAAGAAATCTACCCATCAAGGGCACGAAATTTCATGCCGCAGACGTCGCGGACAAGGTGAATGTCTGCAAATGGGAGGGTATGGAGGACACCTATGGCGTCGACATGTCCAAGCAGGGCGCTCAGGCCTATTACGACTCTATCGCAGCACTCTATGCTTCATGGGGAGTGGACTACGTCAAAGCCGATGATATGAGCATGCCCTTTCGTGGTCCCGAGATCCACGCCCTCAGCGTTGCACTTCGGAAGACGGGTCGTCCAATCGTTCTCAGCCTCTCGCCTGGACCAGCACCGGTGGAGAAATATGAAGAACTCAGGGCGAACGCCCAGCTGTGGCGAATCTCCAACGATTTCTGGGACCGTTGGATCGATGTCAAGAATCAGTTTGACCTGATGAAGAGCTGGCAGGGTAAGGTGCATCCCGGTGGCTGGCCTGACGCAGACATGCTTCCTCTAGGTCACATCGGCCTTCGTGCAGAGCGCGGAGATGACCGGCCCAGCCTGCTAACGCACGATGAGCAATACACTCTGATGTCGCTTTGGTCCATCTTCCGATCGCCTCTGATGTTTGGTGGAGATATTCCATCGAGTGATCCCTTCACGATTGATATCCTGACCAACCCTGAGGTGCTGGACGTGAATCAACATAGCGACAACGGGCGGCAGTCCTTTCGCGAAGGCACCACGGTCGCGTGGACGGCAGATGTCCCCGGATCCAAGTCGAAGTATGTTGCAGTCTTCAATATCGGCGACACTGCAAGGGACATCAACCTTCCGTGGACTTCGGTTGAAGTTCCCGCTTCCAAGGCCACTGTGCGCGATCTCTGGCTGCACAAGGATACGAGAGAGGTCAGTGGGATTCATGTGTCCTTAAGGCCGCACGCCAGCATACTAGTCAAGGTCACTCCACAATGATCTTGCCTGATGTACTGTTTGTTCAGGACTTCCATGCTGGACGAGCCGTTTGTGGGTGCGGATGACAAAGGTATTTGCTCAAGGGATGGTTATTCAATGAACTCGGGCAGACAGACCTTGGCAGACAATCCAACGCAGCTTATGGCGTGTCTGATTCTTATCATTTCATTCTTATGCGCCGGTTCTGTTCGTGCGGAGGAGGGTGATTATGAAAAACTGCTGCATGCTGGAACAGAGGAGGTAGCTAAAGGCAATTTTTCTGCAGCCATGGCTGACCTCGGAGCTGCAGTTAGGCTTGAGCCGAGCAACGCGGCCGGATGGTACGAGATAGGAGTGCTCTACGGGCAGATTGGCGACTTTAGGAATGCCGAGACAACCTTTCGTCACACACTCCAATTGCAACCGGATTTTGCGAAAGCGCACTACATGCTTGGGTTGTCCTTGATCGGCAACCCGCAGAGCAAGCTCGATTGGCCTGCGGCGATAGCGGAGTTTCGCGCAGCACTGAAGCTACAGCCTGACTACCCGGAGGCACTCAACTATCTTGGTGTTGGGTTGACTGCCGTCGGACAGACGAATCTTGCGATTCCTGAATTGGAGCACGCCATACGCTTGATCCCGTCATTGCCGTCGGCGCATTTCAATCTTGCGATTGCGCTAGAGAACAGCGGGCGCCTCGCCGAAGCGGTGAAGGAATACCGTGAGGCGATCGCAGCAAAAGGTGACTACGCGGAGGCAAGTAGTGCATTGGGCAAACTGTTGTTCCGCATGGGACAAGGAGAAGATGCGGAGAAACAACTCCGGAAAGCCCTGCGTCTCAACCCTGATCTGCAGGATGCGCACTATATGCTGGCGAGGGTCCTGCAGTCTTTAAAGAGGCCCCATGAGGCCAAGGTCGAGTTCGATGAAGCCATCGCTTTGGGTAAGCGAGAGCCTGATGCGATTGAGTCGTCACAACTAAGCAACTCTGCCATGGAGATGGCATCGAAGGGCGATATGGCGGGGGCAGAGACGTCTTTGCGAAAAGCGATATTGCTCAGGCCGGATTATGGAGTACCTCACTACAATCTTGGCCTCATTCTTGCCGACAAGGGCGACATGGACGGGGCTGCTCAGGAGTTGACACTGGCTATATCTCTGTTGCCCGGGCAGGCAATGCCATGGTTCGATCTTGGGAGAGTTCAGCGGCTGCAAGGAAAACGTGAAAATGCTTTAGCGTCAGTTTCTTGGGCTGCACGCCTCGCTCCATCCAATCCGCGCATTCTGGCGGAGCTGCAATTATTGCGATCGGGGGGGGATGTTGGGCCCTCTGCGGCGAGTGCGGAGACGCCCACGATGCAACCTGGTGGAGGTGTACTAAGCGACACCGCGGCAGAACATTTTGTATTTGCGAAACGACTCAGCACCGATGGCGACACGTTGGGAGCGATTGGGGAATTGCTTCGATCGCTCGCACTGTTGCCTGGGGCGGTCGACATCCGGTATCTCCTGGCCAACAGCTATGAACACATCGGAGACATTGATCGAGCGGCGTTGGAATATCACAAGGTTCTGCTGGTGGCGCCGGACAATGTAGAGGCTCATCTAGCGTTGGGCAGGATATTTCTTGTGCAACGCCATTCGGATGAGGCAGCAGAAGAATTTCAGCAGGCCCTGATTTATCGTCCCGATTCTGTGGATGCCCGGAAGGCTCTAGATGAGGCTATTCGTACATCCCAAAAACACTAAAGCCAGGTTGTTTTCCATTGGCATCGACTAGTTCGGCTTTTCGGAAATTGCGAGGGATTTTGTTTGATTTCCCCGCCACAGATGAATTCCCTTGACAGTTGTTTATACGTAAGAGTAAACGTTATCCACTCTTTTTTACCCAATGTTTATTCGATAAAGTAAACGACAATTCATTGTGGTGCGAGATGAGGCATCGATTCGATTGAGGTGATATCAAAATGACACGGAATGTAGGAAAGTACTTGAGGCAGCTCACTGCGGTTGCCACATTCGAGGCAGATGCATTCGTACGCAGACCAACTCTCTTGACGCTAGTGTTGATCTTCGCAGTCGGGGCAGTGTTAGCGTTGGGGTCGCCTCCTGCGATTGCCCAGTTGAATACCGCAACTTTGCAAGGAATCGTGACCGATTCCACGGGAGCAGTCGTTCCAGGCGCTGCTATTACCGTTCGAAATATTGAGACCGACGTCCTCCGCAGTACCGTGACCGGTGCTGGGGGCGAATACCTTCTCTCAGCGATGCAGCCTGGCAACTACGAGCTCACCGCCACGCACGCCGGATTTCAGACGGTGAAGCAGACGAACATCAAATTACAAGTAGGTCAGATCGCGACCCTGAACTTTGCGCTGCAGATCGGCAACGTCGCGCAGACGGTTGAAGTCGCAGCCAGTGGATCCTCGATTGCCAACTATGACACAACACTGGGCACCGTGATTACACAACAGCAGGTAGTAGACCTTCCGCTCAACGGACGTCAATTTTCCCAGTTGCTCCAATTGGCACCCGGCGTGGTCCCGATCGACAACTCCCAGAATGCTGGTAAGGCACCGAATTTCGGCGCTGGCGCTGCAAGCCCTGGCGTGAATGGCCAGACTAACCGTAGCAACCTTTTCTTTCTTGATGGAATGATCAACTCGAACCCTTTCTTCGGCGGGTTCTCTTTCAGCCCATCGATTGACGCTATTCAGGAGTTCAAGGCGCAGTCCCATACGGATCAAGCCGAATTTGGCCAGGCAACCGGAGCTATCGTCAATGTTATTACCATGCCCGGAACCAATAGCTTGCATGGTGTGGCTTTTGCGTTCGTGCGTAATAAGGTCTTCAATACGCAGATTAAAAATTTCAGCAGTACGCCACAGCCCAAACTTCCCTATAACCAAAATCAGTTCGGCGGCTCGCTGGGTGGACCAATCCTGAAGAACAAATTGTTCTTCTTCGCAAACTATGAGGGCGGCCGTCAGGTTCAGCCTACACCTGGCTTCTCCACGGTTCCGACAGATGCGCAGCGTGCCGGCGACTTCAGCGGAGTGTTGCCGGGAGGTGTCTCGCCAACCATCTACGACCCCACTACCTACAATCCGACCACGCACACTGTGGCGGCTTTTGCAGGAAATAAGGTACCGGCCTCAAGGATCGATGCCGGAATGCTGGCGTATTTGAATGGCATTTATCCCCACCCAAATGCTCCACTGACGAATGGATCGAATAACTTATATACGACAACGGGTAACCGGACGATAGGCGACCAGGGCTCGATTCGAATTGATTACAACCTCGGGACGAAGGACGTCTTCAATGGTCGTTACAGCCAGAACGAAGCAACCGTCTCATCGGCGGCGTCGCTGGCCGACATCTTTACGACTGGTTTCAATAGCAAGAATACGGGCGGCAGTTGGACCCATACCTATACTCCAAGCCTGATCAGTCAGGTTACGGTTTCCTATAATGCTCTGAACATTCCTCAACAGGTTATTTTGCCTGCGGATCAGGATGCACTCTTTACGGCGGCTGGTTTGGGCGCTGGCTGGAACAAAAACCCCGGCTTGACGCCGTTCACGCTTGTGCCCGACATGGGGTTGAATGGTGGAAGTTATAGCGGTTTCTGGAATGGCGCCGGTCCGATCGGTCCGATGTCGATCATCCAGGCCGCTGGTTCTGTGACCAAGGTCGAGGGGCACCACAGTCTAAAATTCGGAGCCTCGTTCTACCATACGGCGATGTATACCAACTGGTCCGGCAATCACTTCGACTTCTCGAATAAGGGAACGTGGAATACGGCTTGCCAGTTTGCTACGACAGCCAATGCGTCTTGTCCAACCTTTAACGCCAATGCCGGTGACCTGGGGGCGGGCGGTGATCCGGTGGCTAGTCTGCTGTTGAGCTTGCCGATCGACGCAACCAGAAACCTGGGGAATACAGGTGTCAATCTGCGCCAGAACACTACGAGCCTCTTCGCGCAGGATACCTGGAGCGCGACGCCAAAACTGACGGTAACGTACGGTCTGCGCTGGGACTACAGTTCTCCAGTGACGGAAACTGACAACCGACTCGCGGTCTATAACATTTACACCCGTAAGTATCAGATCGCGAAAGGCAACGTAGACCTTCCATCGGGTCCGCTGCCTCCCAACGTAATCATTGGGCCTAGCAACTCCAACACTGATAAATATTTCACCTATTTCCAGCCACGTTTGGGGCTTGCATATCAAGTCTTCCCGCAGACGACATTCCGTGTGGGCGCAGGACGCACCTTCGACACATGGGGACTGCCGCTGCAGGTGGCGCAGCAAAACCGTGGCGCATGGCCTTCCGGTTTTGCTCAGATTGCCAGCAGCCAAAATCTGAATGTTGCAGGTATCTCCTTGAAGCCGGATGGCACGCAAGTGACGGGGCAAAACCCATTCTATGGTGCTCCTGTATTGCCGGGCAGTCCGCTTCCCGCGGGCGGCCTGGGCTTCCAGGATGTCAAATGGCAGAGCGCTTCTTCGGTCCAGTGGAACGCAGAGGTGCAGCAAGAGTTCAACAAGATCGGCACGTTCAAAATTGGATATATAGGTTCCCAGACGCAGCACATGACGATCAATGATCCCTATAACGTCGCGCAACCTTCAACCAACGCGACCAAGGTCTTTCCGGATCAAATTTTCGGAGCGCCAGGAAGCGTTTTGATTAGTTCGGGTACCGGAAGCTATCACAGTCTGCAGACCCAGATGTCCCGGGCGTATGCCAATGGGTTCGTCTATAACTTCACCTTCACTTGGTCCAAGAGTAGGGCGCTGGCCATCTGTGGGACCGACTTCAATATCTGTGTTCAAAACCCGTATAACCTCGCTGCCGATCGTGGTCCTTCGAATCTGGATGTTCCACTCGTTACGACGTTCAATACGGCTTATCAACTTCCTTTTGGCAAGAGCAGGCAGTTTGTAACTACCGGACCAGGCGCCATAATTCTGGGCGGTTGGCAGATAAACTCCATCATTACGGCGCGTAGTGGAACGGTTATCAACCCTCAGAACGGCGCCAATAGTGATGTCGCAAATGCAGGCGGCGGCACCCAAAGGGTAAATTTTGTTGGTAATCCGGAGCAAGGAGCACCTCATACAATCACCAATTGGTTCAATGCATCTGCATTTGCGTTTCCAGCGCCAGGAACATATGGAAACGCACCGCTCAACTCGCTACGTGGTCCAGGCTTCTGGAACGTCGATTTTTCACTGTTCCGCGATATTCCCATCTACGAACGGTTCAAATTCCAGTTCAGGGCCGAGGCCTTCAACCTCTTCAACCATCCGAATCTAGCAAATCCAGTTGGAAACCTAGGAGGCGGCGGGTTCAACACAATCACAAGTACGACGGGGACGAACCGCGTAATTCAATTGGCGGGGAAGGTGTCGTTCTAAGTCCTTCAGAAGTTTATAACCTTTGTTATCCCGACGTGTGCCACGACAATTGGTGGCACACGTCAGAGTTTTTCTGGCGAATATGAAGAATCCCTCAAAACAACCCTAAGGATTCAGGTCGGCAACAATGTTTTCTCGGCGTACTCTTTTATTAAGTGGGGGATCCTACCTTGCACTACAGGCGGCTAAACCGCGAGTAAGCTGGTTGCTCGCGTCGACAACGACCTCCCCGTTGTCAGTTTCAGAACCGGCTTTACCAGTATGCCTTGCAAGCTCGCGAACCTCCTATCCTCCACTACTTGAAAAATTCATCGCGAAGCTCGATCCCGCTACCGATGTGTTTCCGACAGAGGTATATGCCGCAGAAATCGAGAAGCTACTCGCAGATTGGAGCGCCGCGCTCTGCCGGTCAGTACATGACCTCGACTCAATTCGTCGCAGTCTATCGGAAAGTATCACGGCATCCTCTTTGCAACCTTCCGAGACGATCACACTGCGAGCAACCGTGCCGCTGCACATCGAGCGACGATCGTTTCGAGGCAAGGAGACAACGAATCGCGAAAGCTTTCTCAACGGTTGGGAGGCATATATCGCCTCATTTGCTTCATTGCAAGTTGTCGAACTCGAGATCTACGCGGTTCGTATCGTCAGCGAGTCCCCTTTGCGCGTTGACACCGATCTTCATTGTGACCTGGTCGGTACTGGCAAAGATGGAACGCGAGAGCAGCGGGTCGGTTCATGGGCAATTTCATGGAAGCGAAACGACGCTGAGCACTGGATAGCAGAACGGTGGACTGCGAACACAGAGGTGCGCAGCCGACTGACTGGGCCAGGATTCACGGAGATTACCGCGCAATGCTTGACTGCGGGGACGCCAGGGATGGCTCAACTTCTGCCGGGAATCGATGACTGGAGAGCTGCATTAGATGCAGCAAGCGGCATTGACGTGTACGGAAATCACGGGATTGCGGTTGGCGATATTGATGGCAGCGGATTCGATAGCTTCTATGTGTGTCAGCCTTCAGGTTTGCCAAACCGCCTGTATCGAAATCGCGGCGATGGAACCTTTGAGGACATTACTGAGAAATCCGGTGTCGGTATTCTTGACGGCACCGCATCTGCGTTATTCGTCGATTTCCTGAATCGCGGAAGACAAGATCTTCTAGTCGTGCGCAGCGGAGGTCCATTGCTGTTCACTAATGTGGGTGACGGCCGATTTGAAGCAAAGCCCGATGCGTTTCATTTTGCACGGCCACCTCAGGGAACATTTACGAGTGCGGCAGTGGCGGACTACAACCGCGATGGCTTCCTCGATATCTATTTTTGCGTGTACAGCTACTATCAAGGATTAAACCAATATCAGTTTCCGTCGCCCTACTATGACGCGCAGAACGGTCCTCCGAATTTCCTGTTCCGCAATCGCGGGGACGGAACATTTGAAGACGTGACAGTTGCAAGCGGGGTTGATCAGAATAACAATCGCTTCAGTTTCGCAGTAGAGTGGTGCGACTACGACAATAATGGTTGGCCGGACCTATACGTCGCAAACGATTTTGGCCGCAAGAATCTGTACCGGAATAATGGTGACGGAACGCTTACGGATATCTCCGCGAAAGCTGGCGTTGAGGACTATGGGCCCGGCATGAGCACCTGCTGGTTCGATTACGACAACGATGGAATGCAGGATCTGTACGTCGCCAATATGTGGCTCAGGGAAGGGAAGAGGATTACGGCAGACGAGCATTTCCTCCCTGAGATGTCCCCCGAGATAAGGGCGCTGTATCGGAAGCACAACGCCGGCAACTCACTTTATCGGAACAGTGGCAACGACACATTCGCAGACAAGTCGATAGAAGCTGGGACGGCCAAAGGTGGCTGGTCGTGGTCCTGTTCCTCTTGGGACTTCGATAACGATGGTTATCCCGATTTGTACGTAGCAAACGGGTTTGTCTCGAGTTCGAATCACTTCGATCTACAAAGCTTTTTCTGGCGGCAAGTGGCACAGCGGTCGGCGGTTCCACCCGGCGCGTCGCCCGATTATGAGATGTCCTGGAATGCAGTAAATGAATTGGTCCGCTCTGGCTACAGTTGGAGTGGCTATCAACGAAATGTTTTCTTCGTAAATAATCACGACGGCACTTTCTCCGATATCTCAGGTGTACTTGGACTAGATCTGCGGGACGACAGCCGAGCCTATGCATTGAGCGATTTCGATCACGATGGGCGGATGGAATTTGTACTGAAGAATCGTACGGGGCCGCAGCTGCGAATCCTTCGGAATGACCTCGAAGGTATCGGCAATTCGGTCGTCTTTCGACTGACAGGCCACACGAGCAATCGTGACGCGATAGGATCAATGATCACTATCGAGGCCGGCGCGAATCGACAGACGAAGTTCGTCTCGGCAGGTTCGGGTTTTGCGTCCCAGCACACGAAGGAGCTCTTCTTTGGTGTCGGAGAAGCTTCTCAAACCATTACGATTTCGGTGCGCTGGCCTTCCGGAACTGTGTCTCGTTATGAGAATATCCCGGTCAACCATCGCGTCGAGATTGAAGAAGGCAAAAATGAGTTCAAATCTACCGCGTATCGGCCTTCGCGTTCGAGGTCTGGAACATCGATAGCTGAACTGATGGCTCCAAAGGCTACCAACAACACTGTAAGTACCTGGCTGATTGCGCCATTGTTCGGGCCGGATCTCAAGCTCCCAGACCTAGATGGGACGACACATCAGTTGAGCGCATTGCGCGGGCAGGCGGTACTGCTCACTTTTTTTCGCCTTGACTGCAGTGATAGCCAAAGGCAGTTGGAAGGTCTGCAAAAGGCTTCAGCTGCGCTTTCGTCCACCGGCGTCAAGGTCATAGCGGTGGTGGTGAACAACGGCTCCGATCAGGAAGCGGCCAAAGAGCTCTATACTGCAGCGAAAATCGCATTTCCAATTCTCGTAGCAGATGAACACGCTTTAGCAGTGTGGAACATTCAGTACCGCTATCTATTTGATCGCCGGTGCGACTTGAACTTCCCGATATCGTTTCTCATCGACAAGAGCGGAGCGATTGTTCGCGTCTACCAGGGAGTTGTGATGCCGCAGAATGTGGCTGACGACTGGAAGTCCGCACCTGCAACGTCTGAGGCGAGATTTGCGCGTGCTATGCCGTTTCCAGGGCCTTATTACGGCAACGCGATGAAACGCGATAATTTCACCTACGGTATAGCGTTTGTGGAATACGGCTATCTGGATGAAGCGACCGCTGCTTTCCAGCGGGCAATCGACGACGATCCCGGTCACGCCAGCGCGTGGTTCAATCTAGGGACAATATATTTGAGCAAGAAGATGTATACAGACGCCGAGCGGTGCCTACGCGAGGCTGTTCGTCTGAATCCGCAGGATTCTGATGCTTGGAACAACCTGGGCATGATTGCAGGCGAGCAAGAGAAGTATGACGAGGCGCTTGAGGAATTCAGGCAGTCCGCGAGGGCTAATCCCAATCATTTGCTGGCGGTTCAAAACATGATGCGCATCTACCAGTTCCAGGCACGGCCCGCAGATGCGCAGAAAGCAATGGAGGAGCTTATCGCAAAAGCTCCCGAAAATGCAGATCTACATCTTGGGCTGGCAATGACCTTCGTGGCTCAGGATGACATGGTGCGCGCGAGAGAGGAACTGGAGACCGCGGTGCGCCTCCGACCGGACAACGTCGATGCCATCAATAATCTCGGGACAGTTCTTTTGCAGACAGGCCACGCGCAGGACGCTTTACGAGAGTTCGAGAGATGTAGGCAGCTTGCTCCGGACTTCGATCGACCGGTTATCAATTCAGCGATTGTCTACAATCGTGCGGGTCAGTCTGCGACGGCGAGAGAGATACTCAAAGAGTTTCTAGATCGGCATCCGGACAATGCGAATGTGCGCATGGCATTAGAGAAGACGGTGGCAAGATGAGAGTTCCACACATCGGGGTTTGGAGACGATGTTTTGTAGGCGCATGGATGTTCGTGGTATGGTGCGCGACTCTTGCTGAAGCTGCAACGATCACCGGTGTTGTTCGAGATGCTCATGGCAATCCCCTCGACGGAGCGCAAATTAGGATGATCTGCGAACCGGCTCCCGAAAAGCCCCTACAGGCGACCAGTGGTAAAGACGGCGCATACCGATTCGTAGATATACTTCCCGGCAAATGTCAGCTTTCAGCGGAACGGAGTGGATTTCGCGCGGTGACCCCAAGGGTAGTCACAATATCGTCAGCATCCGCTTCTGTAGTATCAGACTTTATCCTCAGTCAACTCTTGCAAGAAGGGGACGCGACGACATCTCAGCCGCGTCTTAAGTTTGAGCCTGCAGGCGTTCGTGGCCTGATTGATCCAGGTGGCTACTCGGCTCCGGCAAATGCTGCCGCAGCCACTGGCCTTATATCCGGAATAGCGGATATAAGGCGCACGGAGAACGGCACTGGTTCTCTAGCTTCGAAAGACCTGCCTTGTACGCTTGAGCCCGAGCTGACGAAGGCCGTGACGGCGAATCCTCAAGACGCCGATATCAACCGTCGGCTTGGTGAATTCTATCTTGCCCATGGATCGGCAAGCCGTGCAATCCCATATCTCAAACGCGCGCGACAAATCGACAAAGACGATTTCCGGGCAGCACGGGATCTATCCGAGGTGCTGCTGATGAGCGGACAGTTCGAGACTGCTCATGAACTGTTGACATCGTTGCCTGCGAGTCAGAAAGACGCTGACTTGCATCGACTGTTAGCTCGCGCAGAGGAGGGATTGGGCCGGTTCATTCAAGCGTCAGAGGAATATAAACTTGCGTCAGAAAAAGACCCCAGCGAAGAAAACAGCTTTGGCATAGGGTATGAACTGATTTTGGCGGGATTGCCTGAGGATGCGGCGAAAGTCTTCAACGCCGGCATTGAGCGCCACCCATCCTCGATGACACTTCTGATCGGCGCTGGAACAGCAGAATTCCTTGAGGGGCATAGCTCAGCGGCAGTCAAGCTATTTATACATGCGACAGATTTGAATCCCACCGATCCGCGGCCGTACCCATTTCTTGTAGGGGCGTTTGAAGTCTCTGGAGCGCAGAGTGAAGAGGTTCGCGCTAGTTTGAAGCGTTATCTCGAACTTTTCCCTGCTAATGCCGAAGCCCATTACTTTTATGCCGTGGGGCTTTTGCATGGGAATGTGAATGGAGGTGTCACTGATAGTGATCGCGTGGAGTCGCTATTGAAGCAGGCGGTTGCGCTTGACCCCAGCCTCACGAAAGCGCACTTTCAACTGGGTACGGTGTACGCGCATCGGGACGACTACGAGAATGCCGCGAGGGAGTTCGAAGCCACTGTGCGACTAGCCCCGGAGATGAAAGAGGCACATTACCGACTGGCTGCCGCGTATAAGAAGACCGGGCGTGCAGAGGCCGCTGAACGCGAAATGAAATTGTTCCGTGAAGCACGAGAGACGACCAAAACTGAGAACGGGGAGGGTGGAATCAGCATCGAGCAATTTATTTCTGTAATAGACCGACCGGGGCGCCCTGCGGCAAATGAGCTGGAGTGTTCGAGCAATTCTGATCGATAGTGGGTAAGGATCTCTTTACAAACGGCCGCTAGGATACCTCTTCTGTATAGTCGGCATTCTCGGGTAGCCCTGTCAGCCAAGTCGTCGTGAAGCCATTTCCGATTGCAGATTGGATTTCGCTAAGCACCGCCGGGTTCACGGCACTCTCCACTGAGCGCAGGTTCTCTTTAACTTGTTCCGCTGTAGCCATTCCAACGAGCGTACTTGTCACCGTAGGATGCGCGACCGCAAATTGCAACGCCAGCGAGGAGATATTTACTCCATGCTGAGCAGCAGCAATAGCCGCCCGCCGTCCTGCATCCTTCAAGCGCTCAGACCCCTGATGCCAAGTCGGGGCACCTCTATCGGTCAACACGCCCATCATCAGCGGAGACGCATTGATCAAGCCAATCTCGCGCTCCTCTGCAAACGGCGCTAGCTCTGCTTCTATATCCGTATTCATCAAGTTATACCGGCAATATGAGAGGATGCTGTCCACTGGCACCTGCTCCGCAACACGCTTCAACATGCCAACTGGGTATCCTGTGATCCCGATATACCGCGCTTTCCCCTCGGCCTGCAGTTCACGCATCGTGGGGATGGCCTCCTGGATTATCTGATCGAAGGAGGCAAACTCAATATCGTGCGCCTGAAGAAGATCTACATAGTCTGTGCGCAGACGTCGTAACGACGCTTCCACTTCCCGTCTGATACGTGTGGCCGAAAAGTCGAATTCTTCTACTCCATAGCGTCCACACTTTGTGGCCAATACTACTTTCTGTCGCTTTCCCTCCAGCGTCCAACCAAGTCGCTCCTCCGCCAGCGTGAGTCCGTAGTAAGGCGAGACATCGAAAAAATTGATCCCGGCATCAACTGCCGCATCTACAGCGTCCCGATTGTCTTGCGGGTCTGTATCCCTGAATACATTTCCGAACGGTGACGTTCCAAATCCAAGGACAGAAATCTCCAACGCTGTCTTCCCAAGTTTGCGACGTTGCATGCGTCTCCTTTTGTTTTGGAAGGCTGTCTACGTTCCGCAACAAACCACTATCCCTAAAATGATTCTTCCGTTTCAAAGAGTGCAATTCTCTTATTTTATCGATAGAGTTATCGTATAAACTAAGTTTCACTACAATAACATATGTCTCAACTCCGAATTTCCGCCATCGCCTTTCTTTTTGCATCAGTTCTCGTCTGTCGCGGAGTAGCCCACGCGCAGGCGGCGTCTCCCGCCGCCCCCACAGCCAGAGACTTACCTGAAGATTTAGCCGCGCAGTGGATCAAGGCCAGTTCCAAGTATGACGGGACTAGATCCATAATCCTGCAGCAGGTCGACCGGGATGCGCAGCACGGTCCTTTCCGTCCCGATTGGAATACTCTCTCGCGCTACCAGGTTCCAGACTGGTACAAAGATGCGAAATTCGGCATTTTCATCCACTGGGGCCTTTACTCCGTTCCTGCTTTCGGCAACGAGTGGTATCCACGCGAGATGTACCTTGCGGGCTCTGCTATCAATAAGCACCACGTTGAAAAATATGGCCCTCTGACGCAGTTCGGCTATAAGGACTTCATCCCGATGTTCAAGGCCGAGCACTACGATCCCCAGGCGTGGGCGAAGCTCTTCAAGGACTCCGGTGCTAAATATGTAGTTCCGGTCTTTGAGCATCACGACGGCTTTGCCATGTATGACAGCGATCTCTCCGACTGGACCGCTGCGAAGATGGGGCCTAAGCGTGATCTCGTCGGCGACCTGGCCAAAGCTGTCCGGGCTGAGGGCCTCCATCTCGGCGCCTCATCCCACCGAATCGAGCACGATTGGTTCCTTGATGGCGGTCGCAAGCAGCCCTCCGACGTGAACGATTCTAAGTACGCTGCCTTCTACGGCCCGGCTCAGATCCAACTGCAGGACGCGCCTGCGCCTGGTGGCAATGATCTTTCTACTGACTGGACGTATGTAAGTCCCGCCTATGCACAGGACTGGGTGGCGAGAAATGCGGAGATCGTGCAGAAGTACAAGCCAGAGATCATCTTCTTCGACTGGTGGATCGGCCAGCCGTCCGTCCGTCCCTATCTGGCTGAGTTTGCGGCTTACTACTACAACGAGTCACTCAAACACGGTCCCGTTGGGATCATCACCTACAAGCATGTAGCCATGCAGAAGAACTCTGCTGTGCTCGACCTGGAACGCGGCCAACTCGCAGGCATTAGTCCTGACTATTGGCAGACGGATACCTCTGTCAGTAATAAGAGCTGGGGATATATAGAGAACGATACTTTCAAATCGCCGGCCTTCATCGTGCATCAGCTTGTCGATGTCGTCAGCAAAAACGGTAACCTTCTCATGAACATAGGTCCACGCGCCGATGGCACTATTCCTATTGAAGTGCAAAGGGTTCTGCTATCTGTCGGCGACTGGCTTAAGGTCAACGGAGACGCTATCTATGGCACACGGCCTTGGAATATCTTTGGCGAAGGCCCAACTCTCGTCAAGGCGGGACCATTCCACGATACGGAGACACAGATTTATACCGCGCAGGACTTCCGCTTCACAACCAAGGGTCCCGACCTTTACGCTATCGAACTAGCGTGGCCAACCTCCGGCGAAGCTGTTATCCAGTCTCTCGGAACGAGTGCGGCAACATCGCAGCCGATTCAGTCAGTCCAAATGCTTGGCGCGAACTCCAAACTCGCCTTCGAACAGAAGCAGGACGGCCTGCATATCAAGTTGTCAGATAAGCTCTCCGAGCAACCGGCTTATGCTTTCCGCATTATCTTCGCATCGGGGTCTCAGAAGGTTGCAAAGTAACTTCTGCGCTGGATACACAGATAGCCATCGTTCCGGAAGACCTTCGGGCGATCAGTTCGCTGTCTATGTGTGCGACCGCTTGATTTGCAGCGACGAGCAGTTACAAGGAAGCTATGAATATCGAAACTGAATTCGTTCGTGGAGAAACGGCTGTTGGGCTTCCACAACTCAATCCGAATCGGCCCTCCAGCACCAACGTGCCGCCGGTCGGTCGCAGCGGCTGACCTCAAAAGCCCTTTATTTGCAGACATGATGCTGCATTCTGCTGCAAACAAGAAAAAAGCAGCTTGCGCTGCTTCGCGTAAACTATTGATTTATGTGGATTATGGTGCGCCCGGAAGGAGTCGAACCTCCGACCTACTGGTTCGTAGCCAGTTGCTCTATCCAGCTGAGCTACGGGCGCACATTGCGTTGAATGCAACTCTCTTAAGATACCGGATTTCGCCCGTCCAAGCAACCCATGGTCAGCGTTTAGAGCATGATAGTGATGGATTTCTGATAGCTGGCAGGGCCGTGAATATATCCCCATCCATTGATGACGCGGTCCCATGCATAAAGGAAGAAAGAATGGGCGCAGTGGGTCGAGGTGGGATCGCCTGTAACTGTGGCGTTCCATGGGGTGGGGCCCGGCGGCGGCACAGCGACGCTGGTGATTCCCGTCCAGATGCGGGATGGCGTGATGTGGTTGGCGTAGCTGTCAGAGGAGACGCCTAACGACTTGTTATCTCCCCAGTAAGCGGTGAGGCTCCAGGCTAGAAGATGAGCCGGAGCGGAGGCGGTGATCTGGAAGGTGAATGTCGGTGCGCCCGTAGTGACGATGGCGCAGGTGTTGATGGGAACATTGCCGGGTTGCTGCAGGATCTGTTCAATCACGGCGGTGGGCTGGGTGTTGTCGATCATGAGCGTGGCGAAACGGCCGGGGTCGGTGGCATGTCCGATCTCGCTGAGTGGGCTCATGGCTGAGAAGAGCTTGATGCTGATGGTGTTGAGTCCGTTGGGTTGGCCAGTGGTGTTGAGCAGCATACCTAGCCAGAAGTTGAGCCATATCTGACCGGCTGAACGCAAGGGGTAATAGCCGCTGGTGGGGACTGTGGTCTGGAGTTCGAAGACATTGAGCGGGACGCTCCAGAGATAGTCGGCGAAGGGCTGAGTGACCATGACACCGCCGATGAAGACCTGATAGAAGCTGGCTCCCATGGCGCGGGCGCTCTCCCAATTGATCATCAGTGGAAGGGTGCCTCCGAAGGGACAGTCCTTCACCTGAAAGAAATAGGTCGGGTCCATTGTGGTGTCGGCGAAGCCGCCGGGGAGATGAACCGCGTCGGCGGGGACGAAGCCGATCCCCAGGAGAATAGGGCCGGCAGGAGAGAAGAGGGACGCTGTGAGATCGACCTCGCCGATTGTCGTCGCGCTGGTGACGAGGATTTGATTGGGCGAGAGCACGGTGACGCTGTATGGGTTGGCAGCCGCGGGACCAGCGATGGCGGTGACTTTTGGTGGCGTTGCTGTAAGTTCGAGCTTGAGAACCGTGCCGGTGGGGTTGGGTTGCGGAAAGAGGATGACGCTCTCTCCGGCGTCGGCCCAGGTGAGATGGCGAGGGCCGTTCAGGCCGCTGGCAACGACGACGCTCGTGCTTGTGGACAGGTCGAAGCGAGTGATGGTGCCGGCGTCGCTGCTGACGTAGAGGAAGCGTCCGTCTGAGGTGACGAGTATGCCGCGAGGTGCGAAGGAACTGGCCACGACGGTCTTTATGCCGGTTGCAAGATTGACGCGTTGGATCTGGCTGGCGGTGAACTCGCACACATAGGCGAAGCCGTGGGTCTCATCGAGCGCGACTTGGTCGATACCGTTGAAGCCCGAGGCGACGACTGTGGCGGCCGCGCGATTGAGGTTGGTGAGGCTGAGCTTTAACAGTGTGCCCGGGCTTTCCGTAACATAGGCATGGATGCCGTCACTGCTGAGTTCGATGTCATGGGGGAAGGTGTAGCCAGTGCCAAGCACGGTTTTGACGTGCGTGTGGGCTGTTAGTGCGTTGATAGTGTTGGCGCCTGCATCCGCGATATAGAGTTGGTCGGTAAGTTGCCTATAGTCGCTGCCTCCGGCGTCGAAATAACCCGTGGCTATGGTGGTTGGGACAGGTATCGGCATTGGAGCCTCTTTTCCTGATTCACCCGGGGAAGGAAGAAATTTTCCCACTGGAAAGCAGAGATGTCAACGACAGGGAAGCGTGTGAGTGGTCGACCCCATAGAGGAAGATCGGTCGAGTCTGAACGAATCAACCTTCACGCATCCCATACATCTTTTGGGTGATTTGCCGATAGAAGCGCATCTTAATACGCTGTTCGACATGATTCCTCAAACTATCGCGGACTTTGCAGAACGCGCTCGCCAACTGGAAGCACTCGCTCGCCCTACGCCCGAAGACACACCTTTCTTCAACCACTGCATGGCACTGGCCAAGTCCATGGGTATGACATGGGAGCAGGCGCTGCGATACGTAGTCGAGTGCCGTAACGGAATCAAAAGGTAGTCCTCTGAAAATCGAATTTTTGTGCCGACGCCAAATCGTTCTCAATGTTTTCAATGACTTGATCTGCCCATAGCTGCAATCAAATCTCCTGTGTCTGCGCGGACTTTAGCTGGATAGTGAATGAACTCACCCTCTCCTTTCGAAGCCCAGATGCCCGTGCCCGCAAAAATATATACCTGATCTAAAAATGTTTGGGACAAGCAAAACCCGCGCGGTTTATGATTCGCGCTGAATAGCCGATACAACCAGCTTCTGCATTAGAAGCTTCTTTGTGCGGGCCTGCACTACTCCACACTGCTGCCGAAGACCACGGTGAAATATGAACCCGGCGGGCCCGATGCTCACCTCAGGACTCCCCATACGTTGACCTGATGGTGGAAAACGTGACGACAAAGCAGAGACAGTTCGATGGCGGCGCACGTTGCTATAAGCGCTCTCAGCCGTTGAAGTCGCGCCAATAACCTGTGGAGTAAACAATGCGCACTATCCTCCGATGGGTCATATCGCTGTTGCTGATTCTGTATGTTCAATCATCAACGGCATGTGCTCAGACGACCTGGTACATCCGTCCTGATGGTGGAACCCGCTTCGATGCCAATGTTCCGGCAGGGCAGTGTGACGGCATGAGCGACGCTTCTTATCCCGGCTCAGGTGCAAATCAGCATTGCGCCTTCAACGACTTTCGATTTCTCTACGACGATCAAACCTCGCAGAACTGGGCCTGGGTAATCGCAGGTGGCGACACGGTGATCGTTCGCGGGGGCCCTTATCGCGTCGGCATCGACAACGCCACAAACGCCCCAAACGCCAACGGGAAAAGCTGGTGCATTGGTTCCGGCTCTGTTCCTTATGGCTGCTACAACCCGACCATCCCTGCCGGAACAGCAAGCCAGCACACTCGTATCCTGGGCGAGAACTACGCATCATGCGGCCAATCCAACATGACGCAACTCTTTGGAGGCTTCGGCGATATAACTACACTCAATCTAAGCGGTGCGCAATATGTCGATGTCGCATGTCTCGAGCTAACCCGTCACTCGCAGTGCATTCAAGCCGGCCAACCAGCCTACCCGAGTCCGTGCAACACCAACTATCCCGGCATCGATGACTACGCGTCCTACGGTATTGTCATGACCGCGACCACACAAAATGTAACTCTCACCGATCTCTGGATTCACGGCTTTCCCTTGACCGGCATTCAGGGTCCCATCGGCGGCGCAATAACCCTGAGCCGCGTCAATATAAGCTTCAACGGCTTTGCCGGATGGAACTTCGACGACGGTTATGACACTCCCGATGCGCCGGGTTCTTCCATCAACGCCAGCTACGTCTCCATGATCGGAAATGGCTGCAATCAGGAATATCCAATCGTGCATGCCTTCCCCGCCGTCTCCTGTTACGACAGCAACAGCGGCGGCTTTGGAGACTCATGGAGCGGGCAGGATACGCCCCTTGCTTCGTTTACCTGCGACCACTGCATTCAGGCATACAACACCAAAGACGGGTTCATAGGCCCGCATACGCAAATCACAAATCTCACCATCACCAACTCCCAGTCTTACGGAAACATGGGGCAGCAGTGGAAGTGGGGGACCAGTCCAAACTCCACCACGACTTTCGCCAATAATCTGAGCATCGGAAATTGTCAGCGAATGTCACAGCAGCTTCCCGGAGCTCCAATTAACTACAACGCCGCAACGGGAACGCAGGGAGCATACCTCAGCGTATTTTGCCGTGCGGCCGGAGATATATTTTCGTTTTACAGTGCTGCCAACAGCTCAGTCTTGTTCGCATTCAATACAGCTGTGGGCTACTCCTCTACGATGTTCGATCTGGCCTGCGACACAACCAACACCTGCAGTTCCACCCCGTATATCTTCCGCGACAACATCATGGTCGGCTTTCTGCAACCAACATACAACCCGACGAATGCCAATGTTCCAGGTCTGTACTACTTCAGCGATAGCTCCGATGTCGTGACCGAAGATCATAACCTCTATTTCAATATGCGAAATGGCAATTGTTCTTCGCCTGGAGATATTTGCTCCGATCCATTGTTTGTCAATGAACCCCCATTGACCCTGGTGAGTGAGTCGCAACTCGATAACTTTAACTTCAACTTGTCATCAACGAGTCCTGCCATCGGCACCGGAGTCGCTATCACCGGCATCACCGCCGACTTCAACGGAAACCCACGACCAAACCCGCCCGCAATCGGCGCGGTGGAGTTGCAGACAGGGATGCTTCCTCCGCCGCCACTTCCTCCATCGCCACCTCCACCATCTCCGCCCCCGCCATCTCCTCCGCCACCCGAGCCGCCGGCGACACCTCCACCCTCTTCAGGAAATCCTCTGTCCGGCTCGAACATCGCGCTCACGACGAGTCCAGTCTGGATCACTCTGGCCAATGAAAACCCGTACGTATCGGTCTCGTTACCAGCAGGCACTACCTATCGATTCGGAGACTACGTGAACAACCGATGGTCGACGCCCATCACTCTTACTACGGCCACGACCTTCAACCAGGTCCTCTGGCCGGCAGGCGTCTTCCCCTTCTCCGATCCAGATCCAGGCGTTGCAAAAGAACTCGATGTCCTAATGGAGGTTTCGACCGATGCGCCCGGCCCCGCACAAACTTCAGAAAACCCTCTGTCCGGCTCTAACATCACGCTCACGACGAGTCCAGTCTGGATCACTCTGGCCAATGAAAACCCGTACGTATCGGTCTCGTTACCCGCAGGCGCTACCTATCGATTCGGCGACTACGCGAACAACCGATGGTCGACGCCCTTCAATCTCACCATGGCCACGACCTTCAATCCGGTGTCCTGGCCGGCAGGCGTCTTCCCCTTCTCCGATCCGGATTCGGGTGTTGCAAAAGAGCTCGATGTCTTGATGGAGGTGGCCCAGCCCTGAGCTTGCAGGACGGTTGCGCCCGCAAGGATTCGGACCTCCGATTCTCGCAGGGTGAGTGGCCCAGATACTTCTTACATCTGCGTGCCAGCGGATTTGATCTCTCCCAGTTCAGCCTCTGATCGTTCTTGTACAAGAAATGCTTCCCGGCTTTGAACACTCTCCTGGGTAGTCTGCTGCGCATCTTGAAGAGCTCTGTCCAACTTCTCGGCAATCGCGCCTACCGCGGGGCTGCGGAAGATCGATAGATGGTCCCCATCGATTACATGGGACGTCACACCGCGCAGTGCCACAGGGCTCCAACCAAGCGCCTCATCGCGATATGGGTCGTCAACTCGCGTTCTTGCGCTAAACACGAGGAGATGACCGTCGTAGGGTTTTGGAATGAAATTTAGTGCTGCCACGTGGCTTGCGTTTCGAACCCGCTCCAGAATCTGCCGCAATTCTCCATGACTCTCTAGTCCCTGAAGCTTAGTGTCCACGAGGCTAACCGGAAACTGAGTTTCGTCTCCGCCTTCGGCTATCCGGGCCACAGATTTCGCCAACTGTAGAAAGGTTTTGGCGCGACCTAAAAAGTAACCTGCCCAATCTCGCGGCTTTACCTCGCTGAGCGTCCTCATATGGTGGAGGGTTCTCCGCAGGAAGAAACGCGAGTTGAAGTAAAACAGCTTCGGTTTCGAGATGAAACGTCCGTATGCGAAATTCCACGTATCCATCAGCGCCACCACGCTAACAGTCTCACCCATGGATCGAAGACGGCGGGCCATCTCAAAGGCGACCAAACCTCCGTAGCATCCACCACCTAAGTAGTAAGGACCGTGGGATTGCACGTTTCGGATCTGGTCGATATAGAATTCCGCTGTTTCTTCGACGCTGGAAAACGGAGCGGCCTGGCCGTCAAGTCCTCGCGCCTGCAAGCAATAGAACGGCAGGCTGGATGGAAGAGCCATCGCCAGATCCCGCATACTGAGCACATTTCCTCCAGCACCATGGACACAAAAGAATGGAGGCCGCTCGTTACCTTCCCGCACCGCCACCAGACACGACCAATCGGCTTGCCCGCTGTTGAGAGTGCGTGCGAACTGCTCTACAGTTGGAGCCTTCAGTAGTACAGCGAGTGAGGGTTGGCATGCAGGAAACGCAGCGAGAATTCTAAGAAGAAGTCGAACCGCGTCGAGCGAGTCCCCGCCCATCTCGAAGAAGTCATCTTGGATTCCGACTCGCTGTACTCCTAACGTCTCGGCCCATATTCCAGTGAGCGTCTCCTCAAGCTGGTTTCGGGGAGCAACGTAGGTATCCACTGGTGCCACGCGGGTCTCGGCAGGTGCTGGGAGGGCCCTGCGGTCGATCTTCCCATTAGGTGAGATCGGAAGCTGATCAAGAAACACATAGGCCTTCGGCACCATGTAATCCGGTAGCTGCCGCTTCAGCCGCATCCGTAACTCAGACGTGGCAGGAATGGTCCTATTGGTGGCCACCAGGTAGGCGACCAACAGTTTGTCCCCCGGCTTATCCTCGCGCGCGATGACCACAGCCTGCTTAATCTCAGGCTGCTCCTTCAGTGCTGCTTCGATCTCCCCCAGTTCGATGCGGTAGCCACGGAGTTTAATCTGGTGATCGACTCGTCCCAGACACTCCATGTTGCCGTCCGCCCGATAACGCGCAAGGTCGCCTGTGCGATACATGCGTGTCCCGCCTCCGCGAAATGGGTCAGGCACAAATTTCTCTGCGGTCAGCTCCGGGCGATTCAAATATCCACGCGCTAGCCCGTCTCCGCCAATGTACAGCTCTCCTGTAGCTCCAAGCGGAACCGGCTGGCCTTGTCCGTCCAGTATGTAGCATCGGGTGTTGGCCAAGGGGCTACCGATCAGGATCGGCGCCTGACCGTCTTCAACCAGATACCTGGTGGACCAGATCGTCGTCTCCGTTGGCCCGTACAGATTCCACAACTTCTTCACTGCAGGGGCAAGTTGCGCCGCCACTTCCTGTGGCATCGCTTCGCCTCCGCACACCGCCTGAAGATCCGGCTTGCCGCGCCAGCCTGCATCGAACAGAAGCTGCCAGGTTACAGGAGTGGCCTGCAGGAAGGTGATGCCATGGCTCTCTAGCAATCCTCGTAACGCGATGCCGTCAGCGGCCTCCTCGCGGCTGGCCACCACCATCTGTGCCCCCACAAGCAGTGGCAACCACAGCTCAGGACCCGCCATATCAAACGAGATGGTCGTCAGCGCCAGCAGTCTATCCCGCTCGCTCAATTGCAGCCACTCGCGCATCGACCACAACAAATTTGTCAGCGCCTCTCGGGGGATCTGCACCCCTTTAGGCTTGCCAGTCGAACCCGAAGTGTAGATCACGTAGGCCAGATGCTCGGGCCTCACTGCTACCACCAGGTTATCTCTGGAGTTTCCCTGCCAGCGGGTGTCTTCCAGCATGATCGTCTCTCCAGCAAACGCTGGTAGTTCCTTGCGCAGGCTCTGCTGGGTCACGAGCACCCGAACGCCACTGTCTTCCAACATGTAGCCAAGCCGTTCGGGCGGGAACAGAGGATCCAGCGGGAGGTATGCCGCTCCTGCCTTCATAATCGCCAGCAGTGCAACCACCATGTCAATCGAGCGCTCGACGAGTAGGCCCACTAGTTGATCCGGGCCCGCTCCAAATTTGCGCAACTCTTCTGCCAGTTGATTCGCCCGCTCATTCAGCTCCCGGCAGGTAAGTTTTTGCTCGCCATAAACCACTGCGATTGCGTCCGGCGTCCGCTCTACCTGCGCTTCCACCAACGCCGCCAGCGGTGTCTCCTTCGGATATACCCGCTCCGTCGCATTCCATTCCACCAACAGCCGATGCCGTTCGACGTCTGGAATGACCTTCAGATTGCCTATGGTTTCATCAGGATCATCAGCGACGCTCGCGAAGATCTGGACGAGATGGACTAAGATGCGCTCCGCAGTTGTTCGGCTAAAACGGTGAACGTCATATTCCAGTTTCAACACCATCTCCGCGTCTCCAAATGCCGACAAAGCCAATGGGAGGCCGGTTTGTTCATGAAAACTAAACTCACGTCCCCGCCAATGCGGTTGGGAATTCGCGAGCGCTGTGCCGAGCTGTTGATTCTCGAATACGACGAGGCTGTTAAAGATAGGCTCGGACTTCGGGAAATCACTCACCCGCTTAATCTGGACGAGAGGCGTGAAGTCGTACTGCCGGAGGCTCATCCATATCCATTCGGCGTACAGGCGCTTCAGCATCTCGCCGACCTGCGTTGCGGGATTCACAGCAACACGCACGGGGATGGTGTTCAGAAACAAGCCAACGATTGAGTCAGCATCTGGAACGGAGTTTCCGCGGGCCGTCTTGACAGTAGCAAATACAACCTCTGATTCACCACTGAAACGGCTGAGCAGGATGGCCCAACTCCCCATGGCGATGGTGTTCAGGGTTATCTTGAATTGCCTGGCTATATCTCGCAGCCGTGACGTGACATCCTCAGATAGCTTGATCTCGATTTCACCGTGAATGGAAGTGTCTTTCGGCAGTCCGTCAGGTTCACAGGGAAGCGGCGTTGGTGCGATAAATCCTCGGAGCTTCTCGCGCCAGAAATCATTGGCGTCAGACAGATCGAGTTGCTCAACCCACTTCGTGTAAGGCTTGTATGGCAGCCCGAGAGTGTTCTTGAGTGGAACACCCCGTAGAAGGTCGTCATAGAACTGCTCGACTTCATTGAGAACTACGGTGCAAGCGCGGCCATCCATCAGGATGTGATGCAAGGTCCAAACAAGACGCATGGGGCCTGCACCCGCTCCGAAGAGCGTGAGCCGAATGAGCGGTGGTTGTTTGAGATCGAAGCCTCGCCGTCGGTCGGCAGTCAGGAACGCCGAAAAAGTTGCTTCATCCCAGTCCTGATGCTGTTCAATCCGTATGGACACCTCGTCGTGCACCTGCTGCATGGGCTCCAGCAATCCCTCCCACCGAAAGGAAGTACGCAGGGCCGGGTGCTTGTCCACGACTGCCTGCCATGCCCGCTCCAGGATCGCAACAGCCGGAGCTTCTTTGAAACTAATTACGAGTTGTTGAATGTCGACCCCGCTGTGCTCTGCTGCCAAATGATGAAACAGCATGCCCTGCTGCATGGGTGATAGGCCGTACTCGTCAATGATCATCATTCTTGCGGGAGCCCTTTCCGAATGTGTCAAACGAGGTTGAGACAGTTGCGTGAGAGTTAGTGTCGAGTTGCTTCTCTCGGTTGTGGGCCCACCGAGAAGACAATCAGAATACTTTCCTGCCGAAGCTAAGCTTACCTTTGGCGACCATAGTACCGTCCACTGTTGCGATCCCCTCCACAAGCGCGGCCCCAGGCATCATTTTTAAAATAGTGACATCCAGGATCATGGTGTGTCCCGGCAGCACGGGGACGAAGAATCGCATCTCGCTTATTGAGCCGAGGACCAGAACTTCGCCCTTATGCTGACCCTGGCCGGTGGTTCGACTGAAGAGAATCGAAGCACACTGTCCGATTGCTTCGACAATCAAGACCCCCGGCATGATGGGGTAGCCGGGAAAATGACCCGGGAACTGGATCTCGTTGCTTGTGACATTCTTGAGTGCTTTGATGCTCTTGCCCAACTCGATCTCCAAAACTCTGTCGACCATGAGCATAGGAAACCGCTGCTTTAGATGAGTTGTAATCTCCTCGAAGCCCATCGTCATGTGTGTACCTCGAATCAATCGCCGACACTGCAGGGTTCAGCGCCGGCGCAAAATCATGCCCACGGCGCGGGGAAGAAATCGAGTGCCGGGAAGCGGAGCACTGGCATCACTGACGAGCCGGGTTACGCGAAGACCTGCGTCTTCCGCAAGTTTCACCACCTGGCTCTCCTGGTTGAATTCATAGAGATGGTCACGCTGAGCCGACTCAATTGCCGTGCTGAAAAAGACCAGACCATCTTTAGCAAGAAGGCGTGAGATGGCTTGAATGAGAGGCTTTGGATCTTCCAAATGCTCTGCGAGCATCGCGGCAATAATCCCTTGATACTCTCCCGCCCCATCTCCTTGTTTCACGGCAAGAGCGTCTTTCACTTCGAACTTAACCCGGCCGTCGTGTCCTGAGACGGACAGGAGACGATTGGCAACGGCAACCGCTGGCGGACTTATATCGAGCCCCTCCAGCCGGAGGTCCGGCCGTTCCTCCGCCGCAAGCAAGCTGAGAACACCGTGCCCTGACGCTAACTCCAAAACCCGGGCATCCGTAGGCAATGCCTTCACAAACTCATCTCGATATAGAGCGATGTGATTAACCATCGAGGGCCAGAACGGGTAAATGAGGATCGCTGCCCACATGTATGGAACCATGTACCCTTCATCCTCATAGACCTCCGAGATCACATCGGGCAATGCTTGCGGGGTATACCTGCCCGCCTGCTCATAGATTTGTTGCGACTTGGCAACTCCGAAGCAATACCGAGCGTATCCCCGCGCCGCGTCTTCAAACGCGCGGTCGCCATAGGCAGCCTGCGCCCAATGTGCCAACGGGTCGAGCACCCACGAACACAGATCCTGATTGGCCTCAACAGTCGCGCGTGCCGTCGGTGCAAACATCTTCGCCTTCCGGTCCAGCGCCTCCAGAAATGTTGCGGTGTCTACCATAGTTCCTTCCTTCCATCGTTCCATTAGTCGACCGAAGGCACGTGTCGAACCATACGAACCATAGGCCTGATAAGGTCAACGCCATCCCACGGCGGGGCAAAGACGTGCATGCGTCCGAGCTTTACG
>Ga0209060_10000434_pt1 | contig 80288 bp, 69 predicted proteins | sample Coa_R1_8_FD_187155 | JGI IMG/M metagenome (GOLD analysis project Ga0209060, IMG submission 187155) | Surface soil microbial communities from Centralia Pennsylvania, which are recovering from an underground coalmine fire - Coalmine... | ecosystem: Environmental > Terrestrial > Soil >... | reverse complement strand
AGGCTTCAGCCGACACTGGCGACTTCACCGAGGGAAATCTGAAATTTCACCGTGTGGGCAGCGGTTTCTTCCAGGTCACGGACACTGCGAAGAACCAGGCCGCGGGGACGGTTATCCTTCAGGCGGGCGGAGCGCCGATGTTCGCGCCCTTGCCGGGGTACGACATCAAATCGGCGTATGAGAAGCACATGAGCGGCGGCGCATCGGCGGCGGCGCAAACGGCAAGCACGGGCAAAGAAGAAAGTCCGAGCACACCTCAAGCTCCCGATCCGGCTGTTCCGGCATCCGGCTTCGACGCGGCAAGCAAGACCATGACGCTACCGGATGGGCGGGCGGTAACGTTCATCGACGACGAGAACCTGAAAGTGCAGATGCGCGGAGCGGCGGGCGCGCAAATTTTCGATCTGCATTATCACGGCGGGAAGGGCGCAGCCGGTGTCCTCCATACCTGGGAGCGCGGTGTCACGGGAAAGAGCGGAATGTCTTTTACCGGAAGCGGCGTGACGATAACGCTCGAAAGCGCCAACGGCATGCCGGGCGGCCAGCTGTTCGACACGTCGCAGGGCGGCAATCTGGGCAATCGCGGCGCGCTCGATGCCAGGGTCGGGGCGATTGTGAAGGCCGTGCGTGAGGCTTCGGACACGGCCCCTCCGTCACTCGGCAAATCGAAGGTCGTCAAGAGCCTGCTCGCTAACAACATGGGCCTGGGCGGGCAATAGACAAAGGACACAGGGCCAAGAGGCGGCGCAGGAATAGCCTCGTATGTAGCCCCTGCCTTTCGCGGCCCTGAAAACGAAAATGTTGAACTTCGATTTCGTCTCCTACAAAAATCAGCTGGAGGCCTGCCGCAAGACTTGGGGCCTTGTTCCTCATCCGACTTTCGAGCGTCTTCAGGCACCCTCCGGTCTTCCGATGACGACGCCCTGGTCGGTCTGCGCTGTGGGCCGCAAGGCGGAGCCGGAAGCGGCGCGTAATTTCAATTCTTTGGCGAGGACGGAGACGCCGGTCTTAGCCCCCGCCCGTGTTCACTTTCCCGAATTCGATACACAGCAACCCACGCGCTCAATTTCCCGAGCCATTGATACTATTGAAACCGATAGGGAGGAACATCGACGCGCCGAAGAAGAAGCGCGACGGCAAACGCTGCCACGGGCCGAAATCAAGAGTGTCTGGACGAATTACGATGCGAGGCGCGGCGGTCGCGACGGCATGCTGATCCACACGCAATTCACGACGGCCAATCTGGAGACTGAGGAGCTGTCGGCGATTGCCTCGGTCTATTACGACGGAACGCAGCGACCAGTCGAGAGCGCAGAAGAAGCATTCTGCGCAACCGATGGCACCCTATGCGTTTCGGACTTCTTGCGTCCACGATACCGGAACGGGCTTTATCAGGACTTCCGGCTTTTCTTGCCGCTCGACGCTTTTCGTATTCACGGCAGCGGCTTATGGAAGCTGAAATTCGAGGTTGTGATCCGCAGGGTGGAACCCACCTGGGCTGTGCTAACGCGGTCGCCGTGGCAGAATTTCGAATTCAGACTGGCCGATTGAGAGAGTGCAGTCATGCTTCCTCTTCATGGCCGTCCGCCTTGGAGAAACCAACGTTTCAATACTTCACGTAACGCAGATAGCGCCATAACGCCGCACATGGGCCAAGTCACACATTTTAGACGGTGCCAGTACATTTAGCCGGGGGCTCGTTGACCATTCTCGGGGGATATGGTCTCACTTGGTGCGCTGTGTATTAGCGTCGGCGAAACGCCCTCGAAGTTTGAAGGTCGCTTCGACTGCGCGGATAGAACCCCACAACACAAGAATCTGAATGATTTTGGTAAAACTTAGCCCGGCATTGGTATGTCCATTTGATATCGACTCGATTGCCTTAATGATGTTGAGAACTGAGAAGAGAAACAAGCCAACAGCAAGGGAGCGACTGTTAGAACGAGGCAAAAGGAGACCGCCTACGCCGTAGATTGCCATTTCCAGAAACATTAGGACGAACGTGTTAACTGGAATTTCGTGTCGACCTGTTGAGACTAGATAGGCAGACTTGATTATGGCCGCCATATATACACCAACCAGAATCTCGAAGAAGATGGATGCATTCCGTATAGTCCGTAGGGCATCCATTCGGTTTTCAAGTCTTGAAAACACGGGCCAATATTTTCGAGTGCTAGTTGTGGTCGGCATTGACGGTGGCCCCGGTTAGAATGCTGCGTGTGAACGACCGACGCGAGCTAGAATGAGCTTCGGCTCGTTAATCTCGGCCCGCACACAATAACATAGTTACTGCTCCGGTTTAATAGGGAATCCAAAGAGCACCGTTTAATCGAAATAGGCTAATCCGCCTCACTCATAAGGCGAGAATCTGCCGTCTGTGTAATCAGTAGGACAGTAACCACCTGGGTCCCCAGGTTTTGGGGAAGATTCAGGATCGGTAGACGGGAGTTCAGCGTTCTCGTCCTTGTCGATATCATCCTGCAATTTAGCCGCCTCTTGCCCAAGTTGTGCCTGCGCGCTCATGTCCTCAGTCGCCATTTCAGGGATGTCTTCTGATTCCGGCAAAGACGCCAGTCCAAACCCTATAAGATAGTTCGCCACCGGCACATCACTCAACAATGAGTACATATAGTACATCGCAGCTTCATTAAAGGCCATTTGAGCCTCAATGGTTGAGCCTTCCCATAACCCGATAGTGATCCAAACTTCGACGATGCAAGCAGGGCATTGTCCAGTTCTATCCGTGTATTTGAACGGATTCCCCCTGACATATTGATACGTGTTGATGCCACCCGCGAGGCCGATGGGGTCGCTGGAGATGTATCTGGTCCCGTTCGGGTCATAGACCCGGAACCCGTTGTTGTGATAGCCGGTCTCGCCGTCGTAATACTGCCCCGGCAGGCGTAGGTGCTGCACGACGCTACCCGCCGTGCTTTGCGTATTGCCGAAGGGCTTGTAGGTGGCGCTCCAGACAACCGTCTGGCTGCCGTTCGTCAGGTATTGCGGCGTGCCAAGGGTATCGGTGTGCGTGTAATAGAGGTTCCCGGTCGAGGGGTTCACCTCGCCGATAGGCCTTTCGCCGACATAGACGTAATCCGCCTGATTGCTGTGCAGGTCGTTTTCCGTGAGCAGGAGGCTCGGACTGAAACCTGCATATTGGAACACGATGGTGTTGCCGCCGGATGGCAGCTTCTCCAGCCGCCGCCCGAACAGATCATAGGCGTAGGATGCCGATCCGCCCGAGGCTGATGCGCTTGCCAGCTGGTTCGCGGCGTTCCATGTCAATGTTTCGATGGTCGTGCTGCCGTTCTTGACCGTGTTGAGGCTTCCGGCCGAAGTGTAGGTGTCGGTCAGCGTAGTCGAGCCGGTGACAAGGGTCGAGAGCTTGTTGGTGCCGGTCGTGTGGTTGAAGGTCGTCGTCGTGCCCGCGATCACCTGCGTCGAGGCGTTGTGCGCCTTGTCCCATGTCCAGCTCCATGAGCCGTAGCCGCCCGTGCCGCTGGCGGCCGAGGTGATGCGGTTGAGGGCGTCGTAATTCAGGGTCTGGCCGTTGGCGGCGTTCACGGCATCGGTGATGGTCTTGACGTTATCGGCGGCGTCATAGGTGTAGGCGAGGTTCATGACCGTGGCGCTGCCGCTGTCCACGCGCGAGGTGGTGCGATAGTCGGCGTCGTAGCTGTAGGTTCCCGTCATCCCGTTGCCGTAGGTGAGGCCTGTGGCGGGGCCGAAGGGCTCATAGGTGACGGAGGTCACGACGTTAGAGGGGCTTCCTGCGCCCGGTGGCTGCGCCGTGACGGAGGTGACGCGGCCCATGCTGTCGCGCCCATAGGCGACGACGGTGCCGGTGGGATAGGTGATCGACGAGATATTGTTCCCGGCGTCGAACGCATAACTCGTGTTCAGCGTCGTGATGCCGGTCGCGACGCGGCTCTCATAAGTGATATTGCCGCGCTCATCGTAGGTAAAGCTCAACGTCCCGATCTTGTCCGTCGCGCTCGTCAGGCGGCCTATGCCGTCGCCATGGCCCGTCGTCTGGTCATAGGTCAGTGTCGTGTTCAGCGTGCTGTCGGCGGGGTAGCTGGTGCCCGTCAGCCGGTCGTCGGCATCATAGGTCATGTCGGCTTCAAGGGAGCCTGCAAGCACCTGCTTCGTCAGGTCGCGGTCGGGGTTGTAATACAGAACCGTCGTGCCGCTGTCGGGGCTTACCACCTGTATCTTGTCGCCGAAGCCGTCATAGGTGTAGGCCGTGCTGTGGGTGAGAGGATCGCTCACATTGGTGATGCGGTCATGGGCGTCGTAGGTATATGTGGTCGTGCCGCCCGGCGAGGGATCGACGGAAGTTTTCAGGCGGTTGAGGGCGTCGTATGTCTTCGTCGTGGTGTTGAGGTCGGGGTCCTTCACCGTCAGCACATTGCCGTTCTTGTCATATGTAAATGTCGTCGTCTGGCTCATACCGCCGATGTTCTTCAGCATTCTTCCCAAGGCATCGAATGTCGCCGTGGTGCTCCGCTGGACCGTAGCGGTGGTGTCCTTCCATTGCGTCTGCGTTTTGTCGCCGAGGGCATCGAGCGTGTAATTGATCGAATTGCCGGGAAGATCGGTGACGGTCGTCAGCCTGTCCGCCGCGTCATAGGCGTAGGTGAGCGTCGAGCCGTCCGGCTTCTGCACGCTGTGGAGCATTCCGGCGCTGTCATAGGTATTCGTGGTGGTGAGGTTGCCCGCGCCGGTGGTGACGGTGCTGGTCGAGAGGCGCTGCTTGTCGGTGTCATAGGCGAGCGTCGTCGTCACGCTATTCGGATCGACGATGGTGAGCGGCCTTCCGCCCGCCGTGTGCGAGGTGATGTTGGTGGCGTTGCTGAGCGCGTCGGTGATGCTGATGAGCGCGCCGGTGCTGTCATAGCCGTAGGTCGTCTTGGCGACCACATCCGTCCGGGGAAGCTGCTGCGTCAGCATTTCGCCCGTGCTGCTCCAGGTCCATTGCGTCTGCCGCGTCTGGCCGTTGGTGCTGTAGGGCGTGCTGCCCGTCGTCGTGTCCGTCTCGGTTTTTGTGAGCGGATTGCCGTTCGTGTCATACGTGAAAGTGACCGTCAGCCCCGGCATGGTGATTGTATCGGGGAGATGGATGAAGGTGGGATCGTAAGCGGTTGTCGTCGTTCGGGCGATTGTGGTTCCAGCCGCCTCCGTCACGCTGGTTGGCTGGCCGTGACTGTTGTTCGTGTATTGCGTGGTGTTTCCGTTCCAGTCGGTCTTGCTGGCGAGATAGCCGTTCGTGTCATAGGCGAAAGTCTCGGTCGCTCCCGCCGTGGTCGAGGTCGCGGCTCGGGCGATTGTCTTCAGCCTCGGCACGCCGTTCGTTTTCATGTAGGCGTAGGTGTCCGCGACACCGAGCGCATTCGTTACCGTTATGCTGCCGTCGGCGTTGTAGGCGATGGTCGTCGAATCCGCGCCGAGCGTACCGCCGCGCTTGCTCGACGTGCCGCGCCCCTGGCTGTCATAGGTCCATGTCGCCAACTGGTTCCCCGCGCCGTCCTGAATGCCGGTCAGCAGGAACGGCGAAACCGCCGACGTGTATTGATAGGTGAGGCTAGTGGCTGGCGTCGTGGGATAGGAGACCGAAGTCAGCACGCTGCCGCCCGTGACCGCCGTATAGCCGTAAGTGACGGTCGTGCTGTCGGGCGTGGTGATGGAATGCAGCAACCCGCTGGTGTAGCTGAGGGTGATCTGGCGGCTGTAGCTGTCGGTCACGCTGGTCAGCTGGGTGCCGGTGTAGCCCATCGTCAGCGTGTATCCGTTCCTCCTCTTGATGGACTGAAGCTCTCCGTAACTGGTCGAGGCGGTCGAATAGGTTTCGACGGAATCGTCCGGCAGCGTCAGCGTCCAGGTCGAGCCCGCCTGCGTGAGCGTGGCGTCGATGCCCACGGGCGGCGTCCATGTGGTGCCGTTGAGCCGGAACGGAATAACCTTCCCGTCGGGCCGCTCGGCGCTGACAATGCCGGTGCCGGTGTTGATTTGCAGATAGGCATCGTAATTGGAGCGCCAGTTGGAGCCCATCTCCTGCGCCAGCGTGTTGAGCCAGGCCAGGAGCGGCGCGGCGATATAAACCTTGTTGGCGAGGCCGTTATAATAGCGCCGGAAGGCCATCACGTTCGGCCCTGCCGTGGCGTAGTCGGTCACGGATTCGTACACATTACCCGAAGCCGGATTGATCGGGTCACCCGTGTACAGCGCGAAGTCCTTTCCCTCACAATGGCCAATGTCGTAGGCGTTCGCAGTAATCCCGTCGTCGACAGAATTATTTGATGGGTCGGTGCCTAATTTGGTGTTGCACCCGCCGTTCGTCAGGTCGTTGGTATCGATAGCCGCTTGTTCCACCTCAAAGGTCGAAGGCGCAAGCGAGCCGGTCGCGCCCTTGTAGGCGGCTCCGCCGAGGCTGATGTTGATGGTGAAGGGTATCGTGTGACTGCTGTCCGTGCTCACGGGCGGGGATATGGTCGAGGACCAGTCGGGATTGGTGCTGAGCACACTGCCGCTCGGCGGATAAACGTCGGGAGCCACGGTGCCGACATTGGCACTCCCCCCGAAAGCCCCGGTGTAGCTCAACTCAACGGTGTTGCCCGCGTAGCTCATTTGCCCGCAGATCGCGCCCTGGCGCAAAACAAAGTCGGTCGTTATGTCGCCGGTCTCGGCCCCGGTGCCGAACGCGAACTGCCCTCCACTGCTGCCGATCTGCAAGACCGCGCTGACCGGCGAGGTGTATGACGTCGATGCCATGTACATCTTGGATTCGTATTCTGTGCCGCATGAAGCGCTCGAAGCAGTGCCCTGCGTGGAATCGACGGTGAACGTAAGGGTGAAAGGTTGCGTGGCTAGGCTCCCCACCGTGCCGAACACTCCAGTGGTATCCGTGCCGGACGCGACCGTTCCTGTAACCGTGATGGTAGTCTCCGTGAGCTGCGCCTTCGCCGGATGCGGCGCTGCGAGCGCGGCAACCGTCAGCAATAAAGCCGCAAGAATTTTGCTCGCGGTCCGAAGCCCGGATTTGATCGGTGATGTTGGCCCCGTTCCAGCGCGTGTTTCGGGGAAACCAAACGCGGAATGATCGTGCGACATGAACCAACCTCAACCGATACAAGGAGAAGGGAACTGCCCGACGAGTAGCAAGTCCGCGAGAGGCTGGCAAAGGAATTCTTATGGAGCCTTTATGGGTAACAAGTTGCCAAAAGACAGTTAACCAATCCGCAGGGCCAAGGGCATTGTGCGTCGCACTGTGGCGGGCAACGTTTGAAATGCTCCCTAAAGGATGTAGACCTCTGCGCGCGAGGCCATTCTATTGATGGGATGCTCAAGGAAGATAAAGAGCGTCTGGAGCGCTTCGGGTCGCGCGTGCGGGAATTCCGCAAGCGGCGAAGGATTTCGCAGGAGAAGCTGGCCCTCAACTCCGGGATCAACCGCGCCTATATGGGCGGCGTCGAGCGCGGCGAACGGAATATAAGCCTTATCAACATCTGGAAAATCGCCGATGGCCTCGGTATCAAGCCGTGGGATTTGTTCTGATGCGCGGGGAAGAGCCTACGTAATCCGCTTCCATCGTTTGAACGCCTTTACATCCTCCTGCGACAGCACGAACCATTCGCCTTGCCCGCGCTTGTCGCTGAACCGCCTGTGCCAATATGCTTCCACTCCTACTGGATCATCGGTTTCGATGCTGTGAATGGTTGTTGGTGGAACCGGGATTTTGATTGCGAGTTCGCTACCGCGCCTCCCGACAGAATTTGTGCGTCCGATTTTGTAGTGAGGGCCGGATTTCATTAGATACACAAAGCCGGTCGCTATCTTCGGTTCGGATTTGCGCATGGCGGCGGGTGCTGGCGGTGATCCATTCTCCCGCGAGTCGCACAATATCCGGATATCGTCGTAGCCGCTTTTGTTCCGACAATACCGTGCAATGGTGTCCAACAGCTTTTGTTTTCCACCGAAACGGCTGAACGCCGAATGAGAAGGAAAAGACTGGTCCTGTCTCGCCTTGCGTCGAATTTCTCCCTCGACCGGAAATCGCCGCAACTCCCGCGTGAGCGCGATGTATTTCTCCAGAAGCTCGTCTTCGTTTGCTTTGGTTTGCAACGCATTCGGAGCGTGCCCGGCTTCTGCCAGGGCGTCGCCCCAGCGAAGCCAAATATGCGGATACCATTCCGACATTTTCACGCCGGTCGCCTTCTCGAACGCCTGCCTCCCTGGGGGTTGCCCGCCGCTCTCGTTCGCAAGGCGCTTTATCTCAGCGACAATTTGTTGCCTGTCCACCGCGTTTCTCTCCTGGGCCGCTACACCCGCACATAGCACCAAGTTAATTTGGGCACAACGCTCCCTAGTCCAGATCAATCTTGTGGAAGGCCGGAAGTCCCGTGATGATTTTGGAGATTCTTTCAGGGGAGGGGTTTTGCTCAACCGGCTTGATTACCTCGAAGACGATATCGCGCTCGACAATGAGAAGGCCGAAGCCTCCCTGCTTTAGTTTTCGATCAAGCAGCGTTGGGTCCCAATGGTTGACGGCTCGGTGCTCTGCGTTGCGCTCTAAATAGTCGGCGGCGAAGGCTGGCGTACAAGCAAGATAAACGGCATGAGCGTATTCGGCGAAGCTGCTCATTTGGTCCGGCCCGCGTCGAAACTCCTCGTCGCTGTTTTTCAATTCCACGGCGGTTAACCTCGGCCCGCGCTTGTTATATCCGAGAACGTCAATCCGCCGTCTGCCAAGCTGGATTTCCATGTAGGGCTGTTCGTCGCGGTTTTGGAGCCACCGGGCAACCGGCCTGCGGAGGTCCTCCTCGCGAGCGACATCGTAGAACTTGTCCGAAATCACGCGCTGGCTCAAGAAGTCGCCGCCGCAACGCCAGATGGATGCCGCCAGAATTTCGCGGGGAGGCACGCGATACCAGAAAGAGGCGGGAGTTTCGCTGAAGTGCTCGATCTGCGCTTCGATGGCGGCTTTCTTTTCCGTCTCGCCCATGAGGTTGTGCGTCGCAGTAGTTCCGGGCACCTGAAGGCGTTCCATCAACGCGCTGATGACGGTCGGGTCCGAATAATATTCCATCAGCTTGCTCGATCGGATGTAGCAATAACGCTGATCGTCGTCGGGCGCGAGGGTTAGCGGCGCTGCCTCTGCGGGTGGAAGTTGCTCAGTTGCGGGTGCCACTATTGGCTGTTGAGACGAAACGCCCGGTGAGCGCAATCGCGTTCGCAATGTGTCGAGAAGGCGCGATGCGCCCGGATCGTTGCCGGTGTCGATGCGCTTCGGCTTGTTGCCGCGATTAAGTGTTATTTCAAGGTACCCATCGTGCTGGTTAATGGCGCTCACATGCCGGAAGTAGATTTCCTCGGCGGTTATGGCCGGAGTGAGCGTGCGCATGGGAAGCGAAAAGGAACTGCCGGGGAAGACCGCAAGGAATGCGTCCGTGATATAGACGCATGAGAGCGTGTACTGTGGCGCGGCGCGAATGCCAAAAGGACTGCGGGATTTTTCCGGTATCAGCAGAGCAATGTGATCCGAGTTTCCCAGCTCGACGCCCGCGCGCTGGGTTCCGGCTTTGAGGATCGCCGCTTTTGCGCTTTCGATGACGTGGGGAGATGCCGCGTTGACAATCCGATTAGCCTTGTAAAGGGCGGCTAGAGGCAGCGCGCCGAACAGAAGTCCGAACGGTGAATGCGTGAAGACGGCACCTATGACAGCAAGTATGACCGCAAGGATGTAGAGGGGACGCCGGTTCCATGCCAGGAACCATAGCAGCCGGTCGGAAACCGGCATGCCGGTGGCGATACGCAGAGGCTCCATTGCAGCGAAAACAGAGAAGTGTCCCTACTCGAACAACTTAGCGTAACAGAATTGCGGCCTAGCGTACGGACAACGGTAGATGCGGCTGCGTGAGAGGCGTCTTTAACCCGAGCCCACGGGCAGCGCTGTCGAGATAACGCGGCTCGCAACGGGCAAGGAGGGTCTGCAAATCCTGCTCGTTTGCGAGAACATGAAAATCCTTGGTCGGCGCGAAGTACACCAGCGTCCGCTTGCCCGCTGCGATGAGGTTGCCGTCGCAAGCCTTGGGTCTGACCTGCGTATTGGACGACGGCGGCTAACGTCATCCTTCGCGTGAAATCCGAAATGCTTCAAGAGCGGATCGCCGCGACGAACTGACGAACTAGCCAAACTGTACATACAAAGGCCCGCGCCGGTGCTGGCCGGCGCGGGCCTTCTTCGTTGCTCTGATAGTGAAATTTCCGGTAGTTGAAGCGTATGCATCGGGCGAGAGATAACGCTAGAATCGACCGCATGGAGCCGGAACCGTTTGACTGGAACGAGATGGGCGAGATGGTCGAGAGGCATGAGGTGCTGTTAGCGGCGAAAGAAGCTCTTGCGCCGGAATTGCTCCGCGAGCTTGAAGACTATTGGAACACTGCCGCGCCGGGGCAGGCTTTTGACCCCCGACGCGCCGTTGTGATGCTGTTGCAGATTGCCAAGGACAGAGGCCCGGAAGATTTGCGGCCGTGGCGCGGCGAAGGCGTGAAGCCCATGCCGGAGCTGATCGACGACCGGCGCAAGCGGGGGGAAAAGCTGAACGAGGTGATGAAGCAAGCCGAAACCTACTGGAACGGAAGCGCGCCTTGCTCCGAGCCATTCAAGGCTGAAAAGGGCATCGGGCTGTTGCTGTACGACGCTAAACGCTTCGCGGCGGGACTGGCGAGTGTTGTGCGGAAGGCCGACGATCAAAAGGCGCTGATGGACCACAAAACGACTACGGGCCAGGAAGTGACGGACGCAGATCGTCAACGTTGGTTCGCCTATCTCGAAGCAGCCCATATCGCCCTGAAAGCGCTTTCCCACGAACCACCGTCAGAGACTTCCGCCGCCAAGCAGTCCTGAATTCCCTCGCCCCTGCACGTCGATTTCTACCGTCCACGGTCTTGCTGTTCGATTAGCGCCCGCAGTGCGTTCTCCCGGTCGCGCTGTTTGTCCTCAGGGCTTTTCCATTCCTGCGTTTGCTGAACTTGGCGGCGATATTCGGGGTCCGTCCGGTACCGCTCGGCGTCGAGCTGGTCGCCTGCATCGCGCTTTCGTTTCTCGTCGTCCTCGCGTCGGCGGAATTCCTGCTCTCGCCGTTGCTTTTCTGCATGTTCTTCCGGGTGATACGGTTGCTGCCGCCGTTGCCGGGCGGCTTCCTTTAGGCGCTGCATAGCCCACTTTTCTTGAGCGACCAGTCCGCCGCGCTGCGGGCTGCGGCCCTTGCGAAGCTGGGCGGCGTCAATCGCGCGTTGCCGGACTTGCGCGCGGTCGTCGAGCGCCTGTTTCGTTGCCTCGATGCCCCGCAACTGGCTTTTGTCAATTCCAAGGCACCGCAAATAGTCTTCGGCTTTGGTCTGGTCCAGCTTGTGAACGCGATTGGTGTGTCCGTCCTTGCGAGGCTCCCGCACCACGACGATTTCCCCGGCCTGATATACCGGCGCATAATCCGGCATATCGCGTCCTAGCTCTTTCGCAAGTTGCGCCTCGCGATAGCCCTTATAACTCTGAGAGGCTTCCTCCGGCGTCACGCATGCGAGGGCGAGCCGGTGCTGTTCGAGAGCGTCCCGAAATACACCGCCGGAAACCGGCTCGCCGTGCTGCTGGTGCGGATCGCGCATCGCGGTTTTGACGGCGTAGGAAAGAAGAATATCGCCAAATTTCGGGGGGGCGGCGGCGCGTTTTTGTTCCCAAACTTCCTGTTTCTCCTGCCGCTGGTGATGCCGCGCGGCGGCGGCAACGCTTTGGGCGGCGCTAACATTGAGCAACGGGGTACGGTCAATGCCCTTGAGATATTTCGGCAATTCGTCGCGGTTGAGGCCGGTATTGCGCGATGTGAGATGGAAAATATCGCCGTACTGGTTGACCACGACAAGCGCACCGGCTGTGTACCGTTCACGCGGGCGCAGGTCGCTTTCCGGTTCGGGCGAGGCCCGCCGCTCGGCTTCACGAGCCTGAACATAACTCACGTAACTGGCAAGACCATACTTTTCCTTATCGCCGTCCCATTGGTCGTAACTTGCGTGCGCCCGTTCGCGCAATTCGGGGCTAAGGTTACCAAGCCCGCCCGTCTGCGCAAACCATGTATCGACGCCGCGCGTTTGAGACTGCTCGCTCTTTGCTCCCTGCCCAAGCTCTTTCAGGCGTTCCCGTTCCCACCTGTTGAGGCGCTCCGCGTCGGCTTCCGTCATGCAAGCGAGAATTAAGCCCCGGTCCTCAAGCGCGTTCGCAAAACTTTGCGGGCCGGGCGACAACACACGCACAAGACGGATTTGAGCCTGTGTCGCGCCAAGCTGCGGTGCTGCCTGCTTGCCCCCGGCCCGTGTTTCTTTTTCGCGGTCTTCTTTCGCAATGAAACGCTGCTCCCTCTCCTCCTTTTCAATCGCGGCCTTTGCTACGGCGTCTTCCCATGCGATCTGTTCCCGTACCGGGTCCCGTTTGGCGTATTCACGTTCCAAACCCGCCTGAACCATCTTTTCCATTTCGGTAGCAATCCTGAGATGGTCTTGACGGTTATATTCCGTGACAAGTTTCTTGATGTCCGGTAATTCAAAATTGCGGACACGCTCATGCGCTTCCGTCGCGGCCTGAAAGTCCATCATGAGATCGCCGGGCAATCTGTGGGCGAGGATTTGTATCTCATCCAGGCGTCCCGGCTCACGAATTAGATGCCGGACCAAACCGTTGGAAATGGCGGCATCTAATTCCGCTATTTTCGATGCTGAGGCGTTCATGCGGTCTTGAGCCTCGGCGAGAGGCAAGGCGGTGCGTTCAGGAGAACGAAGCCGCTTCAGCGCATCCAGTTCCGCGCGTTGATATTCGAGGCTGTGCCGCTCGTGCTGATTTATGAGCTTTGCAAGGTCGTTCAATCCGAGATGGCGGGTTGCTTCGATTTCCGCGATGGCATTATTAAGGTCAACCGCGAAGTTGCCGGGCATTCTCCAGGCGAGCATTTGAACATCGGCAAGGCGTTCAGGGTGGCGCACAGCCTCACGAAAAAGAGCATGGAAGATTTGGGAATTCAGTTCTTCCATGCGTGACGGACAGCGTTCGCGCTCGGCCCGCCGCGTTTCAGCCAGGAGCTTATCCGCTTTCGACAATTCCTCTTTCAGTTTTTCGAATGCGTCCTGCCGCTCAAGCCGGGCAAGATCGCGTTTGAGATCGCGAAGTGTGGATAGGTCTTCATTGCGCTGCTGTATTTCGCGGGCGGCATTGCCGAGATCGGTTTCGATGCCCTTTCGTTCCATAGCCCAGACATGCGGGCCAAGATGCTCCCCTGGTTCGCGGTTTCTTAAATCCCTCGCATGATCGAGGTCACCGCGCTGCTCGGCTTTTTCGATTTGCTGCTCACGCGGCAAATGCCCGTAACGGAAACGCTCAGCTTCAACATCGAACCCCGCGCGCTCAAGATAACGTGCGCCAAGCTCCGACCATCTTTGATGAACCTTCTGATACCACTGCTTGCTATTCCATGCCCGCTCCTTCTTTGCGGATAGCTGGCCGGTGTTTTCGTCGATGCGGTACATGCCCAGAAGCATGTGCGCGTGATAATTCCGTTCGTCGCCGTGTTCGTGCGGCTTATGGATGGACACATCGACAATCAGACCTTGGCGGGCAAGCTCGCGGGCAAAGTCGGTTATCAGCATACGCCGCTGGTCGGCGTCGAGTTCGTGCGGAAGGGTAATCAGAAATTCGCGGGCAAGCTGGGCGTCATTGGGCCGCGTGCTTTGGTCCGCCTTGCGCTCATAGGCGTTGTAAAGCTGCTGACGGTCTTTCATCCATTCCGAAAGCGCCGGGTTCTTTCGGGCCGGATCGAGAAACACGCCCTGCCACTCAAGACCGTCCAGGTGGCTGTAGTCTTTCGTTTCCCCGGTGCGCTCATCCCGCAGTTTTGTCCGGGCGTTGTAGGCGGCCTTGGCGACGATGCTCCGCCCGTCTTTCCGGCTGATGATCTGCGGGACTATGAGGTTCAGCGCCATATGGCGCGGCTTTCACCTTTCTGCCTGCCGGATGGCAGGCTGCTGGAGCACGCCCCGAAGGGGCCGCATGGCATTACCCGCGAAGCGGGTAATGTATATATGCGCCCTCCACTTCGTTTCGGGACTCCAACGCCCCGGCCCTTCGGCGCACATCCGCACTTTCTTAGACACCCGTTTTATCCGTTTCGCTCCCGCGACGGAGAACACCGCCCTCGCCGGGGGCGGCATGCCTTCGGCAATGACGCAAACGGCTGTGTGCCGGTCGTCATGCTTGCCGGTGTTCACCTGTGAGCGGCGGCGAAGCCTAAAGCCGGATCACCAGCTCTGGCTAAGCGGCTCTTTCTAAAGACCCGGGAACAGATTGGCTCCGTTTGGTGACTAAAGGGTGCGTGTCAGGAGGTCTGAACATGACAACAAAGATCGAGCGGCGTGACCGGCGGGAAGCCATACGGCAACAAATCGCCCAGTTGGAAGCCAAGCTCTCGCAGGAAAACCGAAGGGAACAAAGCAATGCCCGCAAGCGGGATACCCAACTGAAAATTATCGCCGGAGCCATTCTGCTGGCCGATGTCGAGGCCGGGAGGACGGCGCGGGCCGCAGTGGTGGAGATGTTCAAACGCGGCGCAAAGCGTGATCGTGACGTGAAGCTGCTGCAAGAGGAAGGCTGGTGGCCCTTATGATCGAGCGCGTGTGGGGCGGTCTTGTCGCCGTGGTCCGGTTCGGAAACCGCTGTCTTGACATCTTTATCGCCGCAACTGTGGCGTTCAACGCTGTGCTTTATCTGGCCGGGTCCGGCCACGCCGGACACTTTCTGAACGAACAGGAATTCACAACGTTGTTCGTCAATGCGGTCGCTTGGCCGCTTGAAGGATGGTGGCGGTGATTTATGGAAGACCTGAAAGGCTGGCTGGTCCTCGCCTTGATCGTGTTTCTGTTTTGGCCGATGGTCTCGAAACGGCGCGAGGTCAAAAAGCGGCGTAAGGAAGCAATTGAATTTGAGCCGCAGCATTTCGAGAACACGAAAAGCAAGACTTCGGCGCGATGGGTCAGCGAAAAACTTCTCAAGAAAGCGGGCCTGTTCAAGGGCAAAGGCTGGTTCATCGGGTTCGCCCCGGAAAGCGGGCATCCGTTGCATTGGGATGGCGGCGACGGTCACGGCGTGCTGGTGGCTCCCACCGGCTCCGGCAAAGGCACCTGCGTCCAAGAGCCAAATCTGCTCGGCGGCCTGGACGATTACAGCGTTGTCGCTGTGGACCCGAAGGGCGAACAAGCGGCCATCAGCGGCGAGTATCGAAGCCGGTTAGGGCCGGTCTACGTGCTGAACTCCTACGGAATTTTGCCGCGTGAATTGAAGCGGCTGAAACGGGCGAACTATAACCCGATGGCCCGGCTTGACTGGCACGACGTAATGAACTTCGGGCCGCTCGCCGCGAAGCAGGCGGATGCGATTGTTTGGCAGGACGAAATCGGCACCGAAAGCAAGCACTGGTCAAAGAACGCCCGCAAGCTCATTCACGGGCTGATTATGGCGGTGGCGCGTTACGGCTCTGACCGTGAAAAGAACCTTGTACGTGTCGCGGAAATTATCAGCACGAGCGAAGTCTATGAGTATTGCCAAGGGGTGATGAAGAAAACCCCGGACACCTTCATCCGGCAACGGCTCGCCAAGTTCGCGGTGGACCCGGCCAAGATCGACAACAGGGGTGAGTTGGCGTCAATCCTTTCAACGGCGGATACGGAGGTTGATTTTCTCGGAGACGCGGCGATAGCGCGAAGCCTGAGCAAGTCGGATTTTCAGTTTGCGGACCTGAAGAAGCGCGTTTGCACGGTCTACATTGTGCTGCCTCTCAACTACCTCGAAATCGCCAGCCGGTATTTTCGTCTTCTGGTGTCGTGTGCCTTGTCGGAACTGATTGATCCCGCCGCCCATGGTTCCGTTCGCACGGTGATGATGCTGGACGAGTTTTACCAGTACGGGGCGTTGTCAGCCGTCGATAACGCCTTTCGCATGGCGCGAGGTTCAAGGGTGCAACTGTTTCCGGTTGTGACGAGCATCGGTGATTTGAAAGCGCGTTATCCCCAGACTTGGCGCTCCTTCCTGAGCAACAGCGCCGTGCGGATATTCATGGCGGCGCAAGACGACGAAACCGCACGCTACATGGCGGAAGAATGCGGCGACCGGGAAACGGTGGTCTGGTCGCAGAATTTGCGTGAGGACCGCAATCGGGATTACGGCGGCGGTCTGTACGACGTGGATGTGAGCTACGGCATGAGCGGGGAGCGGCAACCGTTGCTGTACGAGCATCAGGCGCGAAATCTGCCGCCTGACCGGATGCTGGTTTTGGTCCGGGGCTTGGGAAGTATTTACGCCAAGCGGGGGCCTTATTTCAAGGACGGGACGCTACGCCGAAGGGCGCGGCCTAACCCTTATTTGGGCAAGTGAGGTTTCTTTATGAAAAGCAAAATCGAGCCGGACATTATCGACGTGGACGACGCGGATGAGATGCGGGAAGAACTGGAACGCTCCACCGCTGATATGGACAAAATGCGGACGGCGCTTGAGCAGGAACGGCAAACGAGCGCGCGCCTGCGCGAACAACTGGCGGGGAAAGACGGCGATGAAGGCGAGCGGGACGGGCACGGGCTGCGCTGGTTCTTCGCGGAGGTTTGGTCTTACGCGCAATTCCGCATGCTTGCCTTCGCGCTGGTCGTTGCGGCGTGGCTCGCTGCGTCGTCGTCCGGCAACTTGGGCGCGGGCAACTTGGCCTTTGCCGCTGTCGGCGCTCTGCTGTTTTGCAAGTGGGCCGAATGCGTCTACCGGAAGCTTGGGCCGGGGCAACTGGTTTTGAAGTGCATGGCGGCAATCTTCGGGCTGGCGGGAATGTGCGCGGCGTTCTTCGGCGGCAATCAACCGGGTGTGGCCGTCGCGGTCCTGACATTCACGGCGCTCCTGGCCATGTCCAAAGCAACGGAGCGGCTTGCTCAATCGCATATGGCGGTGGTGCGCTTCGTTCGGGATTGGTTCTGATTATGGCGAACGAACTGGTGAAGTGGAACGGCGGAAATCTGATCAAGTCTCCGTCTCCGGTCGAGAAAAGCCGACAGGCGCGCGAGGCTGCGGTTGCCCTGTTGGGCGCGCAACAGCAACGAATTGAGGTGCGGGGGGAGCAAGGACAGGTAGCAGTGTCGTTGCGTCCTTATCCGGGGTTGCCTGTGGACGTGCCGCGCATCTGTGCCGTGCATGGCGCTCTTGGCCACGGCAACAGCCATAGCGGGTTGTACGCGGCTCGTTATGTGTTCGGCAAGGATGGCCGGTTCCGGCTCGGCTCCATGATCGCGCTGACCGAAACGTTGTACATGCGCCAGTACGCCGGGAACGGGCAACGGCTTACTGTGCCCAGTGATGATCTTGGGGAAGAAACCTGTCCTTTGTGCGGCGCTTGCGGGCACGGCTCGGTGCTGTGCCACGTCTGCGGGCTTGAAGTCTGCTACGGGCGCAGTTCGGGAACGTATTTCCGGTGTTATCCGCGCTGCGGCGGTGAAGGCGTGATGAAGCGGAAGGCGCGGGTCCAGGTTGGCGTCACGCCGGTTGATATGGGTTGGCGTTAATCGAAAGGAGCAAGGCGAGTATGCGTTTTGAACCAAAAACGAAGCAACAGATCGAGGACGGCAAGCTCTTGCCGAAAGGCGAATACGGCTTTGAAATCGTCGAGGCGCTGGAGAAGAAGAGCGCGGCGGGCAATGAGATGTTCGAAATCCGCGTGCGCGTGTCGAACGGCAACGGCGTATCCCGCGTGTTGACGGATTACCTGCTCCCGAAACGGGCTGCGAAACTCTATAGCTGCTGCGCGGCGGTCGGGCTTCTCGACAAGTACAAGTCCGGCACTCTTTCGGACGATGATTTCATAGGGGGACGGGGCAAGCTCAAACTCGGCATCGAGAAGGACAAGAGCGGCCAATATCCACCGAAAAACGTTGTGGTCGATTACGTGGGCTGAAACCCCTGCCGCCGATGGCGGCTTGATGGTGCCTTACGGAACTTGATAACGCCACTTTCGAGAAGCATTACCGGATCGGCGAGCTTGCGCGGCTCTGGGGTCTGGGCCGCGAAACCGTCCGCAAGCTGGTCAAGGACGATCCAGGCGTTATCAAGGTCCGCATGGGCCGCAAGCATGCCCATACGATTTACAGCGTTCCTGAATCCGCCGCGCGCCGCATCCATACACGGCTGATGATGGGCTGTTAATTCCGCCAAAGAGGGTTTGGGGCGAGACGTGTCTCTGCACGGTCGGAAAGAAGTGATTGGCGATTGCACGCTTTATCTCGGCGACTGCCGGGAAATACTGCCCGAGCTTGGCGTGTTCGAAACCATCGTGACTGATCCGCCCTACGGCATGAACTATCGTTCCCGTCAGGAAAAATGGAAACAGGTCAAGATTGCCAACGATGACACAACGGACTCACTCGCCTGGATATGCGCGAAGGAAGCAATTCACTCCAAATATGTCTTCTGCCGGTGGGACGGGCTGCTCGCGGTTCCCACACCGAACTCCTGCATTACTTGGGTGAAAAACAACTGGACCATTGGCGATGTGCGGCATGAGCACGCACGCCAAACTGAGATGATACTGTTCTACGCCGGAAAGCAGCATTTTTTTCCAGGGACGCGTCCATGTGATGTCGTCACTTGCCCCAAGACACAGAATGAATATCACCCGACTGAAAAGCCGCTTGCTCTCATGCGAACCATTTGCGGCTGGACGAGCGGGACTGTTGTTGATCCGTTCATGGGTAGCGGTACGACCGGCGTCGCCTCTGTCGCCCTGCGCCGAAGGTTTATCGGCATTGAAATCAACCCAAACTATTTTGAGGTTGCCTGTAAGCGCATCACTGAAGCGAGCCGTCAGCTCGATCTTTTCGTTGTAGAGCAGGAGTCGACTGAACAGCTGCGGTTACAGCTCGAACAAGCATCGTAAGCAACCCTACTTCTGGCGCCTGCCCTCGGATGCCTCATCGACTGACGGCCTTTGGCATTGTCACAACATTTGGTTTTGGCTTCGTTTCAAAGGCCGCCTTGAGTACGGCGGTCAGCCGCTCTTGTCGCTCCGGTATCCATGCCGCGTAATGCTTCCTCACCATATTCTCGGAGTTCCCGAGCAATTCTGCCACGTCGCGCACGGTCACGCCGGGGCGCTCTAGCAGAATGCGGGCGAAGGTGTGCCGAAAACGGTGCGGCGTAGACTGCTCCTTCCACGGCCCGCAAAGCGCCCACAGGTTTTGCAACTTGCGCCGCCAGACCTCGGTTATGAAATCGAGCGTCTTGGTTTTGTGTTCGCCGAAAATGTAAGGCCCTATCGTGCGAGCACGTTCCCTGATGCGCTCTTGAAGCCATTCGGGAACCCATGTGTAGACGTGTGTTCCAGCCTTGGTTGTTCTGAGCCGGATCGATCCGTCAGGCTGCAAGCGGTCGATGTGGAATAGGCACACGTCCGAGATGCGAAGCCCCGTATAGACCGACACGGAAATAAAATCGGCGACATCCTGGCCGCTCCATTTGTTCTTGCGCCGGTACGAAACTTCGATGCCATCACGCGACCATTTGACTTCATGCGTTCCGTATTTCGTTTCGGCGGCATCGTACATGCGGCGCAATTCGGCGTCGGTAAACGGTAGCTTCTGCTCGTTGCGGAGATCGCCGGTTTCGCGTCCGCGCGGGTTGCGGACGAGGCGGGCCGGATTGATCGGCATCCATTCATTGGACCGGCAGAACTCAAAGAAGGATTTCACGCTGCTCATGTTGCGGGCTGCGGTGCGGGGGTGAACCGGCCATGACGATCTGAACTCGCGCACGTCGAGCGGTGTCCATTGGTCAATCGCCGCGTACCCTCTTGCGTCCGAAAAGTTCTGTAAGCGTTTCAGCAGACGTTTGTACTTTTTGCGGGTAGCTTCAGCCGCGTATTGCTCAAACTCGGCTGTGAAGGCCGCAATCGCCCGCGCGACGGTCACGCGCTTGGGATCGGGCGAAACCGGGGCAATAGGGAAAGAAACAGGCTCATCGTCCCTCCCTTGTCCGTCCCAACCATTGGCCTTCTCCCATTGCGCGGCCAGGGCTTTGGCTTCGTCCCAATCGGTCTTGCCGGTTTGCTTGCGGCTGAATTTTCCGGCGAGCGTGCCGGATACATGGATCATACAGCCGCATTTCTTCCAACCGCGCCGCCCTTCTTCAAACTCACAGGTGCGGGCGTCTTCGGAGTGTCCGGCTTCGCATTCCTTGCGGTGGCGGCGATAGAGTTTTAGTGGCACATCTAGTTAGATGCACGTTGCACGCCATTGCACGCTGGAAGGATTGATCGCGCGGAAGTGATTGAAAACAGTGTGGTGGCCAGGGACGGAATCGAACCGCCGACGCCAGCCTTTTCAGGGCTGCGCTCTACCAACTGAGCTACCTGGCCGGGAAACTTGTAGTTTAGCAGACGCGACGCGGCGTCACACCTTTTCGAGCAGCGCCAGCGCTTCCCCCGTTGCCTTCTCCACGTCCGCGTGCAAGCTGTTCCCGTGCGCGTCCATGGTGACGATAGCCGCGAAATCACGCACCCGCAGGTGCCACATGGCCTCGGGAATCCCGAACTCCATCAGGTGCACGCCCAGCACTTTCTCCACAGTTCTCGCGTAGTATTGTGCAGCGCCACCGATGGCGTTCAGATATACCGCTCCTGCCTCTTTGAGCGCCGCCAGCGTCTTCGCGCCCATGCCGCCCTTGCCCACCACGGCACGGACGCCGTACCTGCGGATAATATCAGCCTGATACGGTTCCTCGCGGCTGCTGGTGGTCGGACCGGCTGCTTTGACGACCCATCCCTCGCCTTGCTTCAACATCACGGGGCCGCAATGATACAGAACCGCGCCGTGCAGATCAATGGGGGGCGGATTCTTCATCAGATATGCGTGCACATTGTCCCGGCCGGTATAAACCTCGCCGCGTATCAGGACAACATCGCCCACTTTGAGTGAGCGAACCGCCGCTTCCGTGAGCGGCGGGGTAAGCACCACCTCGCGGCCGGTGAGCGGGAATCCTTCGCCGCGAGCCATGCGTTCGACCGGACGGTCCGGATCTCGATACAGCCACTTGGTGATCGCGCCGTTGGCGGCATCCAGACGAACTCCGAGCCTCCGGAAGGCCCAGCAGTCATACGCTACTGAAACGAAGAAGCTTGCCGGTAGCCGGTTGGCGGCACAAATCTTGCAGCCAATGAGGGATACTTTTCCGCCGAAACCCATGGCTCCCACGCCGATCTTATTCGCTTCTGCCATGATCTCGGCTTCGAGCCTTGCCAGCTGCGGATCGGGATTGACATCATCGAGCGTGCGGAACAGTTGCTGCTTGGCCAGATCGTAGCCGTGAGCGCGATCGCTGCCGATGCAGACGCCAAGTGCTCCCGGCGCACATCCCTGGCCCTGTGCCTGCCATACCGCGTGGAGAATGCACTTGCGGACGCCTTCCAGATTGCGGTCGGCGCGGCCCAGATGGTCCAGGTTGCAGGGCACTGAATACTGGATGTTCTTGTTCTCGCAGCCCCCACCTTTCAGGATTAGCTTGATCTCTATCTCATCCTGCTCCCACTGTTCGAAGTGAATGACCGGCGTCTCCTCGCCCAGGTTGTTACCGCTGTTCTTGCCTGTGATGGAATCTACCGAATTGGGGCGGAGCTTACCCCGTTTTGTAGACTCCGCTACAGCCTCCTCAATCGCCTTGCGAATGCGAATCTGGTTCGTGCCCACCGGCGTGTGCACGTAGAAGGTCGGCATGCCGGTATCCTGGCAAATCGGACCTTCATCGTCGTTGGCCATATCGATGTTTCCCAGAATGATGTTCAGCGCTTGAGACGACTGGGTGCCCGCAGTTTCCTGCGCACCGGCAAGCGCCATGGCAGAACGCACATCGGGCGGGAGGTTCGTGGAGGTTTGCGTAATCAGCTCGAGTAGACTACTTGCTAAGAATTCCATGGCTCGCTTTTATTTTAGCCCGCGGTCCGCTGCATCGGGTGCTACAGTACATCCATGTCCAAGCCCTCACTGAAGGGTCTTACGCTGCTATTTCTGCGAGTGGGCAATCTCACCTTCGGCGGCGGAGATCCGACAATGGCTGCCTTGCAGTCTGAACTCGTCATGTCACGCGGGTGGTTGACGGCTGAACAATACGCGTTGATCTACGGTCTCGCACGGGTCACGCCGGGCACGAACCTGCTCGCGTTTTCCGCTGCGTCCGGGTGGGTCCTGTTGCGCTGGGTGGGTGCGCTCGCAAGTGTGCTTGCCGTCACCGTCCCACCGGCGATGATTGTCGTTCTCTTGACCGGGGGCTACGAAGCATGGAACTCCAACCGGCTGGCCATGGCCGCGATCGGCGGCACTCTGGCGGCGGCTACAGGGATGATGGCTACCAGTGCCTGGCAGTTGCTCGCTCCGCAGTTGAAGACGGGCCGCTGGCTGCGCGCCGCCGTGATTTTTCTGGCTGCGCTCGCCGCGTCGTTGCGGTTTGGTGTGTCACCGATCGCGATTTTAGGGCTGTCGGCTCTGGCTGGACTGTTCTGGTGGGCCCCGGTCGACCTATGAATCTGCTGCTTTTGTACCTCCTCCTCCTCAAAGCCACGGTAACTTCGTTTAGCGGGCTGACGTCTTTGCCAGTGATCCGCCACGACTTGGTGGAAACGCGACACGTCCTGACAGATCGCCAGCTGAACGCGGCGGTTGTTGCGGGACGGACCGCGCCAGGCGCGAATGGGCTCTACATTGTAAGCGTCGGCTATTTCATTGGAGGCGTTCCCGGCGCAGCGGTGGGCGCCCTGGCTGTCATGACCCCGGCGTTCCTGATTATTCCCTTGCTGCGTTATCTGGGGGCCCGCGCAGAGCGGCCCGAGGTGAAAAGCGCGATTCAATGCGTCATGGTGGCGGCGGCAGGCTTGGTCATTTCGTCCACGGTCCCTCTGGCCCGCGATGCCCTCAACGGCCCCATCTCTATAGCTATTGCGATAGGGAGCTTCTTCTTCTTGGTGATTACTCGAAAAGACACGGTTTGGGTAGTGCTCGGCTCAGCTCTCATTGGGCTCGCAGCCGGGCGCTGACGAATTTTGGGAACTTTTCACCGCCACCCCTGCAATTCTCTATAGAACCCGCGATATATCCTGCGAACCAAAATTTCGAATGAAGGAGATAGCGAATCTCGCGGATGACGAGTTGTTACGGCTTGCCGGCGCGGGCTCCGAAGATGCGTTCGCGGCTCTGTATGAGCGTCGGCACGGAGCCGTTTACCGGTTTGCGTTCCAGATGAGCGGAAACTCGACCATTGCCGAGGAGGTAACGCAGGACGTTTTCATGACGCTGCTGGGCGACAGCAGCGGGTACGAGGCAAAGCGAGGGATGCTGGCTTCGTACTTATACGGTATCGCGCGTCGCCTGGTGTGGCGCCGAATGGCGCAGAGCAGGTCGCACTTTCCGCTCGCCGTCGTGGAAGGTGAAGACAGCCTCACACCGGAACAACTGGTCGCGTTGCCCACCGTGGAACGCGACCTGGCGCGCGATGAATCGGTGCTCGCCTTGCGGCGGGCTATTCTGGCTCTTCCGGCCGGTTACCGCGAGGCCGTGGTGCTGTGCGATCTGCACGAAATGAGCTACGCGGAAGCGGCGAACGTGCTGGGCTGCGCGGTCGGCACCGTCCGCTCGCGATTGCATCGGGCCCGGGCGCTGCTATCCGAGCGTCTGGCAGCTAGGGTCGAAGGTTCAAGCAGGTGTGCGGTATGAATTGTGCAGAATTTGAAGATGTCGTAGTGGCGATTGCGCGTGGCGAGTTGATGGATCGCGACACGCATCTGGAGGCAACGGCGCATGCCGGCGTGTGCCTCCGCTGTTCACGTCGTCTGGCGAGCGAACGAATTCTCAATGACGCCGTAGCCGCTGTGATTGCTCAAGATGCCGTCAGGCAGCCATCTCCCTTCGTGGGCAAGATGCTGCTTGAAGGATTTCACGAACGGCAGAAGTCCAGGCGCCAGCGGCGGCGCGTTTGGATCACGCGATGCGCAGCTGGGGCCATTGCCGCGATGCTGCTGATCGGCACTGCCATGATGCTTCGCCGCGCGCCACAACCGGCCGCAGCAGCCGGCGCTGCGCCATCGGCGGTGGCCACAGCCGAGACGGGCGACGAGGTCACCACGGATTTTATTCCGCTGAGCTATGATCCCGCGCCCGTAGGGGCAACCAGCGTAGTTCGCGTCGAACTCCCGCGGTCGGCGTTGATGGCTTTCGGGCTTCCTATGAATGAGGACCGAATGGAGGAGGTAGTCCAGGCGGATATCCTGCTGGACGAAGACGGTCTGATGCGGGCCGTCCGGTTCGTGCAATGAATAAGTGTATCGAGCGAAATGGGAGCGTGCAATGAAACGTAGTCACTGGTTGGCAGCGTTGGTTTGTTCGGCCGGTCTGGCCGGCTTGCGGGCGCAGGAGCCGGGTGGAGGGCCGCGTCACGGAAACATGAATTTCATCGCTCACGAGATGATGTCCAAGACTGTAAAAGGAGCGCCGTTTGCGGCGGATGCGGTTATAACCACCACGCAGTCTCTGCCGAACGGCAGCCATATCAATCGCACGTCGACGGCGTCGCTGTATCGTGATAGCGAAGGTCGCACGCGGCGTGAGCAGCAATCGCTCAGCGATACCGGTGTTTTCGCAGGTTCCGGCCAGTCGCGGCCCACGGTGTTCATCCACGATCCGGTGGCTCAGTCCGCCTACGTTCTGAATCCTCAGAAAAAGACCGCGCAGAAGATGTCGTTCAATACTCATGAAGCCCGCCGTGCGAATCCTGGCGGGGGGCAAAACGCTACGGAATCTGCTGAAGCGCCCGGCGAGCCAGGCGTTTACCGTTACGGTGGGTCAGTGGAAGCGTCCCGGACGGTGAAAACAGAGTCGCTGGGTAACCAGGTCATAGAAGGGCTCCCGGTGGAAGGGACTCGCCACACGCTAACCATACCGGCGGGAGCCATCGGCAATGACCAGCCCATCGAGAGCGTAACGGAGCGCTGGTTTTCGCCGGACCTGCAAGTCGTGGTGAAAAGCGTGCGTACGGATCCGCGATTTGGGCAAACGGTTTATCAGCTCTCCAATATCCGGCGTGCCGAGCAGCCCGCCACGCTATTCGAAGTGCCGTCTGACTTCGCTATAACGGCAGGGCACGGTCAAAGAGCTACCCAATAGGAACATTGGGATTCAGGCCCGTGCGGCGTTTTTGTCTCGCGGGCCCATTTTTCCGGTCCGAAAGCTATACCAACACCAATTCCCGCTGAATTTCTCCGGTGACCTGCGCTTCTTTGTCTCCCACGAATACGTTTACTTCCGAGCGAACGCCGAAGTCCGTCAAGTAAACGCCGGGCTCGATCGAGAAGCACGTCCACGGCACGATCCGCCGCTCGTCGTGTGTTTCCAGGTTATCCATATTGGCGCCGTTGCCGTGAATGTCCTGGCCGATGGAGTGGCCGGTGCGATGCGTAAAGTATTGGCTGTAACCATGTTCTGTGATGTAGGAGCGGGCGGCATCATCCACTTCATAGCCGTGGACAGTCTGCCCGGCGCTGACGGCACTCTTCACGCGCTCCACAGCCCGATCGCGTGCGTCGCGCACGATCGTGAAGACCTTGCGAACCTCCTCCGGCGGGTCCTGGCCGCAGAAACCGGTCCAGGTGATGTCGTAAAAGACAGACCCTGGCTGATCGAGCTTGGCCCACATGTCGAGCAGCACGAAATCGCCGCGCCGGATGGATTTCGTTAGTCCCGGCTGCGGCTCGTAATGCGGATTCGCGGCATTCGCATTCACCCCGACGATAGGCCCGTCTGGCGTCACCATGCCTTGCTTCGCGAATTCGGCCAATACAAACTGCTTCACTTCGAGTTCTTCGATTGATCCGCCGTTCTGCGTCCGCTGGCCGATCAACTCGAAAGCCGCGCGCCGCACCTGATCCACCCGTCGGCCCGCTTCCAGATGCGACGCGAGTGCCTGCTCCGTCCACCGCGCTTCGAAGTGCTGGACCAGCTCCGCGGAGCTCATCACTTCGACGCCGACGCTCCGCACCAGCTCAACCGTGCCCGCATCGACCATGGCGACATAGGGAATCGCGCAATTGGGCGAATACTGCATGGCAACACGCCGAGCCCCGCCGAGGATGCGACGAATGCCCTCCACCTGCTCCGTCCAGCTTGAGTACGGCACCTTCTCGCCCGGCAGTGCGTCGAGCATTTTCGGCTCTACGCGATGTACCAGCCCCATCGGCCCGCCGTTTGCCGGAATGAAGTAATACCAGCGCCGCGTCACGTGACCCGCCGGCCGGAAGCCCAGAACGCGGTACGACAACGGATCGCGCAAATGATGATCGAAGAACAACCACCCGTCTAACTCCTCGCGTTGCAATGCCTCCTGAATCTCGCTGACATTCATCGTTTGCTCCCCCGGTTCACTTCACTCCGGACATCAGCCGCACCGTCGGCCGGATCAACAGGGCAACAACGACCGCGGCTCCGATACCGAATGCCGCGACCGAGCCGAACAGGCTAGGCAGTGACATGGACTCGTATACCGACGCTGCCTTACCCGCCAGATAGTCGCCGATGCTGATGGAGACGAACCACAGGCCCATCATGAATCCGCCCAGCCGCGCTGGCGCGAGCTTGGTCATGGCGCTCAATCCTACCGGGCTCAGGCAGAGCTCGCCGATAGTGTGAAGCAAATAGGTGCCATTCAGCCACCACATAGAGACCAGCACACCGCCGGATGCCTGCATGGCGCCCCACGCAATGACCGCGAATCCCGTTCCGCCCGCCAGAAGCGCCAAGGTGAATTTTGCGGGGCTGGAGGGCTCTCGCTGGTCGAGCCTGTTCCAGAGCCAGGCAAACACCGGCGCCAGCGATACCACAAACGCCGGCTGTACGAACTGAAACCAGCTTGCGGGAAACACAAAACCCAGCACGTTCCGGTTCGTGCTGCGCTCGGCGAAAAGATTCAGTGATGAGCCGGCCTGTTCGAACATCGACCAGAACAGGGCCGAAGCGAGAAACAGCACCAGAATCGCCCCCGCACGTTTTCGTTCGATGGCCGACCAGCCGCGTCCGAAAATCAGCCAGGAGAACACGGCGACGCAAATCACCAACAGCACCACGCCCAAAGCACTCGAAATCCCCTCTGCGGTGAACTCGATTGTGCCGGTCGCGTTGAGATATCCCACCAACGCGATCAACGCCAGCCCGGCGATAGCCCCAAACAGCACATTGCGCCTCTGCTGTTTGTCGGCACCGGGACTGGCAGCGGGCGCTCGCAGGCCCGCAGTGCCCAAGTATCTTCCGCTCAGCGCAAATTGAATCACGCCCGCCAGCATGAAAACACCCGCCAGGCCGAATCCCAACCGCCAACTGATTCGCTCCCCCACCCATCCGCAGGCGATGGGCGCGATCAGCGCGCCCAGGTTAATGCCCATATAGAAAATGGAGAATCCGGCATCGCGCCGATGATCGCCGGGTGAGTAGAGTTGGCCGACAATCGTGCTGACGTTCGGTTTCAGCATCCCCGTGCCGAGCATCAACAGCGCCAGACCCGCGTAAAACACCGATATGCTCGGCCCCATGAGGCAGAACTGCCCCGCGACGATGAGAATCCCTCCGTACAGCACCGCGCGCCGCTGTCCCGTCATGCGGTCGGCGATCCACCCCCCGGGCAGGCAGAGCAGGTACACCATCGCGGTGTATAGCCCGTAGACCGCGCCCGCCTTTGCCACGCCGAAACCCAATCCGCCGCGCGCCACCGGTGCCGTCATGAACAGGATGAGGAGCGCGCGCATGCCGTAATAGCTGAAGCGCTCCCACATTTCGGTGAAGAACAGGGTGGCCAGGCCGCGCGGGTGCCCGAAGAAGCTCCGGTCGAGGTGCGTCGCATCTAACGGCGGAGCGATATCAGGCGGCGTCGCCATATGGGAACCGGCTCCGACAGTTTAGCGTAATTGAGCGAGACGAAAGAAATCGGGCGCCAAAGGCAGCACGGCCCGGCGCCCAGGTATAGCGGACAACGCCCTTTATCTAACGATTAGTTGCCGCCGCCGAAGAAATCGATATCGGCATTGTCGCCCACAATCAGCAGTGGCCGCGACGAATGCAGGCTGAACCGCCCAATCGTGCGGTAGTCGCCCAAACCATTCTTCGGCTTCTGGGTATGGTATCCGGCGAACACCACCGTCACGTCGTGGTCGTCGAACTTGGTCGCGCTGGGAGCGTAGACGCGCCCTGCGAACCAACCTTGCGTGTCCCCCACGATCGGCTCGTGAGCAGGAATCGTGATTTGATTTCCGTTTCCCGCCGTGGGCACACCGGTGGCATCCACCGTGATAGTTACCGGGAACACCGACATAATCGGATTATCGAAACCATTGATCACCGTCCAGTTCAACAGGTCGCTCGACTCCGCGTAGCCGATGTAGTGGAACGAATCGGAATCCGCGTCGATGCAGCTTCCGCCCGAAAACAGCAGCCCAAAGCGGCCGCCGGCAAGTTGAATCACCGTGCCCGCCGTCGCCACCCAGCGCGTACCGTTGGCTGCTACCGTGGTCGGATCGCTCAATCCCTTCAGCGGCCCGACGTCGGTGAAGTTGATGCCGTCAGTCGTCGTCGCGAGCCGCAGGTAAGTGATGTCGTCATTCGGCGAGAGCCCCCCGTGGGCGGCGTAATAGCTGGACCAGCCGGTCACGCACTGCTGCGCCGCCGGGAGCGTCGTAGTTCCGGTGTTATCTCCGCTCAGGATTTTCTGCTCGTAGATGACCTTGAGCGGCGACGTGCCCGGAATAGCGGCCAGGATGCCGTCCGGGTTCAAAAGGCCGTGCGTGTGCAACGGCGGTTCGGGTAAATTCTGCGAATCGGTCGAGGCATCATTCATCGCCGGCGCACCGTTCAAAGGCAGACCCGGCAATGGCGAGAGATCGTGGATGGAGAGGTCGTCGACATCGATGTGGCCACTGGCGCGAACCAGCGTGTACAGGTAAGTGTGGCCGTTGATCTTGATGACGTATTGATGACCCTGCCCGTCATCGTCTCCGTTATCGCTGTTATTCGGATTCACGGGATTGTCTTTGTCGCCGTCCGGGTCCTTTTGCACCTGGTTGGGGCACGTGGTGCGCAGCTCGAGCACCTTCTGCTGGAATGTCCATGTGTACCCGGCGTCGTTGGAAATAGCTGCCGCCACCGCTTCGTCAATGTCCTTGGGACGCCAGTCAAAATAGCCTTGCAAGTGGCTCCCCTGTCCGTAGATCGTGGGGAAGTAGTACGGCTGCATACGCTCCGTTCCCGGATTTCCGATTTGGTTTCCGTTGACGTCGCAGTAGCCGGATGACTTTAGTCCATTCGCTGCGCCTGATTGCTCGAGCGTCCAGCCGCCGCCCTTGATCATTGCCTCCGTGGGTGCGCCGTTGGCCGTCCACGTAACCGGTCCGTGCGAATCGTCATCAGCCCGCGCTCCCAGCGAGCATGCCAGGGCAACGGCCACGCAGGCGCCGCACACCTTGCTTCGAGACAATACACTGCTTCGTAAGTCCACTCCTGCCTCCTTGAGATGAGTAGCTCCACGCCCTCGCACCGTACCCGCGAAGCCAAATGTTGAAGATTGAGAATTGGCGCATACTGCCGGTGTCGCCGTTCGTCCGGCAGAGTCAGAGAATAGCTAAGAACTGTTACGGGTAAATGAAGAATGCGTGAAGATGTATTGCGCGAACCAGAGTGGTCAGCTCATCAGGCGGCGTTCGATCTCTTCCTGACTGATGCCTTCGACCTCCACCACCTTCATCCGGCTGGTCAAACCGGAAATGATCCGCACCCGCGATTTCGCCGCGCCCGCAATTCTCGCGAAGAACGCGATGCACTCATCATTCGCCTTCCCATCGACCGGGGGTGCGGCTATCTGCAGCTTGTAGGTATTCTCCAGCCGGCCCGCGACTCGCGTCACCTTGGCGCGCGGCTGCACTTTTACTGTAATGCGCGCTCGCGCGTTTTCTTTTCCCATGTGACTCGCGCACGTAAATTGGCCACGCCGGCCAATGCCCGCTGGTCTACGACGTCGAACGCCAGGACATCGTCCAGCCAGTCGTGACTGAAACCGTCAGTACTTTGCAAAGCTAGCGTCACCGTATAGGGTTGCGGGGCCAGCCAGCACTCGAACTGAAATTCCAGTTCCAGCTCGTCTCCGGCATCAAACGCGCCCAGCTCAATCTGTTCAAGGCGGGTATTCGTGCCATAAACCTCGATACCGATCCGGTTGCGGATCAGCAAGCCGGCCATCAGATCGGTTTTCGCCTCGTGAAACACCGCCCGCACTCGAACGCGCACCGTTTCGCCGCTGGCCACTGCTTTGACGGCCCCGCCATTCGCGTCGACTATTTGCGCATCGATGATCTCGCTCGTGCGGTCGCCGTGCCGGTGAGCCGCCGCCGGTCCCATCGCTAACGGTTCGCGCTCGGCCCGCTGCCGCTCCAGCACCATCCCCACGTAATGATTGATCACCGCGCTCGGCTCGCCGTGCGCCCGTACTTTGCCTTCCACCAGCAGCATCGCCCGGTCCGAGAGCTGCTTCACCAGTGCCAGATCGTGCGACACAAACAGCACAGTGATCTTGCGTTCGCGCAGCTCTTGGAATTTGCGCACACAACGATTCGCGAAAACCGCGTCGCCCACTGCTAACGCTTCATCCACCACCAAAATCTCCGGCTCCACATGAATCGCCGTGGCAAACGCCAGCCGCACGTACATACCGCTCGAATACTCTTTTACGGGCCTGTCCAGAAACTCGCCGATGTCCGCGAACGCCGCAATGGAAGGCAGCGCCCGGGCAATCGCTACTCGGCTGAGCCCCATGATCTCGCCGTTGAGAAACACGTTCTCCCGGCCGGTGAACTCGGGATTGAATCCCGCGCCTAGCTCCAAGAGCGCCGCAATCCGCCCGCGCGTCACCACGCGCCCCACCGTCGGCTGCAGAATGCCGCACACGACCTGCAGCAGCGTGCTTTTTCCGCAGCCGTTCGGACCCACGATTCCCAGCGTCTCGCCTTTCTCCACGTGCAGGCTGACGTCGCGCAGCGCCCAGAATTCCTGATATCGCTTGCGGTTTTGAAACGGAATCAGCTCGCGAATCCGGTCGGCAGGCCGCGGATACAGTCGATACAGCTTGGAAACGTTCTGAACCTGGACCATCAGGCCTAATTGATGACGATAGCGCGCAGGGCGGGGAATTGCCAACGCCTGCTGTTGCGGCTGATATCATTGTGGTGCCTTGCGGAATCTTCGAGTCCTCTTCCCGTGCTTTGCCGTCGCGGTTGCCCTGATCGGCTGCCACGGCCAGCGTAAAAAAGTGATTGCCGTCGTGCCCAAGGCTACTTCGCATCTTTTCTGGGTTTCCATTCATGCTGGCGCCGCCGCAGCCGGAAATGATCTCGGCGTCGATGTCGATTGGAACGGGCCGGCAACCGAAACCGACTACAGCCGGCAAATCCAGATTGTCGATTCCATGATCGCCCGCCGTGTCGATGGCATCGCCTTGGCTGCCCAGGATCGCACCGCCCTCGATGCTTCCCTCGATCGTGCCGCGCGCCAGGGCATCCCGGTCACGGTATTCGATTCCGGCGTGGATTCCACCAACTACATGACCTTCGTCGCCACAAATAACTATGAGGCCGGGCAGATGGCTGCACGAAAACTGGCGGAGCTTTTGCACGACAAAGGATCGATTGCCATGGTGCAGCACGTTCCCGGAAGCAACTCCACCATGGAGCGCGAGCACGGCTTTGAAGAGACGATCACGAAGGAATTTCCGCACATCACGATCGTCCAAAAGCAATACGGCATGTCGGACCGGTCCAAAGCCATGGCCGCCGCCGAGAACATCCTCACCGCGCATCCGAACCTCGACGGCATCTTCGCCTCCACCGAGCCCAGCTCGGTCGGCACGTCGCTCGCACTCAAATCGCGACATCTCGACGGCAAGGTCAAATTCGTTGCCTTCGACGCCACCGACAGCATGATCGACGACCTCAAATCCGGCACCATTGACGCGCTCGTCGCACAGGATCCCTTCCGCATCGGCTACGAGGCCGTGAAAACGCTGGTTGACAAACTGAACGGCAAAACGCCGCCCAAGCGCATGGACCTCAGCGCGCACGTGATCGTGAGAGCCGACCTCGAGAAGCAGGATATCCAGTTGCTCTTGAAGCCCGACGTGAACAAGTATCTGAAATGATGACGGCCTACCTCGCCGCCATCCGGCCTGCCGCCACCAGTTCGATCGCTTCGATCGCGCGCTCGCATGCCGCCCGGTCGGCATCGTAGTGCGTCACCAGGCGCATCCGGTTGCCCCGCACGCCGTTCATGAGCACGCCCTGCTCCTTCAAGCGCTCGCTGAATTCTGCGGTCGTGAGCCCCGTCCTGCTGACGTCGAAAATCACGATGTTCGTCTGCACCTTCGCCGGATCGATCGCGATCCCCGGAATCTGTGCCAGCCTCTCCGCCAGAAACTTCGCGTTCGCGTGATCGCGCGCCAGCAGCTTCGGATGCGCCTCCAGCGCAATCAGCCCCGCTGCTGCGAGCACGCCCGCTTGCCGCATCCCGCCTCCCAGCCTTTTGCGGTATAGCCGTCCCTGATCCATATCCGCCTGCGTTCCCGCCAGCATCGATCCTACCGGTGCTCCCAGCGCTTTCGATAAACAGAACGTTACCGTATCCACTGGCGCCACGATCTCGCGCACGGGAACACCTAGCGCGGCCGCCGCATTGAAGACGCGCGCGCCATCCATGTGGACCTTGAGCCCCAGCCCGTGCGCCCCATCCGTAATCTCACGGATCACCGCCAGCGGATAAACCGTGCCCCCTGCCATGTTGTGCGTGTTCTCAATGGCAATCAGCGCGGTCGGAGCGGCATGCGAATCGGGCTCCCGGATCTCCTCCTGAATCTTCTCCCATCGCAGAATGCCGTCCTCCGTCGCAATCGGCCGCGCCAGGCACCCGGAGAACCATCCCATCATCGCCAGCTCGTAATCCAGCACGTGCGCCCGCGAGTCGCAAATCACTTCCTGCCCGTGCTCTGTATGAATCTTGACGCCGATCGTGTTGCCCATCGTTCCCGTCGGTAGGAACAGCGCCGCTTCCTTGCCCATGATCTCCGCGGCGCGCTCCTCCAGCCGGTTCACCGTCGGATCCTCGCCGTATACGTCGTCGCCCACTTCCGCCGCCGCCATCGCCGCCCGCATCGCGGGCGTAGGCCTGGTGACGGTGTCGCTGCGCAAATCAATCGTCATTTCGTGAGAAACTCCTGAAACACTTCGTTCGATAACAGCACGCCGCGATTCGTTAGCCGCACCGCTTCGCCGCTTCGCTCAAGCAGTCCTTCGCGCAGAAACCGGCTGATCGGCTGCTCATACCGTTGCCATTCCTCAGCGGTCGGCGCCACGCCCTCAGTCAGCCGCAGACCGACGAAGAACTTCTCCTCACCCGGATTTGCCGGTGTCGTCTCGGCAGCCGAGCCGCCCGTTGCGAGGTACTCCGCAGCCGTCTCCGCATTCTGCCGCCGGCAACGGCCGTCAAACGAATGGGCATCTGCGCCGAATCCCACGTACGGTTCCAGCCGCCAGTACTTCAGGTTGTGCTTCGATTCCCATCCCGGCCGCGCAAAATTTGAAATCTCGTAGCGCACAATGCCCAGCGACTCCAGCCGTTCCACAGCCGTCTCGTAAAGTTCCGCCGTCAGGTCTTCCGATGGAACCTCCGGCGCCCCGTAACGCTGCCCGTTCAACAGCACCTCGTTGCCCAGACGGCTGTCCTCGTCGATCTCGAACATATAGACGGAAACGTGTGGCGGCTCCAGCCGTTCGATGCAATCCAGCGATTCTTTCCACGTGGCCACCGTTTGCTCGGCAAGACCGGCAATCAGGTCGATATTGATATTGTCGATCCCGCACTCGCGTAGGAGCGAGACATCCCGCTCGACCGTTTCCGCCGTATGCTTCCGCCCGGTGCGCGCGATCTCCTGCCGCACGAAGCTCTGCACCCCCAGACTCACGCGATTGATGGCGCACTCGCGCCACGCCCGTACTCGATCCGCGCTCAGCGTCCCCGGCGCCGCTTCTAGAGTCGCCTCGCTCCACGGTCGCCCAGGAATCGTCGCCAGCACGCTCCCCAGCGCCTCGGTTTCCATCAGGCTCGGCGTCCCGCCGCCGATGTAAACCGTCTCCGGCCGCCATTGCCACTCATGCTCTGCGATTTCTCGCCGCAGCACCGCCACGTATCGCGGCTCCATCTCGCGCGGAAACACGCCCGACGCAAAGTTGCAGTACGTGCACTTCTGCGCGCAGAACGGATACGAGAGGTATACCCCGGCCACCTCGTCCATCATAGCCGGAACCACCAGACGAATTCGCGGACTGGATGATCATAGGGGGAGCGGAATCTCCTGTCTGTCGCGCCCACCCAGCGACAGCCGCAAAAGGTCCACAAGTGCTCGATCATGCTGCGCGCCAGCCTGGAATCGTGCTCCGCCTGCGATGTGATGGCGTTAAGGGCCACCAACCGGGAGTACGCAGAGCCGCATCCTAATCAGGCGCGCCGGGCTAGTCCTGCAAAATGTTCGGGTCGTGTCAGTGGGCAGGCGGCACGGACAAAAAAAACCGCCGGGAATGTCTCCCGGCGGCTCGTTAACGCTGCTGCAAAAATTAGAGCTAATCCCCGAACGACCCGACTTCCTCCCGCGTCTCCGCCTTTTTGGCTGGCGCGGCAGGCTTCAGGCCGGCGATACCGTTCAGTGGCACGAAACCGGCATCAACTTTCTCTTTTAATACGACTTCACGATACAGCTTCATCATCCGCGCATCGTTCTCAGCTTCCTTGCGCAGTTTCTCGTTTCGTTGGCGGATCTTCTCTTCGCGCGCGGTCTTGGCGATTCCGAGATCATCCAGGTCGTGCTGGACGCCCGCGGCCACCGCTTCCTGGTTCAGTATCAGGTGATGCTGCATTTCAGGTAGTGGCACATTGTGATTGCCCGCGAAAATCTCATGCCTTCCGCGTTCCTCATACCACTTGGTCAGCGTCGCCGTCATGTGCATCTTCTCGACGATATTCCGCCAGCCCACGCCCGTGTTGTACGCGCAGAAGGAAATCTCACCCTCTTGCGTGGCGTACGGAATGATGCACTGCTCCGTTCGCCGGAAATCGTAGTTGAACAGATCCTGGAACCACATTCCCGCCACGAACAGGAAGTTCCAGCGATCCTTGCGCCGCTTCTCGATGTCGGCCATCGTCCGGTCGCCCGAGACTTTACCGTAGCTGCGGCCGGTTGCCCCGAAGCACTTGTCGAACTTCGTCAACAAATCGGTCAGCTTGAAATGTCTTGGCGATTTGAACGGATCGTAGTTGCGCAGCAGCGACAGTGCCACGCCCACCACAGAGAGGAGCTTGCCGCGCGCCGCGTCGTTGACTCGAGCTACGTCCTTCGCCAGCCGCTCCGCGTTCAGGAACGACGTTACGGGAGCCCGCTCCTTGGTCTCCTTGTCTACCATGATCGCCAGACCCACGCCGCAATTCGGATGGCACCCGCAGCTCAACTGTCCCCACTCGTGCTGCGGTCCATGTACCAGGTCCGCCCAGTCGGAGAACGTGCTCATGAACGAGATCGGGAACCAGTCGCGCGCCGGTTCACCCAGCCCCATCTGATTCTTCAAATCGTGCGCCAGGTGGGAAAGCGTGTAACGCTGCGCATGCCGCCGGTCGTCGCTGACGGCTTCATCGCGCCCGGTGAATGAAACGGGCTGAAACGAGCAGAACGAAATCTTCTTGGGGTTGTCCAGCGCGAATTCTACAATCCGGCCCACTTGCTCGTTGTTGACGCCGTTCAGAATAGTCGTGACCGGAACAATCTCCACACCTGCGTTGTGCAGATTCTCGATGGCCTGCAGCTTAACGTCAAATAAGTTTCCGACCGCCCGGTGCGAGTTCGCTGCATTCCCGATGCCGTCGAATTGCAAGTACGCGTACCGCAGGCCGGCTTCCGCGGCTTTCTTCGCAAACTCGAAGCTCTTCGCAAACTCGATCCCGTTCGTTGCCGCCTGCACGCTGTTGTAGCCCACGTGCCGCGAGTACCGGATAGCATCCAGGAAATAGGGCGACAGCGTCGGCTCGCCGCCCGAAAACTGCACCGACATCTGCCGCTTCGGCTTGATCGAAATGGCGTTGTCGAGCATGGTCTTGATTTCTTCCCAGCTCAATTCGTGCACAAACCCGACTTGGTTCGCGTCCATGAAGCACGGATCGCACATCATGTTGCACCGGTTGGTCAAATCGATCGTCAGCACCGACCCTCGCCCGTGCTTGATCGTGCTCGATCCGTGATTGTGCAGTTTCTCGTCGTTGTGCGCGCGGATGTCGCGACCCGGAAACACCTCTTCCAGGTGCTTGAAGAACGCGGTGTCGATCGCCATCACGTCTTCGAAATGGCCGTGCACCGGGCAGTCCTTGACCATCAGGATCTTGCCGTCGCGCTCCACGATCTTGGCCTTGATTTCGCCGACTTTTTCTTTCAACAGAATGGTATGGTCGCGCTTCCCATCGAGTATCTCATTTCGAATCTCGGGGATACACTTCGGGCAGAGCGAATCCGTCTCACGGGGCCAGCCCAGCGGCGGCTTCGTCTTTTGATACGACTTGAGAAGCGGCTTGTCCGACCACTTCGGCGTGAAGGCGGGGTTCTGGTTGATTTGATTCAGTTTATCGAATACCGTCCACGCGGCCCCGGCCGCCACTGTGACTACTTTTTCCGCGTATTTGATCGGCTTGTGCATATTCTCTCTCTTATCTTATACTTACAGGCATTCACCGAAACGTGAATGGATAGCTGTAGTTCTCGTGGCTTGTTCATGAGTATAGTCCATGCATATCGCCCGGACTAAAGGAATGAATTAAGCAGCCTCTTTTCTTGCTTGTATGGGGATACCAGCCGGTTGAACGGGACCGGCCGGAATGGTTTTGGACCCTTCGTCACCTTTCTCCCAATGGGGCTATTGCAAGATTTTTGTGCTGTGTTAAGTTTGGGTGAAACGCTTCCACCGTAGCAGTGGGACATGATTCACTAGAATGCTGGCTTACGGTATGTTGTTCCACACTAGCGGCGAGGCGCCGGAGTGATGGCGGCCCGCGCCAAGAAAGCACTCGGCTCCGGTGGGATCTCCCTCCTGCCTGACAACGCCGTCGAAGCCATGTTGGTGATCGACGCCGAATCGCTGGCTATTCTGGAAGCCAATCCTGTCGCCGTTGAGAAATACGGATTCACGGGCGATGAGTGGCGCGGCATGCGGCTCACCGACTTGATCTCCCCTGAAGATCGTTCTCATTTCGAAGAAACGCTCCGCCGGAATGAGCCCCATGCCCCCGATTTCCTCGACATACGGCATGTCCCGAAAAGCGGCAAGGCGATCGAAGTGGACATGCTGATGCACCGGATCAGATACGACGGCAAAAAGGCCTTCCTGGTGGTTCCACAGGACTCCACGCGGCGCCATCACCTGGAGGATCAACTCCGGCAGGCTCAAAAAATGGAGGCCGTAGGCATGCTGGCGGGAGGCATTGCTCACGACTTTAACAATCTTCTGACCATCATCAACGGCTACAGCCAGATGGTGCTGGGCAGCCTGCCCGAAGGCGACGAAAACCGCAGCTCGGTGGAACAGATCATGAAGGCCGGCGAGCGCGCTGCCGAGTTGACCCACCAGCTGCTCACCTTCAGCCGCCGGCAAGTGGTGCGGCCCAAAGTACTCGATTTGAATGCCGTGATTACGGCTACGGCGGTAATGCTTCGCCGGCTGATTGGCGAACACATTGAACTCCGCATTGTCGCCGGGCCCGACCTGGCCCGGGTCCACGCCGATCCCGGGCAATTGCATCAGGTCATCCTGAACCTTGCCGTGAACTCACGGGATGCCATGCCCAATGGCGGCACATTGATCCTGGAAACCCAAAACGTGGAGTTCAATGAGACCTATGTCAGCCCCAGTGCAACCCTGAAGCCCGGCCGCTATGTGATGCTGGCGGTCAGCGACACTGGTGTCGGCATGGATGAGCAGACGCGGGTGCGCCTGTTCGAACCGTTCTTCACCACCAAGGCGCACGGTCATGGCACCGGATTGGGCCTTTCGACTGTCTACGGAATCCTGAAGCAGAGCCATGCCGAAGTTGTCGTGTACAGCGAAGCCGGCCAGGGGACTTGTTTTAAGGTCTATTTCCCTGCGGTCGCGGAGGAGCCGGTTATCTCCGCGGGTGAAACGTCGAGCGTCGAAGCTCTGTCGGGTACAGAAACCATTCTCCTCGTCGAAGATGAAGAGGCCGTGAGAAAGCTGGTGCGGCGGACATTGGAAAAGCGGGGCTACGAGATTCTGGTCGCAGCCACGGGAATGGAGGCTTTGCAGATTGTGCAAGGTTACTCCGGGCCGATACACCTCGCGATCGCCGATGTCGTCATGCCGCAGATGGGGGGCCGGCAACTGGCTGAGCGGTTGAAGGCTGTGCGCCCCGAAATTCGCGTTCTGTTTGTTTCCGGCTACACCGAGGCATCCGTGGCGCGATCCGGCGGTCTGACCGAAGGTCAGACGTTCCTGCAAAAGCCGTTTACGCCGCTTGCGCTGGCGCGCAATGTACGCGAGCTTCTGGATCGGGTCGACGGCGCGTCGGATTCGCATCGTACCGAAACCGGCAAACGCTAACACACCTGCGATCCTCGATACGCCCCAACGCTGGCAGAATTTAGCGCACTCCCGGTATTCCGTCGTACAATTCAGAGTTTCCTGGAGGCAAGCGCATGAACGTGCCGCTCACGCCCATTCGATTTCTCCATCGGGGCGTGGATCTGTTCGGAAAAAAAATCGGAGTCGTCTCGGGGGCCAAACGGTTCACGTACGCGCAGTATGGAGAGCGCTGCGAGCGGCTCGCGGCAGCGTTGCGTGCGCTCGGAATTGGTGCCGGAGACCGCGTCGCATACCTCAGTTTCAACACGCATCAGCTTCTCGAAGGCTACTTCGGCGTCATCATGGCAGGCGCGATCGTGATGCCGCTGAACGTCCGGCTCACTCCAGCCGAACTGATCGCAATTTTGAATCACTCGGGCGCCCGGGTTCTGATTTTCGAGAACGATTTTGGGTCCGTCGTGGAACAACTGCAGAAAACGTGCCCGTCCATCGAACACTACGTGACTACCGACGAAAAAACACCCCTTGCCGGCATGACCTATGAAGATCTGCTGGCGGGCGGCCGGCCCGGGCGCGTGGACTACATGCAGGTGGATGAGAACTCGATCGCGGAGCTGTTCTATACGAGCGGCTCGACCGGCACGCCCAAAGGTGTGATGCTCTCGCACCGCACGCTCTATCTGCACGGCCTGTCGGTGGCGGCAACGTTCAATCGCGAGGATAAGGCCGTTGAACTGCACACCATCCCCCTGTTTCATGCAAATGGGTGGGGTCGTCCGCAAACGGCGCCCATGATGGGAGTGAAACAGGTGATGGTTCGGCGATTTGAGCCGGCCAGTGTGTTCCGCCTGATCCAGGAAGAGAAGGCGACCGCAATGTCCGTAGTGCCGACCATGGCCAACGCACTGCTGAACGCGCCGGATCTCGCGCAATACGATTTCTCCAGCCTCACGCAGATCCACATTGGCGGTGCGGCCGCCTCGCCGGAACTGATCGAGCGGCTGGAGCGGGCGTTCCGCTGCACGGTGATGGCCGGATACGGACTGACGGAATCGTGTCCGGTAGCGACTTCCGGCCGCGACAAATCCACCATCGTCTACAAGGACGATCGAGATCGCATCCATCATCGCGCCATGGCGGGCTGGCCGCTCCCCGCCAACGAGGTTCGAGTGGTAGACCTGCACATGAACGACGTGCCGCGCGACATGGAGTCGATCGGCGAAGTGGTCATCCGCGGCGACAACGTCATGGACGGGTATTACAAAGATCCCGAAGGCACAAAGGCGGTGATGACCGGAGCGTGGCTGCACACCGGTGACATGGCGGTTTGGGACGACGAAAATTACATCCACATCGTCGACCGCAAGAAAGACATCATTATCAGCGGCGGGGAAAACATCTCGTCCATAGAAGTGGAGAAGGCGATTTTTGCGCATCCCGCCGTGTTTGAATGTGCCGTAGTGGCGAAGCCCGATCCCAAGTGGGGCGAAATACCCGTGGCCTTCGTGGTGTGCAAACCAGGCCACGCGCTCACTGCTGAAGAACTGTGCGTCTTCTTGCAGGAACGTATTGCCAGGTTCAAGATGCCGCGCGCCATCGAATTCGTGGAAGATGCGTTGCCTAAAACCGGAACGGGCAAGATCGTCAAGCGCGCGCTGCGCGAAAAATTCTGGGAGGGGAAGGAAAGGCGGGTGCAGGGTTGAGAAGCGCGGTTCTCCTATTGATAGCAGCGGCGGCGTGGCCGGCGGCGGCGCAAGTGGATCCCCTCATTGCCGGTGTGATTGACGCCACTAAAGCCATCGACAATCACGCGCATCCCCTGAAATATGTCGCGCCCGGACAGCCGCGCGATGAGGATTACGACCAGCTACCCTGCGACGCCATGGAAACCGGCCCCGGACCGTCGCGTTCGCGCATCGAAAACCCGGAATGGATCGGAGTCTGGCGCGCGCTCTATGGCTACAAGTACCAGGACGCCACGCCCGAGCACATCAAAGAACTGGTTGCCGCCAAAGAAGCGGCCAAGCGCGAGCACGGCGCCGATTATCCCGCATGGGTGCTCGACAAGATGGGAATCGGGACCATGCTCGCCAACCGCGTGGCCATGGGGCCCGGGCTCAACACGCCGCGATTCCGTTGGGTGCCGTTTGGCGATGCTCTGCTGGTACCGTTAAACAACGACGGCGGAAAGCGCAAAAACACGGACTACAAGTGGTTTTACGAACATGCCGGGATACTGCTGAAGCGCTATCTCGCGGATGTCCATTTGTCCGCCGCCCCCGAATCCCTGGCGGAGTATCTGGCGCAAGTGGTGACGCCGACGCTCGAGCGGCAGAAGCGGGAGGGCGCGGTCGCGCTGAAATTCGAGGCGGCGTATTTGCGGCCGCTCGATTTCGAACCGGTACTGGAAAGCGAGGCCTCGCGGATCTACGCGAAATTTGTGCGGGGCGGGGAACCGCCGGAGAGCGAGTACCGCACGCTGCAGAACTATCTCTTCTTCTACATCGCGCGTGAAGAGGGACGGCTGGGAGTTGCCATCCACTTCCATTCCATGCCCGGTTGCGGGGACTACTTCAATCAGCGTGGAGCCAATCCGATGCTGATGGAGGCTGCGTTCAACGACCCGGCTCTGCGCAAAACCAATTTCGTCATCATCCACGGCGGGTGGCCGTACACCAAGGAGGTCGCAGGCCTCTTCCAGCATCCGAACGTGTATGCCGACTTCTCCCTCCAGGATTTCTTCCTGTATCCGCGGGCTCTGGCCGCCGTACTGCGAGACTGGCTGGAAGCCTACCCGGAAAAAGTCCTGTTCGGCACCGACGCCTCCACCGGCCCGCCGGAGCTCGACTGGGAACAGAGCGGATACATCGCCGCCCGCACGGCCCGCCAGGCCCTGGCAGCGGCCTTGACCGGGATGGTCAATGACGGCGAAGTGACGCGTGAACGGGCAGCGGAAATCGCACGCATGGTCCTGCGCGAGAACGCCGTGAAGCTGTACGGGTTGAAGTGAGGAGGGCGCGCGCTGATCGTGTTGGCACTGCTTAAATTTTGCAAGCTCGGACGGACTGGAAATTGAGGAGTTGTGAAGACCGGCCTGTTGGCTTTCTGGTTACTGGCTGCAGGTAGGCTGTCCTGCGCCGATGGGCCGCCCATCCTGTCAGTTTGCGAGGCCCTTCGGGACCGGCTCGCGCTAAACGGCAAGGCCATCATTGTCGTTGGCCATCTCGTTAGCTCAAAAGAGGGCTCGTCGCTAGGAGGCGACTGCGGGAGGAAGTCGTCGGCCACCGATGAAGAGTGGGGAAATGAAATCTGGCTGGGATACGTTGTGGACCAGGTGGCGCCCTCTCCACCGCTGCCACAAGAACTTCGGTGGAGTCGAAAGATAATCATTCCGAAGTTGCCCGGCAGCGTCGACGCCAGGATTTTACGGGATGAGCCGGAGTGTCGCTACGGAACGGCCTGGGCTGCGGTGTATGGGCGCCTCGAGACAAGAGCGAAGTTCCCAGTCATCCGGTATCCAACGGGGGAGTCGACGATCATGGGCTTCGGTCATCTTGGCGGCTGGCCGGCACAATTGATTTGGCCAGAACAGGGACAATTCTGTCTAGTGTCGGACAAAGACAAATTCGGTCCTGCCGGAGTTGACCCGGCACGGTCGTTGTGGATGGACATTCGAAGCGCCTTGGTCAGCGAAGGCGGCGCAGATTATTTCGCAGCCAACATGAAAGGCGCGCTTGTCCCAGGCGGCGCAGTGGGAGTGTCGAGACTGAAGGGCACCTTGATTTCAAGTACGCCGAAAGAGCTCGTTCTGGGATTGACAGACCCCATGACTCCGGAGGCCACACTGCGGCTTGACATCCCGTTGGCAAAACCACTCCGCCCTGGCACCGGCGTTGAGTTCGAAGGCGTGGCCAAGGATTTCGTCAAGGATCCGTTCATGGTGACATTCGAGGTGGCGTCGCATGGACTGGTGGTGCAGGCAGAGCCTGCAGAATATCGCGCAACACCCGTGCCTGCCGGTCTCACAACGCCTACCGTTGTGCGATAATCCCTTGCAAGAATGTACTGGAGCAGTGGTTTTTGGTTGACCCGCAGTAAAGTTCTGGCCGCTGTTTTCGCCGCTTTCGTGCTGGTTTCCTGTGCGCGCAAGCACCCCGACGCGCCTTCGCTCTCCGCTGAAGAATCCCTGAAAACCATCCAGGTAGCCTCTGATTTTCACGTGGAGATCTTCGCCTCCGAGCCTCTCGTGTTCGATCCCGTCGAGATGGTGTTCGACGAGAACGGAAAGGTCTATGTGTGCGAGATGCTGGACTACCCGGACGATCCTCCGGCGGGCAAGCCCGCGCGCTCGCGCATCGTGATGCTCGAAGATACGGATGGCGATGGCAAACCCGACAAGCGCACCGTCTTCGCGGAAAATGTTCTCGAAGTAAGCGGCATCATGCCATGGAAAGGCGGGCTGATTGTCACCAGCGCGCCCGACATCCTCTACTTCAAGGACACCGACGGGGACGGCAAGGCGGATGTGCGGCAGGTGCTTTACACCGGGTTTCCCAAGGTGAATCCGGAGGCGCGCGTCACCAACCCGCGGTACGGAATCGACAACTGGATCTACGTGGCCAACGACGGGCAGAACGGGCGGATTACTTCGCCTGAACATCCGGACCGCCCGCCGGTGCTGGTACGCGGCGCGGATTTCCGATTTCACCCGCAGCGCGGCGTGGCCGAGCCGGCTTCTGGGCCGACCCAGTTCGGCATGAGCTTCGATGATTGGGGCAACCGGTTCATGTCGCAGAACACGATTCACATTCGCCAGGTGGTTGTCCCCATGCAGTACCTCATCCGTGCGCCCCTGGTTGAGGTGGACAGGGTCTCGCAGGATATTTCCGACCACGGCCAGGGCGAGGCGCGCATGTATCCCCTGACCCAGCCGCAGAAATGGCGCCGTGAGCGCACCCAACTGCGGCAGCAGCGCTATAACGAGAACAAACTGAACCGCACCGAGCAGGTCGGCGGCTGGTTCACCGCAGCCACGGGAAACACTGTCTACACCGGCGACGTTTTTCCGAAGGAATATTGGGGCAATTCGTTTACCGGCGATGTCAGCGCGAATCTCGTGCATCGCGACGTGCTGATTCCCGACGGAGTCACGTTCACCGCGCATCGCGCCGAGGCGGCCTCGGAGTTTCTTCGCTCCACCGATATCTGGTTCCGTCCTTGCAATTTCGCCAATGCTCCGGACGGCAACCTGTATCTGACCGACATTTATCGCGAGTTCATCGAAACGCCCGAATCCATCCCCGAGGAAATCAAGAAATACATGGATTTCTGGAGCGGCTCGGATAAAGGGCGGATTTACAGGATTGTCCCCAACCATCCGATGCGCGCGCGCGATTTGAAGCCGAACCTTGGTAAGGCCTCCACCGCGGAGTTGGTCGCGCAGCTTTCCAGTACCAATGGCTGGCATCGCATGACGGCGCAGCGCCTGTTGGTGGAGCGGCAGGATCGCGCCGCCGTGCCTCTGTTGAAAGAGCTGGCCCAAAAAAGTGATTACGCTCTGGCGCGGTTGCACGCGTTGTGGACATTGGAGGGGCTTTCCGCGCTCGATGCCCCCGCGGTCGCCGCGGCGTTAAAGGATCCGCACCCCGGAATTCGCGAGAACGCGCTGCGCATGGCAGAAGAGTTGACGGGAGATCCGGGAGTGGTCAATGCCGTGCTCGCCCTCGGCAAAGACAAGGAACCGCGCGTTCTCTACCAGCTTGCTTTTACGCTGGGCCAGTTCAAGGATCCCCGGGCCCTGGCTCTGTTGACGGACCTCGCGCGTGACCATGGAGGAGAATCCTGGTACCGTACCGCGATTCTCAGTTCTCTCAACGACAACGCTTCGGAGTTTTTTCACCTGTATCTTTCGCGCAATCAGTTTCAGCTGAATCCGGCTTTCCTGCATCAACTGGCCGCCCTGATCGGCGCCAAGCACGACCCCAATGAGATCCGGCGATTCCTTACGGTCGAGGAAGCCCTGCTGCCGGCGCATCCCAATGAGGGCGCGGCGGGCCTGTTCGGCCTCGCGAAAGGCTTGCGGCTCGCGGGCGTCCATGACCTGGCGGTTGCAGGAGCCGAAGGGCGGGTCTCCGCGTTCTTGAACAATCCCTCGGAAAGCGTCCAGCGCGCTAGCTGGGAAATCGCGGAACATCTTCAATTGAACGGTCTCATACAACGGGCTTCGCGCGATGCCGTTGCGGGAACGCTCTCGCTGCCGAACCGCGCTGCCGCGGTGCGGGCGCTGCGTGGTGGCCAGTTGCCGGCGGTCAAGCCGATTCTCGATCAGATTCTGGCTTCGAATCCGCCGCCTGAACTGCAGGTCGCGGCGGTCATGAGCCTGGCGTCCTTTCACGACCCTGCCGTGGCGGGTGCCCTCATCGGCAACTGGAAGACGTATGGCCCCGACGCCCGCAAACAGGCAGTCGCGGCACTGTTAAGTCAACGGGATCGCGTTCCATTACTGCTCAAAGCGATTGAGGATCATCAGGTGGATATGCCGGCCATCGACGTCGCCGCGCGATCCCGCCTCATGGACGATCCCGATCCCGCTCTCGCGCAGCGGGCCAAAAGCCTGTTTCAAAACATGGCGTCCGATCGCGCGAAGGTCGTAGAGAGTTATCGCGACGTTTTGAAAATGACGGGCGATGAGCGGAACGGCAAAAAGGTCTTCGATACCAATTGCGCCAGGTGCCACATGCCTCGCTCGCAAGGCGGCCGCGTCGGCCCGGATCTTTCCGGGGTCAATAACAAAACCAAGGAAGAGCTGCTCACCTCCATCCTGAACCCGAGCTACGCCATCGAGCCGCACTACGTGCATTACGTGGTGACGACCAAGGACGGCCAGATTCACGACGGCGTGATCGCCGGCGAGACTCCCGGAGCTCTCACACTGCGCGGCGGCACCGAGAACGACGAGACCATTCTCCGCGCCAACATCGCCGAGGTCCGGGCCTCGAGCGTCTCACTCATGCCCGAAGGCCTGGAACAGCAGATGAGCCGCCAGGAGATTGCGGACGTGATTGCCTATCTGCGCGCCGGTCTCTAACCTAGAACGGTGTATCTACCCAGGCGTGCTTGGCCGAGCTCTCGAGCACCTTCTCGCAAATCTGCACGCCATGCAGGCCGTCCGCGAAATCCGGGTATTCCACCGGCGCGGAACGGTCCGCCACCGTCTTGTAGAAGCGGCGGAAGATCTGTTTGAACGTGTCGTCGTAGCCTTCGCTGTGCCCGCCGGGAAGATCGGCGTAGCCGCGAGCCTTGGCGTCCATCAGTGACGGATCTTTAATGATGATCTGGTTGGGACTGTTGCGCTGGCCCAGCCACAACTCGTCGGGCCGCTCCTGGTTCCATGCCGCCGAGCCTTTTGTGCCGTAGATCTCGAACGCGAATCCGTTCTTGCGCCCGGCAGCGAGCTGGCTCACCGTGAACGCGCCCCGCGTGCGATCGCCTAAACGCACCAGCACCGACACGAAATCCTCCGTATCGATCGGCACTTCATCGTAATCCTCCGGTTTGAGCGTTTTGCCCGCGAATGTTTCCACTGCGCCCTTCGGCCTTTTCCGCGTTTTGTGAAACGTCGCAGCGTCCGCGCACAGCGACGTGATGCGCAGCCCGGTCAGGTGCTGGATCATGTCGCACCAGTGCGTGCCCAGGTCGGCAAATACACGGGAACGGCCGCCGGCCTTCGATTCAATGCGCCAGTTCCAATCGGTGTCGTACAGCAGCCAGTCCTGCGAGTACGTCCCTTGCACCACCAGAATTTCGCCCAGTTCGCCGTTCTCGCGGATGCGGCGCAGGTGCTGCACCATCGGGTAGTAGCGCAGGTTGTGGTTTACGCAGTTTGCCAGATTCTTGGCCTTCGCGAGCTTCACCATCTCCTCCGCTTCGGCCACCGTCATGGCCAGCGGTTTTTCGCACACTACGTGCTTGCCCGCTTCCAGCGCGGCCTTCGCCATGGGAAAGTGCAGCGCGTTCGGAGTACAGATATGTACCGCGTCGATTTCCTTGTCGGCCAGCAGCTCATGATAGTCGCCGGACGCGCGCTCGATGCCCATCTCGCCCGCGAACTTCTTGGCCACGGCGTCGTTATATTCCGCGATTGCCGCTACTTCCACGTTGTTCTGCCGGCGAATTCCTTCCACGTGGACTCGGCCCACGAATCCCGTGCCAAAAACTGCCGCTTTGAGTTTTCTCATAGTGTTTTTCCGAACCGACTAATGTATCGCAAACCGCGGGAACTTGGCAGTTCGGCGAGAACTCCCGCAGCCCTCTGTTATCCTGGAGCAAGGCGCGGCCTCATCATGCGGTACGACTCCCGGTATCGAACCGGTTTTTCCTATTCCAGCTACTTTCCGGTCGGGGTCAAGTGGCTTCTCATTTCGAATGTTGCCGTCTGGCTCGTGTATTTTTTCGCGGCGCGAACCTCGTCGGGCCAGTTCTTTTCCCTGCTCGCCTTATCACCCCGTGCCGTTTTAGGTCACTTCGCGCTGTGGCAACTGGTCACCTATCTCTTCCTGCACGATCCTTTTGGGTTCGGCCACATCCTGTTCAACATGCTTACGCTCTGGATGTTCGGCATGGATCTGGAACGCGATTGGGGCACCCGTCAGTTCCTGAAATATTATTTCCTGTGCGGCATCGGCGCCGGCGTCTGCGACGTCTTGGCTAACGCGGCCATAGGGAATCTGGACACGCGCACCATCGGCGCTTCGGGCGCAATCTATGGGCTGCTCCTGGCGTACGGAATGCTCTACCCTGATCGCACCGTGCTCATGAGCTTTCTGTTCCCGATCAAAGCCAAATATTTCGTCATGATCATGGGCGCCATCGCATTTCTCAATTCGATTGGCGGCACCGCCAGCCGCGTCAGCAACGTCGCCCACCTCGGCGGTATGATCTTTGGCTATTTCTATTTGCGTACGCGCTTTTTACGGTTGGACGTCGGCAACCTCATGGACCGTTACCAGGCCTGGAAAATGCAGCGCGCCAAGAGAAAATTCCAGGTTTATATGAAGAAACACGGCCGCGGCCCCTGGGTCAACTAAGTACCATCCCGCGATATACTTGAATTTGCACTGCGATTTTTTATACGTGCGTCCGCATGGCTGAAATGAGCATCGTCTGGCTGCGCGTCGCCGCGGGACTCTACTCGCTCGGCCTCATCGACTCTATCCTCACGATCACGCAGCGGCGCGCCCATCTGTTTCGCATCGCCATCGGCGCGCTGGCTCTGGCCGGCGTCTTTCACCTGGTCTCGATCGTCGAGCAGGGCACCGCCATCGGCCAGTTTCCCGCCAGCGGCTTTTACGAATCCATGTCGCTCTGCGCCTTTCTGATCACGGCGCTGTTTCTCGTCGTCTATTGGCGCTACCGTCTGGAGAGCCTGGGCGTCTTCATTTTTCCGCTGGTGTTTATCATGACGCTCGTCGCTTCCATGGGCCGCCCCGTGCAAGCCTCGTGGTCAAGCACCGTGCGCGACGCGTGGCTCATTGTGCACGTGGTCCTGGTGCTGCTCGGATACGCCGCGCTCTTATTCACAGCCGTCGCGGCTGTCCTTTATCTCGTCCAGGAGCGCGAGCTGAAACGCAAAAAGCCGCGCAGCTTTTACCACCGTCTTCCGCCGCTCGGCACTCTTGACGATCTCATCACCAAATTCATGAGCTGGGGGTTTGTGTTCATTACGGTGGCGGTTGTCGTAGGCAGTGTGTGGGCGTTCGTTGAATTCGGCACGCGCTGGGTCACCGATCCCAAAATTGCCATCTCGCTGTTCACGTGGGGTATCTACCTCGCCATGGTGTTTCTCCGCGTTTCGGCCGGTTGGCGGGGGCGAAAAGCCGCCGTCATGGCCATCACGGCGCTTGGATGCTCGGCTCTCACCTGGGTCGCCCACGCGCAGTTGCAGAGTCTCTGGTTGCGATGAAACTCCTGGTCGCCGGAGTCAGCCACAAGACCGCGCCGGTTGAGGTGCGTGAGCGGCTGGCGTTCGCAGAAAACAGTTTGCCGCTCGTGCTGCGCGATTTGACTTCGCGCCAGGGCATCTCGGAAGCCCTCGTGCTCTCCACCTGTAATCGCGTCGAAATCGTCGTGGCCGCCGACGATGCGGTTGACCCCGTAGCCACCGTATCGTCGTTTCTCCAGGAATCCCGCGGCGTCGCTACCGGTGCCCTCGGCCCCAGTCTCTACCAGCACGAAGGCCGCGAAGCCATCCACCATCTGTTTCGTGTCGCCTCGAGTTTGGATTCCATGGTCGTGGGCGAGCCCCAGATTCTCGGCCAGCTCAAGCAGGCGTACGCCCACGCCAAGGCCAATGATTGCCTCACCGGCCTGCTCGAGACTATCGTTTCTCGCGCCTTCAACGTCGCCAAACGCGTGCGCTCCGAAACCGGCATCGGCCAGATGGCGGTCTCGGTGAGCTATGCCGCGGTCGAGTTGGCGCGCAAGATTTTCGGCACGCTTGCCGGACGTACCGTCATGATCGTCGGCAGCGGCAAGATGTCGGAATTGGCGGCGCGCCATTTGCGACGCTCCGGCGCATCGCACATTTTCGTTACCAACCGCACCTACGAGCGCGCCCAGGAACTCGCCACCGTCTTTCAGGGAACGCCCGTCGAGTACACACGCTTCCCCGCCATGCTGCCCGAGGTCGACATCGTCATCACTTCGAGCGGCGCCCCGCATTACGTGCTCACCCGCGACGAAATGCAGCGCGTGATCGTCGCCCGCCGCAACAAGCCGATGTTCGTCATCGATATCGCTGTCCCGCGAAACGTCGAGCCCACCGTCAACGAGATCGACAACATCTTTCTGTATGACATCGATGACTTGCAGGAGGTCGTCAACGCCAACCTGCGCGATCGCAACAAAGAAGCGGAGCGCGCTGAGGCGTTAGTCATCCAGGAAGTCGAGCACATGATGGCGCGCCTCAAGGTACAGGAGGTTGCGCCCACCATCGTCAGCCTTCAGGGGCAGCTGGAACAGATTCGCGCCGGCGAGATCGAGCGCGTGCGCCGCAAACTCGGGCCCCTCACGCCTGACCAGGAAGAAGCCATCGAAGCTCTCACGCGGGGCATCATCAACAAGATCGCTCACGGACCCATTTCCGAACTCCGAAAACAGGCCGGACGTCCCGACGGAGTCCACGTCATTGACGCCATCCGCCAGGTCTTTCATCTCAAAGACTAATGCTCGTCATCGGCTCCCGCGGTTCACAATTGGCCCTGTGGCAGGCGAAATGGATATCGGCCCGTCTCGCCGAGCGCGGCCATGAAACTCGCATCGAGATCATCAAAACCACCGGCGACAAGATCACCGACGTTCCTCTGGCAAAGGTGGGGACCAAGGGCCTCTTCACCAAAGAAATCGAAGAAGCGCTTCTCGACAGCCGCATCGATCTCGCCATTCACAGCTTGAAAGACCTTCCTACCGAGGTTCCCGCAGGCCTCTCGCTCACTGCCGTGCCCGAGCGCGAAAACCCTCGCGATGCCATGGTGGGTGCGCGATTAGACGATCTGCCCTCCGGCGCAACCGTCGGCACCAGCTCTTTGCGCCGTGCCGCGCAACTCCGCGCGCTGCGCCCGGATCTCGTCATCGAATCCGTGCGCGGGAATCTCGACACGCGCCTGCGCAAGCTCGATGAAGGCCAGTATCGCGCCATCGTACTCGCTGCCGCCGGCCTGACCCGGCTCGGCTGGGCGAATCGCATTGCCGAGATCCTCCCGCCCGCCGTGATGTGCCCCGCCGTCGGCCAGGGAGCGCTCGCGGTGGAGACGCGCGAAACGGGCGAAGCGCGCGAAATCTGCGCCGTGCTCGATCATGCTCCCACCCGCGCCGCCGTTACAGCCGAACGTGCCGTGTTAGGCGCCTTGGGTGGCGGCTGCCAGGTGCCCATCGGCGCGCATGCTGTAGTGGACTCCGGCATCCTGCGCCTGGTCGGCGTCGTGATCGCCCCAGATGGCACCCGCGCCGTACGTAAGAACGCCGAAGGTCCTGTCGCCAACGCCGAAGAGATTGGCAAGCACGTCGGCGACGCACTGCTCGACGACGGTGCCCGCGAGATCCTCGATCAGGTATACGGCCCCCCCACCCGGGATTCCTCGGTATGAGGCCGGTTTATCTCGTCGGCGCCGGCCCCGGCGATCCCGATCTCATCACCGTCAAAGGCCGCGACGTTCTGGCGCATGCCGACGCCGTATTTCACGATCACCTCGCCAATGAGGCACTCCTTCGCCTTGCTCCATCGCATGCCGAGCTCATCTACGTCGGTAAGAAGAAATCCGAGCACGCTTTCTCGCAGGAAGAAATCTGCCGCATGATGATCGAGCGCGCCCAGCGTGGCCTCCGCGTGGTCCGCCTGAAGGGCGGCGATCCGTTCATCTTCGGCCGTGGCGGCGAGGAAGCCGAAGCGCTAGCCGATGCCGGGGTCCCGTTCGAAGTCGTCCCCGGCGTCACCTCCCCTCTGGGCATTGCTGCTTATAGCGGCGTGCCCCTCACGCACCGCTCCCACACTTCCGTCGTCACGTTTGTCACCGGCCACGATGTTTCCGGCATCAACTGGGACAAAGTGGGCCACGCGGAAACGCTGGTGATCTTCATGGGGCTCACCACCTTCGATGAAATTGCGCGCGCGATCGTCGCTCGCGGCCGATCGCCCGAAACGCCCGCCATCGCCGTACGCTGGGGCACGCGCCCCGACCAGGAGACGATCGCCGGAACCCTCGCCACTCTGCCGCGGCTGATCCACGAGCGCGGCCTGAAGCCGCCCACCACCATCATCGTCGGCGAAGTGGTGCGCCTGCACGAGAAGCTGAACTGGTTTGAACGCCTGCCCTTATTCGGACAGCGCATCGTCGTGACCCGCGCCCGCGAGCAGGCCGACGCGTTTGGCGCAAAACTCCGCTCCCTTGGCGCCGACGTGATCGAGATGCCCACCATCGAAATCGTTCGTGCCTCCGACTACTCCCCGCTCGACCGCGCCATCGCTGATCTTCCCGCCTATGACTGGCTGATTTTCACCAGCGTCAACGGTGTGCGTTTCTTCCTTGAACGGTTGGACCAGTTGCCGCAAGACCTCCGCGCCGTTCGCGCCCGTATCTGCGCCATCGGTGAGGCGACGAAGCAGGCCGTCGAAGCTCTGCATCTGAAAGTCGACGTCATGGGCGAAGAGTTCGTCGCCGAAAGCCTGGTGAACGCGCTATCCAAATTCGAGCTGTCCGGCAAGCGCGTGCTTCTGCCTCGCGCCGCGGTCGCGCGCGACATTTTGCCCCGCGCCCTGAGCGATCGCGGCGCGTGCGTGGATGTCGTCGAAGCCTATCGAACGGTGATCCCCGAACCCGCCGCAAAACAGGCAGAACACCTCCTCGGCGGCGCGCACAGACCCCACTGGATCACCTTCACCAGCTCATCCACGGTGCAGAATTTCGTCAAGATCGCCGGCGCCGCCGCACTCGATGGCGTCAAAGTCGCCTCCATCGGCCCCGTCACCACCGCAACCGCGAAGAAACTGGGTTTGACCGTGACCGTGGAAGCGAATCCCTACACGACAGACGGACTAGTAACGGCCATCATGGCCGCTGTTGCGGCAGTTTGATCCCCGGAAATTCCCCCATCTCCTCTCCTCGCCGAACTCTTTCCAACGCCTCCGCCGCCGCTCTGTACAACGCCCCTGTATCGATCCCCTCGCACTCCGGCAGGTACGCCTCCATCTTCCGCAGCCCCTTCTGTAACTGCCGCTCCGCACCGATCAGGTTCCCGCGCTGCACCTGATAAAACGCCACCGCGATATGGATCAGGCTTTGCAGAAACAAACGGCGCGGGCCGCGCTCCGGCGTCCAGATCTCCTCCAGCGCCTCGTGGCATTCAAAGAATTGTTGCCGGTTAAATAAGTCGATTCCGTGTGCGAGCGGGTGCTTCACTTCCGCCGTTGTGCGCGAAACCACTCGAGCGTCAGCCGCAGTCCTTCTTCGAAAGCGAACTGCGGTGCATAGCCGAGCTCCGTGCACGCCGCCCTGACATCTGCCTGCGAATCGCGAACGTCGCCCGCGCGCGGTGCTCCGTAGGTCGCCGGGAGCTTCACCCCTTCGAACTCCTGCAGCAGATCCCACGCCCGGTTTAACGTAATTCGCCCGCCGGTGCCGCCGTTGAACACCCGCCCCGATACACTCCGCGCCTTCGCCGCTTTCAGATTCAGGTTCACCACGTCTTCCACGTACGTGAAATCGCGAGACTGCTCCCCATCTCCGTAGATCGTAGGCGGCCGGTGATCGAGAATCGCGTTGATGAAGATCGAAAGAACCCCCGAGTACGCGCTCGATGGATCCTGCCGCGGTCCAAACACGTTGAAGTAACGCAGAGAAACCGTCTCCAGCCCGTAGCATTCCGCGAATGCGCTTGCATAGTATTCGCCCAGCAGCTTCTGCACTGCATACGGCGACTTCGGCCGCGGATTCATGCTCTCCACTTTCGGCAAAACCGCCGTGTCTCCATACGCGGAGGAAGAGGCTGCGTACACCACCCGTCCAACCTTGGCCGCTACCGCCGCGCGCAGCACCTGAAACGTCCCGTCGACATTCACTTCGTGTGAGGGTACTGGGTCTTGAATGGAACGCGGTACGGAAGGGATAGCCGCCTGGTGAAATACCACTTCCGCGTTTCGAAAAACCGGAGCCAGTGCTTCGTAATCGCGGATATCCACGCGTTGAAACTCGATAGACGATCGCACTTCGTCCAGGTTTTCCGCATTCCCGGTAAGCAGGTTGTCGACGACCGTGACTTTCGACGCCCCTTCGCGCAGCAACCCGCGCACCAGTGCCGAGCCGATGAAGCCGGCGCCGCCCGTGACGACGTATTTGCTCATACCGGCAGCCTGGCGATTTCCGATTCAAGATGCCGTAGCGAATCGTTCGCCAGTTTCTCCGCGCCGAAACTGAAGTCGAAGGCCTCTAGCGAAACCCAGCCCGGATAGTTCCGCTTCTTCAGAACACTGAGAATTGGCTTGAAGTCGTAATTGCCGGCCCCGCAATGCTTCCCGTCGAGCTCGTTGACGTGCACGTGCCGGATCACGTCGTAGTGCCGGTCCAGCAGAACATGGTGCGGCTCCACTTCATCGATCGCGTTGTGCGAGTCAAACATCGTTCGCACTCCTGGGCTGTCGATGTCCTTTACAATCGCCGCAGCCTCGTCGAGTGTCTGCACCACATCGCATTGCCCCACCGGGAGCGCCTCCACTAAAATCGTCACGCCGCGCTCGGCGGCGTACGGACCTACTCTTGCCAGCCCGTCCACATAGTTCCGTGTCGCTTCTTCGCGGCTCAACCCACCCGTCGTTGCCCGTTGCGCGGGTGAACCGAACACCATCACGCCGCCTTTCCCGAGATCCGCGCATAAATCGACCAGGTTGCGAATGTGCAGCCAGCTCTTCGTCCGCAGCGCCGTGTCTGGCGTCGTTACGTGCAGCCCTTTCGGCGACACCATCAGCCAGTGCAGGCCGGCGAATCGCAGCCCTTCGGATTCGATCATCGAGCGGTACTCGCGCCGCTTCGCTGCCGGAATCGTCGCCGGGTCTTCCGCCAGGGTGAACGGCGCAATCTCGATGCCCTCATACCCCGTTTTGCGAATCGTCCTGCATGCATCGATGAATGCGAACTTCTCAAAAGCTTCGTTACAGATCGCTTGGTGGAATTTATAGCTCATGCCAAAACATCTCAGTGTAGCCCGTTTTTGAAAAAGACACAGAAAGTCGACACGCAGGCTCGCGCGTAGCAGTACACTTGCTATCTGGAGAAATCACCCATGAACTCTTCCATCACGCGGCGCGGCCTTTTTGCCGTGGGCGCCGCCGGTCCCCTGCTGCTGAAACCGCAAACCGTCCGCGGCGCGCAAACCAACTCCGCCCTTTCCGTTGGCCTCATCGGCTGCGGCCGCCGCGGCACCTACGTGAGCGGGCTCTTCAGTAAAAACGAGTTCGCGAAAATCACCGCCCTCTGCGACATCTACGACGATCAGCTCGCCGCCGCCACCCAGAAGTTCTCCGGCGCCCGCACCTTCAAGAACATGCACGATCTTCTCGCCAGCGATGTCGATGCCGTCTACATCGCTACGCCCCCGTATCTGCACCCGGAGCATTTCGAAGCGGCCGTGAAGTCGCGCAAGCACATCTTTATGGAGAAGCCTGCTGGCGTCGATCCCGCCGGCTGCCGACGTGTCGTCGCCGCGGCGAAGCTCGCCGATCCGACCAAGCGCATCTCCGTCGATTACCAGCAGCGGTACGGTAAGGACTACCGTCACGCGTACGAAATCGTACATTCCGGGGAGCTCGGCGGAATCAAAATGGTCCGCGCCTCGTGGCTCGGTGGCGGATTACCCGTTCGTACCGGCGTTTCCCCCGACGAAGAGAAGACGCGCAACTGGCTCTTCTACCGCGAGCGCTCCGGTGACATCATCGTGGAGCAGAACTGCCACAACATCGACGTCGTTAACTGGTTCATGGGAACGCATCCCATGCGCGCTTTCGGCTATGGCGGCCGCCAGGTGCGCAACAATATCGGGAATATCCTCGATAATCTTGCCGCCACCTTTCACTTCGAAAACGGCGTGATTTTCAGCTATAGCGCCAATCAATTCTCCGAAGGCGGCTTTAGCGATGTCTCCGAAACCTTTATATGCGAACACGGTGCGGTGAATACTTCACGAAAAGGCGTCAAAGTCTACCGGAATAAGGCGAATCCTCCCGAAGAAATCGTTACCCAGGGAGATATCACCCAAGAGGCCGTGAACGAGTTCGTCGAGGGCGCCCGCACAGGCAAGCTGGAAAACGCCGCCTTCAGTGCGTCAGAAAGTACCTTAAGTGCCATATTGGCACGTGAATCGATCTACGGTGGTAAGGAAATGTCCTGGGATCAGCTAAGTAAATCGAGCTAATTAAGCAAAAAAGGTGGGAAGTACGGGTACTTTTCCCTGGACACAAATTTGCATATGAGCGGATAGAATACTTTGATGATTCGCCGCCTCGCTCCACTTCTCGCCGCGTTCATGCTGATCGGAACCGGTTTCGGCCGGCAAATCCCATCGGTTTGCGGAACGAATCCGCAGTTGCGCAAGCAGGAATTGTTTCTGCACCGCGAGCAGGTCCGCAGCGGCAAAAGGGCGACGAGATTCGCGCAGGTGAAGCCCGCACCTCTCGCGCCCGTCCAGGATATCGGCGAGATCGCCGTGCTGCCCGATGACGGCGGTGTCGTAGCGCGCCGGAATTCCTTCGATCTGGATCAGCAAACCCTGACCTTCTTGCCCGCGCCGCCTCTGAGCGGTGTCTATAGTTTTGAACTGAACGCCGCCGGCTACGATGCCGCCGCGGCCGCTGCCGGAACTGCGCTCTCCCTGGCCGACGATGACACCCACCAGGTGACTCTCTCTTTCCCGTTTCCGTTTTTCGGAACGGTTTACCGCAGCGTCTTCGTCAATTCCGATGGCAACCTGACCTTTGGGCAGGGCGATAATGGTGCCACCGAACGATCCCTCGGGCGGTTAGCCGGCGGATTGCCCCGCATCGCTGCGCTATTCGAGGATCTGGATCCCGCGCAATCCAAGACCGGCGTTGTCGTCACCTCCGAATCAGGCCGGCTCGTGGTGAGTTGGGTGCAGGTTCCCGAGTTTGCCGTGTTCGGCACCGGCGGTCTGCAGACGTTCCAGGTCCGCCTGTATCCCGATGGGCGCATCCAGTTGGCGTATTCCGGCATAAATTCCCAGGGCGCTGTCGTGGGCATCAGCCCGGGCCGCCTCCAGGGCGAGAGCGCGGTCGTTTCCTTTAGCGCAGGAAATTCGTTGTCCTATTCCTCCATGGTTGCGGAGCGCTTCACCTCAGCCGACGAGATTGATATCGAAGCTGCTACCCAGCGGTTCCTCGAGACGCACGACGACTCTTACGATTACATCGCCTTCTACAATGACGAGGGCATTTGGGCGAGTTCTGGCGCTCTGGCATGGGAACAGACAGTCCGTAATCACCGTACCGGATACGGCGATGTGCAAGCCGACGACGGCGCCGAGTACGGTTCTGCCTCGCGCCTGCAGTCCGTTCTAAACATGGGGCCGCTGAATCTGTACCCGGTGAATCCAACCGGCACCATCGCGCTCCGCGCCGGCAGTGGCTACAACATGCTGAAGCTGCTCAGCCATGAAACCGGCCATCTGTTCCTCGCTTATGCGAGCGTGCCCGATCCTAACGATCCCGCGGCGCAACCTATGCTCGGCATCGAATACGTGCATTGGGCTTTCAACTTCAATGCGGAGGGCTCGTTTCTCGAGGGCAACAAGATCCAGGACAATGGCGTGAACGGCGAGCCGCGCTTCGTCACGACTGCGGCCGTCGATCAGTACTCGCCGCTCGATCAGTACCTCATGGGGCTGCGATCCCAGGACGAAGTGCCGCCCACATTCCTGGTCACAGGCAACGCCATGGGAATGTCGAGTCAGTTTCCGCAGGTCGGCATCGGTTTTGATGGCGGCCGGCAGGACGTGCAGATTGGCGACATCATTCAGGCGGTTGGCCGGAGGACGCCTGATTCCACCGTCGCCCAGCGCCATTTCCGGATCGCTTTCGTCCTGATCGTGAAAGCCGGCACTACTCCTCCTGCCGCCGAGATCTCTCAGGTGGATGGCTATCGCGCGCAGTTCGGACCTTTTTATAGCGTGGCAACCGGTGGCCGCGCCTCCATGGACGCGACTCTGCGCCATGCGTTAGCCCTTTCCGTTGCTCCCGCTGCCGGAGTCATCGCCGGTGCATCCGGAACAGCCTCCGTCACCGTTCAAGAGCCTGCCGCCGCGCCCATGACCATCAATCTGGAGTCGGCATCGGGCGCCGTCAGCGTTCCCATGTCGGTGGTGATTCCCGCGGGCGCTACCACGGTTACCTTTCCGATTGAAGGACTCGCCGCAGGCGTGGATGACCTCGCCGCTTCGACCAACGCCGCGGGATTCGAGACGGCATACGCACGTATTCAGGTGTTGCCTGCTCCGTCGCTCGCTCTCACCACGGTTTCCGGTGACTGGCAAACGATGAATGCCGATGGCGCGCTGATGCAGCCTGTGGTCGTGCGGCTTAGCGATCAGAACAACCTCGCATATCCCGGCGCGCAGATTCACGCCATGACCACGGGCGGCGGAACCGTTACTCCGCAATCGGCAACAGCCGACAGCAACGGCCAGGCCATCTTCCGGTGGACCCCCGGTTCGGCCGGCGCGCGGCTGCAGGTTTCGATTGTCGGCGCTCCGCACCCCGTACTGATCCATGCGCTTCCGCCCGCGACATTCACGGCTGCGGGCGTGGTGAACTCGGCATCGTCGCTGCCGCTCATCTCCCCCGGCGAACTGGTCACCATTCACGGCTCCAGCCTGGCCGGCGGCGTGATCTCCCAGGCCGGCATGCCCTGGCCCACGCAGTTGGGCGGCGTCAGTGTGCTGTTCAACAATGAGCCTGCGCAGTTACTCTCGGTCAGTGACACGCAGATCAATCTCATCGCGCCGCTCGATCTGGTTCCCGGTACTTCACTGCTCACCGTTCAGTCCGCTTCGGGCAGTTCCACCAGCCTGAAGGTGACGGTGTCCCCGGTTGCCCCCGGTATCTTTTCCAATGCGGCCACCAATGATGGCAACGTTTCAACCTCTGGATCGTCTTCCACTACTGCCCAGCAGCCCGCAGTACCCGGTGGGACCATTGAGATATACTGCACGGGGTTGGGTGTGGTGCGCGCGGCGAAGTCAGGACAGATGGTTACGGTAGCTCAGCCGGTCGTCACCATCGGCGGTGTGCCTGCCACCGTGGTATCCAGCGTTCTCGCGCCCTCTTACGGCGGCGGTATGTACCAGGTCACCGCGCAGGTGCCGCACAATATGTCCGCCGGCTCACACGATCTGGTCCTCACGGTCGCCGGCGTTTCCAGTAATTCGGTGAAGGTAGCCATCCAGTAATGTTGAGCTGGCTGTTTTCCGATCCGCTTCCTGTTGGATCGAAAGCGCCTGCCTTCAGCCTGCCCGACGAAACCGGCTCGATCGTGTCCCTCGATACGCTCCGCGGCAAAAACGTCGTCCTGGTCTTCTACCCAGGCGACGACACTCCCACCTGCACCAAGCAGCTCTGCGAATTCCGTGATCAGTGGGAGAACGCCAAAGAGCGCAACGTGGTCGTCTACGGCGTGAATCCGCGAGGTCCGGCCGCGCACCGGAAATTCCGCGAGAAGTACAAATTCCCCTTTCCGCTGCTGGTCGATAAGGGCCAGCAGATGGGCAAGCTGTACCATACCAGCGGCCTTATCGTGAAGCGTACCGTCTACCTCATCGATCCCGACGGCACCATCCGCTACGCCAAGCGCGGCAAGCCCGATCCGGAAGAAGTGCTCGCGGCCGCGCAATAGCCGCCCGCCACTGCCGCCGCGCGAAACCGCCGGCTTTCGTTGATAATGATGTGATGCTGCGAAGCGGAACGGCGCGCGCGAAATCGGTATCCGAATGACCATCCCGCGCGTCTATCCGATCTTGGATACGCAACTACTCGCGGCGAAAGGCTGCGATCCTGAAACCGCAGTGCAAGCCTGGCTGGATGGCGGCGCACGCATATTGCAAATTCGCCACAAGCATCCCTGGAACCGCGAGGTCTTTGCCCAAGCCGAACGCATCGCCGCTCAATGCGTGCAGCGAGGCGTCGCCTTCGTCGTTAACGACCGCGCCGATATGGCGAAGCTTCTGTGCGCCGGATTGCACGTCGGCCAGGATGACCTTTGTCCTACTGATGCCCGCCGCGTCGTCGGCGCCGAAACCATGATCGGTTATTCAACACACAATCCCGTCCAGCTGCAGTCGGCCGCCGCCGAACCCGCCGACTATCTCGCGCTGGGCCCCGTCTACGCGACTCTTTCCAAGCAGAACCCCGATCCTGTGGTCGGACTCGAAGGATTGCGTGGTTGCCGCCCGCTGTGTTCCCGGCCGCTCGTGGCCATTGGCGGCATCACGCGTCAGAATGCTGCGGCTGTATTCGCAGCCGGAGCGGACGCGGTCGCTGTGATCGGCGATCTGCTCCCGGATAACTGTACCGGCCTCAACTTGCGCCGGCGGATGGAGGAATGGCAACAACTGGCACAGAACTAGAAACCAGGATGGTGAAGGGCCTGGGCGCGATGGACGCCACCACGCTCGTGGTCGGCTCCATGATCGGCTCGGGCATCTTCATCGTCGCGGCGGATATCGCCCGGCAGGTGAATTCGCCCGGTCTGTTGCTCATGACCTGGATCATCACCGGCCTTCTGACTCTTATTGCCGCACTATCCTATGGCGAACTGGCCGCCATGATGCCGCACGCCGGCGGGCAGTACATCTACTTGCGGGAATCGTTCGGCCCCATGGCCGGTTTCCTTTACGGCTGGACGCTGTTCCTGGTGATACAAACGGGCACCATCGCGGCCGTTGCCGTCGCTTTCGCCAAATACCTCGGCCTGTTCGTGCCGTGGATTTCGGCGAGCAATCACCTGATCGGTGAAGGGCGGCTCGGACTGAGCACCCAGCAATTTGTGGCGATTCTCGTGATTCTCGCCCTCACCGCCATCAACGCGCGCGGCATCCGCACCGGCGCCATCGTGCAGAATGTGTTCACGTTCGCGAAAACGGCAGCCCTCGTCGGCCTCATCGGACTCGGTTTCCTCTTCGGCGGTCAGGCATCGCAGGGAACATCAAACCTCGCGGATTTCTGGCGCAATGCACACTGGAGTTTCCATGCCGTGAGGCTGGTGGGCGTCGCCATGGTCGGATCATTGTTCTCGGCCGATGCCTGGAACAACGTAACCTTCACGGGGGCCGAGGTTCGCAATCCGCGCCGCAACTTGCCTCTCGCCCTGGGGCTCGGCGTGGCCATCGTCTCCACGCTCTACATCGCCTGCAATTTCGTCTACCTCAAGGTGCTGCCGCTTGCCGCCCTGCAGAACGCGCCGGAAGACCGCGTGGCCACTGCGGCGGCGGCGGCTATTTTGGGTCCGGTTGCCGTCAAGCTCATGGCGGCGGCGATCATGATCTCGGCCTTCGGCTGTGCGAATGGCCTGATCCTAGCCGGCGCGCGCGTCTATTTCGCCATGGCGCTCGACGGCCTGTTCTTCCGCCGTGCCGCCAACCTGCATCCGCACACCTACGCGCCCGTTTTCTCGCTCGGCATGCAGTGCGTGTGGACCATTGTCCTCACGCTAAGCGGCAGCTACAACGATTTGCTCGACTATGTTATCTTTGCAGTCTTGCTTTTCTATATCCTCACCATCGCGGGAATTTTCCGGCTCCGCCACACACGGCCCGACGCCGACCGTCCGTACCGCGCGCTGGGCTATCCATTGCTGCCGGCGCTCTACATGCTCGCCGCTGGCTTGATCGAGGTGTTGCTGCTCATCTACAAGCCGCGCTTCACCTGGCCGGGCCTGGTCATTGTCCTGTTGGGCGTGCCCGTGTATTTTCTGTGGCGCAAAAAGGAGGCAAGCGCGTGAGCCCGTTTTCGGCGAGCATCCATGACGCCGCGGCACGCGCGCAAGTTTAGCACTCATGCCAAATCTTCTGGCACGTAAATCGCTGCAACAGATCCTCAAAGAATCCCAGGAAACGGGCGAACACAGCCTGAAGCGCACGCTGGGAGTGCTCCAACTGACCGCGCTAGGCGTGGGCGCCGTCATCGGAGCCGGCATATTCGTGATGGCGGGACTTGGCGCGCACTACGCCGGACCGGCCCTGATGCTTTCGTTCATCGTGTCGGGCCTGGGCTGCGCCTTCGCAGGCCTCTGCTATGCCGAATTCGCGGCCATGATCCCGCTCGCAGGCAGCGCCTACACCTATGCCTACGCCACGCTGGGTGAGATCTTCGCGTGGATCATCGGCTGGGATCTCACGCTCGAATACGCCATGGGCGCGAGCACCGTGTCCTCCGGCTGGTCGAACCATTTCATCGAACTGCTGAACATCATTCACGTCAAGATGCCGCTCTGGCTGGCTTACGATCACTGGACGGCTCTGCGCACCGCGGAGAACATGGTGGCGCGACAGATGGCCCAGGCGTCGGATTCCTCGCTGGTGCCGGGTACGCAGGCGTTTCTCGATAAAGTCGCCGCGATCGTGAGCGCCCATTCCCCGGAACTTGTAGCACGCGCGCACGAACTGCTGGGCGCGCCGCACCTGTTCGGTCTGGAATTGGGCTTCAACCTGCCCGCGCTGATGATCGCCCTGGTCATCACCGCGATTCTGGCCGTCGGCATCAGCGAGAGCGCACGGTTCAACGCCGCGATCGTGGTGATCAAGGTCTCGGTGGTTCTCTTCGTCATCGGGTTAGGCGCGACCTATGTGAACCGCGGGAATTGGGGTACCGACTGGAACTCCTTCGCTCCGTATGGCTTCTCTGGAATCGGCGCGGCCGCGGCTTACATTTTCTTCGCCTATATCGGATTCGATGCTGTCTCGACCACCGCGCAGGAAGCGAAGAACCCGCAGCGCGATCTCCCGATAGGCATCATTGCGTCATTGCTGATCTGCACGGTTCTCTACATTGCCGTGGCCGGCGTGCTCACCGGCATGGTGCCCTGGCGTGATGTCAACATCGAGGCGCCCATCGCCCGCGCATTTCTCGATCGCGGTCTGATTTCGGCCTCGCACATCATCACGCTGGGCGCGCTCGCCGGACTCACCAGCGTGATGCTGGTGATGCTGCTCGGCCAGACGCGCGTGCTTTTCTCGATGGCCAACGACGGTCTGCTGCCCAAGCGCTTCTTTGCCGACATACACCCGCGGTCGCGCACGCCGTGGAAGAACACGATCCTGGTCGGTTTGCTCGCCGCCATTGTCGGCAGCCTGACGCCCATCGATGACATTGGAAAGATGGTGAACATCGGCACGCTGCTGGCGTTCGTGATCGTCTGCATTGCCGTCATTGTTTTGCGCCGCACCGACCCCGCGACTACGCGTCCGTTCCGCACACCCATGGTTCCGGTGGTTCCCCTGATGGGGGTCCTCTTCAACGGGTACATGATGTACAAGCTGGGCTGGGTGAATTGGGCGCGCCTGATCATCTGGCTGGTGATTGGCCTGGTGGTGTACTTCATGTACGGCCAGAAGCACAGCCGCGTGCAGGCGGAGTTACAAGCCCCCTCGAAGCGCTAACCGGTTTGGTTGGTGTGGTCGAGAATGATCTTCCAGCCGCGCGCCGTTTTGTGGAGCAGTAGCGTAAAAATCCCGCCGGTGTCTCCGCCCGCATTCGTCTCGCGGGCGAGACGCCATTTCCCGATCACGGCGGCGTAATTCGAGCCCAGCGGTTTCACTTCGAGTTCGGAGAACGCAAGCTGGCCCATATTGGCCCGGCCGGGATAGCGGTGATGATAATTCTCCAGGACCTGCTGATAGCCGTGGGTGACGGTGAGGCCGACAAAGGTTGTCGCGTCGCTGGCTTCATAGCCGGTCATGAAACCTTCAATGTCGCCGCGATTCCAGGCGGCCTGTTGTGCGTCGAGCACGGCGCGGATGGCCTGTTCGGCGGTGGATGCGGCCCAGGCAGCACCGGCGATGCAGAGAGCGAGCGCCGGAATCATGCAACTATAGCGATGGCGGGAGCGCATGTCGGCCGAGTATAGCACCGCACCGCTTGTGGGCCGGCGGACGGGTGGTCATCCGTTGATGACCGTGGTCAATTCGGCGATGATGCCGTCGAGGCGCTGCGACTCGTTCTGGAGGTCGGCGCTGGCGGAGGCATTCTCATCCGAGCTGGCGGCGGCACGCTGCGTCACCTGCTCCATCTGCTGAATCGCCTTGGCAATCTGCTCGATGCCGCGAGCCTGCTCGTCGCTGCCGACACTGACTTCGTCGATCTGAATTTTCACCTTTTGCGAGAGCTCGGTGATCCGGTGCACGGCGGACGTGACTTCGTCGAGGCGCTTGCTGCCTTCGTTCGAAAGCGCGATGGAATCTTCGATCAGGCCCGCCGTATCTTTGGCCGCCTGGGCGCTGCGCTGTGCCAGGTTGCGCACTTCGTCCGCGACCACGGCGAAGCCCATGCCGGCTTCACCGGCGCGCGCTGCCTCCACGGATGCATTCAACGCGAGGATGTTCGTTTGGAACGCGATCTCGTCGATCACTTTGATGATTTTGGAAATCCGATCGCTCGAGGCCGTCATGTTCCGCATGGACGTGACCATTCCCTCGAGCTTCTGATTCGCTTCGGTCACGCTCTGGGCCGCCTCGACCATCATCTCTGCGGCTGACCGGGAGTGATCCGCGTTTTTTCGTGTCATGGAGTTGATCTCTTCCGTAGAAGCAGACGTTTCTTCGATGGAAGCCGCTTGATCGCTCGCCCCGCGCGCGATCGACTGGCTCGATTCGGCCAGGTTCTCGGATGCAGTGCGAATACGGCCGGAACCGCCGGACAGTTTCTCGCTCACGGCTTCCAGCGGCCGCACGATCAGCTTGCGGTTGATGAAAGCAAAACCGAACACCACTACGATCAGCACCACGCCGCCGATCAGGGAGATCTTTTGCAGGCTCGCCAGAACCACCGCGTCACGGGTCATGGGAGCTTTCAATACGAAGGCACCTTTTATGTCCCCCACGCGCATGTTCTCCATCGTCTGCCCGATCGCGTCGCGGCCATCGTGAGTCAGGCTCTGCGCCGGATCTCCGTGGCATTGCAGGCAGCCGCCTGACAGCCGCACGGGCCGGGCCAGGATCAGCATGTTGGCTTGGGAGTCTTCCTTGAAGTACTCGTCACCGCCGCTGGTAAACAGGCGGAACACATCATCATAGTCGTTGGTGTGATTCTTGGGATTCCGCGCCCGCAAATCGGGACGCGACGGCGTCAGGAATTCGAAGCCTTTGGCCTTGGCGATTGTCTTGACGGAGTCCCAGGCGGCAACAATGGGAATCGACTTATATAGGTTGGAGTCGCGATAATCTGCTGCGCTCTTCTCCGATTGCACCGCAGTATTGAACGCGCCGCGCTGGTGCAGATCGTCCATGGTAGCGGCGACCGTTTCTGCCTGCTGAATGGTGGAGCTCATCAGCGACCTCAGTTCGTTCACCCGGTTCTGGTGGGAAATCGAATAAACCGTAAGAATGGCGCCGGCAGTGGCTAAGACGACACCACCACCTGCACATAGGGTGATCTTGATACCGAGGTTCATAGCGCGCGTTGGGCAGCCTCCAAGTATCGTAATCGGACGGTCGCAGCGGAACCTTTAGGGGCTGGGCGCACCTTCGCCCGGAATCACTCGTAATGCAGCGTAACGGTTGGGTCCACCCGAACGGCGCGCCAGGTCGGAACCAGGCAGGCGCACGCGGCGACGGCCGCCAGCAGAACGGCCACGCCTGCGAAAGTTATGGGATCGGTGGACTGGACTTCCCAAAGCTCCGACGAGAGGAATCGCGTGAGCAGGAAGGCGCTCGCGATCCCGAACGCCAGCCCGCCGGCAATGACCCCGCCAGCCTGGCGGACGATGAGGGAGAATACGTCGCCCCGGCCGGCGCCCAGCGCCATGCGGATTCCGATTTCACGCGTGCGCTGCTCGACTGCATACGACATCACGCCGTAGATGCCGACCGCCGCCAGCGCGGTCGCGACAAACGCGAACAATCCGAGCAGCATGGAGTAATATCTCGGGTACTCGATCTGACCGGCGAGCAACTGCTCCACGGTCTTCGGCTCAATCAGCGGCAGGTTGCGGTCGACATCGGCGACTGTGCTTCGTACCGACGGCAGCAGAGCGGCGGGGTCTCCCTTGGCGCGCAGCAGGAAAGTCAGATAGAGGCGAAGCCCTGTCCACGGGCCTGTGATCGTGCCGGCCTGCTGAAAGAACGGCACGTACAACTGCGCGTCCTGTTTGGTCTGCAAGGGATTCGAGGGGACGTCGTGCACCACGCCGATGATCTCGCGCGGCTGCTCGTCGGGCGAGAGATCGAGGCGCACGCGCTGTCCGATGGGATTCTCGCCGGGCCAGAACCTCCGGGCCATGGTCTGGTTGACGATCGCCACCCAGTTGGATCCGAGGGTGTCGCGAGCGGTGAATTCACGCCCCTGCTCCATCGGGATCTTCATCGCGTGAAAGAAATTCGGAGTTACGGGATTGTAATCCGCGGTAGCAGGTTCTGCGCCGGGAGCGCGCCCCGGGATGGAGAACTCCATCTGTGCGGCGCCCGCCATCGGCGGGATGACGCCGCCGGCCGCCACCTCGATGCCCGGCAGGTTCTGGAGGCGGTCGTAAAGCTGCTGGAATTTCGCCGCGGCCGCCGGGTTGATGTTCCACAGCGGGATGCCGTTGTGCTGGCCCGAGACCTTGCCGTATTGCTTTTCCGGAAGCCCGATGCCGAAAGCGAGCACACCGGCGGGATCGCAATGGAGGCCGGCGCTCTGCGCTCTCATGAACGCGCGCAGCAATAACCCGGACGCAATGAGGAGCACGAGGGCGAGCGCCAGTTGTCCGGTTACCAAGGTGCGCAGCAGGCGCGCGCGTCCGCCGCCGAAAGTTCCGCCACGTGTCGCATCCTTTAAGCTGCCCGCGAAGTTGAATTTCCAACCCTGCGCGGCGGGCGCGATGCCGAAAACGATTCCGGTCAGGATGGAGATGGCGAGGTTGAATGCCAGAACACGGCCGCCGATGGAGATATCGTGCAGCCGCGGAAAGAAGGACGGCGCCATTGCGACCAGCACGCGTACGCTCCACCTCGCAAGCAGAACGCCCAGCAGCCCGCCGGCCAGAGAAAGGATGACGCTTTCGGTGAGGAACTGGCGGACCAGCCGGATGCGTCCGGCACCCAATGCGGCGCGAATGGCGACCTCGGTGCGGCGCGAGGCAGCGCGGCCCACCAGCAACGCCGCGACATTCGCGCACGCGATCAGCAGCACGAAACCGACAGCGCCCTGCAGCAGCAAAAGCGGCCGGCTCATGAAGCCGAACAAAGCCTGGCGGATGGGCTGCACCTGGACCGACCAGGGCTTGCCGTTCTGGAGGTCCGCAGGGTGGCCGGCGGCGAAATGGGCGAGAACGGAATCCAGCTCCGACTGGGCTTGCGCGATGGACACACCGGGCTTGAGGCGGCCGGCGACCAGCAAGAAGCGCGCGGAGCCGCGCACCTGAAACCGGTTGAAAGCGAGCGGAGACACGAATTCGGCGGCGTCATCGGAGAAGCGGAAATCGGGCCGCATGACGCCGATGATGTTCGTGGCGACCCCGTCGATGAGCACGGTCCGGCTCAGGATGTTCCTGTCGCCGCCGAACCTTCGCTGCCACAGCCGGTGGCTGATGATGATGACGGGGGCGGGGTGGTCGACCTCGGCTTCCGAAGGCAGGAATAGCCGGCCCATGAGCGGCTGAACGCCCAGCGTCGTCAGCAGTTCGGGGGTGAAGATCTCGCCGCGAATGCGCTCGGCGGGCGCGCCGTTCTGCTCGCTGCCGAAGTCGTGCGAGATGGTGAAACTGGCGCTGCCGCCGAGCTGGTCGAAGGAGCGGCTGCGCTGACGCAAGGCGAGGTAATCGGGCACGGACACGCCGTTCAACTGGTCGGGATGCCCGGGTGGAACCGACCAAACGGTGACGATGCGATCAGCGTCTCGGAAAGGCAGCGAGCCCAGCAGGATCGTGTTAATGAGCGCGAAGATCGAGGTGTTCAGCCCGATTCCCAGCGCCAGCGACAAGACGGCAATACCCGTGAAGACCGGCTTCCGGGCCAGCATGCGCAGGCCAAAGAGGGTGTCTTGCCAGAGAATGTTCAAATTCCGCGCCCCGGTTGAGGTTTGGACGGGCTGAAGAACAATCCGTCACGCGCGCGAAAGCAGCGGGCTAGATCGTGGTGCGGTCTTCGGATTCGCCGGCTTCGGTGGAATCCGGCTCGCCGTCTTCGAGATCGGCTTCCTGAATCTCGGGCTCGTGAATACCGGCTGCCTTTGCGGCTTTTCGCTCGAGGCGCTTGGCAGCTTTATCCCGCTGCTTTTCCATGCGCGCGATTTCTTTCTGACGCTTCTTGAATGTGGTGCGTGATCGAGAAGCCATGTGAAAACCTCCCCTGGGAAAAAATGCCGCTTCGAGCGGCGATGGCTACCAGCGCGGTGCGCGCCGGGATGGGCGTTCGTCCCTGCCGCCGCGCTCGACCTTGGGGCGAGCTTCGTTGACGTTCAGGGTACGACCACCGAAATTGGTGCCGTTCAATGTCTTGATGGCCTTATCGGCGTCGGAGTCCGCCATTTCAACGAAGGCGAACCCGCGCGACCGGCCGGTATCGCGGTCGGTCATCAGCTTCACGCTTTCCACTGCTCCCTGGGATTCAAATAGCTCGCGGATGGAATCCTCCGTGGCCCCGAAATCCAGGTTGCCCACGAAAAGTTTTTTCATAGCGCTCCTAACGGTTTGATGGCGGGCTATTCGAGGCGAGACAGCTTCAGGCCAGGCTTTGCGGGACTATCAAACACAAATTTACCTTTACTCCCTTATTATACGCGACTTTCGACATGGTACAACGAGGGGATGCTGCGACTTTGCCTGATTTTCGCCCTCGGAGCGACGCTGGTTTCGGCCCAGGATTGGGCGCGGGAGAAGGTGGAGAAATCACCGCGCCACCGGGAGTGGGTCACCGTGAAACACGACGGCCGCAACGTGGAGACGTTCGTGGTTTACCCGGAATCGCGTGATAAGACGCCGGTTGTTCTGGTGCTCCACGAGATTTTCGGACTGTCGGACTGGGTGGAAGACCTGGCCGATGAACTTGCGGCCGCGGGATACATCGCGGTTGCGCCGGACCTGCTGTCGGGCATGGGGCCGAACGGCGGACGCACCAAGGATTTTCCGCAAGGTGAAGTGACTCAGGCGGTGAGCCACCTCGATCCGAACCAGGTGACGGCCGATTTGAACGCGGTGGCCGATTACGGGCTGAAGCTGCCGGCATCGACAGGGAAGCTGTTCGTGACGGGTTATTGCTGGGGCGGGGGACAGAGCTTCCGCTTCGCGACGAACCGGGCGGACCTGGCGGCGGCGTTCGTGTTTTATGGACCTCCACCGGAGAAGGAGGCGATGTCGCGGATCAAGGCTCCGGTGTACGGGTTCTACGCGGAGAACGATGCGCGGATCGACGCCACGATTCCCGCTACGCAGGAGCAGATGAAGGCAGCGGGAAAGGTCTACGAGCCGGTGACGTACGCCGGGGCGGGGCACGGCTTCATGCGCGCGGGCGAAGCGCCGGACGCGAGCGAGGCCAACAAGAAGGCGCGGGACGACGCGTGGGAACGGTGGAAGGGGCTGCTCGCGCGGTAGACCGCTCCCTTTGGCCGCGGCTCAGTAAGGTGTCCGGAAATGGGAATGGGTTTGAATTGAAAAATTGATTTTTGCGGCGAAAGTGGTTCGGGTGTATGGAGATACGCCCTGAACCAGGGTAGCACCAGATCCTAAGCCGCGGCGATGGTTTCGCGCATTTTGGCGACGAGTTTGGGGACGTTGGTGAGCGGGTCCTGATCGAGCTCGTATTCGAGGGCGAGGTAGCCGCGATAGCCGGCGGCGCCGAGGATTTTGAGGATGCGGGGCCAATCGGCGGGTTCCTCATGATGGTTGATGTGCACCTGTGATTTGAAGTGCACGTTGCTGGCGTAGGGGGCGCACATTTCGATCTGCTGGTAGCCGTTGTCGGGGAAGTTGCCGACGTCGAGATTGATGCGTGCCCAGGGGGAATCGGCCTTCTTGACGATTTCGACGGTACGGTCGGCGTTGGTGGTGATGCCGCCATCGTCTTCGACGCCGAGGGTGATGCCTTTCTTCGCCGCTTCGCCGGCGCAGCGCTTGAGGGTTTCGACGGCCCAGGCGACAGCCTGGTCCTCAGTAGCACCTTTGGGAACGTCGCCACCGAAGACGCGCATGTGGGAAGCGCCGAGGCGTTCGGCGACATCGAGCCATTTGCGTAAGTTGGCAACCTCGGCGGCTTGCGCCTCGGGTGTGGACCGCGTCATACGCGCGTTGATGCCGATGGTGTAGATGGCGATGGACGATTGATACGCGAGTTTCTTGAGCGGGTAGAGAGTGTCATTGGTGGTGTCGCGGAGCCAGTAGGCGGTCATGTCGATGCCGTCGGCGCCGAGGTCGGCGGCCATGCGGATGAGGTCGGCATAGGTCATGGAGCCGGCTTTGAGCTGGTTGCGGAAGGAGTAGGCGCAGATGGCCGGTCGGAAGCGCGCCTTGGTGGCGCCGGCGGCGGCTTTCGGGGGGCGGGGCAGGGCGAGCGCGGCGGCGGCTGTCAAAGATTTGAATAGGTCACGACGGTGCATGGCTGGGATGAGGTCCTTTCAATTTAAAAGGTAAGGATAATACGGCGGAGGGATTGCTCGGTTGCCGATGACTGAAATCGGGAATTGGGGTGTCTATCCCGGTTTGGCCGTGAAAGCTCAGTCAGCCTTGCTCCGGTAGTAGGCTTGCGCCCATCCACTCGCTTGCGTCACGCCAATACACCTTGCGAGCTGACACCCAAGTACTCTCGTCAGCAGATTCTGGGGTCCACGCGCAAGCGTCTGCCCAGTAAAAAATGCCATCCTGAACGAAAAACGCCGCATTATGGATGATGTCTTCGCAGTCGGGCAGCGGAGGGGAAAATCGCAGTCCAACCACTTCTTCAAATCGCAACTCTACGGCTGAGAGTGGACGACACTGTCTCTGGATGAGCATGTGCACAGTGGCCTTCCAATTCACCGTCATGGCCAAGCTCTCGTGAACATGATGACCTGTCGCCACGTGGATCTCCCGCACGCAAGCGTCGTGGAAGTCGCCAAGCAAACGCATCAACTCTCCCACTTGCGCCTGGCTTTGGAGGGCTTGCCAAGCGCGAGGCACGTCCGAAGCGATGTTCATTCGCCCCAATCGTATCAGACCGGATCAGTGTGCTGAAGGAAACTCGCGGACAGCATCAGTTTTGTCAGGGGCTGGGGCGCGGCAGCTGCGGTTAGAGAATTTAAAGGGGTCCCGACGGTGCATGGGGGAATCCTTTCGGGTTTAAAGGGTAAGGATAATACGATTTACTGGTTCGGGGAGCCAGGGTTCGGCTGCCCGGCCTGCATACAAAACGCTCTCCACTCAATCGTTAACTGTTACGATTCGTCAACCGTACTCAGGCGAAGTTGATGTTGTTCTGGAGACCCGTCTCTCCGGCGTCCTCCAGGAGTCGAAACAACGCCGCCCGTTCCGCCGCCCGGGTGCGGCGGCGGATGACGATCACAATGCCGTGATGGAGTTGCTTTGTTGCGAGGTGGAGAAAGTCATCCCGGTTGCACGTCGACAAAACGCAACCGCGCTCGTGGGCAAACCGGAGCACCTCTTCATCGGAGGCGTCTTCTGCAAGGGCCTTACGCAAGAGCCTTATGCAAGAGAGTGACTTCGTGGCCGAGTTGTTCGAGCAAGTAGCTCAGATCCTCGGGCACGTCATGATCGAGAAGGAACTTCACTCAGAATCGCGCGCCATTTGCCGGGCAACGAGCAAGTCGATCTCGCCGCGGTGGTCTTCATAGTAAGCGAGACACTCGTAAACCTGAGATCGCGTAAGCTGCGGTAAGCAGTTTGCAGTGATGGTTTCGACCGTTTCGCCGTTCTGAAGCAAGCCAATGACGTCGTGAACGGCAATTCGGGTGCCCTCTACGATGGCATGGCCGCTTCGAATGCCCGCCGAGCGGACGATGTAACGATAGGTTTCCGAGATCGGTCCCATGGCCTGATGTTACGGTGGGCTTGGCGATGTGTCAACGCCGGACCGAAAGACGAAGAATAACCGACACAGCTCCGGCGAGTTCACAGCGGCCCGGGTTGCGTCAAAGGTAGCTTACCGAACTGCAATGTGAATCGATCATAGGTGCCGATGGGCGCGCCGGACGAATCTTCGAGGGCGATGTGGCCGTTATCGGCGCTAAACGCATCGAGTGCAGGGGTGGACGGCTGGGCGGAAGGGGGGCTTGGCGGCGGCTTTCGTGTGGCGGGGCAGGGCGAGCGCGGCGGCTGTCAAAGATTTGAATAGGTCACGACGGTGCATGGCTGGGATGAGGTCCTTTCGATTTAAAAGGTAAGGATAATACGGGCGGTGGCCAGTTGCCGGACGGATCGGCGGAGGGTCCTCAGACTCACGCCGGTGGGCTGGTCGACGATGACGAATTCGAATGGGCGGCCACCAGCAGAAACTCGGCAAAGTCTGTGCTCTGCGCTTTGGCGCCGAGTTGCCGCAGCATCATCGCGACCTGCCCTCGGTGATAGGTGGAGTGGTTCGCCAGGTGTTGCAGCAAGTGCGCCAGGGTGATCGAAGTATTACCTACCGGAAGCGCGCGATCGAGCTGTTCATCTGTCAATTCATTCACAAACCGGGCCTTTTCCTGTTCTGTCTCGGCCCACTTTGGTAGCACTGCGGCGGGCGTGGGAAAGCTTTCGGCTGGAAAGTGTGTGTCGGACCGCGTGAACAGGTCTGTCAGGATTTGATCGCTGGGGGAAAGCTCCTTCCAGTATGTAAGCCAAGCCCAGTTGCTCGCGACGATGTGGAGAAGCGCGTCTCGCACGGAAGGAAAGCTGCCGCCCAGATCGCGCGTAAACTGCTCGGGAGTGAGCGCCCCGACCGACTTCAGAATCCTGTTGTTCGCCCATCGGTCATACTCATCAAGCAAACGAACATCTTCTCTTGTCATTGCGACCTCTCGTGGGCGATTGTATCTTACACGCATCTGCCGTTTGGCCGGTTAGCGCAATAGAGGAGGGTCAATCGTCCGTCTGTCTCCATCACGCCAGCGATAGTCCGGGAGTGTTCATTGCCATCGGCTATACTTGCGGCAACGATGAGCCAGGCGCCGGTGGCAGTGGATTTTGAGTCTCGGACGACGGCGGGAGGTGCTTGAGGAAGGCGCTTTGATTGATAGGAGTGACGTCGGCTGCGTTCGAGACGGTGGGTACGAGCAGGCTGGCCCTGATTTCTCGGCCCCTGATTTCTCCGTCCTAATCGATCCGGCCAACATGAAAGCAAGAGTCCACTTCTTGTGGCTCCTGAATGTGAACTCGAACGGGTAGCGTGAACGGAGTGGTCAAGAGCTTACCCCGGCTCTTCCAGGCGCTTGCCAGCGCTTCTCCTGACCGGCGGTTCGCTGGCCAGGGCTGGACACGCACCTGCAGGTAGTAGTCCCCGCCCGTAAGGGAACGGAGGTTGGGGCGGCGCACCACGAGATTGACAGTCACCTGACGTTTGGCAACCGCCCCTGGGTGAATAACCTCGAACACCTTGGGGTTTGGTTCTGAGGTGTCCATTTTCGATGCATCGAATCTTTCCAAGACCTTAGATTTGACTCTTCGAAGAGGGCGATTGGTCCCAAGGTCTGTCGGGTCGCGAAACAGTTCGTAACCGGCGACATCGTTGGCGTAGCAAAGGATAAGTCGTTGCCCAAGGTCATTTTTGTAGGTGATGACAAGCCTGATCCAAACGTCAACCTCATCCGTCGACAGTGAGCAATAGGTGCATTTGGCAACCTCGGCTTCGAGGTCCGGTGTGTCGTCGGCAAACGTTGGTAATGCCAGAGCTAAAGTCAGAACAGCCAAAACTCCGGCGATCTCACTAGATGTAGTGCGCATTACTCAATTGGCCTCTGAGTGCAAACAGTTAACAGCAATTTTCAGATGGAACGCGTCAGACGCCTCCAGGCCGGCTTTGTCTGGCGCTTTGCAGTCGCCGCCCGGCACCCGTTTCATGTCCAAGTTAATGGAGTGCATAAATAGTGAACAGAGAGGGGACATGGTGGGTCGGAAGCGGGGCTTGGTGGCGGCTGCGTTGATGGGGCGGGGCAGGACGAGCGCGGCGGTTAGAGATTTAAGAAGGTCACGACGGTGCATGGAGGAGTCTTTTCGGTTTAAAGGGTGAGGATAATACGGGAGAAGGGCGATGGGATTGGTGGGCAGAAGCTTGGCAGTTTAGTTACCGGCTTTCGGAAATTTGTCTTTGAATCTGTTCTCACAACTCATTGTCGTGCGAACAATCCCCGATCTGTGGCGACACCGGGATGTCGATTTCAATCATCTGCGAAAGCACCCGGCCAATCCAGAGACGCCCAGATTTCTGCCACCTTGCACCAAGCGTCCGAGAAAGCGCGGGTGAGAGCCCCGAGTGGGAGACTTTCAGCTGCACATGGATCTTCTGGCCAAGAAGTTCGAATTGCTTGTTAGCCGATCTCGGATTGTGAACAGGTAGGACTACATCCTCATCGTATGTGTTAAATACCTGGTTTGGGGGAATGAAGGCAAAATAGGGCTCAACTGGCACATCGGTGTCGAGATTCTCGGGTAGCTCGTCCATAGGATCCCGGCGCGGTTTGAACCTGATCACACGGCGGTTCTGACCGTTCTTTCGGTCCGCGCCAACACGACTTACGATTAGTCCAGAGATCTCGTGATAGATGGGCAGAATCAGCGAGACTGTCCCAACGTTTCGATAGCACAGGCGTACTCGCAGTCGGAGCGTGATAGCAGCGTGCGGATGGTCCTTGGCACTGCCGAAACGAGGTTCGCCCATCGGCTCATCGGCACAATAGGTCGTCTTCGTGACAGTCACTTGCACACTAGGGTCTTCGTATCCGATTTCCGTTTTGCCTACCCGCTGCATTCCAGCGAACATCAGGCAACTTATCGCGGCCACGATCTTACAATGCATTCGGCCGGCTCCTTGCCGAAGCAGTCCGCCAAGCGCGCGTTTGCACGCAGCGATCGTCCAGCCGGCCACATAAGGGCTTTCCGCGGTTCTCTAGAGATTCCGCGGCGACAATACGGCGTATGTAAAACGTTGCCGATCCGAGACCCTTAAAGCCTTTGCCTGTGCCATACGTCTCACCCGCGGCATCCTGGTAAAGATGGAAATGCGCAGAGCACCGCACCTCGACTTCAGCGGTGACGATTCCCTCGATCAAAGCCGGCCGACCTTGGAGATCACGAGACTTAATGATGGGATCGAACTTAGGTTCCGAGCTCGACTCCTGGTGTTTGCTCCAATCAACAACGGCGAACAATTGTTTTCCAGGCTGGCCACCACACTGTATACAAGACAGCGTACTCCCGTGACTGTTCACAAAATACCGGCCGGTCAGGGTGAGTACGTGGTGATTGTATTCCCCACAGGATGACAGTACCTGATCAATCGATGGCTGCTTCTCCACGGCGCCGCCGACGATCAGGGTGAATGGAAGCAGGCAAAACAAACGGTAGAAGTTGCCCATATCAATCCGGCTTCTTGAAGCCCAGCTTACCGCTGTAGCGATGTGATCGATAAGCCGGGTCAACAGGGGACTTCCTTCGTCACTCGGTCTTCTCAGGCATGAAGTGCAGTGCTTGCGAGAGGACCGTTACTCTGTAGGGATGTTGGTAGCGGAACTGCGTTGTATGCTTTTCCATTACAACGCCGGTAAGCCGAAAACGATATTTAAATTCGATTGTTGTCGGAAGCGATTCATTGGTTGAGCAAATCCCGGCGAACTTCCAAAGGAGAAGGTTAGCTTTGGCGGCCTTGGCGAGAACGAGATTACCGGAAATCACGTCAGCAGCGATGACGTCGCCCGCCTGGGAGAGCGTGAGCTTCACGCTTACCAGGCCTTGGATGGCCGCTTGGTTTGCGAGAACAGGGTAAGTCGGCGCCTCGATTTGGTCTGGGAACCAATCGCAACCGAAAAGTGGAGATGCGAGAAACAGCGCGAAGAGAATCGGGTGGAAACTCACGGGATTCGCCTCTTGGTCAAGTCAAGGATACTACGAAGGAGTTCTCGTGTCGTTACCCGCAGGTCGGCTGCTTGCCTTGGAGTTCTTTCGTAAGGCCACGGCGCCTGCGAATTCTCGCTTGTAGCTTTGCGACCGCTGCCGAGGTAATCGGCGCACAGTTATTCACACTCCAGACTTCAGCGGTCGCGGGATTCACCGCGAAATAGCCGATCATCGGACTTCCTGTAGGGTTCCGCCATGTAGCGGCGAACCGATAAAACTCTGTCTCGTACGGGCTGGGGCTCTCGATAATATCTGAGCCGGGACCGCGGGGCTTGACCGCCTCGTAGACCAGCTTTTTGGCATCGTTGATGGTTATGCGAGGTTGATCGGGGCCGCTGGGATTTGCGAGGGCAGATGCTAAAAGGAGAAAAAAGACAGCACGAAGAGGCATTCGCGATCCGTGTTCAATCAACTCAAGCATAATACGGAGAGGGCGGGCGGATGGCGGATGATTTTCACGGAAGACTGGAGTGCCGCAGCACTCTGGAGCCACACCGCGCGTCACGTCCTATGTTGTGTCGCCAGGCAAACTCGTGGCACGGTGCGATACCCGGTGCGAGCCTCAGCGGTAAGGCGTGCGCGGGAAAGCCATACTCAGGGTTTGCAACGGGTTGTTGAAAACGGGCTGGCTCCTGTAGCCAATATCACGTCAAAATCTACCTATGCGTCCTAGTTTCCTTCAGGAATATCTGAAAGCGTTCGGGACTATACCGGGGTGGTTTCACTTCGATGCCGCGCTGATGTTCATGGCCTACAACCAACTGATCAACCGGCTGGGGATCAGGGGCCACACGCTGGAGATCGGCGTGCACCACGGGTTGTCGGCAATCGCCATCGCCGCATTGCGTGGACCAGAGAGCCGGTTCTACGCCGTCGACCTTTTCGAAAAACTGCAGCACGAGAATGTGTCTGCTTCAGGTCAGGGAGACCGGACGGCGTTCGAACAGAACTTGCGGGCGTTTTACCCGGACCTGCAGTTTCTCCATGTCCTTGCGCGTTCCTCCCGAGGCCTGTCGCCAGGCGATTTTCCGGGCGGTTTTTCGTTCTGCCATATCGACGGAGGACATTCCCAAGAGGAGACCTACAACGATCTGCGGTTATGCCAATCCATTCTGGCGCCGGGTGGGCTACTTGCCCTGGATGACTATTTCAATCCGGAGTATCCGGGCGTATGCGAAGGTGCGGTACGGTTTGCGCTGGAGCAACCCAGCGCCCTTGCGCCGGTGGCCATTGGCTTCAGCAAGGTTTTGTTCCGAAAGCTGCCCGCGGCGGACGATCTGAACACGGCATTCCGCCAAGAGTTCCCGGCGGTTCAACTGAAAGCCGTCACCATGTGGGAAGGGCCTGCCGTGCTTTTCCCCGCGGAAATTCGCTCCTCTATCGACCTCTACGCTTCGACCCCGGAGCGGTTTGTGCAGATGGGCAGAGGCCCGGTACGCGCGGCCATCGCGCTTCAACGGCGGGAAATATCGGCGGCGCCCGGGGAAACCGCCATTCTCTCCGTGGCCCTCACCAACAATTCCGGCGAGAGTTTCCCAGCCGGAAAGGAAGTTTTGGGATTGTCGTATCACCTGCTTTCGGAGGCGGGTGAACTGCTGCGGCACGACAACCAGCGTACCTGGATCACAACCCCAATTTCCCCTGGCGAGATGCGGACCGTAGACGTGCAAATCCAATCGCCCTCCGCGAGCGGCCGGTATCTGCTGGAAGTGGATCTTGTGTGGGAGCAGGTGATGTGGTTCAAGGACATCGGGAATCCGACCGCATTCGCCACCCTCACTGTCACGAAATGAAGCAACGCCGCCCAGCGCGCTTGGTTACGGCGTTCTGCGCCGCGTCGCTATTCGCCATCAACGCCTATATCTGCTGGGGATTGTTCGGGGTGGAATTCACCCAGCAAATGGAATCGATTGAAAGCTCCTACATGTCGATCAGCCGCTGGGCCGTAGACCACTGGAGCGATCTGACGTGGTTCCCGCTGTGGTTCACGGGAACCCCATTCCGGCGGGTCTACCAGCCGGGACTCCACCTGTCGGTGGCCGCACTGGCGAAGTCGGCCGGGTGGACTCCCCAGCACGCTTACCACTTTCTCACCGCGGCGGCGTATTGCCTGGGCCCGGTCACCCTGTTTTGGCTCTGCTACCGCGCGACTGGCCGCCGGGGCTTCGCCTTTTTTGCGGGCGTTCTGTACTCGCTGGTTTCGCCAGTTTGTTTTCTGGTTCGCGCCGTGGCGGCAGATGCAGGCGGATTTTTTTCGCCGCGACGCTTTCAGGTGTTAGTTCACTACGGCGAAGGACCGCATACCACCGCAGTGGCCATGTTGCCCTTGGTGATCTGGCTCGTGGATTTAGCCGTGTCGCGCCGGCGCCAGTGGCTGTTGTATCCGGCGGCGGCCATGGGCCTGGCTGCCGTGGTGCTGACCAATTGGCCAGGATCCGTCGGCCTGTCAATGGCGCTGGCCGCTTATTGCGTCTCTCGGCTCCAGAGCGAGCGCCGCGTCTACTGGCCCGCGCCATTGGGCGTGGGGATTCTCGCATACCTGATTGCCTGCCCGTGGGTACCACCTTCGATTGTTCGCACGGTCCTTGCGAACGCGCAGCGATCCGACAACACCATGCTCGGCGGGCACCAACTCTTGCTCCTCTGCCTGCTGGTTGCCGGAGCCGTTTTGCTACAGCTTCTGTTCCGGCGCTGGAACGTTACGAGCTGGATCCGGTTTCTTCTATACTTCGCCCTGATCGCGGGAGCCGTTTCCGTGGGGCGGGAGTGGTTTGGCTGGAACCTGTTGCCGCAGGCAAATCGATTTCAGTTGGAACTGGATATGGCAGCGGCGGCTATCGCAGCTTACGGGGCGGCACTTATTTGGGACCGGCTGCCACGCGGATTCCGGCCCGCTGCCGTAATCGTGATGTCCCTCCTCTGCATCGTCCAAGTTCAGCGCTATCATCGCCTCGCGACGCGGTTGATCCAGCCCATTCAAATCGAAAGCACCATCGAATACAAAATGGCGCGGGCGTTTGAGAGCCGGGTGGGTAACGAGCGTGTCTTCGCACCTGGCAACGTTTCCCTCTGGATGAACATGTTCACCGATGTTCCGCAAGTGGAGGGGTGCTGTGAACAGGGGACTCCGAATAACGAATACAGGATCGCCGCGTATACGATCTACACCGGGCAGAATGCCGGAGCGCGCGATGCCGAAATCTCCTTGTTGTGGCTGAAGGCCTACGGCGCTGGGGCCATCGGCATCACTGGGCCGGGCAGCACCGAGTACTTCAAGCCATTCTGGAACTGGCGAAAATTCGATGGGGTGTTACCGGAACTTTGGCGTGAAGGGGACAACGCCATCTATCGCCTGCCCCGGCGATCCTCTTCTTTGGCTCACGTGATTGACCGTTCTGCGCTCGTGATGCGCCCGCCAGAAAACGGCCTGGACACCGGACAACTGGAGAAACTCGTGGCCCAGCTTGACGACACCGCCAAGCCCGCGGCCGACTTCCATTGGTTAACGCTGCGGACAAGCCAGATCCGCGCTGACGTGTCGACCGGGCAGGTGATCTTCGTCCAGGTGACCTACGACCCGGGGTGGAGTGCGATGGAGAGATCAATTCCCCGGCCGATCGTTCCCGACGCGCTGGGATTGATGGCCATTGTGCCTGGCCACCCCGGCTTCTGCGATATCACTCTGAGCTACAACGTGACCAAAGAAGAAAAGATCGCTGGTGCCGCTCAGATGCTGGGGGCGGCAGTTCTTGCCATGTGCCTCGTGATCGGCTGGCACAGTCGGCGTTCCAGCGGCGGAACGGGCGGTGTATAAAAACCGAAGCGAGTGAAGGGCGTTCGCCGGGAGGCGATATTACAACAGATGCGCGAGGTCACAGTGACGATCTTGTTCTCATCTAACTTTGGGTGCTGACCGATTTCGCACACTCTCACGCGGCGTTGATCAGCGCGGCCGCTGGTTGTTGAGGCGAGCAGGGCGGTTATGCTCACGAGGAGTCGCATCACAGATGTTGCGGATGCCGCGCAGCCAAGTCAAGGATAATACGAGTAGGTCTGGCGGATGCGGCTTCGGAGATTGGTTTGGCTTTTCGGGGGCTCGATCGTGTTTCTGGGAGGGCTGTGGGCATTTCAGAAGCCATTCCGGCAGTACGAGGGGATCGAGTATCACGAGTTCGAGCTGCCGCCGGATTATCAGGAAAAAACCGAGTGGGTTTTTGCGCGGATGATGTTTCCGCCGGGCGAGAACAACGGGTATCGCGGGCGGGACCGGGAGTGGCACGAGGGCGTGTCGCTGTGGACGCAGGATTATCCGCGGGCGGACCGTCATTTTTCGCTGGCGGTGAAGCGGCTGACGCGGATCCACGTGCGGTCGGCGGAGCAGCCGGTGAATCTGGAGGACGGAGACGAGGTCTACTACTGGCCGTGGATTTACGCGGTGCAGGTGGGCGAGTGGGGACTGACGGACCACCAGGCAAAGATTCTGCGCGATTATCTGCTGCGCGGGGGATTCTTCATGGCGGACGATTTTCACGGGAGCCTGGAGTGGGAGGTTTTCGCGGAGTCGATGCGGAAGGTGTTTCCGGACCGGCCCATTGTGGAGATTCCGACGAAGGATGCGATTTTTCATACAGTTTACGATTTGAACGACCGGTACCAGATTCCGGGTTACGCG
>Ga0209060_10000433_pt1 | contig 80291 bp, 61 predicted proteins | sample Coa_R1_8_FD_187155 | JGI IMG/M metagenome (GOLD analysis project Ga0209060, IMG submission 187155) | Surface soil microbial communities from Centralia Pennsylvania, which are recovering from an underground coalmine fire - Coalmine... | ecosystem: Environmental > Terrestrial > Soil >... | reverse complement strand
AACGTCCGTGCGTAACTCAGGACGTTCTTTGGGTCGGCATGGCGGGCCGGTTTCGCCATTCACGGGGGCTAAAGCCCAATTCCTTTCCTCGTACGTTCGGCACGGCTGAAGCCGTGCCCTGATACAAGGCCGATCATATCCGATGCGCCCTTTCCGCACTACCCGGCTTCGTATCAGGGCACGTGCTCTAGCCGTGCCGCATGCTCGCGGAAGGGGAATCGGCTTTAGCCCCTGCGCACGCCAGACACCGGGGCTAAAGCCCAGTATCAATGAAACGCGGTCGGCACGGCTGAAACCGTGCCCTGATACAAGGCGCATGTCCCTTCGCGCAATCGAATGCCATATCCACTACTCGCAGGCACTAGTCGCTGCTCCAAGAATCTTCCGAACATGAGGGTGGGCTCCTTCGTCTTAGCCGATAGGGAGCCACCTTCATGCCTCGTCGTTTCGCCTTTCTCGCCATTCTTGCGAGCGCCTTGCTCGCCCAAGTTCCCGGCATTACTCCGAAAGAGCAGCTGTCCTTTGTCGTCGCCGCGATCAAGCCCAACACCACGGGATCGCGTAGTTCAGGCACCCACACGTCCAGCGGCGAGGTGCGCATGGACAACATCAGCTTGAAGGAATGCGTGGAGGAGGCTTACGACGTTCGCGACTTTTCCTATTCGGGTCCCGCGTGGATGGAGTCGGCGCGCTTCGATATCAACGCCAAGCCGCCGCTCGGCTGGAATTGGCGATTGCAATTCGGGCCGATGCTTCAGACGCTCCTCAAAGATCGCTTCAAGTTGGAAGTGCATCGCGAGGAAAGGATGATGTCGGCGTACGCGCTGGTGCAAGCCAAGGGAGGAATCAAACTCCACGCGGTGGAGGATCCCCAGGGCGGCGGGTCGCAGGACACCAATAACGGCCGCTATCGCGGCCACCACGTCAACATGAAGGGTTTCGCCGATTGGTTGCAGCGCCAATTGAATCAACCGGTGGTCGATCAGACGGGCCTGACCGGCTCCTACGACATCGCCTTCGAATTTGCGCGCGAAGAGGTGCATCCCAACGCCGAACAACCGGCGGACAGTTCGCTGCCGTCGATCTACACGGTGCTGGCGAACTTGGGACTGAAGTTGTCGGCGGAAAAACTGCCGATTCAGGTGCTGGTGATCGATCACATGGAGAAGGTTCCCACGGAGAACTGACCGGTTGCCGGCCGCGGGTGCTGGGTGCTGGAAATTTCTTGCGAACATTTCGGTGGGACGCCGCGTCTTAATCGATGAGGAGGAGCCACCTTTCATGTTCCGATCGTTTGTCGTCATAGCCGCTTGTACGGCCGCGCTGTCCGCGCAAAGTCCGGCGGCGTCCAGTGAGCCGCCATCCTTCGTCGTAGCCGCGATCAAGCCGAGCACCACCGGCGGTAACGGATGGGGCACGCACACATCCAAAGGCGAAGTGATCATGAATAACATCAGCCTGAAGAACTGCGTGGAGATGGCCTACGATAAGCGCGACTTCTCTTACGAGGGTCCCGCCTGGATGGAGTCGGCGCGCTTCGACATCAACGCCAAGCCGCCGCAGCCTTGGGATTCGAAGACCCAATTCGGCCCGATGCTCCTGACGCTCCTGAAGGAGCGCTTCAAGTTGGAAGCGCACATGGAAGAAAAGGTGATGCCCGCCTACGCGTTGGTGCTGGGCAAGGGCGGAATCAAGGTCAAGCCCGTGGAGAATCCCGATGGCGGCGCGTCGCAAAATACCAACAACAGCCATTACAAGGGCACCACGGTCAGCATGAAGGTCTTCGCCGATTGGCTTCAACGGCAATTGAACCAACCCGTGGTCGACAAAACCGGCCTGACCACTTCTTACAATATCGAGTTCGACTTTGCGCGCGAAGACATTCGTCCGAACCCCGAGCGGCCGAACGCGGAGCAGCCGGCGGACAACGGTTTGCCTTCGCTGTTTACCGTCGTCCAGAGCTTGGGACTGAAGTTGTCATCGGAAAAACTGCCGATCCAGATAGTCGTGGTCGACCACATGGAAAAAGTTCCCACCGAGAATTAGGGACTTCGCCACCACGAACAGCTCGACACAGAGGTCACAGAGAACGCAGAGCGCACAGAGAAGAACAAAGTCGGAAAAAAGAGACCTGCTCATTTCTTGTCTTGTTATGTCTTTATGTGTTTGGTTTTCTCTGTGTGCTCTGCGGTCTCTGTGGTCTTTGTGTTAAGGTTGCTCGCCTTCGCGGATTCGTCTCTGAAAAAATCGAGCAAACCGCTGACCGGTTGCAGCGTATTAAGAGAGAGGAGACCTCTCATGCGCCGATCTCTTGGTGTGTTCGCTGTGACCGTCTTTCTTTCGCTTATTTGCGCCGCCCAACCGAGTCCCGCGCCGCTGGCGTTTGAGGTCGCGGCGATCAAGCCGAACAACTCGGGCAGCAACGCCACCTCCGAGCACAGCGACAACGACACCATCCTGATGACCAACGCATCTCTCCGCATGTTGGTGCAGCGCGCCTACGACGTCCACGACGATTCTTGCGTCGCGCCCGCCTGGCTGGCCTCCACGCACTTCGACATCACCGCCAAGGCTCCGGGGCACTTCGACTATCGCCTGCAATTCCGCCCCATGCTGCGAACGCTTTTGGCAGAGCGCTTCAAACTCGCGGTCCATCACGAGAACAAAACAGTATCGGGCTACGCGCTCGTGCGCATGAAAGGCGACCTTAAGTTTCAGGAAGTGGAGGCGGGCAACGGTGATACCAACAGTAGCGGGAGACGGGGCCACTACGATGCCAAGCGCGTCACCATGCAGATGCTCGCCGACTTCATCCGCCGTGAAGTCGGCGATCCCGTTGTGGATCAAACGGGTTTGGCCGGCATCTATCAACTCAAGCTGGACTACACGCCCGAGAACAATCAACCGCGCCCGGACGGAACGCCTGCGCCGGAGAGCGAGGGACCGTCGATCTTCACAGCGGTTCAGGAGCAGCTTGGGTTGAAACTTGTCCGCCAGAAAGTGACGGTCGACATCCTGGTGGTGGATCACATCGAAAAAACTCCCACCGAGAATTAACCACAAAGACACAAAGGACACAAAGAAAACCAAGAACGCGGCCCCTGGTTTTCTTTGTGGGCTTTGTGTCTTTGTGGTTATTTTTCTTCTTGACACGTACTACTACAAAATAGTAGATTCACGCACGAGGTAGTAGATTGTATGCCCCGTCCCAAGCTGAGCAAACTGGAGCTCGAGATTCTGGAAGCGTTATGGACGCGAGGGAAAGCCGCCATCCGCGAAATCCAAGAGGCGTTTCCCGAACCGCGTCCCGCCTACACGACCATCCAAACCACCATCTACCGCATGGAGGCGAAAAAGGCGGTTCGCCGCTTGCGGAAAATCGGCAACGCGCATATCTTCGAGCCGGCCATCGCGAGAGATGTCGCGCGCCATCGCCTCCTCGACGAAATCTTGAGTTTCTTCGGCGGACGCGCGCAACCCATGGTCGCGCAGTTGGCGGAAGCCGGCAAAATCACGCTCGACGACATCCGTGAGCTCGAGAAAACGGTCCGGGAGCACCAGAAGAACGAAAGGAAGGCCGCCAAATGATCCGGGAACTCGCTAATCATCTCTGGCAATCGACTCTGTTCGCAGGCGGCGCGGCGGCGTTGGCCTGGGGCTTCCGCAAGAATCGCGCCAGCGTCCGCTATTGGATGTGGTTCGCGGCGTCGGCGAAGTTTCTGGTTCCGTTTGCGCTGCTGATTTCACTCGGCAGTCTCGTCGAGCCCAAGCCGACGCCGAGAAAACTTCAAGTGGTCGCGCCGCCGTCGATCACGTATTCGGTCGTTGAGATTGCGCCCGAGGCGCTACCGCGCGTGCCGTCACGACCGCACGTCATCGACTGGCCGTCGATCGCGTTGGGCGTGTGGGCGTGCGGGACTCTTGTGCTATTACTCATGCGCGTCGACGGTTGGCGGCGGATTCGCTTGGCTCTTGCCTCAAGTGCGCCGTTCGACCTTCCCGGCGCGAGCGGCGAAATGGAAATTCGCGAAGCGCCAGGACGTCTCGAACCCGGCGTCGTCGGAGTTTTTCGCTCCGTGCTGTTGCTCCCCGTGGGAATCGCAGATCGCTTGACTCCACATCAACTCGACGCCGTACTCGCGCACGAACTGTCGCACGTTCGCCGCCGCGACAACTTGCTCGCTGCGGTTCACATGGCCGTCGAAGCGATTTTCTGGTTTCATCCAATGATTTGGTGGATCGGCGCGAGACTGGTGGAAGAACGCGAACTGGCTTGCGACGAAGCGGTGCTCACCACCGGCAGCGATCCTGCGATCTACGCCGAAGGAATCCTGAACGTTTGCAAAATGTACGTGGAGTCGCCGCTCGCTTGCGTGTCTGGCATCAGCGGCGCGGATTTGAAGCGCCGCATTCACGCGATACTTTCTGGCGATGTGTCGCGGGGTCTTTCGCGCGCGCGCAAAATCGCGCTGGCGTGCGCAGCGGCGGCCGCGGTCGCCGGGCCTGTCGTGATTGGCGTCGCGAACGCGCCGTGGATCCGCGCGCAATCGGCTGCTGCGTCGCGTCCGCAATTTGAAGTGGCGTCGATCCGCGCGTGCGATGGTCCGGGCGGCGCGCGCGGCGGTGGAGGAGGGGCGAAAGGCGCGCGCGGCGGAGTGCCGGGCGCCGAGCATCCGGGCGCGCTCTATTTGCCGTGCCTGCCGCTCGGGCCTCTGATCCACGACGCTTACGTGCTGTACGCGGACGGGAAGCGTCAGGAAATGTCGCCCGGTCCGCGCGTCGAGGGAATGCCGGAGTGGACGCGAACCGCTTGGTTCTCGATTGAAGCGAAGGCGCCCGATGGCACGCCCGCGATGATGATGCGCGGACCGATGATGCAGGCGCTGCTGGAAGATCGATTCAAAATGAAGATTCATCGCGAGACGCGCGAGATGGCGGTGCTCGAATTGGTGGTCGCGAAGGGTGGACCGAAACTCACGCCCACGCCGGACGGCGGATGCACTCCGCGAGATCCTTCGGTGATTTCGCAGCGCCGCGAGGGGGACAAGTTCCTTTGCGAAACGGTGGGCGGGATGGCCGGCTCCGACTTTCGCACGATGATGGGTCACGGCGCGACAATGGCGCAGTTCGCGGTGTTGCTCAGTAACATCGCCGACCGTCCCGTGATCGATAAAACCAGTATTACAGGCATGTTCGAGTTTGATGTGCGCCTCAACGCCGATCCGGCCGACGATTCGAGTGGTCCGCCAGCCGATGTGAACGGCAGGACATCGCCCGATCCTAGATTTCGTCCCTCATCCGCATTTGCTTCCGCGCTTCCCGCCGCTCTCGCGCAGTTGGGATTGAAATTGCAGCCGGGCAAAGGCGGTGTCGAGTATCTGGTGATCGATCATTTGGAGAAGCCGTCGGAGAACTGAAATCGGGTCGCCGGTTGCCGGTTGGGAAGTCTAGGTTTTGCCGGCACCGGAAACCGGCGACCGGCAACCAGTTGTGAGAACAAACGTTAACAAACCGATCGTCGTGCCGTCTTCCCACGTGGAGGACAATAAGGCGATGTTTCGTGGGACAATGTTGGTGTTCGTTTTGCTGGTTGGCTGCGCGGCACAGGGCCAAACGCCGGAGGGGCCGGCGTTCGATGCCGCGTCGATCAAGCCGGCGGGAGATCCGGGGGGCATTGGCCGCGCGCCGTCGGTGGTGCGATTGCGTGTGGGTCCCGGCAGCGTTACGCTGCAATATTTTTCGCTGATGGAATGCATTCGCTGGGCGTACAACGTCAACGCGCAGCAAATTTCCGGACCCGCGTGGTTAAACAGCCAGCGTTTTGACATTATCGCCAAGGCGGCGTCGCGATCCACCGAAGCGCAACTTCGCGCGATGATGCAGCACCTGTTGGCCGAGCGTTTCAAGATGAAGCTCCATCGCGACTCGAAGGAATTCAACGTGCTGACGTTGACGATCGCCAAGGGCGGAACGAAATGCAAGCCTTCCGAGGGCGACGGCGAAATGGGTTTCGGGTCGAAGGGCCAAGGCGCGATCGCGGTGTCGCACGCCACCAGCGCGCAGTTGGCCGCCGCGCTCGCCGACATTTTGGGGCAGCCGGTGGTCGACAAAACGGGATTGCAAGGTCACTACGATTGCTCGATGGACATGCGGTCGTATGTACCCGAGTCGGGGACCGAACCCGACGTGATCGGCCTGATCACCGCGGTGCTGCGCGAGCAGATGGGATTGGGCGTATCTTCGAGGAAAACGCCGCTGCCGGTGTACGTGATCGAACACATCGAGAAAATGCCGACGGCGAACTGAACGTAAAAGAATATGAAGCGCGTCAGAAACACAGGTCCAGCGTCGTATAGCTACAAGGAGGATTCGCTCACATGATTCGCGTCTCCGCGCTCGTGCTACTTCTGGCCGCCGCGCTAACGGCACAGAATGGACCTTCATTTGACGTTGCCTCGATTCGCTCGAACCCCGGCGGCAAGCAACCCACGGCGATGGATTTCACAAAGAACAGCATGAGTCTTTCCGGCGTCAGTTTGCGGGCCATGCTGGCTACGGCGTACGAAGTGCAGGAGTATCGCGTGGCGGGTCCTTCGTGGCTCGATTCGCAACGTTTCGACGTGCTAGCCAAGACCGAGAACCCCGCGACGCCGGAAGAGATGCACAAAATGATGCAGGCTCTTTTGGCGGAAAGATTCAAAGTTACGATCCATCGCGAGCAGAAGGAACTTCCGGTCCTTGCACTCGTAGTAGGCAAGGGTGGACCGAAGTTCGAGAAGGCCGAGGGCGATGGTCCAGCCGCGGGCATGCAGATGAATTTCAAGAAGGGCGCATTCAGCTTCCCGCGCACTTCGCTCGAATCTTTCGCCGGGTATCTTTCAAAGTTCCCGGCATTCGGACGGCCCGTCGTCGACCGCACGCAACTCGCGGGACTGTACAACATCAATCTCGTGATCGCGGAGCCGGGGGCATCGCCGGAGATGGTGAAAAAGTCGCTGGCAAATTTTTCAGAGGGTCCGGGGATCCTCGGCGCGGTGGAAGCGCTGGGACTAAAACTCGATTCACAGAAAGCCAACGTCGAGGTGATCGTGGTGGACCACGCCGAAAAAATGCCCACCGAAAATTAGTGGGCAACTCAACGATGGCGGGCTTCATCGAGTCTTAATAGGTGGGGAATCAAGTTTTTTTATCGGCCGGATTGACATTTTGAGGGGACAAAACGCCTCTCAGAACGTCTAAGTACAGGACGGAGGGTTGGCCTTGAAGCGCATTTCTACGTTTTCTAGAACTTCGGTGGTGTTGATGTTGTGTTTAGCCATGGCGTCGCCTTCGCTTTCGGCGGCGGAGTTCCATGGACTGGTGAAGTTCAATGGCCTCGCCGTTCCCGGCGTGAGCATCACGGTAGCGATGAACGGCAAAACGTACATCGCGATCACCAACATGCAAGGCCTCTACCAGTTCAAGGATCTTCCCGATGGTCCCGGCACGATCCAAATCGAAATGCTGGGATTCACGACGATTAAGCAGGACATCAACGTGAATTCCGCCGTGCCCTTCAATCCCACTTGGGAATTGAAGCTGCAAACTTACGACGAGCTCAAAGCGATCGCCGCGCCGGAGGCGCCCGTGCCTGTGACGGCGCCGACGACAGCGACGTCGACGACCGGCACGGCATCCGGCACGCCTGCCGCCGCGACTCCTGCGCCCGCCGCCGCGAATGCTCCCAAGCCCGGCTCGGTGCAGCGCGCCAACGTGAACGCCACGGGTCAGCAGAATGCGTCGCAGGCCGCGGCGGAGCCGGAACCTTCGTCTGACGACGCCGGTAAGAATCAGGCCGCCGCTACCGACGGATTTCTGGTGAACGGCAGCGTGAACAACGCGGCGTCGTCGCCTTTCGCGCAATCGGCGGCGTTCGGAAACAATCGCCGGCCGGGCCGCTCGCTCTACAACGGCAGCTTGATGGCGCAGATCGACAATTCTGTTTTCGACGCCCGCCAGTTTTCGCTCACCGGCCAGGACGTCGCCAAGCCGGCCTTCAATCGCTTTACCGGCGGCGCGCAGTTCGGCGGCCCAATCAAGTGGCCGCACAACGTGCGCAATCCCGTGAATGTGACGCTGGCGTTCCAGTGGGTTCATAACAGCAACGCGTCCACGTCGAGTCCGCTGCAAATGCCCACCGGCGCCGAACGTGGAGGAAATTTCGCGGGCCTCACCAATGCGCAGGCACAACCGATCACGATCTACGATCCGAAGACCGGCTTGCCGTTCGCGAACAATTTGATTCCCACCACGCGGCTCAGCCCGCAGGCTCTGGCATTAGTGCCGTACTATCCGCTGCCGAACTTCACGTCGGGTTCGAACTACAATTTTGAAACGCCGCTGGTCAGTTCCACGCACCAGGACGCCGGCCGCGCCAATTTCAACAAGACCCTCACGCAGAAAGACCAGATTTTCGGTCTCGTGGCCATCCAGAGTTCGCGCGGCGCATCCACCAGCGCCTTGGGATTCCTGGATACCACGGATTCTCTCGGCATGAACACCAACGTCAACTGGATGCATCGCATCAGTTCGCGCATGTTCATCACCACGGCCATGAACTACAGCCGGAATTCGATCATGGCCGCGCCGTTCTTCGCCAATCACTTGAATGTGTCCGGCAACGCCGGCATCACCGGCAACGATCAGTCGCCGGTGAATTGGGGACCGCCCACGCTCGGCTTCTCGAGCGGCATCGCGTCGATCAGCGATTCGAATTTCATCTCGAATCACACTGAACAGTTCTCGCCGACGTTCCAGATGTTTTGGAATCACAATCCGCACAGCCTGCGCTACGGCTTCGACTACCGCCGGAATATCTACAACTACTTCTCGGAGTCGAATCCGCGCGGGACCTTTGGATTCACCGGCACGGCGACCGGCGTCACCGCCGGCGGCGTCGCGACGCCGGGATACGACTTCGCCGATTTCCTGCTGGGCACACCCGACATCAGCCAAATTGCTTTTGGTAACGCCGACAAATACCTGCGGCAAAACTGGTACGACGCTTACGTCACCGACGACTATCGCCTGAACTCGAGCATTTCGCTCACGCTCGGCGTGCGCTGGGATTACATCGCGCCGATCACCGAAAAATACGATCGCCTGGTGAATCTCGACGTCGCGCCCGGCTATGGGGCGATCAAACCGGTGACCGCGCAAAATCCAACGGGACCGTTGACCGGAAATCAGTACGGCAATTCGCTGATGCATCCCGATCACTCGATGTTCCAGCCGCGTCTCGCCGTGGCGTGGCGCCCGTTGCCGGCGTCGTCGCTGGTGGTTCGCGCGGGATACAGCGTGAACTACAATACGTCGGTGTATCAATCGATCGCCCAGCAGATGACTCAGCAATCGCCGTTTTCGAAGACGGCTAACTTGACGAACTCCGCCGCGACGCCGCTGACGCTGGCCAACGGCTTCACGTCGGCGCCGAACGCGGTGACCAACACGTTCGCCGTGGATCCGAATTTCCGCATCGGCTACGCGCAAGCCTGGAATCTCTCGATCCAGCGCGACCTGCCCGCGGCGCTGGTGCTGCGCGCCACCTACGCCGGCATCAAGGGCACGCGGCAAGTTCAAGTGTTCTTCCCGAACACGTATCCGAACGGCGTGACGAACCCCTGTTCCGTTTGCCAGTCCGGATACCAGTACATGGCGTCGAACGGAAATTCCACGCGCGAGTCGGGATCGGTGGAGTTGCGCCGCCGCCTGCACAACGGATTCACCGCGACGCTCGATTACACGTACTCGAAGTCCATCGACAACGCCGCGCTCGGCGGCGGCGGCACGGGCGGAACGGTGATCGCGCAAAACTGGTTGAATCTCGACGGGGAGCGCGGACTTTCACCGTTCGATCAGCGCCACTTGATGCAGGTGCAAATGCAATATTCCACCGGCGTGGGCAAGGCTGGCGGAACGCTGTTGGACGGATGGCGTGGCGCGCTCTACAAGGACTGGACCCTCACGTCGAACATCAACGTCGGCAGCGGATTGCCGTTGACGCCCACCGATAGCGCCGCGACGGTTGCGGGACTCAGTGGATCGGTGCGTCCGCACTACACCGGACAAAACGTGTACGCGTCGAGCGGCACGCTGTTCCTGAACCCGCAAGCTTACACCGCGCCGCTGTTCGGGGAATGGGGCGATGCCGGACGCGATTCCATCATCGGGCCGGGCCGGTTCTCGCTGAACGCCTCGATGGCGCGCGATTTCCGCTTGAACGATCGCTTGACGGCGACGCTGCGCTTCGATTCCACGAATACCTTGAATCACGTGACGTTCGGAAGCTACGTCACCAACATTTCCAGCAGCCAGTTTGGATTGGCGCAGTCGCCCAACAACATGCGCACGCTGCAAACCACGTTCCGGTTGAGGTTCTAGCCATGAAAAAACTGACCGCCAGTCTCTTGATTTACATGATGCCTCTTCTCGCGCTGCCTCCGCAGCAGGCGGCCAAGCCCGCGGCGCAGCAAGCGCCGAAGCCCGCCACGCCCGCCGCCCAAACCGCGCCGGGGCAGGGACAAGGCCAGGCACAGGGGCAAGAAGGCGGATTCAAGTTTTCGTCTTTGTCGCAACTGGTCGTGGAAATCGTCACGGTGAAGGACAAGGACGGCAAGGTGATCGAAGGACTCACCGCGAAAGATTTCACGATCACCGAGAACGGCAAGCCGCAGACGGTGGCGTTCTGCGATTACATGAAGTTGCTGGACGGGCCCGATGCCGACGCCGCCATTGCCGCGGAACCCGCGCCGGACGTTCCGCCGGCCGAGCCGGTCGTGAAGACCACGCAGAACCAAATCACGCCGGAAGCCCCCGGCGCGTTGAAATATCGCAATCGCCGTTTGATGGCGCTGTACTTCGACATGAGCGCGATGCCGCCGCCCGATCAGATTCGCGCGCTCGACGCCGCGCGCAAGTTCGTGGCGAAGAACATGCAAGGTCCCGACATGATGGCGGTGATGGAATTCGACAACGGCGCGGTGCGCGTATTGCAGGAATTCACCGACAATCGTGCGCTGCTCGACAAAGCGCTGTTGAAACTGGTCCTCGGCAGCGACCAGGACGTCGCCGGCGCGGCCGGCGATGAAAGCGACGCCGATTACGGCTCGGCTTTCGGTCAAGACGACAGCGAGTTCAACATTTTCACAACCGATCGCCAGCTTTCCGCGCTGCAAACGGCCGCCAACATGCTCGGCCAGCTCAACGAGAAGAAACAGTTGATCTACTTTGCCAGCGGATTGCGTTTGACCGGCATCGACAATCAAGCGCAGATGCGCGCTACGGCGAATGCCGCGATTCGCGCCAACGTCACGATTTTCACCGTGGACGCGCGCGGCCTCGTCGCGCAGCCGCCCATGGGCGACGCTTCGCAAGGATCGCCGGGCGGTCAAGCGATGTACACCGGCGCGTCGATCAACGCGGGCGTCAGCAATTTCCAGCGCACGCAGGACACTTTGTACGCGCTGGCGGCCGACACGGGTGGAAAAGCGTTGCTCGACAACAACGATCTCAGCTTGGGAATCCAGAACGCGCAGAAGGCCTTGTCGAGCTACTACATCTTGAGCTATCACACCACCGACACGGCGCTCGACGGCAAGTTCCGCAAGGTGGTGATCACCGTGAATATCCCGGGGGCCAAGCTCGATTACCGCGTCGGTTATTACGCGGGCAAGGAATTTGCGAAATACAACTCCACCGACAAGGAACGCCAACTGGAAGACGCGCTTCTGCTCGGCGATCCCATCACCGATCTGACGATCGACATGGAAGTGAATTGGTTCCAGCTCAATCACTCGGAGTATTTCGTGCCGGTGGCGGTGAAAATCCCCGGCAGTGAGTTGGTGCTGGCCAAACGCGGCGGCGCCGAGCATACCGTGCTGGCGTTCATCACCGAAGTGAAAGACGAATTCGGCATGACCATGCAGAACGTCCGCGACAAGATCGACATCAAGCTCAGCGGCGAGAACGCCGAGAAGCTCAACAAGACGCCCATTTTGTACGAAACCGGATTTTCGCTCCTGCCGGGAACGTATTCGATGAAGTTCCTGGCGCGCGACGAAGAAACGGGACGCATCGGCACCTACATGAACAAGTTCTATATTCCGAACTTGAACAAAGTGGGCGCCACGCCGGACGATCATCGCTTGCCAACCAGCACCGTGGTGCTGAGCGGACAGCGCACACCCGTGACGGCCGCCGTGTACAACGCGAAATCGAAGGTGCCGCAAGCCAGTCCCTTGGTGATCGACGGCCAACAGTTGATTCCCTCGGTCACGCGCGTCTTCAGCAAGAGCCGCGACATGTACGTGTATCTGCAAGCCTACGAGCAGCAAGCGGAGAAGCGCGAGACGCTGGTGGCTTTTGTTAGCTTCTATCGCGGGCAGACCAAGGCGTTTGAAACGCAGCCGCTGCCGATCAGCCACGGCCTGGACAATAACTTGAAGACGATGCCGATGCAATTCAGTTTATCGCTCGAGAAATTGCCGCCGGGCCGCTACAACTGTCAGGTGACGGTGCTCGATCCCGAAAGCCAGAAGGCCGCGTTCTGGCAAGCGCCGATCGTGCTTGTGCCATAGGGCCCGTTTGAGTCTCTTTCTCGACTCGAGCATCGTTTTCGGCGGGCTGCAACTGTTTGGGACTGGAAGTTCACGACGACGCCAACATTCACGCCAGTGCTGATCGACAATCACGTTGGCTTCAGCGGCATCGTCGCGCCGAACCCTTCGAATGAGCGAGGATTCTTTAGGCGATGCCGAAAACGAAACCCCTAGCGAAGTACGACATCATCGCGTTCGTCCCGATCGTCGACGTGGAACGCGCCAAGCAGTTTTATCGCGACACGCTCGGATTGCGCCTGGTCGCCGAGGAGCCGCCGTTCGCGATCGTCTTTGACGCTCACGGCGTCATGCTGCGCTTGGTGATGGCCAAGAAGCTTCCCGAAGCGTTCGGCACCGTGCTCGGTTGGAACGTCCCCAACATCAAAGCGGCTGTGAAGGACCTCGTGAAGGCCGGCGTCACGTTCGAGCGCTTTCCGGGCATGCCGCAGGACGAACTGGGAATTTGGAGCGCTCCCGGCGGTGCGAAAGTCGCGTGGTTCAAGGATCCCGACGGGAACATCCTGAGCGTTTCCGAACATCATTAACCACAAAGACACAAAGAACACCAAGAAAACCAAAGACCAAGGCGTTTGTTTCTTTGTACTCTTTGGCCGTTGTGGTGAGTCCCTCTGCGGGGGACCGCACGGCCCTTTGATACAATAAAGGGCTATGGCGGACTACGTGAAGGTAGCTGCGGTTAGCCAAATTCCAGCGGATCACGGCTTCGTGGCGGAAACCAACGGCAAGCGCATCGCGATCTTCAAACTGGGCGGCGACTACTTTGCCATCGACGACGCGTGCACACACGTCGGCGGACCGCTCTCCGAGGGGCAGATGATGGGCCAGAACGTGGTGTGTCCCTGGCACGGCGCGCAGTTCAACTTGACGACGGGCGCGTGCACACCTCCGGCGCGTGGGCCGGTGAAGCGGTATCCCGTGCGCGTGAATGGATCGGACATCGAAGTCGCCATCGAGATCGAGGCTTAGCAAACTACATGAGTGATCGCGAACGGCGATACAACGCGTTTGAGAACGCGCTGTCCTCGCGCATCTTGGTGCTCGATGGCGGCATGGGCACCCTGCTGTTCGCGCACCAACTCACGGCCGCCGATTACGGCGGCGCGCAATACGAAGGGTGCCACGAAAATCTCAACCTCACGCGTCCCGACGTGATCCGCGATATTCACCGCACCTATTTCGACGCGGGGTCCGACATGGTGGAGACGAATTCGTTTCAAGCGACCTCCATCGTGCTCGGCGAATACGGATTAAGCGCGCATTCCTATGAAATCGCCAAGGCCGCCGCGACACTGGCGCGCGAAGCGGCCGCGGAGTTTTCCACGGACGCGAAACCGCGCTTCGTCGCCGGGTCGATGGGGCCGACGACGAAGTCGATCACGGTCACCGGTGGAATCACCTTCGCCGAGCTGCGTCAAACCTATTACGACACGGCGCGCGGATTGTGGGACGGCGGGGCCGACGTGCTGCTTTTCGAAACCTGCAACGACACGCGCAACGTGAAAGCGGGATTGCTGGCCGTGCAGCAATTGCGCGGCGAACGCGGAGAAAAAATCCCCGTGATGGTGAGTGGAACGATCGAGCCGATGGGCACGATGCTGGCCGGACAAACGGCCGACGCGCTGCTTGTTTCGGTCGCGCACATGGATTTGGTTTCGGTGGGCTTGAATTGCGCCACCGGTCCCGAGTTCATGACCGATCACATCCGCACGCTGCACGAAATGGCGTCGACGCGCATTTCGTGCTACCCCAATGCCGGGTTGCCGGACGAAGAGGGGCGTTACAAAGAAACCCCCGAGAGCCTGGCGCGGCAGCTTGAGAAATTCGTCACCCACGGATGGCTCAATATCGTCGGCGGCTGCTGCGGGACGAGTCCCGATCACATCCGCGCGATCGCGCGGATGGTGGAAGGTCGCAAACCGCGCGAAGTGCGTCCGCCCGGGACGCGCGTTTTCTATAGCGGCATCGAGTTGGTGGAAGCGGACGATAGCAACCGGCCGCTCTTGGTCGGCGAACGCACCAACGTGATCGGGTCGCGCGCGTTCAAGAACCTGATCGCCGAGGAAAAATTCGAAGAAGCGTCGGAAATCGCCCGCCGCCAAGTCCGCAACGGCGCGCAAGTGGTCGACGTGTGCCTGCAATCCACCGATCGCGACGAACTGAAAGACATTCCCCAGTTCTACGACCGGCTCATTCGGAAAATCAAAGCGCCGGTGATGATCGACACCACGGACCCCAACGCGGTGGAGCAGTCGCTGACCTATTGCCAAGGCAAGTCGATCATCAACTCCATCAATCTCGAGGACGGCGAAGAAAAATTCGAGCGCATGGCGCCGATCGCGCACGCCTACGGCGCGGCGCTGGTGGTCGGTTGCATCGACGAAGACAAGCAGCAAGCGCAAGCGTTCACGCGCGAACGCAAACTCGCGGTCGCGCGGCGGTCGGTGGAATTGCTCACAACGAAATACGCGATTCCGGTCACCGACATCGTCATTGATCCGCTGGTTTTTCCCTGCGCGACGGGCGATGAGAACTACATCGGCGGCGCGGTCGAGACGATCGAAGCGGTGCGCATGATCCGCGAGGCGATGCCCGGTGTGAAGACGGTCCTGGGAATTTCCAACATTTCTTTTGGGCTTCCGGCGGCGGCGCGCGAAGTGGTGAATTCCGTTTTCCTCTACTACTGCACCAAGGCCGGACTCGATCTGGCGATCGTGAACGCGGAGAAGCTGGAACGCTTCGCCTCGATTCCACACGACGATCGCCAACTCGCCGAGAGTCTGCTCTTCAACACGCCACCTGTGGATCACCCGGAACTGAGCGCGGCCCCTGAAGATTGGCGTCAACAAACGCGCGAGCAAAAAGCGGCGATCAATCAGCATCACATCGCGGCCATCTCCGCGCATTTCCGCGGAGCAGGCGCGCGCAAGAAGGGCGGCGATGCCGCCAAGCAGTTGCCGCTCGATCAGCGCCTCGCGAATTACATCATCGAAGGATCGCGCGACGGCCTGGTCGACGATCTGGAAGCCAAGCGCGCCGAAGGGTCGACGCCGCTGGAAATCATCAATGGACCGCTGATGGCCGGCATGAACGAAGTGGGCCGGCTCTTCAACAACAACGAGCTGATCGTTGCGGAAGTGCTGCAATCGGCGGAGGCGATGAAGGCGTCGGTGTCGCACCTCGAGCAGTACATGGAAAAAGCGGACGCGCAGGCCCGCGGCAAGATCGTGCTGGCCACGGTGAAAGGCGACGTCCACGACATCGGCAAGAACCTGGTCGAGATCATCCTCAGCAACAACGGATACACGGTGGTGAATCTCGGAATCAAAGTGCCGCCCGAGGAATTGATCAAAGCGTTTCGCGCGGAAAAACCCGACGCCATCGGTCTCAGCGGATTGCTCGTGAAGAGCGCGCAACAGATGGTGGTGACGGCGGGCGACTTGCGCGATGCCGGTATCGAAGCGCCGTTACTGGTGGGTGGCGCGGCGCTGTCGGACAAATTCACGCGCCTGAAAATCGCGCCGCGTTATGGACGCGCCGTGTGTTATGCCAAAGACGCCATGACCGGCCTCGAATTGATGAATCGCTTGCAGGACCCGGCCACGCGGGCCACCACAATCGAGAATCACACCCACGTCGAGGTGATCGCGGAAGTGGAAGCGCCGGCCGTCGCGGTGCCGGTGTCGGAGCGCCGCAGCAATAAAGTGCGCATCGACATCCCGATCCCCGCCGCGCCGTATCTCGACCGCCGCGTGCGCAGCGTTCCGCAACTCGCCGAAATCTGGAGCTACATCAATCCGTTCATGCTGTACGGGCGGCATCTTGGATTCAAAGGCAATTTCGAGCAAAAGCTGGCGAGCCGCGATCCGCAGGCGCTCGAATTGCATCACAACATGGAAGAAGTGAAGCAGATCGCCGCCGAGTTTCTGAAGGTCCGCGCGGTGTGGCAATTCTTCGAGGTGGAGCGGGAAGGGAATTCGATTCACTTGTTCGCGCCGGGGGCCGACGCGCCCGTGCACACGTTCCGCTTGGGACGCCAGGCGCGCGAAAACGGGCTTTGCCTCAGCGACTACGTCCTCGATCGCGACGAAAAAACGCGCGACCACATGGCAATGTTCGTGGTCACGGCGGGGGAAGGCGTGCGCGAGCGCTCCACGGCAGCGAAAGACGCGGGGAGGTTTTTCCTGAGTCACGGGCTGCAATCGCTGGCCATAGAAACGGCGGAAGGTTGCGCCGAGTGGCTCCATCGTCGCATTCGCGAAGACTGGGGATTCCCCGATTCGCCGGCGATGACGATGAAAGAACGCTTCACGTCGCGCTATCGCGGCAAGCGCTATTCGTTCGGCTATCCGGCCTGCCCGAATCTCGAAGATCAAGCGGGCATCTGGAAATTGCTGCGTCCCGAGGAAATCGGCGTAGCGCTGACCGAAGGATGGATGATGGAGCCGGAGGCGAGCGTCAGCGCGCTCGTGTTCCACCACCCCGACTGCGCGTACTTTACGGTCGCGGAAAATGCCGAGACCCCCGAAGCCGAAGCGGTCGACGTCGCATAGCGACTCGATTCGTTGCGTGGCGTTCCTGTCCTGAACTTCAGCCGTCAGTGCCAAAATGGGCAGGTTCTATGACTTACCGGGGGGTGTCGCAAAAACTCACAACACTGGTAGACTATGCGCATATGGCTTCGGCCGAGAAGGGGGCCGCGAGCAGCGGCACTGACAATTTGGGCTCGGAAGAAACTCGTCCGCGCCCCGCGACGACTTCGGCGATCTCTCCCAGCTTGAGCGAGCAGCGTTTCGAAGACCTTCTCGAAGCCGCGCCCGACGGCATTATCGAAGTCGATCAAGATGGAAATATTCAGTTGGCCAACGCGGCGGTCGAGCGCATGTTCGGATACACGCGCGCCGAATTGCTGAATCGTCCGGTAGACCTTCTGGTGCCGCAGGCCTCGCGTGGAATGCACCACACGCATCGCGCGGCCTACTGGTCGCATCCGGTGACGCGTCCCATGGGCAGCGGCTTGGAACTGCTCGCCGAGCGCAAGGACGGCAAGTCGATTCCCGTGGAAATCAGCTTGAGTCCCACGCACTACAAGGATGGCTTCCGCGTGACCGCGATTATTCGCGACATCTCGGCGCGCCGGGCCGCGGACCAGAAACTGCGCGAGATTCAGGAATTGCACACTCGTCAACTCGCCACCGCCAACGAACAATTGGAAGCGCGCAATCGCGAAGTGGAGCGCGCCAATCGCCTGAAGAGCGAGTTTCTCGCGAGTATGTCTCACGAGTTGCGCACGCCGCTGCATACCATCATTGGATTCGCGGAATTGCTCGGCGAGCAATTGGAAGGCCCGCTGAACTCCAAGCAGCAACGCTTTGTCGAGCACATCCATCGCGATTCTTTACACCTGTTGGAGTTGATCAACGACATTCTCGATCTCAGCAAGATCGAAGCGGGGCATTTGGAGATTCACCCCACGGCATTCGAGTTTTCGATGGCGCTGGGCGAGGTGCTGGCCACCGTGCGCCATCCGGCCTTGGCGAAATCGATTTCCTTGGAGTCTGTTTGTGAAAACGGCCTCAACATTGAAGCCGATCGCGTGCGCATCAAGGAAGTGCTGTACAACTTGCTGAGCAATGCCGTGAAGTTCACGCCCGAGCACGGGGCGATTCGTGTGAAGGTCGGCGCGGCCGCGGGACACGTGGAGATTTCCGTTGACGACAGCGGGATCGGCATTCCCGCGGAGGAGCAAGCTTCCATCTTCGACGCGTTTCATCAAGTGGGCGCGACCACGCGCGGTGTGCGCGAAGGAACGGGCTTGGGTTTGGCGATCACCAAGCGCCTCGTCGAACAACACGGCGGGAAAATCTCGGTGGAGAGCGCGCCCGGCCGCGGCAGCAAATTCACGGTCACGCTTCCCTTGCGGAACGCCGCGGTCAAGGTGAAGGATTTCGAAGAACGATAGCGGCAACGCTTCTCACGGCATTCATCAGTTTCAAATCAGGTCCACTTTAAATAGACGTCTCGTTTCAGACGGCCAGACTGCGTTATCATGCGTTGAGTTGTGGAGGCTATAATGGGGCTCGTGCTTGCGCCGTGCTCCCTGCATTATTACAAATGAGAAAGATCCTAATAGCTGACGACCGCGCACCCAGCCGTGAGTTGATCCGCGAGATTTTAGAGATATCCGGTTACGAAGTAGTGGAAGCTTGCGACGGCGGCGAAGCGCTGGAAAAAGCGCGTGAGCTGACGCCCGATCTCATCCTGCTCGACATCGAGATGCCCACGCTCGGCGGATTCGACGTGATCCGGCAACTGCGCACCGATCCGCGTTTCGCGGTCACGCCGATTGTGGCGCTCACCGCCAGTGCGATGCAGGGAGATCGAGAAAAGGCTTTGCAAGCCGGGTTCACAGGTTATATATCTAAACCAGTGCGATTGGCAGCGTTGCGCGCCGAAGTTGCCAGACTGTTGCAATAAAGGTCACTCCGCAAAAATGGGTATTGGTGTTGAGAAATGCGACAGCATGTTGCGCTGGTGTGCTTGAATCGTGTTTTGAGTGTTTAATGGGGTTGGCATGAGCACTACTGCATCGAATCGGCCCGCCGTTTCGATGGTCATCATCGACGATAATCCCGCGAGCCTGGAGCTGCTCGGCTCCGCGTTGGCGCATGCGGATTTGGCGATTCACTCCGCGGGCGATCCCGAAGACGGCCTCGATCTGGTTTACCAATATCATCCGCAAATTGTGATCACCGACTTGGTGATGCCGAAGATGACCGGCATCGAAGTGCTGGAACGCGTGATGGAATTCGATCCTTCCACCGAGGTTGTGTTGATGTCCGCGCACTACACTACGGAAACCGCCGTGGAAGCGATCAAAAAAGGCGCCTCGGATTATCTCAACAAACCGGTATCGATCAAAGATCTGCGGGAGAAGATCGGCGTGCTCGTGGAAGACGCGTTGCGCCGCCGCCGCCTCTCGCAATTGGAGGAAGAACTTTCGGCGGGCAGCGAATTTCAAGGATTGGTGGGGCGCAGTCCGCGCATGTGGGAAGTTTTTTCGCGCATCCGCCGGGTCGCGCCGCACTATCGCACGGTGTTGGTCACGGGAGAAACCGGCACGGGCAAGGATTTGGTCGCGCAGGCGCTGCACAAGATGAGTCCCGTGGCCAGTGGACGCTTTGTGGTGTTGAATTGCTCCGCGGTGGTCGAGACACTGTTTGAAAGCGAGCTGTTCGGCCACGTGAAGGGATCGTTTACCGGCGCGACCTCCGATAAGCCGGGACTTTTCGAGCACGCCCACGGCGGCACGCTGTTCCTCGACGAAATCGGCGACACGCCGCTGGCCACGCAAGCAAAATTGCTGCGCGCGCTGCAGAATCAGGAAGTGCAGCGTGTGGGATCGCTGACCGCCCGCAAAGTCGACGTGCGCGTGATCGCCGCCACGAATTGCGATTTGAAGGCGGCGGTTGCCGCCGGCCGTTTCCGCGAAGATTTGTACTATCGCCTGGCGATGGTCGAGATTCGCTTGCCGCGCCTTGCCGATCGCATGGAAGATTTGCCGCTCTTGGAGCATCACTTTATTTCCAAATTCGCGGCGCTCTACAACAAACAAATCAACGGAATGACGCAGCGCACGCGATTGCTGTTGGCCGCGCATCCCTGGCCCGGCAACGTGCGCGAACTGGAAAACGCCATTGGTCACGCCTGCATCATGACGATGAGCGACTGCATCGACGTACTCGATTTACCGGAGACGCTGCGCGGCGGGAGCGCGGGCGATCATGGGCCGGCAGCCGAGCCGCTCGCCGCCGCCGCTCCCGGTGGAGTGATGCCACTGGACGAATACGAGAAAGCGTTAATCCAGCGCGCGCTCGCAGCGTCGGGAAGCAATCAGTCGCAAGCGGCGCGGATGCTGCGAATTGGCCGCGACGCGTTGCGTTACAAAATGAAGAAACACGGGCTGCAGTAGGACGGTGCGTCCTCGCCTGTCGGCGGGCATGCAATATTGATAGCTAGTGGGGTGCGTCAAGCAGAATGCGACTTATAATCCGCGATTCTCTCGCCACGCATCGCGGACGAAGCCCCCAAAGAGTCTGTGTGACAACCCAGCGCCGCAGGGATTCTGTGGGACAACTCAGCCCCGCCAAGGGGCGAGCTATGTCAGCCCAGGCCGGAGCCGGAGCGTTTTTTGCTCCGGCGTAGGCCTGATTGTCACGTTGGATCATGAAATGGAGTCCTGAAAGGACGACCCAAACCTCATTCGCCTGCGTCGCTCTGGTTTTTTGAATCGCGCTTTCAGCGCTCCGGTCTACCGCACTGTTTCCCATGCCTGCGCCGGAGCAAAAAACGCTCCGGCTTCGACCTGGGCTGTCATAGCTCGCCCCTTCGGGGCACGCGGCCCTCGCATAAGTTGCAGAATCTGTGACGCACTACACTAGGGTCCAGACTCAATTGATTAACGCCAGAATGCCACGGCGGCAACGATGCACCGGGCTGAGAAGTAGTTCCGAGCGAGTTTGTCGTAGCGCGTTGCGATGCGCCTGAAACCCAACCGCTTCGCCAATGGGGAGATGTTCTTTTCCGAGGGCCGTTAGCGTGCCTGCTGGCGGCCGAGACCGGTCGCGAGCAGCGGCTCGCACAACCCGGGCCACCGATCATTTCGACCGCCATGGGGTCATCCGCGGTATCCAGCGCGGGACTGCGGCGCGGAACGCCTCGTACTCTTTCCCAAACGTCTGCTCGAGCGTGGGTTCTTCGTACGCCACGACGGCGACGTGGAAGAAGAGCCACCACAGCGCGCCGTAGACGATGAGGCGCCAATCGCCCATCAGCACCGCTTGACCCAGGATGATGGTAACGAGCGCGACGTATATCGGATTGCGCACATAACGGTAGAGACCGGTTACCACGAGATTCCGGGGCGGCGCGATGGGCGCGGGGGTGCCGAGACCCTGCAGCGCGAAACGCGCAAATGCGTCAACGACCCCAGGCACGCCTGCGAGAATCATTATCGCGCCGATGCCGCGCGTCAGCTCCAGACCAAGGAACGGCGGCCGGAGTTGCCAACCCGTGATCCACCATGGAACGAGCCCCGCCAACGTAAATGGGGCGACCACGAAGAAAACCGCCGAGCCCAGGACGGCAATGGTTCGTTGCACGGCGGTTCCCGGCACTCGCTGCGAGCTCACTTCCAACCTCCCCTTCATGGTTTCCCGTCGTCATCCGGGTGCCGACACAGTCGCATGTTATCCCAAGAGCGGAAAACCGCGCACGACTAAAGCCAGAATGCCACGGCGGCAACGAAGCACAGGGATGCTCTACCAAATTCCCTGCGCACTCCAGCGGTTGAAGCGATTGTAGACCGTCTTGGCCGGCCCATATTCCGGCGGACAATCGACCCATCGACATCCGCTCTTGAGCACATGCATGATCCCGCTCAAAATGCGCCGATTGTTCTTCGGCTTCACGCCACGGCGATTGCTTGGAATAAACGGCTCAATCCTCGCCCATTGCCCGTCGCTAAACCAAAACAAGTTCGCCCGCATGTGTTGGCCCCCCGATTCGGTTGACCAACCCGTTGAATCTCAAAATCGTTAATTGGGTCTTAACCCTAGATGGCCATCGCGACGCACGGCATTTGCCCGGACTGCATGAAGAAACATTCCGGCGTGACGCGGAAACGCTAGCGCGCCGCCATTGTTTCCCCGAGCCAAGCTTCGATCCGCTTCCACATGTCGAGCACGTTGGCGCGATTGGCGATCGTGTGCCACTCGCCTTGATAACGCACCAGCTCGGCGCGCTTGTCTTGGCGCAGCATGGCCGTGAAACACTCCTCCGCCTGTTGAATCGGAACAAAGTCCTGCTCACCGGCGATCATCATGATGGGCGTGTGTACGTCCGCTACGTGGCGGATGGGACTGTCGTCGAGATATCGCGATGAAGGCTCCTGGAACGCCCAGGGCGGTCCGCCGTACGCGTACTCGCCGCGCTCCATTTGCAGCATGCGCAGCAGTTGCGCTTTCACGGGCGGTCCCGAATCGCCGTAGCGATATTGTCCGTAGAACACGCCGTACAAACTGGTGAGGTCGGAGAATCCCGCGCTCGAGATGGCGGAACGAAATCGATTCGTTTGCGTGATCAAACTGAGCACCGCGAAGCCGCCGTTGCTTTGTCCTTGCACCGCGATTCGATCGGGATCGATGATTCCCGTGGCGACGGCGGCGTCCACGGCGGGCATCACGCCGTTGAGATGCGATCGCATCGAGTGGAACTCCGTTGGATCTTTCGGCGCGGGCATGCCGGCCATCAGCACCGCGTAACCGAGCGCTGCGAACAATTGCGGATGTTCGAAGCTGGACGTATAGATTGAAAAACTGGACGGTTCGCGGTCGCGATACGTCGTGCCGGGATAGATCATGGTGATCATCGGCAGTTTCGCGCTTCCATTGTGATCGTGAGGCAGAAGGAGCCACGCGATCAACGGCGTTCCATCGCCGGCCTTGTAGTCGAGGCGCTGCGCCTGGCCGGGCGCGATTTCGCGGACCCACTCGTTGGCGTGCCAAATCTCTTTGCTGCTGCCGGACAGCCACAAGTGTGACCCGCCGCTGGCGTTGGCGATGAACAACGCGGTGTCGCCGGTGGGCGAGAGCGACAAACGGCGCGCGTCGGCGCGCGGCAGCGGGATGTTCAGTTGCGGCGTGGGAGGGGCGGGCACGTTCGCCATTTGGGACAGGTCCACGGGTTCGCCGGTCGTCGCGGAAATCACATGGCGCTCGGTTCCCCAGTTCACCGCGGCGTAGGCCGCTTCCACATCTCTCGATGGATCGAAGTAATCGGCAATCGGCCTGCTCCAATCCTCTTGGAAGTAGGAAACAACGCGTCGGTCCGATGAGACGGTCACGTGATGAATCGGTCCCCGCGCGAGCGTCTTGGCCTCCAGCGTCTTTGGGTTCACCACGACCAGTCGTCCCGTTGGCGCGGCGACGCGCGGTCCGCGGGACTCCACGACAGAAACGGCCGCTTCCTTCGCGTCATACGCTCGCTTCCAGAGTTCGGCGGCGTTTCGTCCCCGCAAGACGTTGAAGTACAGATCGCCCGATTTGTCCGCGCCCGCGTCCCAGGCGCTCACGAGCAGCCGGCCGTTCGAGAGCCACGTAACGGGCGCTTCGCCGAATCCAGTGCGCGCGTCGAGCTCCGGCAACATCGCCGGCGCCGCCTGGCCGATCGTGTAGACCCACACACGCACAGCGGCGGAGTGATCGACAGAGAGATACGCCAGTTGCCGGCTGTTCGGCGAAAATGTCGCGTTGAAGAATCCGATGTACTCTTGCGCGGGCGAGGTTAAGACGCGCAGCGCGTGCGTCTTGACATCCAGCAGGGCGATTTCGTTTGTCGGAACGCCGTTTCCGATCGCCGCGCCGGGCCGCGAAAACTCAATCGACGCGTAACGGCCGTCGCTCGACCATGCCACCTCTCCCACTTGCCGAAGCTGAAAAAGATCGCTAGGCCGCATGGGGCGCTGCGCGAACACCGCCGCCGAGAGGAATAAAAACGCAAACCGAAGACCTCGCATCCAGAGCTTATGGTAGCAAATCCAGCTCGGCGGCAAACTTCGTGGCTACTGCGAGAAAGCCCTTGTGCGTGGGATGCAGTTCGTTGGCCCACCAATCCTTGTAAGTGGCGTCGTTCGGAAGCGTTTTCCGCAAGTTGATGTATTTCACGTGGGCGAACTCCGGCTCTCCGGCGAGATCCGTCAACATCGCATTGAACGTGTCGATCATGGCTTCAATCATCGCGGTGTTGGCAGTCAAATCCGAAAAGAGCTTTTCGTCGAAACCCGGCTTCAGCCAAGGACCTTTGATGAATAGCAGGAACGCACGTCCATCCGGGACGGCGTAGTCGTAGCCGTGAACGAGCACCGGCACGACGCGTCCGAGCTTCGCTTGGCAAAGACTGGTGATCGAGAGAATCGTCGATTTGTAAGCGCCGGCGATGCGCTCGTTAATCACGCCGTCGACGATTTCCTTGTTCCAGCCGCCTGTCGCCGACATGGCGCTGTCGAGGAGCATGCCGAATTCCTTCCCGGCAATGTCGTCGCCGCCGCCCGAGAGCAGTACGGCTTTCGGCGTCCCGCCGCGCGCGATGATCGTTTCGAGATCGCGGGCGATGTCGTCGTAGGTTCCCGGAACGTAGGCAAGCGTTTCCATCGGTTGTCCGGCGTGCGCCGCGGAAGATTCAACGTTGTAGCCAAAATCGTCGTGCAGGGAGGCCAGGACGTCGTAGCCCGGATAGTCGAACCAGGAGTCGCCGGCCGCCAGGAGAAATCCCTTCGATTGCGAGCTGGCCGGCGCGGCGGCGGGCGCACCAGGCGCCGCGGCTGCGGCCGCAAGGTTGAAGGTGCTAGGATGCGCGGCCAGCGCCGCGCTTCGGTTTCGGAGTGCTACCGCGCGGCGCGCCATGACTTCCGCCGCGTTTCGCTCGCCGGCCTGTTTGGCGGCCTGCGTGATTTCGCTTTTCGTGGGCATGATTGTTCTCCTCAATCGTTAGGACGCCGTCGCGCGGGAATTCCCTTTATTTCGACTCCGCCGTTTTCACAATGAAGTAAGTGGTGCTTCGCATGGTGCGCATTATGGCACAATGCCCTCATGCGCATTGCGAAACTCACTCTCGTTCTTGGAATTGTAGCCGCCACCGCCGCGGCCGGACCGCTCGCGCCGACCAACCTTCGTGTCGAGCATCTGAAAAATCCGCTGGGCATCGACGTGACCAAGCCCCGATTCTCCTGGGAGCTGCAGCACACCGCGCGAGGGCAAGCGCAGAGCGCGTATCAAATCACCGTCAACGATGACGATGGCGGGCCCGTGTGGGACTCCGGGCGCGTCGCGTCGCCGCAATCTTCGCTCGTGGAATACGGTGGTCACGAGCTCAAGAGCGGACATCGTTACGAATGGCGCGTCACTTACTGGGACAAAGAGAATCAAGCGAGCGCCCGCAGCGATCCCGCGTGGTTCGAGATGGGATTACTCTCGGCGTCCGAGTGGAAAGGGCAGTGGCTGGGCGGCAATGAACTGATGCGCCGCGAATTTTCCGTGCCCGGCACGGTGAAGCGCGCGCGTGCCTACGTGGCCGCGGCCGGATATTACGAATTGTTCTTGAACGGTACGAAGGTCGGCGATCATTTTCTCGATCCCGGATACACCCAATACACCAAGCGTGTCCTTTATGCGACCTACGACGTTACGAATCGCATTCACTTCGGCGGAAACACCATTGGGTTGCAGTTGGGCGAAGGGCGATTCGCGCCGCGCACGGGAATTGTGCAGTTGAACATCGAAACGGCCGACGGCAAAACGATTTCCATTTCGAGCGACGCGGATTGGCGCATGCATCCCGGCCCCGTAGTTTCCGATAGTGTCTACAACGGCGAAACGTACGACGCGCGCATGGAAACGCCGAACTGGGGGGACGCGAATTTCAACGCCAAGGCCAATGGCTGGGAGCCGGTGAAAACCACCACGTCTACCGCGACGCTCTCGGCGATGATGATGCCGCCGGTGCGCGTGCGCGCGACCCTGCAACCCGTGAAGCGCACCAATCCCGCGCCGGGCGTTTACGTTTACGATTTTGGACAAAACTTCAGCGGATGGACGCGCCTGCGCGTGCGTGGGCCGGCGGGAACGAAAGTGCGCTTGCGTCACGCCGAACTGTTGCAGCCGGATGGAATGCTGAACACGGAAAATCTACGCGCCGCGCTGGCCACCGATACCTACATCCTGCATGGACCACACGCTGGTCAACCGGATGAAGACGAAATTTGGGAGCCGCAATTCACCTATCACGGCTACCGCTACGTTGAAGTCACGGGATTCCCCGGCGTGCCGCCCGCTAATGCCATCACAGCGCGCGTGGCCAACACGGACGTCGCGTCCGTCGGCGGATTCTCCAGTTCCAATCAGGTGTTGAACGATATTCAGCGCATCACGCAGTGGGGAATCCTCAGCAACCTGCACAGCATTCCCACCGACTGCAATCAGCGCGACGAGCGCGAAGGCTGGACCGCCGACGCGCATCTGGCCGCGGAATCGGCGATTTGGGATTTCGATATGGCCGCGTTCTACACGAATTTCTTGCGCGACATGCGCGACGCTCAGTCGGATCAAGGCATGATTCCCGACACTGTGCCGTCGCATCGCGGCGGCGCGCGCAGCGATCCCGCGTGGGGATCGGCGTATCCCCTGATCTTGAGTTACGTTTACGATTACTACGGCGATCGCCGCGTGCTGGAAGAGAATTACGACGGCATTAAACGCTGGGTCGGCTGGCTCCGTGGACTCTCGACGGATTCCATCGTCGAACATTACAACTATGGCGATTGGGTTCCCGTCGAGCCGACGCCGGGACCGCTCGTGTCCACCGCGTACTATGCCTACAGCGCGCAGGTCGCGGCGCGCGTCGCGAAGATCCTCGGAAAGTCCGATGATGCCGCGGCATTCGAGCGCGAGAACGATGCGATAAAAGCAGCGTTCCAGAAACGCTTCTACCATCCCGAAATTCGCGCCTACGGCAATGGCAGCCAAACGTCGCAAGTGCTGGCGTTGTGGATCGGTCTCGCGCCCAGGGAAACCGCGGGGCAGGCGCGATCGCACTTGACCGACTCGATTGTCTATGAGAAAAACACGCATCTGACGACGGGCATCCTCGGAACGAAATACGTGTTGCCGCTGCTCACGCAGATGGGACGCGCCGATCTGGCCTACGAATTGGCGTCGCAGACGACATTTCCAAGCTGGGGCTACATGATTTCGCACGGCGCCACGACGCTATGGGAATTGTGGCAGGAGCGCACCGGACCATCGATGAATTCGCACAATCACCCGATGTTCGGCAGCGTGGCGGGATGGATGTATCAGTCGCTGGCGGGCATCAACTACGATCCGGCGCGTCCAGGATTTGCGCGGATTATCGTGCAGCCGCGCATGGTCGACGATCTCACGTACGCTTCAGGATCAATCGAAACCGAAAGAGGTTTGGTCGCCGTGTCGTGGGATCGCTCGCCTAATCACGTAGCGATGGAAGTCACGATTCCCGTGGGCAGCGAAGCGGAAATTCACGTGCCGAAGCCGCGGCAATTCTCCGGCAAATTCACGGAAGGCGGAAAGCCGCTCGCCGCGGGCGAGGGAATGGCCTCAGCGTCCGGCGACGGAATCGTCGCGATCAAGGGCAGTCCCAGCGAGTTCACGGTCACGGTGGGATCGGGAACGTATCGCTTTAGGGCCGAGTAGGCCACTGCGTCGAGGCGGTCGTCTCTAAGCGGGCGCGGCGGCCGGGATGCTCCGTTTTTGTGGGCGTCGGCTTCGCCGCGCGCGTATTGTCCGTACGGTTCTCCAGTTGCGATAACCGATCGTTCAATTCGCTCACACGATTCTCGGCCAAGCGCTGCGAGTCTTCAGCGGCCGCCAATCGCAATTGGAGTTGATTGACGGTATTCTGCAATCTCGCGACGCGCGCGATCTCGTCCTGTTGCGTATCTTGCCGATGGTTGATCGCCAAGCCGGTGGCGGCGAGAGCTGCCGTCACGATGAGCACGAGGAAGAGTGTACCGGAGTGCGATTCGCGGCGAACCACGACAATTTGAGGTTTCTGGCTGACGGAGGTGTCGCTTACTTTCTCCGGCGACTTATTCGCGCTCTCGTCAGCGGCGACAATCTTTTTTCGGTTAAACATCGCGTGCCTCCCACTGGGATTCAACGAAGCGGCACATCCAGCCGAACTTCGGCTTTTGATTCAGCGGCACTCTTTGGACCGAATTACGACTGATACACGTAGAGACGCCCGCCGCTACCGGCTGGTTGCAGCGCTGCTAACTCATGCCTCGCGAGTGCTTTGCGTACTCTGTAAAGAATATTTGCGTACTCTGTAAAGAATAATTGCCGCGCACCCGTTTCCGTTTGCATCGCGCCTTCAAACGGGACTATCATTTCTACTTTCAACGGGTTTGCAACAATCGGGGAATTTCAACGAGGATCATCATGATGAAACGACTGCCATTTCTTCTGGCCGGCGCCGCAGTTCTCTGCGTCCTGGCCGGATCCATACTCGCCGAACGGCCGCGCATCTACGCGATCAAAGACGTTCGCATCGTGGTTGCGCCAGGCAAGGTTGTCGCCAAGGGCAACGTGATTATTCGCGACGGCTTGATTGAAGCGGCGGGCGCGAACGCGGCGATCCCCAAGGACGCGGTGGAAATCGACGGCTCCGGAAAAACCGTGTACGCCGGATTGATCGACGCGCAAACGACAATCGGATTGCGTCGCGCGGCGGCGAATGCGAATGCCGGCGGAGGAGGACGCGGCGGTGCAGCGGCACTGCTTGCAGCGGCCACTCCCGCGGCGCCCACGCCGGGAGCGAATCACGCGATCGCGCGCATTCATCCCGAGCTCGACGCGCGTTCGCTGCTGGTGCCGTTTGAAGGCGAGGCGCCCCCAGCGGCGGCAGGCGGTGGTCGTGGAGGCGGCGGTCGCGGCGGCGCGGCGGCAGCGCCGGCGGCGGCGACCACGCAGTCGGATTCCGAGCGCTATCGCGCCATTGGATTCACTACAGTTCTCGTGGAGCCGGACAGCGGAATCATCAAGGGTGAAAGCGCGGTGATCAACTTGCGCGACGGCGTGCCGGTGGGTGACATCATCGTGAAGGATCACGTTTTTCAGCACATTCAAATCAGTGCCGGGGGCGGATTCGGTGGCGGCGGCGGTGGTGGTGGATATCCCGGAAGTTTGATGGGCATCATCTCGTCGATTCGTCAGGCGATGCTCGACACGCAGCGTTTCCACACGTGGCAGCAGCGTTACGCGGCGAATCCCACGGGACTGAAGCGTCCCGAAGATAGTCCGTCGTTTGAGGCTCTCGTTCCGGTGGTGACCGGCGCGAAGGAAGTGATGTTCGACACCGAAGCCGCCGAGGACATTCTGGCGGCGAATCGCATCGCCAACGAATTTCACTTGAAGGCGATGATGGGCGCCGATGCCGACACGTGGGAATTGCTCGATCGCGTGAAGGCCACCGGGCGCTCGCTGGTGCTGAGCGCCGCGATGCCCGATGCGCCGCGCGTCACCGACGCCGACGACGCCGCGGAAGCGGACACGCGCGAACTGCGCCGCTTCGTGAACGCGCCCTCGACGGCGAAAAAACTGCTCGACGCCAAAATCCCGTTCGTGATTTCCTCGCGGGGCGTGCGCACGCCCACGGATTTTCCACGCAATGTCCGCCGCATGATCGACGCCGGATTGCCCGCCGATGAGGCGCTGGCGAAAGTTACCACCGAGCCGGCCAAGTGGCTGGGCGTCGACAAGCAAATGGGCACGGTGGAAGCCGGCAAGGTCGCCAACTTGATCGTGACCGACGGCGATTTGTTCGGCGCCAACACCCACGTGGTCCGCGTTTACGTCGACGGCGTGGAATATATTCAAGCGCCGCCTCCGCCCGCGGGTCGCGGCGGCCAAGGTGGCCGCGGCGGCGCGGCGCCGCCTGCTGAAAACCAAAATCTCGGAGGTGCGAAGTGAAAACCGCTCTCAAAAATCTCATTCTCGCTGCAGCGGCGCTTTGCGTTTCCGTTTCCGCGCAGCAAAAAGTTGCGCCCGCCGCGGTGCTCGTGAAAAACGCCACGGTCTGGACCGTTTCATCGCAAGGCACACTGCAAAACGCCGATCTTCTGGTGGAACATGGCAAGATCACCAAGGTCGGCAAGGGACTCACCGCGCCGGCCGGCGCCATCGTCATCGATGCGGCGGGCAAGCACGTCACGCCCGGCATCATCGATTGCCACAGTCACTCGGCGATCCGCGGCGGCGTCAACGAAGGGTCGAACAACGTCACGGCGGAAGTTCGCATTCGCGACGTCATCAATCCCGAGGACATCAACATCTATCGCGAGTTGGCCGGGGGCACCACCGCTTGCAACTTGCTGCACGGATCGGCCAATTCCATCGGCGGACAGAACGCCACGGTGAAATTGCGCTGGCATTCCAGCGCCGAGGACATGCTGATCAAGGACGCGCCCGAGGGCATCAAGTTCGCCCTCGGCGAAAATCCCAAGCGGTCGAACGGCGGACAACTCGCCGCCATCGCCGGCAACGTGCGCTATCCGCAAACCCGCATGGGCGTGAACGAATCGATTCGCGAACGCTTCACTGCCGCGCGCGACTATCTGAAAGAGTGGGACGACTACAATCGCCTGAGTGAAAACGCCAAGGCCCATGCCGTTCCGCCGCGCCGCGACTTGCAACTGGAAGCCATCGGCGAAATTCTCACGGGCAAGCGTTTGATCCACAGCCACTCGTATGTATCCGACGAAATCCTCGCGCTCTTGCGCTTGACGCAGGAGTTCGGAATTCACATGGCCACGTTCCAGCACGTCCTGGAAGGCTATAAAGTGGCCGACGAGTTGGCCGCTGCCAACGTGGGCGCCTCGACGTTCAGCGATTGGTGGGCGTACAAGATGGAAGCGTACGACGCCATCGCCTACAACGGCGCGATCATGCAAAAGCGCGGCGTGGTGGTCAGTTTCAACTCGGATTCCGACGAACTCGCGCGCCGCTTGAATCTCGAAGACGGCAAGGCGGTTCGTTGGGGCGACGTTCCCGAGGAAGAAGCGATCAAGTTCAATACGATTAATCCCGCGATTCAGCTGCGCATAGAAAAACACACCGGTTCACTCGAACCCGGCAAAGACGCCGACTTCGTGATCTGGTCGGGCCATCCGCTTTCCTCGTACACGATTGCGGAGCAAACCTGGGTGGACGGCGTGAAGGAATTCGACCGCGCCGAAGATTTGGCCGCGCGCGCGGGACTCGAGAAAGAACGCGAGGACCTGATCGCCAAAGTGAAGGCCAGCGACGTGGCGGCGGGCGCGGGCCGCGGCGGACGCGGTGGCGCAGGAGCACCGGCTGGCGCTCCGCAAGCAGGCCGCGGCGGCGCGGGCGCGCAAGCGTCGACGTTGGAAGCGCGGCCGCATCGTCCGGCTCCGTCGTTTGTCGCGGCGGAGTATCACGACAAACTTGGCGCGTCGAGTCCGACGATTGCGATTGTCGGCGCGACGATCCATCCGGTGTCGGGTCCTGAAATTCAGAACGGCACCATCGTTTTCAGCAAAGGCAAAATCACTGCCGTGGGCCACGGCGTGTCGACCGCCGGCGCCACGCTAATCAACGGCGCGGGCAAACACGTTTATCCCGGCATGATCGAAGCGCTTTCCGTGATGGGCATCACCGAAGTCGGACAAGGCGCGCAGGGAACGGTTGACGTTGCGGAAACCGGCACGATGAATCCGAACATCACGCCGTACTTAGCGGTGAATCCGGATTCCGACTTGCTGGCCGTTGCGCGCACCACGGGAATCACGCACGCCAACACCGCGCCCGAGGGCGGAATCATCAGCGGGACGTCCTCGTTGACGCGCCTCGACGGCTGGACATATGAGGACATGAACGCCGTGCAGCGCGTATCATTGCAGATCAATTGGCCGCGCTTCGGCGGCGGTCGCGGTGGACGCGGCGGCGGCTTCGGCGGCGGCGCCGCCGGCGGCGACGATACGACAGCGCGCGATCGGACCATCAAGGCGATCCGCGACATTTTCGAAGACGCGCGCGCGTATCAACCCGCCAAAGCCGTGGCGGGTCCGCATTTCGAGATGGATATCAAGCTCGAAGCGCTGCTGCCGGTGATCGACGGCAAAGTTCCGGTGATCATCCATGCCAACGAGCCGCGGGCGATTCGCAGTGCGGTCGAATGGGCGCAGGAAGAAGGCGTGCGTCCCATCATCGCGGGTGCCGGCGACCTGTGGCGCGCGGCGGCGTTCCTGAAGGAAAACAACGTTCCCGTGATCGTCGGTCCGATCCTGGAATTGCCGGGGAAGGAAAGCGATCCCTACGACGAAGCGTACACGATCGCCAAGAAGCTCTTCGATGCGGGAGTGAAATTCTGCATCATGGGCACGGGTAACGCCGACGATGGACGCACGCGCGACCTGCCGTTCCAAGCGGGCATGGCGGCGGCCTTCGGATTGCCAAAAGACGAAGCGCTGAAGTCAGTGACGTTGTATCCGGCGCAGATTCTCGGCGTCGGCGATCAATTGGGCTCGCTCGAAGTGGGCAAGTCGGCGAGCTTGATTGTGACGACCGGCGATCCTCTGGAGATTCGCACGAAGGTCCTGGAGGAATACATCGACGGCCGCAAGGTGAATCTGGAAGCGAACAAGCAGTATCGCTTGTACCAGAAATACATGAGCCGTCCAAAACCCGCTGCTTCCGCAGCGCCGGCTGCCAAGAAGTAGCGCCATGATGCGGTTTGGGGGAGTTGCGCTTTTCCTTGCGGCGGTCGCCGCGCAAGCGCAACTCTCGCCCGAATCTCTGAAAGAGTTCGTCCCGCAAGGTTACAAGGTCGAGAAGACAATCTCGTGTGGCCTGAAATCGCGCGAATATCTCGTCGCGCTAGACGATGCCGATGACGCCGGCATCAAGTCGAAGCCCGTCGTGCTCCTCCTGGTGGCCGCCGGCAAGAAAATCGCCGTCGAGGATCGCGTGTTTCCTCAGAAGGACAAGGACGGTTTCCCAAATTACTTCGACGGCATGACCATCGAAAACGTGGATGGCGTCGCCCTGCTTCTATTCAGAAGCATCTCTTCTGGGGGCGGCTCGGGATTCCAAACCTATTTTGATTTCTACAAGATCGAAAACAAGAAGTTGCGCCTCGTCAAATCGTTCGAGCGCGGCCGAATGCAGCGATCCTACTTCGCGGTTTATAAGAACGCCGTCTATGACGCGGACGTTGTGTGCAAGCGTGGCGAAAAGCACGGCAAGGCGTTTGTCTACACGTGCTATCTTCTAGTGACGAAATTCACCTACGACGGCACAGCGTTTCACCCAGCCGGATCAGAGCGCCTACACGAGCAGCAGGGAAATCGTTTCTTAGAGGACAAGTATCGCAACATGTCGGTGTTGAAAGCGCTCCAAAGAGGCGAAATCTTCGCGCAGAAACCGTAGGCTTATTGCACTTCGAACGTCACGCTATTGCTCGCGACTCCGTTCGAGTTCAGCGACACCCGCGTCGTTCCGTGCGCGCTCGCCGGCACTTGGACCGACACTTGATAGAGTCCCGCGAATCCCGGCGCCAAGCCGGCGAATAGCGGCGTGACTGGCGTGTTTGAGGTGCCGAACAAAACCTGCGGCAGGGTCACGGCGTTTGACAGCGGAGACGAAGGCGCCGCCGTTCCCTCGGCCACCGGCGGATTCACCGCGCCGAGTCCCGTGCAGAAAATCACGATGAAACTACCCGCTGCCACAGGATGACTCACGTCCGCCAACGCAAACGTGTTGTTGTCGACGATCACGCCTTGGGCGCCCACGCCCGTTTGGAAAATTCCTGGGCTCGCCGGCGTCACCGTCACCGATTGCGTGGTCGGCGAGTCCGTTGTGACGGTCAAGTTCGCTGTTCCGGTCGCGTTAAACGGAACCTGCGCGTTGATCTGCGTGGGTCCGGCGTAGAGCAACGGCATCGGCGTGCCGTTCAGCGTCACCGTTGTTCCGCCGAGTAACGCGGGCAACGGCACGGTGGTGGCAACGTTTGTTCCCTTGGCCAAGTTCGTGCCGAAGATCGAAATGATCGATCCCGGCGAGAGTCCCGCGACGAAACTCGCGCCGTTCACGACGCCGGAAGAAGAAAACGCAGCGCTGACAATTTGAAACTTCAACGTTGCCGCGGACAACGCGCCGCCCAAAGCAGGATTCAGCACCGTAATGGATGCGGAGCCCAACGTGGCGAGATCGGTTGCCGGAATCGCGGCCGTCAATTGTTTGGACGAGACGTACGTCGTCCGGCGAGGCGCGCCATTCCACATGACTTCGGAATCCACGTCGAATCCGGAGCCGCTCACCGTAAACGTGATGGGATTGCCGGTGCTGGCCAACGTTGGGGAAATCGATGCCAGCGTCGGCGCAGCCGCATCTAGCCGATAGACCAAGTCGTCGTAGGACGAAACATATACATGGTCCCCGGAATCCACGGCAATGCCGGTCACGAGCAAGTCTGGCGATGGGGGGACGAAGATTGTGTTGACGAGGCCGGAGGGCGTGATCTTTCGCACGCCAGTGCTGTTGCTGATGTTGTAGATGTTGCCCAAGGAGTCGATCGCCAACGCTCCGGGATGAACGAACGCTTGTGCGGCCATGCCGCCGTCGCCGCCCGAGCTCCCTGGTGCGCCTGAAATGGCAGTCAGGGATCCTGTCGCGGTGAGTTTGTAAATCTCGAGACTTGTTGTGTCGCCGACGAAGAGATTGCCTGCGGAGTCGAAGACGAGTCCGGACGGCGTCACTTTCGAAAGACCTGGCAGCGCGATCGTCGTTACACTGCCGCCGGGAACCCCAACCTTCACGAGAGCGTTTTGCCCGTTGGAGTACAGATTGCCGGACGAGTCCACTGCGACTGTCCGGCCGGCCGAGCTCGTGACGGTTGACGCAATTCCTTTGCTCGAAACTTCGCGGATCACTCCGGACTCCGCGACAAATAGATTGCCGGATGAATCCGCCGCGACTTGCACCGGCGCGTTGATCGACGCGCTGGCCGCCGGGCCGCCGTCTCCGCTGTTCGCGGCCAAGCTATTGCCAACCACGGTGCTGATCGTTCCCGACGGCGTGACCTTTCGCACGCGATTCCCGAAGTTTTCCGCGATGTACAAATTGCCGCCTTTGTCGAAGGCCAATCCCATGGGCGCCCACATGTTCGCGGCGTTGGCCGGACCGCCGTCGCCACTAAATTTGTACGGCCCGCCTCCCGCGACGGTCGAGACGATGTTCGAAAGCGAACTGACAGTCGAGATCTTCCGGATGCGCGCGTTGGCGGTGTCCGCCAGGTAGAGATTGTCGGATGCATCGATCGCCAGACCCGCCCCACCGTAGGGAACGGTGGAGGTCGAAGGGAGAATCGTATTGAAGAGCGCGCTAAGAGCCGGGCCACCGTCCCCAGAGAATCCACTGCTGTTCGGCGATGATCCTGCGAATTGAGTGGGCTGCGTTTCCCAAACAGTAGGGCCGAGTTGACGAAGGCGTTCCACACCGGCCCATGTCGCGTAATAGAGGGTTCCCTTTGAGTCGATCGCCAGTCCGAATGGCGGAAGGGAACTCTGCACCGTGATCGGTTGAATCAAGCCGCCTGCCGCCACGAAAAGGCGCTCGGAGACGAAAACACCGTTGCGGATTCCCGTGCCATCGGCGATGAACAGGTCTCCGGCAGAGTCGACCGTGATGTGCATCGGACCCATGAGACTCGCGGTCGTCGGGATAATGTCGATCGGTGTGAGAGTTCCGCCGCCGGCGACGGTGTTCATGATTCCCGAGGTATGAACGACCCGCACATAGTTTCCGTCCGCGATGTAAACGTTCCCCATCTTGTCGATTGCCAAACTTGACGGCTGCATCAACGATGTTGAAGTCGCCGGTGCTCCGTCGGTTGCGAATCCTGTGAAGGCGTTGCCGGCGAAGACTGTCAACCCCCCCGCGGGTGTTAGCTTGAGGACTTGCGGTGGATTCAGTTGAGTGAAGTATAGATTGTTCGCTTGGTCAACGGCGAGGCCGATTTGGAGAATCGCCGACGAGGCCGGGAACGAGAACGGCACGCTGCTATGACCGCCGGCGACGACCGTCAATATTCCCTGCGCTGAGATTTTGCAAATCTGCTGATTGGTGAAGTCGACGGCGTAGACACTTCCATCGGGACCCGCCGCGACGTCCGTCACGAGTCCCAGCGGCGCACTGTTCGCGGACGCTCCGATCGCCGAGGCCGGAAATCCCCACGGGCTGCCCGCGACGATCGTGGCCTTCGCGAGAGACTGCGCGCTGACCGTGCTCGCCGCCAACAGCATCACGATGACGAAGAGTTGACGATTCTGCATGGCTACTGAGTGGCCATCGTTGCACTATTGCTGGTGATCCCGTTCATCAGAAGCATCACCGTGCTCGTTCCAATCGGGGAGTTTGGCGGCACGACGAAATTGATTTGATAGAGTCCTGCGAATCCCGGCGCGAGTCCCGAATACACCACGTTCGCCAACGACCCGTTGACGTAAACCAGCGGCGTCACCACTGTTGTCGCGGCCGGAGAGGGGCTGCCTTCGGTCACCGATTGCGTGACGGCGCCGAGTCCCGTGCAATACATCATCACGATGCTGCCACCGCGCGCCGGATTTGTCGCGTCAGTGAGCGTGTAATCCGGATTCAAGATTGCGCCTTGCAGCCCGGTCGTGCGGAAGATTCCGGGACTACTGCTCGTCACAACAATCGATTGCGAGAGCGAAGCCGAAGCGTTGTTGATCACGAGCGGCCCCGAAGACGCGGAGAAGGGAAGTTGCGCGTTGACCTGTGCCGGCGACACGAAGAACAATGGCAAAGGGGTCCCATTCAACGTGACTTTCGTTCCACCCAGCGACGCAGGCAAGGGAAGCGTGGCCGCCACCGTTGTGGCCGTCGCTAAGTTGCTTCCGAAAATAGAAACGATCGATCCCGGCGCGACGCCCGCCTGAAAACTCGCGCCATTGACGATGCTGGCGGAGGTAAAGACCGGCGCGCCAAAGTTAAAACTAAACGGAGACGACGTTGCTCCGCCCAAGCCGGGATTGAAAACCGTAATGTTCGCGGCTCCGGCGGTGGCGATGTCGGCGGCGGTGATCTGCGCGGTGAGTTGCGTCGAACTCACATACGTTGTCGTGCGCAAGGAGCCGTTCCACTGCACCATGGAATCGACATCGAATCCGCTTCCCGTGACTGTCAAGGTGAACGCCTTTGCGCCAGACGTTGCGGAGCTCGGCGAGAACGACGTAATCGAAGGCGCCAGCGCATCGAAGCGGAAAATCTCCTGCGTCACTCCGTTGCCGTCGGACGCGGTGACATAAAGGTGTCCGGAGGAGTCGAAGGCGGCGATCCCGAAGTTGAGGTCGGTGCTGGCGGTGGTGAAGATGGTACTAACAGCCCCCGAAGGAGACACCTTGACGATCTCCTGTTGGTAGGGTTGATTGGCGAGTTGCACACTTCCGATCACAAAGAGGTTTCCCGCGGAATCGGTCGCCAGCCTCCCCGTCTGAGGGTAGGCGCTCGACCCCGATCCGATTGCGAACGTGCTCAGAACACCAGAGGACGTGAGCTCTCGGATCTTGAAATTATTTGCTCCGTCGGCGATGAACAGGTTGCCCGAGTGGTCGATCGCCAGCGAGGTCGGATCCAACGGAGCGTTGAGCGGCGGTCCGCCGTCGCCGGTGCCGTTGCTCGACGTTGCGCCCGAGCCGGCCACAACGGTTGAAGTGGCTGTTCCGGTCGGCAAGTTGGACGAAAGTTGGGAGTACTTTATGATGACGCGGTTGGCCTGGATTGCATAAAGATTGCCCGAGGAATCGAACACATCGCTAGTTATCGCGCCATTCGCGACGTAGGTAAGCGGAGTTGTGATGATTCCCGCCGCGTTGATCTTGCGGAGTCCGGTTTGCGTGGTGAACCACAGTTCTCCCGCCGGAGAAAACGCCATGGAAAACGCGGAGATTTGCGCCTGTGTCGCTGGAATCCCGTCCGCCGTGCTGCCCTGCCTGCTCCCGGCAAATGCGTTAATCGTACCCGTGGCGTCGATTCGTCGGACGATCCCGCCTGAGTTTGGGTCAAGGGTATATAAGTTGCCGGCGGAATCGGACGCTAGAGCAGTGATCGATCCGAAAAGTGCCGAAGTGGCCGGGCCACCGTCGCCGATCGATCGGCTTCCATTGCCGGAGCCCGCGAACGTAGTCACGGTTCCGTTGGTGTCGATCTTGCGAATGCGGGAATTGCTGCAGTCGCCCACGTAGATGTTGCCCGTCGAATCCACGGCGATGCCGCCGCCGGCGACGTTGAACGACATGCCGAAACTGAACGTGGCCTTCGTGGCCGGTCCGCCGTCGCCCGAAAATCCCTGCGTGCCGGTGCCGGCGACCACTGTCGCGGTGGAAGCGTACGTCGACGTGCTCAGTTTGTTCACGCGCAGGACTTGAGACAACGTGGTGACATAAATATTGCCTTGGGAATCGACAGCGATTCCTAGCATGAACACGCCATTCAGCGCCGTAACCGTGGTTTGTTGCGTGCCATCGTATACAATGACGTTCCTGCTGCTGCTGTAAAAGTCGTTTTCATTCGATGCGACGTAGATCGTGCCCGCCGCATCCACGGCCATCCGCCCGTATGTTCCACCGGCAGGAGTTCGGTTGATCTGACCGGTCGGATTTACTTGGTAAACCGCTCCGGCATAGATATACACGTTACCCGCGCCATCGATCCCTAGATTCTCTGGGACCAACGGCGTCTGTGTCGCGAGGTTGGAGGGCGGATCGGAGCCGTTCGGCGCGCGTCCCGTTCCCGCGAAGACACTAGCGGTGCCATTTGGCGTCACTTTCTTGACGTCGTAGGAATTCGGTTCTGAGAAATAAACATTGCCGGCGGCGTCGCTGACCGCACTGGGAAAGAAGCCGCTAGCGAAAGTTGGAATGTTCTCGCCTACGCCTGTGAACGGACCCGCCGCCAGCGAGATCAAGATGCCCTGCGACGAAATCTTGCCGACTGTAAAATTGCTTTGGTCGACAAAGACAAGATTGCCCGCCGGATCAATCGTCAGACTGCTCACGTAGCCAAACGGTGCGCTGGTCGCGGGCTTGCCGACGAACGGCGCCAAATACTGCCACGTGCCGCCGGCAATTACCGTTGCCTTTGCTAATTGGGCGTGCAAAGCCGCAGCAATCGTAAGAAGAAATATAAGGGTTAAGAGTCGTTTCATTGCCGAAATAACGTCTTTCGCAATTCGGCATTCTACCATATCAGGCAGGCGCAGCCGAGACGGTCGGTGGAGGATGGGCGTCGCGATGCTCGGCGAGATAGCGATGGATGTCGGACACCACCACCGATCCTTCGCCTACCGCGGACGCCACGCGCTTGATGGAGTTGGCGCGCACATCGCCTACGGCGTAAACGCCGGCTACATTCGTCGCATAGCGCGAGTTTTCGAAGCAGTTTTCGGTTCCGGTCAGGATGAAGCCTTTGGAGTCGAGGGCGACGACCGATCCCACCCACGCGGAACACGGCTGTGCGCCGATCATCACAAAAAGCGCTCCCACTTCGCGAATCTCGCGGCCTCCGGATTTCTTGTTCATCCAACCGACGCGTTCCAGCGCGGTGTCGCCCTCGACGCGATCGATTTCGCAATTCCGATGCAGCGTAATCCGCTTGGAGTTTTCAATTCGCTCGATCAGATAATTCGACATCGTCGCGGAGAGCGAATCTCCGCGAATCAGCATGTGGACGTGCCGCGCGGTGCAGGAAAGAAAGATCGCCGCCTGACCTGCGGAATTGCCGCCGCCCACGACCACCACTTCCTCGTTCCGGCACAGCGTCGCTTCCATGCCCGTGGCGGCGTAATGGATTCCGCAACCCTCGAAGCGATCGTAATTTTCCACCGCCAATTTGCTGTACCGCGCGCCGCTCGCGATCACCACGGATCGCGAGAGAACCCGGTGTCCGTCGGAGAGCGTCAAGCAGTGAAAGTCGTCGACATGTTCCAGCGCTACTACGTCGCGCGATATCGCCATCAGCGCGCCGAACTTCTGGGCCTGTAATTGCGCACGCGTAGCCAGCTCCAAACCCGACACGCCGGTGGGAAATCCCAAATAGTTTTCGATTCGCGAGCTCGATCCCGCTTGTCCGCCGGGCGCGACACTCTCGACGACGAGAACGGAGAGTCCTTCCGATGCTCCGTACACGGCGGTCGCCAATCCCGCGGGACCCGCGCCGACCACGGCGACGTCGTACACAGCGTTCGGATCAAGCGACACAGTGATCCCCAGTTCGTCGGCCACTTGCGCGATGCTCGGTCGCTCGAGAATGCGTCCATTACCGAAAAGAATCGCGGGCAGCGCCACTCCCGCGTAGGATTCCGCGCGGGTTGCATCCGGGTGTTCGTCGGCTTTCTCCTCGCTTGGATCGATCACGCGGTGTGGATAACTGTTGCGCGTCAGAAATCGCCGCAACTCGATGGTTCCCGCGTCGTGGCCGTGACCGAGGATCGTGACACCGGAAATCGAATGGTCGATCAAATAAATGCGGCGCCAAATCGCCGCTTGCATGATGAGGTTGGCGATGTCGCCTTCCGAGCTCATGATGCGGCGGATCTCGTCGCGCGAAACGCGGATCAAGCGGCATTCCGAAGCGGTGAAACCGTCGGCCAGAGTATGGCGCGGGGTGAACAAATTCAACTCGCCGGTGAATTCGCCCGGCCCTTGCGTGGCGACCGTCTCGGGCGTTCCCGCGCTATTGGAAACAACAACACGGATCTCGCCGTCTAAGACCACGAACATTTCTGCATCGCGCTGGCCCACGCTAAAGATCCGGGTTTCCGGCGGGAGCGTCTCCTCCACACCGTATTTCCGCAGGCGCAGAATCATGTCGTCGGTCAGACGCGGAAACGCGAGTTCCGGCCGACTTCCCGTGGAAGCTGTCTGCAAAATCGGATCGGTTGGTTTGCCGCGCATGAAGATTTCGCTCAAACTTGATCTTATCACCAGCGTTGTTTCCTTCACGCCGGGGCGATAGAGTGTTGGCATGGACCAATGCAAACATCTCAATCAAATCGCCAACGTTCATCCAAAGACGAAAGGCTGTGAGGAATGCCTCAAGATGGGCGACACGTGGGTCCATCTTCGGCTGTGCCTTTCGTGCGGCCATGTCGGTTGCTGCGATTCCTCGAAGAACAAGCACGCCACGAAGCATTTTCATTCGAGCGGTCATCCGATTGTGCGTTCGCTCGAGCCCGGCGAAAACTGGAAGTGGTGCTACATCGATCAAGTTGGATGGGAATAGGAGCGGGCGCGCGCCGGAACGCCCGTGAAACAGTCTGCGCGCAAAGAGAATCCCTTTGCGCGACGCGCAGCCCGTTTGAGTCTCAATGCGGCGCGATCTCAGTGGCCCTTGGAGTGTCCGGCCTGGCGATGTTTCTTTAACACCGTGCGCGCCGCGACTTCCTTGGCGCGGGCGCCGTAGCGTCCACTGTGCTCTGCGCTTTCCTTGATGTGTTCGTACTGGCGCTGTTCTTTACTGCTGACTCCCCGCAAGTGTTTTCCTCTGGGCATACGTTCTCCTCGCGGATGTTGTGTGCAATCGGCTCTCCAACTTGCGCATCCACGGAGGAGAATCCGCGAGAATGCAATCCGCGATATGATCGACTCGTGGACGAGCGAGCCGAGATCGCGTCCGGTGTTGCGGTTCTCTATTACCTCTACGAAACCTGTGAAGCCATCGACCTGGCGGCGTTGCAGCGGCTCCTGGGAACGGAGTCCAGCAAAGCGCGCCTCGCTTTCAAGTACGGAGCGCCCGGTTACCTTCAGTTCCAAAATCCGCCGCTGCTGGTTACCGCCGAACCGCTCGAATGGAAATCGCGCTGCCAATTCCAGTGCCGCTTCAAGTTTTACGATTACGGCGTGGTCAGCGTGACGCTGCAAACGCCATTCAGCGGAAGCTGGAAAGAGTTTGTGGCGCTGAGCGCCGCCGTGGTCGGCGATTCGGATTTGGAAGCGGCGGTGGCCGCGACGTTGGATCGCCGGCTGAGCAACTTGCAAACGGCGCTGGTGAAAGCGCACACCGTGCGGATGATGGAAGATTACGCGATTTTCGGTGTGCATCCCTGTGGCGACGGGCGGGCCGGAGACGGGCGGGAGGGCGACCTTCGCGATGCCGCGGAATTGGCTCGAACGCACAGCGGCGCGATCGCTCAGTTGTTGCGCGCGGATACGAGTACCCTCAGCGACCTCGAAGTCGCGGAAGTGATGAGCGGGGCCTTGAGTTATTACCCGGACGACCTTCTCGTAGCAAGCTGGAATGCCGCGTTTGTCTTCGACAATCCCGCGGGTCTCGAGACGACCGCGGAGATTTTCGAATTTGCGAACTCGCAGTTGCTTGAATATCGCTACTACGACGAGATTTTGACGGCGCAGTTAGGCACGGTTTACGACGAGATGGCCAACCGGCGCGGACGCACCGCCGATCTCCTGCGCGGATACAGCTACCGGCGCACCGCGCGAAGGTTGAACACGCTGTACGTGGAGATTTCCGAGCTGACGGAGAAATCGGAAAACAGCCTGAAGTTTTTCGGTGACATTTTCGGATCGCGCGCCTATCGCCTGGCGGCGCAAAAGCTAGGTTTGAACGAATGGAAGACGCTGGTCGATCACAAGTTGGAATCGGCCGAGGTGTTGTACCGGTCGTTGATCGACGAGGTCGGCACGTTTCGGATGGAATTCATGGAACTGGCGATTCTGCTGATTCTGGTGCTGGAGTTGGTCTTGGGCCTTTTTCACATTCTGCCATGAACAAGCTGATGAGAGTTTTTCCAATTGTCGCCCTCGCACTCACGATCGGCGCTTCCGCGCAGGCAATCGACGTATCGAGTTACGCGCTTCCGGTCGATCCGGCGCATCGCGGCGCGGAGATTGCGGAAATTCATCCGGCCTTCGATTTCGACCCTGAAGCCGCCGATTTCGGCGGAAAGAAAATCCCCGGCCAGTGGCGTTCGAATGGGTTGGTCACGGGCGCGATGGGCATTGTGCGCTTTGGACCCGCGATCGCCGCGTACGTTTGCTTTGCAAAAAACGGGCAGGAGTTTTGCCCACCGTTCACATCCGGTGTCGGCGGCGCGCGGATGACGCGCATGCAGTCGGACGCCGTGACGATCGAGTATTCGCCATTTGCCGGCGTACGCGTGGCGCAAACGACGATGGCCGTCAACGCGCATTTGTTGCGGTCGCGCCTGCGAATCTCCGGCGCAGGCGTGAAAGCTACGTTGATGGGCAGCGCAATTCAAGAGGATGAAACGGGTCACTTGAAGGATTTCGAGCGCCATACCGCACCGCGGGAGGCGAACACGATGATCGACGGCGTTCCCTACACGTGGCGCATGTCGCCGCCAGGCGGCACGGGCGGCGTCATCGAGTTTTCTCTCGGCTTCGGTCCCGAATCCACGCTGACTTCAGCCGCCGCCACCGCGCCGTTCGATCGATTGCTCGACGAGCGTGCGCGCAAGTCCACGGAGTTTTACGCGCGCGTTCCGAATTTCGATTTCCACGACGCGCCAATGAATTTGTTTCACCGGATCATGTGGGAACGTCTGCGCGCGTTGGCGGAAAACGCGGCGGGCAACATTCCGTATCCGTTTTTCATGGGCACGAGCGCGCCGTGGGGAATCGACGGTCTGTGGTTGTGGGATGCGGCGTTCGTTTCAGAAGTGTTGCGATACCGTGATCCCGTGTGGGCCGGACGTTTGATCGAAGCGGTGTTGGCGCAGCAGGACGCCAGCGGTTTCGTGGATCATTGGACCACGCCGCACGGCCGCTCGGCGATTTCTCAGCCGCCGTTGCTCTCCTGGGCCGCTTATCAGTTGTACATCGCCCATGGCGATCGCGCGTTTCTGGAGCGTGTCTATCCGAAATTGGCCTCGCTGCATCGCTGGTTCGAGAAAGATCGCACGCGCCCGGATGGTTTGCCGTTTTGGAAGCAGCCGGATGAGAGCGGCATGGACAATTCGCCGGCGTTCGACGACGGAACGGACGCGCACGTCGATTTAGTCGTCGAGCTTTTCGCCGACGCCGGATACTTGCACGAAATCGCTCGCGTCTTGGGTCGCGAGGAAGACGCCCGCCAATGGGACGCGCAAGAAAAAACGTGGCGCACACGAATGGATCGCTTCTGGGATCCCGCGGGCCAGTTTTATTTTCCGTTCAAAGGCGCGTCGCGCGTGCCGGTGTACGCGATCCAAGGACTATTTCCTCTCTGGGATCCGGAATTGCCGCGCGAGAAACGCGCGGCCCTCATCGAACGGCTGAAAGATCCCGCCGAGTTTTGGACACCGTTTCCGGTGCCGTCGGTATCGCTGAAGTCTCCGCAATTCATGAAGCCGAAGTGGTTCGCGAATACCACGGGATCGCCCGAGACCGGCCAACGCATCGGCGACAAGCTCGCCGATTATTCGTCGGTCTATTGGCGTGGTCCCGTGTGGGTTTTCTCGAACGCGATCATCTACGGAGGATTGCGCCGCTCCGGCGAGTTCGCGATCGCCAACGAATTGGGCGATCGCATGGTGCGCATGATGTTTGAAGGCGCCAAGCACGGCGCGACCCTTTGGGAGAATTTCGATCCGCACGACGGATTGCCGTCGCGCCTCTTGCCCAGCGGCCAGTCCGACGAAATGGCTGCGTCTATCTATTATTTGAAAACGCTGTACGACTCGCGCATCGGTCTCGAATCGGTGGAAGCGCCCAGCGATTCCTTACTGCATCTGCGATACACCGCCGCGCCCAAGGCCGATGTCTCGGGATTGCGCTTTGGTCCTTGGACGATTTCGCAAACCGTGCACGGCTCGACGGTCAATGTTTCCGTTCAGCCGAAGCCCGGTCCAAACGTGCGCGTGTCGATCGAGGATCGCAGCGGCGCGGGATTGCGTATCGTTATCGCCGGACGGCCTTGACGGGCGAGCGGACCAGTGGGTCGTCTGTGAGTTGTCTATAGCGCTTTCGGTCCGGGATGGATCGCGTTCGTTTTGTCGCGCTCTGTATCAGGGCACGGCTTCAGCCGTGCCGACCGTCGCGCAAAAAAGAAGTGGGCTTTAGCCCCTGCGATTCGCAGGGGCTAAAGCCCTGAACTTGAGAGCCGGCGTGCGGCACGGCTGAAGCCGTGCCCTGATACGAACCAAGCAGGCGTCGGAACTTTCGATTCTTCACCTAAGGACCAAGAATGCTGTAGACGACTCGCAGACAGCCCGCTAGTCTACAACTTCCGGGACGGCCGACGCGCGTTAACAGCGTTTTACATCTCTCCCCTTGGCATTCGACAGGAGTCGCGGTACGCTCTTGTCGAGTGGCTAGAGGAGGGATCTCTTGATGAAACGACTGATGCTGATTTTGGCGGCGGCGGCGCTGGCGGCGGCGCAAGCGCCCGTAATTCCCCTGGAAGGATTGGATCCTGTCGCGCTGGTGCAGGGGCGCCAGGAGGACGGTGACAAGAAGTTTTCCGTGATTCGCGGACGCTTTCGATACACGTTCGCGAATGCCGAAAACAAAGCGGCGTTCGAGAAAGATCCGTCGCGATACGAGATCCAACTGGGCGGCACGTGCGCGCGAATGGGTCCGCAGACCGGCGGCGACGCGGATACGTACTACGTTTACGAAGGCAAGATCTACGTCTTCGGCAGCAGCGATTGTCACAAGGCGTTTATGGCCACGCCTGAGAAATACCTGGAAGCGAAACAGCCGAAACTCAAGCCGCTGGAATCCTCGCCCGCATCCGCTGCCGCCGCGAAGAAACTGTTGGATCGCGCCGTGAACGCGATGGGCGGAGCGAGCGCGGTCGACGGAGTTGCGGTCTATCAGGAAACGCGCGAGCGCAACAAGGAAGTGCGAACGATCGCGTATCCGAATCGCTTCCATGTCGAGCGCACGTTCAGCGAGAAGATCCATGTTACCCAAACCATCGCGGACGGCGCTGGATTCATGATCACGCCCGGTGGCGCGCGTGACTTGTCCGCCGAAGCGGTCGCGGACCTGTTGCATGAGATCGGCCGCGATCCGCTGGCGCTTTTGCGAGCGCGCAACAAGCCGGGATTCCGCGCCGCGGCGCATGACGCCAACGCCGTGGACGTCGAGTGGATGGGCGATCGCTCGACGCTGGTTTTGGATCCGCAAACCGGCAACGTGGCCGCGCTCCGTTATTACGGTCGCGCCGGAGCCGCGGGTTTTGGCAACATCGAATTTCAGTATTCGGATTTTCGCAAGACAGACAACTTGATGCTGCCGTATAAGGTCACGCAGATTGTCGACCAAGATACGGGGCACGCGCAGTCGATCGTGATCACCGCGATCGCGCTGAATCCCAAGATCGCGCCTGCGGTATTCGAGAAGCCGCTGGCGAGGCCATGAGAAATCGTGCCGCCCTTGCCGCGCTGTTTTTGCTAAGCGGACTGGCTGCGGCGCAATCCTCCGACTGGCCACAGTTCGGCGGACCGCATCGCAACTTCGTGGTCGACGCGCCGGTTCCAGCGCCGTGGAACGCCAAGGGTCCGCGTGAAATCTGGAGCCGCCCGCTGGGCGAAGGCTATTCGGCGATCTCGCTGTACGCCGGCAAGCTGTACACGATGTATCGCAAGGGCGATCAGGAAATCGCCATCGCCCTGGACGCGGCCACAGGCAAGACCCTGTGGGAGTTTCCTTACAACGCGCCGACGAAAGGCTACACTTTTTCGGCCGGTCCCGGCCCGCACGCCACGCCCCTAGTGACCGCGGACCGCGTTTTCATTGCCGGCACCACCGGGATGCTCCACGCGCTCGACCGCGAAACCGGCAAAGCGATTTGGATGCACGACGTGATCGGCGAGTATCACGGGACTCTCCGCGACAATGGATATGCTTGTAGTCCGCTGGCTTACGGCGACACGATCATCATGATGATCGGTGGCAAGGACGAATCGGTGGTCGCGTTCCGGCAATCGGATGGCGAGATTGTTTGGCGCACGCCGGGCTTCGAGAACTCGACGTCGTCGCCGGTGCTGATCCGCAACGGCGGTGAAGAACAAGTGCTGGCGTTCTTGTATAAAGACATCGTCGCGCTCGATCCCAAGAACGGCAAAGTGTTGTGGAGTTTCCCGCACGAGACGGAATTTGGATTAAATGTTGCGTTGCCGATCTACAGTGCCGACGAAAATCTGCTATTTCTTTCGTCCGCGTACACAGGTGGAAGCCGTTTGCTAAAACTCAGCAAGACGAAAGCGGAAGAACAGTGGTACAGCCGGCGTTTGCGCATTCATTTCACGAACGCGATGCGTCTCGGCGACCGTTTCTACGGATCGAGCGGCGACCTGACGGCGGTCTTCACGGCGCTGGACCTCAAGACCGGCAAAGTCGCGTGGCAGGATCGCGCAGTGGGACGCGCCGAGATGCTGCGCGTGGGCGATCACTTGATTCTCCTCGATGAAGACGGCAATTTGATGCTCGCCACCGACGGCGGCAGCGGACTGAAAATCGAAGCGAAGGCCCAAATCTTCGACGGCCAATCGTGGACGCCGCCGACGCTCGCCGGATCAACGCTCTACGCGCGGGATCGCAAGACGATCAAGGCATTTGACCTGAAACCATAGGCGGCGGGATTTGTCCGGACGTTTGACGCTTTTCGTTGAGAACGTGCGCAGCGGCCTGTCCCGGCTAGTTTCGACAATATGTCGATTCCCAGAACCGGGACATGGATCTCGCGGACGCTTGCATCGTCCGCATGACCGAACTACATCGCGACTCGCAAGTCATCGCGGTTGACCGCGACGATTTCTCCGTGTATCGCCGCAACGGCAGAGGTCTCATTCCCACGATCGCTCCACCTCGTTGAGCCGCCTACTTTGGCTCGGCGGGCTTCACGCGCACGTGAATTTCTTTCACTTCCTTCTCCGTGGGCGCGCGTTTGCTCGACCCTTCGGAGAGAAAAAGTTTGATCGACAGGCGATGGTTGGAAACGGCCTCGCGCGGCACCGGGATTGAATATGTGCCGGACTCTCGTCCCGCGGGCACGGCGTACGGTGAGATTTTGCCGAGCAACTCGCCCTTCTCCGTCTGAACGAGGATTTCCGCGCCGCGCTTGAGGACTCCCGTCGTGATCTCCACAAATACCGTCTCACCGGCGCGCAGCGAATGAGGCAACTCGAGCGCCACGGTTCGTCCGCCGGCGGCCGGAGCAGATTGCGCGGGAATTAGCAGCGCCATCGCGGCGATTACGATCAACCGCATACATCTATTATCGCCTTTTCTTATCGGCGCTCCACCGTCACCGATGTCAGAACGGGCGCTTTGCCCTTGCCGCGCGGCAACACTCGCACGTTTACCGCAGCGTTCGCCGCCGAGAGATTATGGAAAGCCTCGGCCGATTCCGGCAGCGGAAGCACGAACGTCGACTCGGAGTTCATGCCCATCGTGTGCGATCCATGCGCGAAGAATGCAATCGTCCCCGCGAAGAAAGGACTGTCGGGTCCGAGATTCGTGGCGTTCGCGGGCGCGCCCACAAACACATCGAACTCGCGTCCATTCCCGGGCCCGGGATGCGCCAAGGTGATTTCCAGGAACAACGTCGCCGCGGTTGCTCCAGCGGCCAAGTGACTCTTCACCGCGCTGGACGGCACCGAGACCATCGCCGCGTTCCCGTGCGGCATGCCGCGCAACGGCAACCCGTGCTTCAGCGAAGGCGCGGTCGGCGGATTCAGAATGTCGCTGCCCGAACCCGGTTCGTATTCGTAATCCCACCGAGCGGTGTCGAAGTAATCGCCGGCGTGCGCCGTGCCGACGAATTTACCGCTGGCATCGACGTAAAACAGGAACGGCTCGTCGTTGTACGCTTTTTTGTCCGCATCCGCGGGTTGATACGGCAGGTTCAGTTTTTTCTGTTTGCGCGTCCACAGATCCCACAAGCGATCCATGTTCGAATGATGAAGGAAGAACACCGGATCCACCGGCGACAGATTGTTGGTCATGTTGCCGTAAGGTCCCGGATCGAGCGGACCGAAGCCGCCAATGTAGTTGTGAATCGAATTGTGCGGCAACCCTTCCAGCACGGAGAAAAACGATCCCTTGCCGCCGGGCGGCGTTCCATGGGATGTGGTCTTAAAGCTGTTGAAGCTGAGGAATTTTTGCGTGCTGTAAAACTCCGTGGCGCCCAGGCCGCCGTAGAGTGTCAAGGGCTCGGCGTTTTTCGCCGTGGCGGGGTCCAGCTTCGGATTATCGCGCGTCAAGTAGCGCGATCCGCACGTGGTAGCGAAACTGATATTCCCGGAAACACCGTTGCCGTTGACGTCGTTCCACATGGTGTCGGGCGAGGTGTATCCGCGGGGCGCCAGTTGCGCGAGTTGCGCGGGACTCAGACTGTTCCAATAGGATGTCATGGTCGGCTGGATGAACGAATTGAAAACCGCGATGTTGAAAGTGTACGGCTCGAAAAACTTGCTCTGCGGATTCAGCGGGCCATCGAACATGGGATCGGGAATCTGGGGAAGCGCGGTCCAGTCCCAGTAGGGAATCGCGAAATTATTGTCGCCGGTGAGCGCGCGGATGGTTTGTTCGAAATATCCGAGATATCCGCGATGCCAGACGTAGAACCACCAGTTGCCGTGCGGGCAATCCATGAGATGGACGAAGGCGTTGCGGAACCAGTTGTGCGGATCGGTGGCCGGCAACTTCAGCATGGCCTCCACGCCCTTGGCGTAAGTGGCCAGCGCCGCCAGCCCACCGGGACTCGTGGCGTTGTACCGCGTGTATTTCGCTTTGCCTTGCGCGAAAGCGCGTCCCAGCGGAAGCGTCACGGCTCCCGCAGCCATGGCCGCCGTCGAAACGAATCGGCGGCGTGTGATCATTGAGTTTGTCGTGGTCATTGTGGATATCCCCTGAGCAGAATGGCCGCAGTATAACCTTTACAAGTCCGAAAATCTATTCGGATTCGTGATTTTTTTGCGAATTAACTTCAGGCGGCGCGAAGACGTATTTTACTTCGCCAACCATTGGGCGACGGCCTTACGCGCTTCATCCGCTCCCCATTCCGACAGCACTTGTTGCACCATGCCCGGATTATCGCGAATATCGATGTCGCCAGGATCGCCGCAGTGAATGATTGGATCGGGCCGATACTGCATCTTGAGTTGGCACATCCGCGCCACATCGATTCCGAAAATCACGCTCACGATGTAAAAGGACTCGTCGAGTCCCGAGGCAATTCCGCCGCCGGTGATGCGGTTTCCGCTGCGAACGTATCGCCGATAGTCGTCCACCACCTGACACTTGAAGAGGCGCAACACGTCTTTGAAGACCCAATGCGTGGTGCAGGTATAGTCGTTGAGCTGCCCCGCGGCCGCCAGGAGCAGCGATCCGGTGCAGACGGAACAGACCCACGTCGCGCACTTCGCTTGCTTCGCCAGGAAATCCAAGTAGCTGTTGTTTCCCGGCTGTCCTTTGAGAATCACATCTTCGACGGGATTCGATCCTCCCGGTACGAAAAGCACATCCATTTGCGGGCAGCCGTCGAACGCCTGGTTCGGCCGGATCGACACGCCTTCAAAGGACGTCACAACGTTGGTCGTATCCGGCCCGATGATGAAGCAATCCATGTTGGCATACGTGAATGTTTGATATGGTCCGCAAACATCCAACGAATCGAAATTTGGGTATAAAGGTACGCCGACTTTCAGTTTTGCCATTGCAAATCCTCCTGTCATGTGGAAATCCAGTCGCGGAGGGTCCATTCTACCGCGCCCGAGCGATTACGTGTGGATCGTGTGTTCCAGCTAAGCTAGAATGCTCTCGTTTCCCAATTCAGCGGGAGCCATGAATCGTCGATCGTTCCTTCTTGATCGCAGGGACCAGTGGGCGGCGCTCGCGTGAATGTGAGGATGAACGATGACATTCCAAACTTTTCACTCGCCAAACGCGACTCGCGTTACTTGGTTCTCCGCGATGATTCGGGCGATCGCCGTATGTGCGGCCGCCACGCTGCTGGTGAGCCAGACCACCGGCGGTCCACCGCTGGTCCCGCGACCGCTCGGCGACGCCCATTGCAGCGATTCCAACACGCGCTACGATGTCGTGGTGATCGGCGCAGGACTGGCGGGACTGACCGCGGCCAAGGAACTACGGCGACTCGGTCACAGCGTTTTGATCCTGGAGGCGAACGACCGCATTGGCGGACGAGCCTATACCGCCGATATCGCAGGTGTGCCGATCGATTACGGCGGGGCCTGGCTGCACGGCGTTCCCACCAATCCTTTGGTGCCGCTGGCCGACGCGCTGGGTTTCACAAGAAAGCGCACGGAATTCGATGTCCCGTTCTACATCGATGACCGGATCAGCAGCAAAGCCGAGCGGCGCCGTTTCGAGGAGGCGTCCGAGGAATATGAGGCGGCGCTGGAAAACGCCGCGGCCGCCGCCGAGTATCAGCACTCCACGACGCAGATGTTTTGTAGCGCGACAGCCAAGATCGGCGAGAGCCAAGATGCGGCGCGTCCGGAGTTGGTCGACGATTTGTGCCGCCAATTGAATCGCACCGTGCCGGATCAGGCGTTGGCGCGGCGGCTGTGTGCGGCGGCGGGACTGGTGAAGAATTCGGCCATGGCCGAAAGCGCTTGCCGAACGGAGACTCCCAGAATTCGCGTTACTCCGGATGACGGAGTGACGTACTTGCCCGCTCGCTCGGAATTCCACGACGTGCTGGCCATGCTCGCGGCGAACGCCGGACCGCTGGAGAGCGCCACGGAACTCCGCAAGGGATCCGCGTACGATGCCGCCCACTTCGAGGCTTCCGACGACGATTTGATCGCGCAAGGATTCGGCCGCTTTGTTCAGAAAATTGGGGAGGGTTTGCCGGTTTGCTTGAATTCGCGGGTCAGCGACGTCCAGTACGGCGAGACGATTGGCGCGGAGATTCGAGCCGGTGGCCGCGTTTATCGCGCGAAATATGCGCTGGTGACTGTATCAACCGGCGTGCTCCGTGCCAAGCGGATCGCATTCCATCCGCCGTTGCCGGAATGGAAGCAAACGGCCATCGATCACCTGCAGATGGGAAATCTGCAAAAAGTGATCGTCCCTTTTTCGCGCGACGTCTTTCCCAAGATACCGAATAGTTCCTGGGTTGTGTATCAGGGAAATATTTTTCCATTGGAACCGGGCAAGGGAGAACCACCTGCGTCCAGTTCCATCGCCGGCAGCTCCGTCGCTGGAAAGAGGGGTGTGATGGCGTTCGTGCTCAAGCCGCTGGGGAAGACCATGGCCATCGGATTTTTCGGCGGCGATCAGGCCAAGGCTTTCGAGGAACGCTGTGCGCAGCAGGCGTCCGGCTCCGGGGCGCGACTCAGTTGCGATGAGCCGGCGATCGAAACGGCGCGCAAGGCCTTGGTGAACATGTTCAAGCAACCTGTGAATGAGGCCATTCAAAGCAATCAGATTCACGTAACCCGCTGGAGTCTGGACGAAACTTCGCTCGGTGCGTACTCGGTGCCGGAGCCGGGTTATTGGGACATGCGGGAGACGTTGCGCAAGCCGGTCGGCGAACCTGGCATGGACGAAGACGCGGAGGGCCCGAAACATCTGTATTTCGCGGGTGAAGCGACTTCGCGGGCCATCTACAACGGATCTTTCCCCGGCGCGTACGAAACCGGCATGCAAGCGGCGCGAGAGATTCATACCGCGATCCTCGAGAGCAGAGCCAGAACGCTGCACCGCCCGTCGAAGAAATAGCACGAGGCGGCGAACTGCGACCAACGCGGTGCGTTCACAAATCGCGCTGTTGGAAGTGATAGATCGCCACCGACAGTACAATTACAAGATAGAAAACCGCGTAGCCAATCATGGCCGGGCTTGGCAACGACACATCGGAAAAGATCGCAAACTGGGGGAGCGAGCCGGCTAGCGGCGACTCCATTTCAAAAGCTGCGCGCCGCCAGACCGCTTCGGTGGGCATCAAGAGGCTCACCACGGTTCCCGCCAACGACAAACGCTCGCCTTCGGTGAATCCGCTCATTTGTTCCAGCCATCCCCCCATGAACGCCAATCCGTGCAGGCCGAGAACGATCACTCCGTTGGTCAGCGTCGAAAACCAAGTGCCGAACATGAAGCACACCGATAGCGCGATCAAGCATTCCAGGAAGACCAGCAATGCGCCGCGCAGCGGATGTTGCGGAGTCATACCGGCGACGCTCTGCACGACGGCGATCGTGCCGCCGAACATCATTGTCACGTAGACCGCGAGCATTCCGGCAAATCCCAGCCATTTGCCGATCAAGATTTGCCATCTTCCCATCGGTTTCATGGCGATGGCTTGAATCGTCCCCGAGGAAATCTCTCCCGCGAGAGTGTCGACGCAGGTCAGGATGGTCATCACCACCGCCAGCAGGTCCACGGTGTAGAGTCCCACCATCAACATGCCGCTCAGGATCTGATAGCGCACAAACGCGGGCGTTGACGCGCGAAAGTCGGCGATTTGCAGGTGCAATCCAACGCCGAAGACCATCAGGAAGCCGGCGCCCGCGATGAGCGCGGTCCAAAGGATGCGCTTTCGTGCGGCTTCTCGAAACGTAATTCCCGCCATGATCCAGACGTTCACAGGCCTCGGTCCTCGCCCATGAGATTGATGAACAACTCTTCGAGAGACATCCGTTGGGGCGTGAACTCGGAGATTTCCGCTCCCGACGAAACCAGCCGGCGCAGGATTTCCGGCAGCAAATCGTGCGAGCTGATGGTGAGCGTCGCTTGGTCCGAGTCGAGAATTGGCGGCGCCGTGCAGCCTGGAAGGTCCGCCAGCATTGGCAAAGTAAGGTGACGGCCGCGAACCAGCACTTGCGTCTCGCCACCGCGATTTCCGCGCAGATGGCGGGTGGCGATCACTTCGCCTTCGCGGATGAACGCCACCTCATCGCACGTAACTTCGATTTCGCTGAGCAAGTGTGAATTCAAGAAAACCGTGGCGCCCCGTTCCCGCTGAGTCCGAATGATGTCGCGCACTAACCGGCGTCCCATCGGATCGAGTCCTGAAGTTGGTTCATCGAGAAAAACCAGTTCGGGCTCGTGAATCAACGCCTGCGCCAGTCCAATGCGTTGGAGCATTCCTTTGGAAAAGCTGCCCAGACGCTTTTCGCGATGCGGCGTAAGACCGACAAGCTCGATCAAGGCCGGCACGCGATCGCGCAACGCCTTGACCGAAACTCCCGACAAACGGCCATGCACGGAAAGGAGCTCGGTCGCCGTGAGCCAACTGTAGAAACGGAAGTCTTCCGGCAGGAAACCGATTTTTCGGCGCGCTTCCACGTTGCCTGCCGGCGCGCCGAGAACCATCGCCTCCCCGCTGGTGGGCTTCACCAGTCCGAGAAGCATTTTGATCGATGTACTCTTGCCGGCGCCATTGGGACCGAGAAAACCGAAGATCGAACCACGCGGAACCTCCAGCGAAAGGTTGCGAACGGCAACCTTATCGCCAAATTTCTTTCGCAGACTGGTGGTTTGAACCGCGGGCGTGCTCACTGCAGCGAGTCTCCCAAGGCGACCGCGCGGCTCGCGTCTCCGTAGCCGATCAACGCATACGTGATTCCGTCTTTGGCCCACAGCAGCGTGTAGCCGGGTCCACGGCGGCCAGAGAGCGTGAGCAAAGTTCCGGGCACCCCGGCGATCTTCACCTGTTCAAACGATCGCAAGCGTCGCGGCACGGAAAGCGTGAGCGTCGATTTCCAGTCGACCGTGTGGAAGAAGTCGTCGGCTTGACTGGGTGTCATACCCGCAACCTGCAGACCGATTTCGGCGAGTTTGGCGATGTCCAGACCGGCCGGGACTCCGACGATGGGACTGGGCCCTTCGTTCAAACGAATGCAGTCGGCGTATTCCGTTCCCGACGACGGTGTTTCGATCACTTGGCTGGCGATGGCGTTCGTCGCGGTGACCGGCGTGGGACAATTTCCGTATCGCGCATGAACCATGCGCGGGAGTTGCACTGTAAAAGCAGATCCTTCGATCGAATCCGGAAGAACTATTTCCGGATGGCCGGCCGCCTTGATGATTTCCTGAAGCCGCGCCCGGTCTACATTGACACGCACGGCGTGTTGCCCCGTGACAACGAGTTTCGGAGCGTCCTTGCGCGCTTTCAGAAGCCGAACCTGGAAACCCGCCAAACGTCCAGCCGCTGCGGCATCGTCGGCAGGCTGATCTTTTTCATTCGCAGTAATGTTGACCTTGTCGGAGATCATCGCCGCCACCATCTGGTGGAGCGCCGGATTCGCATTCGGATCGGAGAACGCCGTGAGGTCGACGTTCACCGCTTGGACTTTCTGCACGCGCAAAGAGCGTAGCCACCTCGCGGCTAAAGCTCGGCCGCCTGTTGTCGCCAGGAACGCGGCCAATCCAAGTGCGGCCAGTGCGAACCAAACTTTCATCTTCAACTTTGTCGTTTCAGTTGTCATAGCAGTCCTCGTTCGGGTCGTTGCGCATCTTCGAAAGAGATCGCCACGGGCCTATGTCTACGGTAACGAGAATTGATGAAGATCGGCTGAAGAAATGACGACTGAATTTTGCCTACTGAATTTTGCTTTAAGGATGCGCGCCTGTGTCTTCAGGAATTGTTCAGACCGTTCCATAGCATTGCGCGCGTGGTAGCGCTGCTGCCGGCCGCCCAAGAGATTCCAGTGTGACGCCCGGGGTTCACTTCGACCCCTGGCGGCCCGCCAGCGCGTCGTCGACGGAAACGTGATACGTCTCCAGAATCGTTCCCCGCACCTGCTCCAGGTTGATCCGCGCCGAATTGTAGGCCACCATCGCGGCGAGCTCTTGCGACCGCGCACTGATCAGGTCGCGCTGCTCCTGTGTGACGCCGAAGGGCGTTTCCGATCCTGCCTCATACTTTTTCTGCTCGCCGGCGAAGAGTTGTTCCTGGAGAATGCGGTTGTGGACCGCCGCGTCGTATTGCGCGCGTGCCTGCCGCATCGCGATCACCGAATTCATCAGATCCACCTGCACTTGCGCGAAATCCTTGCGCGTGCCTAGTTGCGTCTGGCGCATTTGCAACTGATCGATCGCGTAATCCGCCTGCGCCTGGCGATTTCCGACTTGCGTGAAGAAAACCGCACCGCCGTTTCTGCTGGCAAAATCCCGCCCGAAGACCTGGCCCAGCGCCGTGCCGATGCCGCCTACGTTCGACGCGTTCGCAATGGCCGAGCGCGGCGCGCCGGCGAGACCGGCCTGGCTCGTGCCGCCTGAAACCTGCAGCGTCGGCAGCAGGCCGTTCCGCGTTCCCAGCGACGACGCGGCAGCGGACCGCTCGTTGGCAAGATCCAAGGCCAAGTCGGGGCGATGCGCGATCGCTTCTTGCACCAGATCGGAAATCGAAGGCAAATCGTCTTTCTCCGGAATGGTGATTTGATCCGTGGGGACGATGGGCGCCTTGGCGAGCACTGGATCGGCGGCGGCGCTCTTGCTGAGCAATCGCTTGAGTTGAAGTTGCTGCGTCTCCAACGACGCCTTCGCGTCGGCGGCCGTCTGTTCGGCGGTGGCCGTCTGCGTTTGCGCGGAGATCAGGTCGAAGCCCGCCGCGGATCCCAATTCGATTTGGCGTTTTACGTTTTTCTCGAACGTGCGCGCCACGTCCAGCGCGTCCTCGGCCGCTTTCAAGCTTAGATAGTCGGCGGCGAGAGTGTAATACGAGGTCAGCGCTTGGGCCGTAAGAGATCCAAGTTGATTCCGGAAGTTCAGTTGCGCCGTTTCTACGCCGATCCGGGCCACCATGATGTTGCGCTTGTTCACGGCGATGCCAAAACCATTCAGAAGATTGTGCTGCACATTCAGCGACAATACGGGCGCCACCGATGGATTGAGCACGTCCGTGGGCACGTTCTCGAAAAGGTAGTGATCGTTGTAGCTGACCGAAGCGTTGCCGCCGCTGAGAAAGCCATCCGAGACGGTTCCGGTGTAGGCGCGTGTTCCGGCGATCAGATTTCGGGTCTGGCTCTGAGTGGCATTGGGTTGCGGAGCGCTGGTGTGTGAAAAAGTCGCGGCGCCTTGGAACGAAGGGTCGAGAGTTTGCACCACCGGACCCACCTGTGAAATCGTGGCATTCGCGCTGCGGTTGCTGCCTTGCGAGTTTCCATTGGAAACGCCCGCCGCGGCTTGGCTTCCCGCCACACCTTGACCGGATGCCACCGAGCCCGCCTGCGAAGCGCTGCTCGGCACTCCGGGAAGCGCGCCACCCGCGAGCGAGCGCACCACTTGCCACTGCGCGATCAAAGGATTGTACCGCGCCACTTCCAGGTCCACGTCGTTCGCCAGCGTCAGCGCGATGGCGTCCTGCGCCGTGAGATAGATGGTGCCGTCGCGCAGGAAATCCGCGAGGCGCGTGGAGTTTTCCATCCGCACCGGAGGCACAATCCGAGGCAAGAACGGTTGCAAGATCCTGGGGGCCGGCGGGGCCTGCGGCGCGATGGAGCTCTGCTGACCCCATCCCTGCGCCGTGGAAAGCATACAGAGTAAGATCGCCATCGATGCGCGCGTAGAAAGCAGCTTCATGGGCGTGCTCCCTTCAGAACGTCGGCCGGCACCGTGGATGTGCGGCTCATGACGCCCTTCTCGGCCTCGTCGACCGAAACATGATTCACGCTCAGCGTCGCGCCGATCGCTTGATCGAGCGAGATCCGCGCATGCTCGTAGTTGGCCATGGCTTGCGTTTCGGTGTTGTTGGCGTTGGCGAGATCGCGCTGGTCCTGAATCACCTGAAAGGCGGTGATCGCGCCGAACCCATATCTTCGCTGATCGCCGCGCAGCGTTTCTTCGGCCAGCACGCGCGCTCGGGAAGACGCGTCGAGCCGCGCGCGTGCCTGCTGGATTCCAATCAAAGCATTTTGCACGTCCAGCCGCACTTGATTGGTGCTCTTCCGAAGATTCAATTCATTTTGGCGGATTTCCAGTTGGCTGGTGACGTAGTCGGCCTGTGCCGCGCGGTTGCGGAACGGAATGTTGAGAGAGATTCCCGCGGAATAATTGGGATAATTGCGGCGGAAGATTTCGCCCAACAAATTTCCGTATCCCCCCGCCAGATAGCCCACGCCGGGAGAGGCCGCCCCGAGCGCACTCAGTTCGCCGGTCAGTCCGTTGTTGGTTAGCTCCGCGAAGGCTTGCAGCGTCGGCTTCAGCGAGTTGCGAATTCCGACCAAATTCATCTCATTGCTTTCCAGATTGATTCGCGCCTGCGAGAGCTCGATCCGGTGAGCCAGGGCCTGGCGGACCAATTCGTCTTCGGAAGGGAGCTCGTCCTTTTCCGGCACGGAGATGCGGTCCAGTGGAACGACCGTCACATTGGACAGTCCCGCGGCGGCGATGCCATCGCGGCACAGAACGTTTTTGAGAATCGTTTCCTGCTGCAACAGATTCGTCTGCGCGATGACCAAATCCTGGCGGCTGGCGTAGAGTTGCGATTCCGCGCGGGTGATCTCGATGCCGGCCAGCGATCCGTTGGCCACTTGTTTCTTGTTGTCCTCCACCAGTGCATCGGCCGACTTCACGGCTTCTTCGCGGGCGCGCACGTTTTCGCGGAAACTCACCAAGTCCCAGTAGAGATTCAGCGCGGCACTCACCGTGAGCGTCACTTGTTGTTCGAACTGGAGATGCGAGACTTTGACGTTGTTGTTCTGGACGCGGATATTTCGCGTGTTGACGGCGCGTCCAAAACCTTGCAACAGGTTTTGCGTCAGTTGCAAGTCGAGATCGCCTGAGGTGAAGGGATTCAGCGCGTAATACGGGCTGTTGAACTTGATGTGCTGGCTCTGAAAGGTGGCTTGGGCGGTCAAGCCGAACGCGAAGTTCTTCGAAAAAATGCTGGTGAACGATCGAGTATCGGTAATCAACGCCGTGGTCCCGGTGAGCACGGTATTGCTTTGCGGCGTGGTGGTGTGTCCGAAGTTGGTGAAGAACACGAGTGTTGGATCGAGCGAGGGAATATTGGGACCGAGCTGCGTCACGATGCCGCCGCCGGAACCGACGCCTCCGTTCGACACCGCGACTCCGCCCGATGCGTTGGTCGTCACGCCTTGCAGGCTCACGCTCTGCGGTCCCGCGGCGACACCCACGCCGACGCTGCGCAATGCTCCGCCGGCGCGCGCGCGCCGCAGCACCTCGTCGGCCAGCAAGGGCGTGTAGCGCTGAACTTCCACGTCCACGTTGTTCTCAATCGCCAGCGCCACGACGTCGTCGGCGGTGAGATAGAGTTTTCCATCGTGGATCAGCGCATTCAGGCGCGGCGAATTGTTCAGGCGGACGGCCGGAACCGATCGCGCCTGGTAAGCGTGCGTGAGCCAACTGAAATCATTGTGGGGAGCCGGCTGCACCGCGATTTCACTTTGTGCGGCGACGGTCGAGGCCACAGCCAGACCGCAGGCCAGCAGATAAATCCGTACTTTGATCGATCGATTCATAGAAGTAGGAAACCTCGTTCGTCCGCCGGCGATCACGCGCGACGGTGTAAAAAACACCCATGCCATGATAACAGCCCATGCGCGCGCGGTCGTTTTCGAAGGACCGGCGCGCCGGCGCATCATGAGGTTCTACGAATCAGCGGGTGACATGGTTCAAGATTTCACGCGCCCGCAAGAGCGCGCCGCGATGACCCACTCAAAGGATTCATCGAAACAGGGGTCGGTGTATGCTGATACGTAACATGTATCGCGCACCGCAGTTCTATGTATGCATGGCGCTCCTGGCCGCGCTGCCGCTGGCTGCGCAAGAGATTCCCGCGGGACGAGGCGGCAGAGGCGGCGGCGCCACGAGAGAATTTCTGGGGCTCGGTCCGGCGCCCGATCCGGTGGCCGCTGCTCGCGGGGAAAAAGTATACGCGTCCAATTGCGCGTTTTGTCACGGCGCCAATGCACGTGGCGCGGAAGCTCCGAACTTGATCCGTTCCCCGCTCGTACTCCACGACGAAAAAGGCGAATCGATTGCCGCCGCGATCGCCAAGGGTTTCCCCGATAAGGGCATGCCGGCATTTCCCAATATCGCCGCGAGCGACGCGCGTGATATCGCTCAGTTTCTTCACCTTCAGGTGGAGTTGGTGGCGAACCGCGGCGTATACAAGCGACTCAACGTGCTCACCGGAGACGCCAAGGCAGGCGAAGCATACTTCAACGGCGCGGGCGGTTGCAACGCCTGTCACTCGGCGAGCGGCGATCTCGCCCACATTGCCAGCAAGTATCCGCAGCCCGACCAGTTGCAGAATCGATTGGTGTGGCCGGGTGGCCCACCGGTTCCACAGAAGGTCACGGTCACGCTGCCATCGGGACAAACCGTCTCAGGCACATTGAAACGAATCGACGACATCAACATTTCCATGTACGACGCTTCAGGCGTGTTTCACTCCTGGCTGCGGGAAGGATTGAAGGTTGAAATCCCGGACCGCCTCGCGGCCCATCGCCAATTGCTCGACAAATACACCGACGCGGACATGCACAACCTCACCGCGTATCTGGCCACGTTGAAATGAAGACGCTGATCGCACTCTGGATTCCGCTTTTGCTCTTTGGCCAAGAGGCCGGCCCAGGCAGCTCCACCGACTGGCGAACTTACAACGGCGACTATTCAGGCCGGCGCTTCAGCTCCTTGACGGAAATCAACTCCGCAAATATCGGCAACCTCTCGCTGGCTTGGTTCTATCGCATCAATAACGTTGGACCGCAACGCGGCGTCGGGAATCCGACCATCAAGTCCACGCCTTTGATGGTCAATGGAGTTCTTTATTTCTCGATTCCCGATCATGCTTGGGCCGTCGACGCACGCACTGGTGAAGAGATCTGGCATTACAGTTGGCAGGATTCGGGCGGTCACCTGATCGGGAACCGCGGTCTGGGCATGTACGGCGATTGGCTCTACTTCATGACGCCCGATTGCTGGTTCATCTCGCTGCATTCGAGGGACGGCAAAGAGCGGTGGAGGAAAAAGATCGCCGATGAGAAGATGCAATACTTCTGCACAAGTGCCCCGCTGGTGGTGAAGAATCACGTCATTGTCGGGATGGGTGGGGACGCCATGGATGTTCCCGGCTATCTCGAAGCACGCGATCCCGAGACGGGCGAACTGCAATGGCGCTGGAACACCACGCCGAGAAGAGGAGAGCCGGGCGCTGAGACGTGGCCGAATCCTTCTGCCATGGAGCACGGTGGAGGCATGCCGTGGCTGACGGGCACCTACGATCCGGAGTTGAATCTGCTCTATTGGGGAACAGGAAATCCCAATCCTGTTTACGCAGGTCAGGGACGCAAGGGCGACAATCTATGGACCGCTGCCATCGTCGCGCTCAACGCCGATACCGGCAAATTGGTTTGGTACCATCAGCCGTCGCCGCACGATACTCACGACTGGGACAACGTAGAAACGCCCGTCTTGTTCGACGGACTCTTCAACGGGAAGCCGCGCAAGATGCTGGCGCAGGCCGCGCGCAATGGCATTTTTTCCGTGCTCGACCGAGCGACGGGAGAAAACTTAGTCACGAAGGGTTACGTTGGTGTCGACTGGATGAAGGGTGTCGATGCCAAGGGCCAACCCATTCCTGATCCCGCCAAGGAACCCAAAGTGGATGGATCGTTGATCAACACGCCCGGAGGCGGTGGAACCAATTGGCCGCCGCCCAGCTTCAATCCGCAAACGGGATTGTTCTACGTTAACGCCCGAGAGGGTTACAGCATCGGCTATCTCACCGATCCCGATCCGCAGCCGCAGGGATATGGCGGTTCAGGCTCAGGCGGATTTTCGGAACCCATCTTGCTGGCCTTGGACTATAAGACCGGCAACGTCGCCTGGAAACACAAATATCCGAGTGGCGGCAATTCCTTTGCGGGCATTTTGACCACCGCCGGCAAATTGCTTTTCACCGGCGATCCCGCAGGGAACTTGCTGGCTTACGATCCTGCCAGCGGACGCATCCTCTGGAATTTTCGAACGGGCCCCGTTAGCAATGGACCATTGACGTACACGCTCAACGGCCATCAGTATCTCTTGGTTGGTGCGGGCGACACGCTCTTCGCGTTCAAGCTTGTGGGAGTGAACACAAAATGATCACGCGAAGAACAGCACTGGCGATCGGCGCTGCCTCCTTGGTGATGTCTGCAACGGCGGCGCCAAAGAGGATGAAGAACATCGGAGGCGCGCCCGCCGGTTTCCCGATTCGCTCACGAGCCGCGCGCGAAGCCGCTACGCCCTTCGATTTCGTCGAACACTGTCACAACCTGGGTCTGGGTGTGGTGGAAACGCGCTTGCCGTCAACCGATCCGGCGGCCCTCAAGGCATTTCGGCAGAAGATCGAAGCCAACCGCATGCGCGTGATCCTAGAGGTTGGCTATCCTCGCGATGAATCCGGTGTTGCGTCTTTCGATAGCGCGGTGAAAGCCGCTGTGGAATGCGGCGCGTTCTCACTGCACGCCGCCATGACCGGCCGCCGCTACGAGGACTTCACAACGCTCGACGCCTTTCAGAAGGACTTCGAGCGCTGCCAGAAGTCCATCGCGCTGGCCGAGCCGATTTTGCGCAAACACCGCATCCGCCTGGGCATTGAAAATCACAAAGGCTGGCGGTCCGCGGAGCAAGCCGCCTGGCTCAAGCGCGTGGGCAGCGAATGGGTGGGCGTGCATTTCGATTTTGGCAATAACGTATCGCTCTGCGAAGACCCGCGAGAGACGCTGCGCAACCTTCTGCCTTACGCCGTCGCGTGTCACCTGAAAGACATGGCGGTGGAAGCCTACGAGGATGGCTTCTTGCTGTCTGAAGTGCCGCTAGGTGAAGGCTTTCTCGATCTGAAAGGGATGGTCGCGACGCTGCGGACCAAGGACCCGGATATCCCGCTTGATCTTGAAATGATCACACGCGATCCGCTCAAGATTCCGGTCTTCACCGACAAATACTGGGCGACCTTCGATGATTCCTTCAGCCCCCTACCTGGACGCGACCTGGCTCGAGTGCTGGAAATCGTGCAAAGGAACAAACCGAAGAACCCTCTTCCGCGAATTACGGGAATAAGCGCCGAGGCGCAATTGAAACTCGAGGACGATTCCGTAGCGAGGTCGTTGGACTACGCGCGGAAGTTCCTGGACGTTCCTGAGTAAAGCGACCTAGCGATGCCGGTCCCGTTTTCCCCGAAAAGCTGAGCCGAGGTGGCGGCTTTGTGGTAGCGTAGCAACCCAAGCCGAAATTCAGTCGGCCGGAGGAGATTCGAAAATGTCACGTTTCGCCTGCACTGCCATCGCCTGTTTGGGATTTGTTTCCATGGCTTCCGCTTTCGCCGCCGATAACGATCAAATAACGGTTGCGGCGCTCTCGACCGCCCACGGCAAGTTTCGGGTGGTCACCCCGCACGCGCATCTAAACGGCCAAGCCCACGCGCGCTTCGGCATTCCCAATATCGACTCACTTGTGAATTTCAGCGATCACTACTTTGCCGACGGTTACGATGCCAACGGGAATCCCAACCGCGAGTGGTACACAAATACCGTCGGAAACCCGCCGCAGATGGGACGGACCACCACCATCAATGCGCCTGTCGTGCCGGTCTCGTTGGATTTGCGCAATTATGACGGTTCGCCGCGCTACGTCAACGGGCAACGGCTCTATTCCGACGCCACGCAATTCGTGCCGCTGGTGATGGGATCGCCCGTCTTTCAGAATTCCACGTATTCCAGCAGCTCGACCCCCACCCAGTTCGGCGACGCCGTGCAGCGCGCCGAGTACTATTCCAAGGCCAAGGCCGACTGGCACACGATGCTCGCCGGAAGCGTCAAGACGCCGCGCGTGATGACGCTGATCCGCGGTACGTATCTCTTTGCCTTGAACCCGGACGGAACCTGCTGCGCCTTCGTACTGGTGGACGCCAACACGTTTGTGAACGCGCTGTTCCCGGCCGTGGCCAGCGACACCACCACCCCCATCGGCGCGGCGGAGAACGCCGGCGAGGTCACCACCCAGGACATCTCTACGTTCCTGTTTCCGAATACGTTTCTCTTCGACCAGACGGGCTGCTGCACTCTCGGCTTTCACAGCTACGATTTCGAACCGGGAGACGCTTCCAACGGCAACGTTGAGAAGCGCTACGTGGTCAACTATTCGAGTTGGATCTCGCCGGGGCTCTTCGGCCCTTCGTTCGTTGACGTCACTGCGCACAGTCACGAGGTTGTCGAGACGCTGAACGATCCGTTCGTCGCCAGTGACGGCGTGCACAATATAACGCCGTGGTGGCTGGCGCCCAACGGCAACTGCCAAAACGATCTTGAGACGGGAGACGTGGTCGAAGGCCTCCCGGGAGCCACCACTCCGGTGACCATCGGCGGCTTCACCTACCATCCGCAGAGCGAGGCGCTGCTGCCGTGGTTTCAATTCAAGTCGCCCTCCGACGCCATCGGCGGCGCATACAGTTATCCCAACACGGCTTTGCTGACGCAGCTTTCTCCCGTGCAGAAGGCGGGTTGCCAGTAAAAAGGAGAGGCGGAACCGCGGACGCCCTTACGGAACCGCGGACGCCCTTAAGAGTCTGTGTGACAACTCAGCCCCGAAGGGGCGCGCTATGACAGCCCAGGTCGGAGTCGGAGCGTTTTTTGCTCCGGCGTAGGCCTGGGTCGAGTTGGATTATGAAATGGAGTCCTGAAAGGACGACCCAAACCTCATTCGCCTGAGTCGCTCTGATTTTTTGAATCGCGCTTTCAGCGCTTCGTTCTACCGCACTGTAACCCAATCAGGCCTGCGCCGGAGCAAAAAACGCTCCGGCTTCGACCTGGGCTGTCATAGCGCGCCCCTTCGGAGCTGAGTTGTCACACAGACTCCTTGGACGCCGCGCCTTATTTTCCGACGGCCCTCGATAGAAACTCGCTAAAATCGCGCTTCAGCTTGGCGTGCGAATCACTGTCGATGTACAGCATGTGGCCCGATTGGTAGAACTCAAAAGAAATCCGCTTGTGCATCTCGGGATGCAGCCCCATGTGGTTGAACGTGTACTCGACGGCATAGTATGGTGTCGCCTGATCGAAGTACGCCGCGGCCACCATCACCTTCATGTAAGGGTTCTTCACCATCGCGTTGCGAAGCATGGCTGTCGTATCTCCGAAACCGTTTTGGACGGCGTAATCCCACGGTTGAATACCGCCGCTCGGATAGTAGTACATGTCGGTTTTGTACCCGAGTTCGGTGCGGATGTAGTTCGTGAAGGCGGCCGTAAACGGCGGAGTGATCAGCGTACTGGAAGGATCGAACTCGCTGGTCTCGCCCACATTGAGCCCGGAGGGACCCGTGAGACGGCCATCGTAGCGGCCAATGGTGAGTCGTTTGTCGCGCAGCAGCGCGCGCGAGAAATGCGAGACATCGAAACGCATGTTGGTGTTTTCCAGATAACGGGGTTCGAGTCCCGTAAAACGCACCAGTTTGTCGATGACGGCCTTACGCTCGGCGGGAGCAATCTCATCGCCCTTGGCGAGCGCGGACGCGTACTCGCCCATCGCAAAGCTCTCCGCTTCCTTGAGAAATGACGATAGGTCCTTCCGCTGCAAATCGGCCGCGACCTTTTTGTGATAGTAGGCATCGGCCGCTTGGGTTGGCAGGAGCAACTGGTAGACCAGATCGTCGCTCCGGCTCCAGATGGTTTCCAGATTGAGCGTCGTACCGATGAGAACGATGCCGTTGAACGCGATGCCGCGATCGATCAGGTACCCGGCGAGTCCCGCCGCGCGAAACGTTCCATAACTCTCGCCTGCGATCAACAGCGGCGAAAGCTGGCGATTATTTCGGGCGATATACATGCGCATGAATTCGCCCACCGACTGGATATCGCCCTGGACGCCGTTCATGCGCCGCGCCACTTCGATGGTCTTGGCGCGGCTGTAACCTGTTCCCACCGGGTCGATGAATACGAGGTCGGTCTGGTCGAGCCATGTATCCTGATTGTCCTGCAGTTGGTAGGGCGGTGGCGGCATGCTGCCGTTCGGTTCCAGCTTCGGGCTGCGTGGCCCCATCCCGCCCATATGCACCCACATGGACGCCGACCCTGGTCCGCCGTTAAAGCAGAAAGTCAGCGGACGTTTTGCCGCGTCCGCCACTCCGTCGAGCGTATATGCCATGTAGAAGATGTGCGCTTCGGTTTCGCCGGAGGCATCCTTCAGCGGCATCTGCGCCACGGTCGCGGTGTAGTTGATCGGCTTGCCGTGGACCGTCACGCTGTGATGCGTGACCACCGGTGTTTCGTCGATTTCGCCGCCGATCACCGCGGCGGGAGTCGCCGCGCCTCCACGTCCGCCGGGGGGCGCGCCCGGCGCTTGTGGGGTTGCCGCCGTTCCCTGGCGTCCTTGAGCCGAGGTGGGGAAATTCAGCGTCAGAAACAAGAAGAGAAGCGAAACGATGATTGCCAATGTACGCGCGAGACGAGTTGTATGCATCGGCAGATGATACTCCAAAACGGCGGCTGCGAGCCAGCGCGTGGAGCTCGATTTCCCAGAGCAAACATTTGTGGCCGTGTCCGGCGGATCGCGTATCATCGACTTGCGATCGGGCCTGCTGGCTGATGATGGAGCCGAAGATCGGCGTTGAAGAGGGCGAGGATGGCGCAAACGTTATTCGCGTTGATGTTGATGGTTATTTTTCTGGGAGGGACCGCCACCGCGCAGTTTCCGGAGGCCGAGATTTCCAATTCCCAAATCCACGCCAAGCTATACCTTCCCGATGCCCAGTCCGGATACTACCGGGCGACGCGCTTCGATTGGTCCGGCGTCATCGCCACTTTGGAATGGAAGGGTCACACTTACTTTGGAAAATGGTTCGACCACTACGATCCCAAGACTCACGACGCGATCAGCGGTCCGGTAGAAGAGTTTCTCACCAATGGCGCCGGACTCGGGTTTACGGAAGTCAAGCCTGGGGAGGCCTTCGTCAAGATCGGCGTCGGCGCCATCCGCAAGCCGGACGACCAAGCTTTCCAGCAGTTCCACACCTACGAGATCGCCGATTCCGGCAAGTGGACGACGCAGAAAGGCTCGGACTGGATCGAATTCACACAGCAACTCGGCGACACGGCGGGTTATGCCTATCTCTATCGCAAGAAAATCCTGCTGGCGGGAGACAAACTGGTTTTGGAGCACCACTTGGAAAACACCGGCCGCAAGACCATCGCGACGAGCGTGTACGAACACAACTTCTTCATGCTCGACGGCCAGCCATCCGGTCCGGACTTTGTGATCCGATTCGCCTTCGAACCGCGCGCCGCGCGCCCGCTGAACGGATTGGCGGAAACGCGGGGCCGGGAAGTGCGCTATTTGCAAGAATTGCAGCCGGGTCAAAGCGTGTACACCGAGTTGGAGGGATTCGGGTCGACGTCCAAGGATTACGACATCCGCGTGGAGAATCGCAAGACGGGAACCGCCGTGCATCAAACCGGAAACCGGCCTCTTGCCAAGATGGCTTTCTGGTCGATCCGCTCGAATGTTTCTCCTGAAGCCTACGTTGATTTGCGAATCGAGCCGGGGAAGCAAGCAGATTGGCGGATCGAGTACCAGTTCTACACGCTGCCGTAAGGCTCAACTCTGTGGGAAATGGGTTTCCTTAGGCAGACAGGCTGATCCCGAACCTGGTGGGCTACTGTATCGGTGCCGGCTACGCCGGACATTTTGCTTGGCAATGGACAAAAGCGAATTTCCAAGCCCGCGAATGCGGGCGCCTCGAATAAAGCCCAGCGGCGCGCGCCGAGCGTTTTTTGCGAAGCGAAGCGCTGGGAAGATTCCCGAAGGAATGGAAGCCCGCGAAGCCGGGCGCTCGACAGCGTCGTTCGGATCGAAAACCGCGGTGTCGAGCGCCCATTTCATGGGCCTCCTGTTTCTCGAACGGCACTGGATGTCCCTGCGTTCCCATTGTTCTCTTCCAATGACGGAGGTGCGATAGCCTCTTGAAGGCTAAACAGGTCACCGACAAACGACGGGATTGTCCTCGACGTCCTGTCGTTAAACGTAACGCGGAGTTGACGAGGGCGTTTTTCCAAGCGGGCAATGTCGGTCACCTTTCGAACGAGAGATCCGGTCAACGATCGGATCTCGATGAAGCCGTCCTCGAGCCGCACCCGCCAGACAAGTATCCTTAGTCCTTCGATAATCACAACCGGAAACACGATTGGCGCCAAAACGATCGTAAACAAATCTCCACGGCGCCATAAGACTGCCCAGATGGATGGTTGCGCGATAACCCAGCAAGCTACGCATGTTCCGAATCCCGTCACAATTTTCAAGAGATTGCTCGCCGATAGCGTTTTCGATTCCCCCATAGGTGGCTCTTGCTCATGGTACATCTACGCAGGATTAGAATCCGGGAGGACAGCCAAGCCGCCCTCATTTTTCTCCTATTTTTCTCAGTTGAATTTTTGATCCCGCGGTGCGCGATCACGGCTTGTAGCGGGTGGTTGAGCGATTTTTGCGACACCGCCGGTTTACTCGACAGGCATATTCCCGATCCCGGAGGAGTCTGTGTGACAACGGAGCGTCGAGCCTGCGATAGCAGGCGGCAGCGGGTAGCCCAGCGGCGCAGACCGCGCCCTTTTCGCGGGCCGGCCCTGGGTCACCGATCACAAGAATTGAAAGCCCACAAAGTGGGCGGCAGGCTCAGCGCCAGGTCCTGTCGCCCACGTCGTGGGCTTTCCTTTCCTCCGACGCGAACCCAGAGCTTCGCCGAAGCCAAAGCGCTTCGGCGCGCGCTCTGGGCTAGACGCTGCTGCCTGCTGTCGCAGGCTCGGCGCTCAGTTGTCGCACAGACTCCCACGGGATCGGAAGATCTTGTTACGACTAGTGGGTTGCCTGCGAGTTGTCTAAAGCATCCTTGGTCCTTAGGTGAAGAATCGAAAGTTCCGGCGCTTGCTTGGTTCGTATCAGGGCACGGCTTCAGCCGTGCCGCACGCTGACTCTCAAGTTCAGGGCTTTAGCCCCTGCGAATCGCAGGGGCTAAAGCCCAGTTCTTTTTTGCGCGACGGTCGGCACGGCTGAAGCCGTGCCCTGATACAAAGCGCGACAAAACGAACGCGATCCATCCCGGACCGAAAGCGCTATAGCAAAGAACGCTCAACCACAGGCTACAAGCTGCGATCCCGCTCTGCGGGATCGATTTCAAACTAAGGCACTACCGCGCCTCGGCGCGGTGGACGCCGGCACTGCTCGCTTATGGCACTGCTCGATTATGGTGACGCTACGCTTATTAAGTTGCCCCCATCGTCGAAGTCCACGGGGATTCCATCGCCCACGTGATACCGTTCGTTGTCCCGCAGACTACGCACGCAAGCCGGCGAGGCCAAAAAAGAATCGACATGGTTGGTGTTCCTGATGCGTACGATCTTCACTTCTTCCGGCGACGGCAAACCCATGTTGCGCATGGCAAAGAAAATCGCCTCGCGATCGCTGGGGAACCACATCGGCATTCGCGCGGTCAGAAACCCCAACGAGGTTGTCGCATTGACGTTCGTGAGCGTGAAATTGGTCTTGCGGAACAGGCGTTCATGGACCATGTCGGCTAGGCCGACGCCGCAGGCGTTACCCTCGGTGGCATGGGTCAAGTCGCGAACGTAGATGCGGCGGATGCGGATGAATCCAGGAGTTGTGCCGGTGGAATCCGCGCCATCCAGCTCGTGGTGAATACTCCGTCCGGTGACGCGCGTGTCCATGCCCGTGCCGCTGATATCCTTGCCGATTTCGTCCACGATCAACAGGTCGAGATTCCGGAAGGGAAGCTGCGGACGAATCTCCCGCGCCCGGGCCAGCAGCCGCGGCTCTTCGATTTCCACCTTCGCCGCCGCCATTGCTTCAATGCCCGCGGTTTGATGAGCGTCGTTTTCCAGAATGGCCACGCCGCCCAGAATCTTGCCGCTTCGCACATTGACGCGCGCCATTTCCAGCAGCGCTTTTTCAAAACCCATCCGCAGCGCGCTGGAATGAAATCGGCGTGCGCCCTCCAGATTGCCCAAACCGATGGCGGTCATCTTCATGATGCCGCTCTCGACTTTGGCGGTGAAGGTGGTGTGCGCCTTCACGCGGTTCACCAGAAGCACGCGTCCCGCTTCGAAACCGTGCTTGTCCATGAACACTTCGATGCCCGATTCGGTGACGCCCGTCAGCACCGTCTCCATGGAGGATCGCACCGGCACGCCCATGTGGGCTTCGTCGATCCCGTACTTGGCCAGCACGGCCTGCTGCGCTTCCGCCGTCGCGCCGCCATGACTACCCATCGCCGGAACGATGAACGGCGCACTTCCGCGTTCCTTCAGCCACGCCACCACCGCGCCGGTAATCGCGGCGTAGTTGGCAATCCCGCGACTCCCTACGGCGACGGCCACCGGCGCTCCGGCCGGCAAATCGAGATGGGCCCTGTCGAGGGTCGCGCGAGTAGCGGCGACAACGTCGGTCAAAGCCGGCGCGCTGGGACGAGTGGCGCGAACCAAGTGTAGATACGGGAGCGGTACGGGCGGCAGCTCCTTCGAGTCCATGGGGTGATTGTACTAAACAGGCCTTGTGATCTTGCCCCAAACGTTGGCGATCTGGAACGCGGCGTGGGTAGTGTCCTAATTTTGCAGGCGCCGGCTGCGTTGTCAGAACCATTCGCGGTAGCGAATGGGTTCGCTGGCGTCGGCCCCGCAGACGAACCCGTTAAAGGGAATTTTGTTTTGATTAGAACCGTCGGTGCTTGGCGAAAGGCCAGCGAGCCCATTCGCTACCGCGAATGGTTCTGACAACGGCAAACACAATGGGCGCAAATTAGGACACGACCGCGGCGTGAGTCCAACGTGCCTCAAGCGGGATTGGAGTATAGTAATGTGATGCAGATCACGGTTGACATTCCCGACGAATTAGCTGCGCAGGCGCGGGCCCGTGGTGTCACCGTAGAATCCTACGTCCGAAGCCTTCTGGCAGGAGTGCCAACGGCTCCTCCGAGCATGTCGCGCCGGAAACGCACGCGCGAAGAACTAGACGCTTTCTTCGAGGAGTTCGCGCAGTTCTCCGATCAAGTCCCCGACCTTACCGGAAAAACATTCGGTCGCGAAATGATCTATCAAGACCATGACTGAGGCGGAGCGGCTGGCTGCTTACCTGCTGGTAAGGACGGGACATCCTGATGCGCAGAGATCGGGGAATCTGAAAGCAAGGAGCACCCCATGAGTTCGTACATCAAAACAATTTGGCTGCCGGGAGCAGCATCGTGCGTGTTTCTTTTCGGGTTGTACTTTCTACATAGCTTATTGCCTGCTTACACAAAATTCATTTCACCAGAACAGAGGAACTCGTTCATCACCTTGCCATACCTGGCGGTCATGCCGTTTGCAGGGGCCTTGGGGGCGTTTTTATCGCGTTGGATGAAGGGCTCGGTCGGACAGCGCATCCTGTCCGCGTTGTTCCCTATTTTCACATTCGCTTTGCTATTCGTGGTGAGGATCGTATTCGGATTGTTTTTCGAACGCGCCCCCTATACTTTGGCCCATTTCATGTCTGGAGTCACGGTACTCATGATTTTCATGACTGTAGGCGGTCTATCCCTTGCACTCGGCGCCTTGCCATTCTGCCGCAATGGTAGATTCAGACCAAGCGATTCAACGCCACAAAAGTCCTGAAAATCCTTGACGGGCCAGGAAACCGCGGTGAATGGGGTCGAGGGAAATGGTGGCAGCCAGGCTGGCCTCCCTTCCCCCAAGCGTGACTTGACAGAATATGAGCATATGCTCATAATGGATGTGCTGAGGATCTCGCGTTCGATCCGTCGGTCGCTATGAAACACAAGGCCAGAGTCGAAATCGGCGGCGAAAACATTTTCGCCGACCTGGGATTGCCGGATGCCAAGACGCATTTCCTCAAGGCGCAAATCGTATCGGAGATTTACCGGCTCACCAACGAGCGGAAACTCACGCAATCAGAGGCGGGAGAACGGATGGCCATTAGCCAGCCGGAGGTGTCGCGCATGTTCAAAGGCAATTTCCGCGAATACTCCGTGGACCGCCTCATGGGCTTCCTGACCGCGTTCGACCGAGACGTGGAGATTGTGGCTCGGCCGCGCAAAAGGTCAGGGAGGGGTGGCCGAATCACGTTTACGCCGCTCGCCGCCTGATCGACAGGCTCTTCTCTTGCGACCTCGGCGCGATAAATCGTCAAGTTCACGCCGATGCCATTTTTCCCGACCCATTTTTCCACTTTCTCGAAGAGATGAAGGAAGAAATGAAGGCGACGCGAACTTGACTAATGAGTAATCTCTGACGCCTCGCATCGCGTTTCTACCTCATTGTGCCCATTCGATTTACCCCTTCGGTAGGGCAATAATATAGTTGGCAAAAACCCGCAACCAAGCTGGCCTTCGCTAGTAACCGGGGTTTCCCTTAGGGCATTCTACTGGGTTTCACGGATTGCCCGATTGTTTAAGTAGAGTGAAGATTGATATGTGGATCGTCGCCTCGTCGTCGCCCCCTATATCGAATGCCCGGAATGTGTCGGCAACGCTGTAATCAGTCGTGGCGGATTCCTAGTTGTCTGTGAACACTGCCATGGTCTAGGCCGACTCCATCGCGAGGGATTCGAACCAAAGCAGCGCGACGACCTAGCATGGTTGGACTTTATGCTAGGTGGCCCGCTCAAGATCACAATTCAATGAACTGAAGCAAGTCCTTCGAGGCGGTTTACTTCGTTTTCTTGGCTGGCTTGGAATGCGCTGGTTTGGCTACTGCTGGCTTGGCCGTCGCATTCGCCGGGCCGAAAATCTTCCGCACGGCGTTGTCGAAACGTTCAAACTCCGTTTTGCCGGGGACTGAGGGTGCTGGCAGTGGATTCATGGCCCTATTGTACCCCGTTTTTTCTTGGCGATGAAATCGCGCGCTTCTTCGTCTGAGACTTCATGTATCGTGGTGAAGGTTCCCTGGCGATTGAATTGGGCATACCAAGGGCGACGGCGTTTCTTGAATTCCCGCTCTACTTTCGCTTTCATTTTTATAAATGCCTCTAGCCATTCCGCTGGGTCCTCCACGGAGTTGTGTGCCGTAGCGACAATGGCTAGGTTTGGACTATTTTTGATTTCCTCCGAGTGAGAGTTGCGCATGGCACTGTCAGTCGTAAGTAGAAGCCAACCTTCTTTGTTGCAGAGACGAATTACTCTTGGGTCCTTGACACCCTGTTCCTTCCTTCCGTCTTTCTGGAAGGTTTTCTTGAAAGTCTCGACTTTGGAGAATCCGGCTTCGAGCAAGCGCTCGCTAGCTCCTTCATAGTCGAAACTGTCATCTAGGAAAACAGCGCATTTCTCACGCCGCTTTCGTGTGTATTGGCCGGGCAACGTGTTCGATGGCCCTCTCCACCGCATCAACGGACAAGCGGTATGACTTTGCGATCTCTTCGGGAGTCTTGCCGCGTTTCTGTTGGCCGACAAGAATGCTTACGGGAATGCGGGTTCCAGTGACGACTAAGCGCCCAGAGTAAACTTCGGGGTCTATCGTAACTGGCGTTCTCTTGTCATCCTTGGATGCAACGCGCCAAGGATAGATACGGCAGGGCACGCGCTTCCGCCTAACGATTCGCATTCCTAATTGATCTACAATCTGAGGGATCACGTACTGCTTGGCGTCCTTAAGAAGGTCGACTGCGTGCTCGACATTGCGCCGCGAACGTTTCGTGACCAAGACGACGCATCCTAGGACGGTAACGATGTCAGCTTCAATCAGCGGTCTCCGAAATCTCCCCTTGGTTTTGGATTCCAGAGCGGATACCAGACGGCGTAGTTTATCCATGCTCAATTTGTAGAACTTTCGGAGAAGCGTCAAAACGTAGGCTTCCGCAAGATCGTAAAAGGACAGCAGGACGATATCGCCAATTTTCTTTTCAAAGGCTGGCGTAAGGATTCGATTTTCACTCGTGAACCAATCGAATAACGTTCTTCGTGGAATTCCCAAGTAATAGGCTGCCTCGGGGAGGGTATACGTAGGGAGTTCGCGAATATCCTGACCCGGCTGGCGGATTGGTTTGTTCCTCAGCACAGCAGGAGTATAACCGAAATAAGTGTTTAGATCGCGCGCTGGCATGAAAACGCCCTCCTGGTGTGCTATTCTGGTTTTGAGCACACCAGTCGCGGCGAATCATGCCAACGGTAGCCAGCCGGGGAATGGCAGGAATCGAGAGCGGCGGTTTAGATGTTTAGGAGCTAAAGGGATTTCTTCCTTCCGCGCTTCAAGCGCCCCTTTAGCTCAATGTGGCGTCCTGTAATTTTCCTGTTACCTCCGCAAACGTCAGACGCTTTCCGGCAAGCTGCGAAACTGCAATCGAGAAACGGTCGCTGTCAGTGAGCGGCTTTCCTTCCGCGTCCTTGCGATTGTTGTAGCGAAACGCTTGCTCGTCGAGATACCGGAACAAGTGAAACGGTTCAACGGACACATAGGTACCTGCGATGCTGCGTTTCAGCAGCGACCAAAAATTCTCAAGGCCGTTTGTGTGAACGCGGCCATTCACGTAGCGGTCGGCGTGGTCTACAAACTGATGCTCGTAGCTGTCAGCAAGACCACGATAAGACGGTAGTGCATCAGAGTAGACCGTGCTTCCAAAAACCACGTTCAACCGCACTTCTCTCTGCACTTGATTGATGCGCGTGTTCTTGACGGTGCGCAAACGGATTTTTCCGCCACGTTCAAGCAATCCCATTACACAGGTTTTGTCCAGACCACCACGGCCCGTGACCATGCGGTCGCGTTTTTCCTTGTGCATGTTTCGCGCTTTGCCGCCGATGAACGTTTCATCCACTTCGACTTCGGTTCCGGGACCACCCAGGCGCACTTGCGGACCGTCCTGCTGCATGGCCTTGCGGATACGCTGCAACATGAACCACGCGGACTTCTGCGTTACGCCGATGGCGCGATGCAATTCGTAGGAACTGATTCCGTTCTTGCAATTCACAGCCTGCCAGATCGCGAGTAGCCATTTCTCAACGGCAATTGGCGACTCTTCCATGATGCTGCCCGTCTTGAGCGTGAACTGTGGCGCTTCGTGTCCTTCGCGGCACTGGAACCGGCGATACTTTTCGTAGTAGTGAACGTTCTCAGAGCCGCACTTCGGACAAGTCACTTTGCCATCCTGCCAGCGGCGCGCTAGGAGGTAGTCGTGGCAGTTCTGGTAGTCGGCGAAGTACTTGATCGCTTCTTGGAGGGTCTTGGGTTCCTTGACCATGTAGCGATCTTAGCTTAGGGCTAGATTTTTGTCAAGTATATTATTGCCTTCGGTAGGTTCGTTCTGTAATTTTACTTTTTCAAGCGCGGTCCGTTCCGCCCTCGCGATTATGCGCATCAAAACCATTGTGACACGACGCTGTATATCGGCCACGCATCGCGAAGCCTAACCACCTGATTCAATGGACGAAAAAAAGGCAATAATTGATTTGGCAAATCCATTGGCAAGAGGTGGCGCTAGATGGCAATCGGTGGCAAATGCTGCGTAAGTCACTGACTCCGATGGTCACTAAGGGAGCATTTTGGATTGCGCCTGCGGTGCTCGAAGTGAGCGTCTCCCACAGCACTTTTCCTGAATGCTGATACCGGCTTGTCGCACTCAACACATCGCCCCGTTTTCACTTTTCGCGCGAGTGCTTCGTCAACACCGATTGTCTGGCCGTTGAGAGTACACGTGACGGCTTTTGGCATCGCCAGTCCTCAACTTCGCTTGGCGCGTTTCTTCGATTGTTTCCGCTTGGGATGTTCGGCAATCGCCGTAGGTTTGAAGGCCATCACCTTGCGGACAATGGCGTCGAAGCGCTGGAACTCTGTATTACCTGGCACCTGGGGCGCTGGCAGTGGTTGCATGGAGCTAGTTTACATCCTTCGGAGTAGTCAAGGGCGATGAACCGTTGGATTTTTTCTTACGGAACTGCGGCGCTAAGACGAAGTGGCCTTTCGGGTCTTTCTGAATGTCAGTACGATGGATGTATTCTAGGATGCCCTTATCGACTAAGAGCATGAGGATTTTGCGGCAAGTGTGCCAAGTCTTTACTGTGGACGATATCAGGCCGTGAAACTGGCTAACGTTTATGCTGCCATGTTGCGCCACAAAATTGATCGCACGGCTTTGTGCTGGCGTAAGCTCTTTTGATAGCGCATCCCCCAGGACGGCGCTCACGTCGGAATCAATCCACGGCTCCCTATGCTCATAGTTGTTCCGTAGCGTTACGCGCACAGAATTTCCTCCAGCAACATCAGCCTGTTGGAAGATCGGGGTCGGAAGTTCATTTCGTAACATTTCGTCTCGAATTCTCTTCGTGCCCTCATTGGCGAACTTCACATAGCCTAGGTAGAACATGGCATCCATCAACTTGGGGTTGCGGGCGTGCTGTGTGTCGTAAATATTTTCGGGGGTAACGAACGGAGGGAATCCCCCGGGACTCTCTATGACGAGGCGGTCGTAGAACATCTCCACCGTGATATGCATGTTGCGCATTCCGTACGAGCGATGCACGCAAGCGTTTACGATGGTTTCAAACCACGCATCGTGGGGATATTCAGGGTGCGGTCGGAACCGGCCATCTGGCCCGAGTTTGGAAAAGTCGCGTATTTGAGACTCTAGAATCTCAGCAGTCCGATCAATGATGGTTGGAAGGTTTCCTTCAGCCCAATAATCCTTGACGGCATTGTAGTTCGCTCCGGTCTTCTCATGCTCTTCCTCGAACTTACGGAAACGCAAGCGACAGCCCGGGAACTTTGATGAGGGGTCTTTGGCAAACAGCAGAACGCAAGCAGTATTCGGCACGAAGACTTGGTTCTCGATCTTGCCCAAGTGCCTCAATGCGAGAATTTGCTCGTCGGTCTGAGCGTAGGACAGGTTGCGTGACTTCACGAACTCTTTGGCAAACTCCGCGATGCTATCTGTGTCGAACGCATCTGGATAAGGAATATCCATCACAGATTCCTGCTCGAGCTCCTGTTGCCCTCTGTCGTTCTCTAGCTCCCAGCACTCTTCTTTGCTGAGTCTATGCTTCTGATCGCCAATCCTAACCCATGCGGCACCCTGGCTATCGTAGACAACCCTGTCGGCTCTATAGTAGACGCGAATGAGTAGGATGAAATCGCTCTCGCCGTCCGCGTTCTGAATCGGCACACGCTTGGAATCGTAGCGGGCGTCTTGGCAATAGACCCGGCCAGCCTGCTCTCTTTCGTTTAGTTCCGTTTGGCTCAGGCTCTTGCACCCTAAAACCTTTCCGCCGTCCTCAATACCAACGGCGATTAGGCCCCCATCCGGGACCGTATTGGCCCACATCGAGAAGTACTCGCCGAGAGAGCGTGTGCTGGTCCTCGAACTCTTCCTTTCAAACCGCCTGTCTTCCTTCAGTAAGTCGAGGCACGCTTCGGCGTTTTGGTAAAGCTCGTCTGGGCTGACGAGGGCTAACGGTACGTCAAATATTAGACTTAGCTGCTTCATGGTTAAGTAATTGATTAGGTCTATCGAGCATGCTCGAGCATGCTCGATAGTGCCTTCGAGCGGCCATTATACCCGACGTTTGGACTTCGTGCCGCGCCTCAAGCGTCCGTGGTTAGTTGGCCTCGGAGGACCCCACCTTGCCGGTGACTTCGGCAAACGTCAGGCGCTTTCCGATCACTTGAGAAACGAGCGTCGAGAAGCGGTCACTGTCAGTCAACTTCGCGCCGTTGGCGTCTTTGCGATTGTTGTAGCGGAACGCCTGTTCATCGACGTAGCGGAACAAGTGGAACGGTTCAACGGAAACGTAGGTGCCGCCCAATCCACGCTTGAGTAAACTCCAGAAGTTTTCAATTCCGTTCGTGTGGACTTGGCCGTCCACGTACTTTTCCAAGTGGTTCACGATCTTGTGTTCGTAGCGGTCATCCATTTTCCAGTTTCCGCCGAATTCGTCGGAATGAATCGTGCTGCCAGCTTCGACGTTGGCGATAATCTCCGGGCGAATGGTGCGCGTCTTGCGATCCGCAATCACCGTTGCACGAACGCGCTTGCCGCGCTCCAGCATTCCCAAGAGCACGGTCTTTCCGCCGCCGCCTTGGAGAGTCTTGGCTTCGGTCGCCATGCGCACGCGGCGATACTTGCTACGGTGCATGTTGCGCGCCTTACCGCCGATGAACGCCTCATCCACTTCAACCGGGCCACCTTCGCTCCCGAGCGATCCGCCCGTCAAATCATCCTGCATCGCCAAGCGAATGCGCTGAAGCATGAACCAAGCCGACTTCTGAGTCACCTTGATTGCACGGTGAATCTCGTAAGAAGAGACTCCGTTTTTGCAATTGCCAAGCATCCACATCGCCATGAGCCACTTGTCCAAGCCGATTGGCGAATCTTCCATGATGGTCCCGGTTTTCAGAGTGAACTGGCGTGCGTCGTGGTGAACGGAACACTGCCAGCGGTTGTATTTCTGAAGGAAACTGACGGCCTGACTCCCACAGCGAGGGCAGACAACGCCATCCGGCCAGCGCCGCGCTACCAAGTACTCCCGGCAGTTTGCGGGGCTCGCGAAGTAGAGGATTGCTTCCTGGAGGGTCTTTGGTTCGGTTGCCATGCTTCAGACTTTACCAAAGCTTCGCGGATTTGTCAAGTGTATTATTGCCGAAAAAAACCGCAGTGCCCTCGCCCAGGTACAAGGGAACACGGACGTCCCCTCGGCTTCCCAACATTTAGTTGGAAACCCTCCGCGATATACTAGCCGCCGGCATGGACCTTCAAGAGCAATTCGGGTCAATCGATATTTACGCGTTCGACCAACTTCTGCGCGGACGCATCGCGCCGGGGATGCGCATCTTCGACGCGGGATGCGGGCACGGACGCAACTTGGTCTATCTTCTCCGGCAGGGTTACGAAGTCTACGGCGTGGACGCCGATCCCGCCGCGATCGCCAGCATTCGTCAACTGGCGTCGAGCCTCGCACCAGCGCTTTCCGGGGACAATTTTCGCGTGGCGAGGCTGGAGACCATCCCGTTTCCCTACGAGTTCGCCGACGTCGTACTGTGCAACACCGTGCTGCACTTTGCGCGCGACGACGATCACTTCCAGGAAATGCTGCAAGGAACATGGAATGTCCTAAAACCCGGCGGACTCTATTTCTGCCGGCTGGCATCGACCATTGGGACGGAAAACATTCTCAAGCACCTCGGCGGACGACGGTATCATTCGCCTGATGGCGCCGATCGCTATCTGGTCGATGCGGAGTTGCTCGAACACTGGACACGGCAGTTGGTGCGGAGATGATCGATCCATTAAAAACGACAGTGGTGCACAAGCTCCGCTCGATGACCACGTGGGTGATGCGGAAAAACCACTGAGCTGATGCGGAGACGGGGGCGCGGCAGGGTCGTTCAACGTTCTCCTTATTCTCTTCGCGTGTTGAGCACCATTACGGGCTATTCTGGAAACAGCTTTGCCTATCTTCATCCCAGATTCCGAGCTGACAATGACCTTTGTTCGCTCCTCCGGTCCTGGCGGCCAGAACGTCAACAAGGTTTCCACCGCCGTCGAACTGCGCTTCGACGCCGGCAAATCTCGCCTGCTTCGCGACGACATACGGCAGCGCCTCCTGGCGTTAGCCGGCAATCGCGCTACGCAAGAAGGCGTGTTGATCATAACGTCCAGCGTGCATCGTACGCAGGACGCCAATCGAGCCGAGGCCCGGGCCAGACTGAACGAACTGATCGCCCGCGCTGAAGTTGTACCGAAAGACCGCCGCCCCAGCCGGCCCACGCTAGGCTCCAAGGTCCGTCGGCTCACGGCAAAATCGCAACGATCCGCCGCCAAGAAACTGCGCGGTCGAACGAGCGACGACTGATCTGCACCACTGTTTTTTGAACCACGCTTTCGACTTTCATAGCTTCAACAACCGTCTCTCGCACTCTTCTGAAGATCGCGCGAAATTCGCGAAAACAGGTTGCGCAGGTCAGGCTGTTTGAATGTATAAGTACGCAAACTCGAGGAGCCTCCAGGGTTTACAAAGAGCTGAACTCAGCGGGACGCTGATTCAGAAACAAACTCAAGGAGGCTCCTCAACATATGTACTACATCGGC
>Ga0209060_10000431_pt1 | contig 80398 bp, 81 predicted proteins | sample Coa_R1_8_FD_187155 | JGI IMG/M metagenome (GOLD analysis project Ga0209060, IMG submission 187155) | Surface soil microbial communities from Centralia Pennsylvania, which are recovering from an underground coalmine fire - Coalmine... | ecosystem: Environmental > Terrestrial > Soil >... | reverse complement strand
TTGAGCTTCTTGGCGGCGAAAGACCGTATCGCGAATTCACGTTCGAAGGGTATCAGGTTGCGCCAGGGAATCAGCTCGCCTACGAGCGCTCCACGAATTTCAATCCGGCCAGCGACAATTTGTACTTGTGGGGAGCCTGCGGCGTGGGCAAGACCCATCTGGCTTATGCCGTGGCGCGTCGCTGTTCCGAGGAGAGCCTCTCGGTCACGATCCTGTTGGCCGGACAGCTGAGCCGCAAGGTTCGCATGAAAGATCCTGAGCAGGAGCAAGCCGCGCTGGACCATCTAGTGGGAGCAGAGGTTCTCGTGTTGGATGACCTTGGAATAGGAAGCGAAACCGCCTACACCCGGCAGATCCTCCAGGAGATTTTAGATGGACGAAATTTCAAAAACCGTGCGGGACTCGTCATCACGAGCAAGTACTCCCTGGAGGATCTGGCGAAGAAACTCGACGACGATGCGATTCCCTCGCGGATAGCCGGAATGTGCCAAGTGATTGAGATCAAAGGCATCGATCATCGCCTGACAAGATTTCGGGCGAGTTGAGGGTCAAGTGGGGACCTCAGCAGCTCCTGCTCCCTAAGATCGTAGAGCCCGCTTACTCCATGGTTCCTTTGTATTGGGTAAGGATGTTTCGGCCATGTTGTCGGCCGGTTCGACTGGCAACTGGACGCGGGTTCTATACCGAACACTAGCAAAATGAACTTCTTGGGATTTCCTCAGCCTCCCAAGTCCTGCCCGGTTGAACACCGAACTCAAAGCATGCTCCGCCGGGCCACGGCGCCCACATAGAAAATGGGGCACTCGCAGAATTCTGTTAGGTAACAACTCTTGGAAGTCGCAAAAAAACATGGCAGTATCTTTTTGTTACGGAGGTGAAGAACATGTTCGCAGAAATCAGCACCAACGTTTGGCCTATCGTAGACGGCGAAATTCTGCCGCCATCAGCTCAACCGGAACCGCCCGGCGACGTTCCTCTCAGCGAGTCGCCAGCGGAGTCGGTGCAAATGCGGGAGTACGGGTCTGAAGACTGAGCCGACTGTATAAAACAGGCGAAGTTGCGCAACGAGTGGCGGTTGACATGCGAATCCGATGGACTGATATCAAAAACGGCGAATCGATCGAATATTCGGTGGAGCACGACGGCGAGATCCAGGAGAGCTACGTCGCGGAGCATGGATGGCATAAAGTATCGTCGCCAAGTCCGGAGTTGATTCGAAAGGCGTGCTTCCACCGAACCGTTTCCGAGCATCCCTGGGGTCCTTTGTACTGGGCGGTGTTAAGGTCCGTTCATGAGACTATGAGCGAGCTCTGTTCCATTTCTCATCATGATTTCGAAAGAATTTTCGCCCGCGCTGATGTTGGTCCAGCCCGAAAGTCTGCTTTCGCTGTTGATCTAGTCGCTGAATGTAACGCGGCGAGGAGGATACGCGAGGGGCTGCTTCGGCACGACTACCGAGGGCTAACTCCGATGATACTCGGTGAGGAAAGCCTTCCGGATCAGTGTCTCGATGTTGCTGCGCTGGATAAGCCGGTCATTGTGCTGGATGCAGCCGACGGTACCGATGAGCTCGAACAGGGCTTTCGGGAGTGGTGTTCAGCGGCCGTGATCTACTACCCGCCCGAGAATGAAATACTTGGAGCTTTCGTTGCTGTACCCGGCATAGGGACTTACTTTGCGATGGGAGCAGTAGTAGGCAAGTGTCGCTTCGCTGGACCTTCCATTAGCTCGCCGGAGATCTTTGATCTCCCACGACCCCAACGGGTCGGCGGCCTCGAAGAGAGCTTATTGGCATTTTATGGGCAGAAACCCGCTCGGCTTGAGGCATTGTACCGAAACAAGAACTTCTTGTCCCTTCTGCGGATTCTTAGGGACTCACCGAGAGCCCGGATTCGCTCCCAGGGCGGCAATCCGATGATGCTCAAGATGATAGACGCGGAGGGTAGTCGCAGAGTGGATGCAGTTTTCGACTTGCTGGGGCAGGCCCCTCACGACATGATACCTGGGGCATATATTGCATGCAGGGCTGGGGCAACGTTGTGCGACCTTCGCTACCAGCCAATTCATCTGCCATCGCTCCTGCGAAGACCTGCCGACCCGCTATTTCGCACACCATACATTTGCGCTTCCCACCCGGAGCTTGCCTGGGATCTGTGCCGTTATCTCGGTGAACCGGCCGCCCTCGTACCAACCACTGCATTCCCACCTCCACTGGCGGCAAGCCAAGAAGCCTGTGTGTAAATTCTTTTCAGAATTGGTTGTAGGTTATCTAACAATAGGTAGCATCGTCCCCTTAGCGTGTTATGCTGCGCTGGATATGCCGCTCAAGCACCCAGGCATCATAGAGCAGGCGCAGCTCCTCGACCATGAGCGCGAAGCCACCATTTGCGACGACGCATTAAAAGCCCTCGATGACGCGGGTTATAAGCCAACCGCGAACGCTCTCACGCCTAGTGATGCTCGGATGCGGCGGGCGATTTTGAGTTGGATTGCCCCAGGCATGCAAGCGGCCCCCCTCCGTGTTTTGATGGCCATACTTGAAATGGAGGTTCGGGGTCGGGGTGAGGACGCACATCGAAAGAACCTTGAAACGCTATTGAACCTTGCGAACGTACCACTCGAGTACGGACGGGCTCGCCAGTGGGTTCGCTACAAACTCGGGCTGCGGCCATTGGAACGAACGTGCCTTCTTCTTCCGAAGCATGACCGAACGAAGACGTATCAACCGTATCAAACCGGATTTACTCCGTCGCGCGCAGTTTTTTCGCCTGCAGGTTTAGGCTGCCAGAACTGGTGGGACCCTTGGAATGGCGAGCAGGGCATCCCTGTTCTCTGCAGCGCCCTTCGGATCAACGACGAGACGGTTCTAATTCTCGAAGCGCGGGCGACGGTTACACGCCAAGATCGCATGCGCCTGATTTGTGAGTTGTCGGGGGTGTGTACGGCACCCCCTTCTTCCGTCCTATTCCGGTTCCTCCCTGGGCGGCGCCAGATAATCGCCTCGGACGTCGCGTACGTCCGAAACAAGGCGATGGACAACCTCACAAAACTCACCGTCAGACCGCATATCACTGAACCACAACATGTGCTTTGGAACCTGGCCGAGATGACTTTGGCACAGACCGAAGACTCAGGGGCACACGACTTACTTAAACTTTACGGACTATTTTCGACGGCTCCGTTGTCGAGACTTCTGGCCGTTCCTGGTGAATATCAAATTGATAAGGTTTTTATCCTTTTACGCCCGCCCGGTTCGTCATCTGTACCAATCGACAAGAAATGCGACCAAGAGCTTCCCGGGCGCTTAAAAGACAACATAGTGAGCGTCGGTGGCGCACATCCGGACCTTGACGGTGTGCTGGCGTCTATCAACTTCTGGCCTCTGGCACAATCAGTGTTCCTCGACGAGTCCGATGAATGTTACGTTCGCTGCGCTAACCACATCGCTGAGCAGTGCAAGGTTGATCCCTTAGCTGCACCGTCTGTGATGTCTCGCGTCACTAACGCACTGCTCGACGGAGAAGGCCTCAATATCTGGCTGCCGGGGAGCACGGCGGCCAATTGGCTGCGGGATGGAGAATTCCGTCATGCGATGCAATGCCCAGGACGCACTGCGAACATATTCGTCTGCGTCGTGGGTCGGTCCTCAAACATCAGATTGCAAGAACTGCAGAGTTTTGCCGCTTCAGGAGTTCCACAGAGAGCGATTCACTGCCAGTTTTGCTACCGGCGGCTCGACCGAGTCATTGTTATGTTTGAAGACGGACGCATTTCGGAAGAACTGGAACCCGGACAGGTTGGACGGGAATCGCTCTTGGATGTGTTAGCACGTTTATTCGGAACGGCAGTCGGAGGCAAAGCAACAGCGTGACGCCGACCATGAATCGTTGGCGGAGCGAGTACTCGAAAGGAGATAAACCCCATGACCGAACGATCCGTGGATTATAAATTTTACATTCATGCAGACCGTGAAGAAACGTTAGGATGCGTACGGACGGAAATCGCCGAAGCTACCTGGCGAGCGGGACATTGCGCACACGCATTCCACCGTCGACAAGGGACGTCAGAAGGCAGTCAGATCAGAGATGGCATCCAGCAGAGTGACGTTTTCGTAGTGCTTACCGAAACTGCGTCGGAAACGGTTCGCCAGGAATGCGCGTCGGCACTGGCGAACGGGAAGCCCGTCCTGGCACTTGTTGTTGGCTCTGACGTTCGGTCCGAGGATTTGGAGGAATTGGAATCGATTGTTAGCCGAAGTCCAGAGACCAGCTTGGTACAACATGTGTCCACCACCGTTCCAGAAGTTATCGTGAACGAATATCTAATCGCTCTGCACAAGATCATTCGAAAGCTAGATCGCACTCGTGTGCTCATGGAAGCAGGTTGGGACCCTCACACGCCAAACCGGTTTGTGCGGAAGTTTGCGGTTGGCAGGGTACTCAGCATGCGATGTGAGCAAAATCCATTTCTTAAGAAGGGGATCGCTGATTTCTTTTATGAAAACAACTTTCCGCACCTGATCCAGCATGGGGTACGACACCTATTTCTAGAGTCTGGTTCTTCCATAGCCTACGTTGCAGAAACCCTTACCGAGGGCATGCATGCGGAGTGGACGCTATCCAAACCCCATCTCGAGATAGAAGCCAATAACATTTTAGCCTATTTGGTGCTGGCATCTGCCACAAAAGTCCGCGTATCGCTTTATCCGCCCGGTCGGCCGGATGACAAGTACGGCGCAACGCTGGGAACATTGATGTGGGTTGAACCTGAAAGAGGACGGCCCATCGACGAGGAAGCGCGCCGAGAAATGTCGAAGATAAAAGATTACTTAAAGGGCAGTTATAAGAAAAACGGAATCTTCTTGGGTGCTACCTCTGGCATCGATCTAGGCCCTGATACTCCCGGTTTTCACACGGGAAGCTTCCCCATGATGCTTTTCAAACGTGCCTTGCTCGAAGCCGCCATGGAGTCGGATATTCCCCTGGTGATTATCTGCGACGAGGATAAGATGCCTTACGCCTTCAACCCAAGCAAATGTTACTCCATTTGCGATTCTGATTTGCCGTGGGACATAGTATGTAAGGACGCGCCAATAGCCATTGCGTGTGCATTCCGGTCACAAGAACGCGCTCAACTGACAATGCCGAGGTTAATGGAAATGGGGTTTTCGGAAGGGCAACAGGAGAGCAACGGCCAGATACCTTGGTGCGTAATCGCTGCAAACGAAAAGTTTGCGTCCGTATCCAAAGGATGGTTTCGTTCTCGCCCACTGACGATGAACTCGGAACGGCAATTGCAGAACCGCCCCTTGAGAACCGCCATATAGCCGGCCCCAGGGCGGTCACAAACAAAACTTCGCCGTTACAACATGCGTAGCGTGTGGAGAGCATAGGCCAGGTGGGATCTGCCAACACAGAGAGTCCGGAACATGGCCCCTTCTTCAAAGCTTAGTAGCTGGTAAGGAACGTTCGCGCGTGTGACTCTGTACCTCTAACCCGCCAATCTCTATTGCAAATGCGATCAAGCCGCAGATGACAGCCTTTGGCTCACACAGTAACCCGGGTCTAGCGAGCCGGGTAGATGCGAAGGATGGAAGGTACCTTCCCCGGCACACCACAACGCCGCCTCTGATGCCATTAGCACGAATATACTCATCAATCGCCTGGTGGTCGACGTGCCAGTGGGATAGCGTGGCCGCAGTTTGTCTAGTGGTCCGATAACCTGGCGAATGATCACATCAAGCGCTTGAGAATAGAGACACTCGTTTGCCTTTGCTTCTTCCGCGTACACGAAGGCTTTGCTGGTATTTCCGGCGATCATGGCAGCTTCGGCCAACTGATCTGGCAAAACATCGATCGCAGGGTAACTGCGATCGAGCCTCTCCGCCCAATCGAGTTCCCCCGCTCTTAAAATGGTAACGAGTAATTCGCCTGGGGCTTCGGGTGACAAATCCTTTAGGTGCTCGGTGCGCCGCTCCACCTCCCGCAAGGCTGTTTGAACACCTTCATGAAAGTGAAGGTCGCTTTGTAGCTTCACCGAAGAACAAAGAGGCCATATGCAATCATTGGCAGATAAAGATCGGGATGCATCAAGAGCATATTCGAAGGCGCGTCTGGCAGCCGCAATCTCCTCCGCTTGACCCCACGCATATCCGAGCGAAGCCCACACCATTGCCACTCCCATATTGACGGTGTCTGTCCAGTGTATTCCCGAACTCATCAGCGGAAGTTCGCCGGCCAGGGTGTGAATGCTTTTTGCAAGTGCCGCATTACCAGGTTGACCTAATAACAATACGGATAGCTGATTTGCCACATCTAAAGATTCGTAGCCGTCTGCTCCGTTTTTCACTTGCTCCACTAAGAATCCGAGCACGGCGTTGCTCGTTCTGAGTGCGTCCTCTGTAAAGCCAGCCGAGTACTGACAATGTGCTATTTCAATCAACGTTGGTAACGTGGCCTCAGTTACTACAAGAAGCTGTTTGTAAAGGGTCGGACTGATCGCGGCGTATTCGGGCGCCAAATCGACCCGCCCGAGCAACATACCCTTTGCAAGTGTGAGTTGTTCCAGCGCAGCAACGAACAGCTCTGTGGCTCTCGCTGTGTCACCAGCTTGAGCTTTAGCTAGAGCCTGTTGGGCAATCGCTTCGCTTTTTCTGTACGGATTGTGTATCAAACTGAGCTGGGCATTTGCGGCCTGCTGATCCTGCGCCCACTCGAACGCTAAGACGAGATCACGCAGCAGTACGTCACCAAACAACTGGACATATCCGACATCCACTGCTTCGAGATGGCGCAGCATATTTCTCGCTTCCTGCGCGACAGCCAGAGCAGCCCCTCTGTGCCCTACCTTCGCCAACGCTCCCGCTAGATATGACAGAGTGCCAATCCTCGTTCCTTCATGGGATAGACTGTGCAGTGCTCTGTCAACGATTGTCTGATCCCAAGGAATTGGTCGGTCTGAGCTCGAATTTATCAGTACTGTAACTAAAATGACGACGTGTATCACGGCGACGACCCTCGACAATCCGGCCGGTTTGTGCATGATAGAAGCCGCAAGCGCAACAGCCAGGAAAACAAGGCCGATGCGAGTCCATTGTGGCCAGGTGTGCCGGACAGGGGATTCTGGAAGTTCTTGGTGGAATGCATTGGAAGTTGCCTGAGAAAGCGCATTACCACGGTTGGAAATCGACCTTCGTACAGGTTGTGTCTCATACGACCGTTTCCCGCTTACAGTAGATTCGGATCGCTGGAATGTCGCTTTTAGCAGCCGGGTTCGCGAGAGAAGGGGACGTGCGGTCCTAACGGCCGCCAGTGATAGCGCCTCGTTACAGAAGTTACATTTCTGAAGCTGGGCGAGCGATATGCCAGTGCCGATGCGAATGTCATGCGAAACCGGAACGTCGGTGAATGCGAAGACCACAGCAATCGCGCAAGTTAGCCGCAGGAATGCACGCATTTGATCACCAATGAATTGCAGCCCAGAACGTGAACCGAACCCAGGAAAACTCTAGTATTCTCAACGGGACCTTGTATAGACCTTTTGCAACTGGGCCAAATGGGGATGGGCCAATCGGCCCCCATCGAATGGGTCGTACGGTGATGCCCAGCCTACGTTAGATAACACTACCGTGCGAGCCCTAGCCTATCGTTGGTTTCTGTTCGAGAATATGGAACGTGATCGAGCGGTGCGATGCCGACGATAAAGCGATGCGGCCTGTGGGATGCATCGAGCCGATAAACGCGGCCCTTTGGGCATCCCTATATACCGCGACGCCATTGTGGTGCCAAATCGTGATCCTCGTCCTCATAGCGGGAGCGGCTGTCGCACTCTTTCTGCGGCTAGTACCTTCCAGTGGCATGCCAATACTCAGTCGACTAAACCAATGGCAGGATGCAAAATGTCTGCGTCGCCGGCCATGGCTGCACGCCGTGGCATTAATAGCTATTCCACTCGTTACGCTTTACGTCATCGTAAAGCGATGGTTAAGGCACAACCGTTTTATTAGATGAGAGGTGATAGTTGCTTTCACATTTGCCTACGAAGTTGCGGCTTGAATTGCTGAAAGAAATGTTCGATATCATCGACGCGCGTCGGCGGAATTCTCAAGATCCCACCATCGGGAGTGACATCGAGAACTATCTTTTGGAGCAGGAGCTTGAAAACCTCAAGGAGGTCACGGAGAGCAGCCGCAACGGATGAACAGCGTTATCAGGTTGCGAGTGGAATGTGGCGTCTATCCGGTCGCCTTGAGAAAACGGGAAAACGGACCTATGAGGTGAGCGCGCTCTTCGATTGTGCGTTTTGGACGTTCCGTGTGCCTGTATATGTGTATTACGTTTGCTGGTCGCACCATCCGAATACCTTCCTCGGATTGTGCAGTTGCTATCCCTCATTGGTTTGTACTGTCAACATAGAGAACGTGTAGAAAAGGAGAATTCTATGTCGCGTTTCTGTCCTGGAGAGATCACTCTTATCCTGGCCAATGTTAACGATCCGGACTCGCTCAAGATCGTAATGGCGTTAGCTTACGAAGAGTTACACTCCGTCGCCTCTCGACAATGTCGCAATGAGCCGACCGGTCGAACTTGGCAGCCTACGGCGCTACTCAATGAGGCATGCATACGCTTGATGGCGGCCGGCACGACCTTAAAGAATCGCAGGCACTTCTTTGGGGCGGCCTCGCACGCGATGCGCCGGATTCTTATCGAACGCGCCAGGTGGCGAAAGGCGCAGAAGCGTGGTGGAAGGTGGCGGCGCGTCGATTTCAGTGAAGCCGAGGCGATCGGTTTTGAGCAAACCAGCGATCTTCTGGACTTCAATGCTGCCCTGACCCGGCTCGGTAAGGTCGAGCCGAGACTGAGCGAGGTCGCCGAACTCCGCGTTTTTGGCGGATGGTCAACCTGTGAGATAGCCACTATTCTGGGAATCGGACCAAGCACCGCCAGACGCCGTTGGGCTTTGGCGAGGAATCGGATTCGCGAGATTCTCGAGGTTTCCACTTAGAGACCTTCCCTACAATCACGAGGCGTATTTCAATTGGAGTCATGCCATGCACGTTCGATACGCTCAATGTGCTGATTCGGCAGCGCCTGTGGCAAGTCGCCGCGTTCGTGCCGAACTGCGTGCCCTGTTTGGGCGCTGTTGCTGTCCAAATGCTACTCGGGCTACGTTCCCGTCCACTATCGCTCATTACGAGCTCCTGAAGGAACTCGGCGCAGGCTCCCGAGGAGTTGTTTACCTCGCGCGCGACCGCCGGGCCAATCGATTCGTCGCTGTGAAAATATTGCCCGCATGGGGATGTGCAAATAGGGATTCCAGAGAGCGGTTCATGCGCGAAGCGGCATGCCTTTCCGCGCTGAGCCATCCCAACATCGCGGCCGTCTACGAGATGGGACAGGATCATGACGTTCCTTTCATTGCGATGGAGTATCTTCCGGGCCGAACTCTCAACAGGGTAATACCCGAGCGCGGTCTGCCGTTGGGAATCTGCGTGGGCTACGCGTTGCAAATGGCTCGCGCTATAGCCGTCATTCACGGCGAATCGATCATTCACCGCGACCTGAAGCCCTCCAATTTCTGGGTGGCCAAATGCGGGGCCGTTAAGCTACTGGACTTTGGACTGGCCAAGTGGTTGCAGCGTCCGCCCGTGTACCAATCCCGGAATCGGGGTTCGGAAACTCTCGAAACGCTTGAGGGCACGATCCTCGGAACCGCGAGTTACATGTCGCCTGAACAGGTGCGTGGCCAGAAAGTAGATCGCGCGTCCGATATTTTCAGTTTCGGAGTTGTCTTCCAAGAAATGCTCACCGGTCGGCGCCCATTTCGGGCACCAACCACAATCGAAACGATGAGCGCGATCCTGCGTGAAGCGCCGACTAAACTTCCTCAACGTGTTCCGGCGCCGATCGCCGCCATTGTACTGTGCTGTCTGGAGAAGAAACCAAATCGCCGCTACAAAACGGCGGCGGAGTTGCTAAACAATCTTCTGGATACAAAACTCGCAATCAATTGAACTTTTGCGTGCTGGAGGGTTGAAACACTCCAGGTCAAACCAAACAAGGTCCACGGATACTGTCTCCATCGCGTTGACCGCCTTGTTGGTAGACCGGAGGCGCTCTCTTTTCCGCCAAGCGGCTCGGCCAGACCTGAGTATTTTCGAAGCTCTGACCGTTTATGTCCCCGGCTTGGCGGAACTCATGGAGCGTCAAAACGTAGCCATATTGGAAGCGCTCAGGGCCGCTCTGAGAGCGACATTGCGCTTCCGCAGTCTTGAGCGGAGCGCTTTTGTCCGGCTTTTGCGCATGAGTAGGTGGGGCGATGATTGCGCGCCCCAGGGAGGAACACGATGAATCGCGTGACTGTCAGGTTGAGGAGCGGGCTTCGCGTCATCCGGCGTTGCGCTCTATGGCCGGCCGCGTTTGGGTTAATTTTGGCGGTCATGCCGGCGCATGCCGCATCGCCCTGGGAAAATGCGGTCACGGTGTTGCAGAATGCGTTCACAACGACGATCGCGCGCGGCCTCAGCCTGGTGGCCATTGTGGTGGGCGGTCTAATGTTTGCTTTTGGCGAAGGCGAATCCAAGCGGATGCTGGCCGGGATTATTTTTGGAATCGGCATGGCGATCGGCGCCGTCAATTTCATGGCCTGGCTCTTTCCGGGATAGGTGCCCCCGACCGTTGAGGACCGGAATGGCCAACCAGACAACTTTCCACCCAGTCTACCGATCGATGAACAAACTGCTCACGATCTGGGGCGCCGAGCGGCGACTATTTTTCTTGGCGATGGTCATCGGAGCCGCGACCTTCAACTTCTTTGGCAGCCTGCTCAGTGGCCTTCTCATGTTTATAGCGCTTGACTTGTTTGCACGATGGGCCACGGCAACGGATGCGCAGATCTTACGAATACTGCTGAACTCCTCGAAATTCAAGCTCCGGTATGACCCCATAAAGCGCGGCGAATTCACACTGCGGAGGGCCCGTGCGTAGGCTAAGCTGGATCCTCAAGGACTACCAGGACTCGGGTGCGCTCAACGCCCTGGTGAACATCCACGCCGCCGTCCATGATTACACGTTTCTGACCAAGAGTGGCGATTTGATCACGTTTCTAAGCGTGAAGGGGCTCGACTACGAATGCCTGGATGCCGCTCAACTGGATCAAGTCGCTCGTCGTTTCGAATCGGCCCTTCGCGTGTTCGATGAAAACTTTCGACTTTATCAGTACCTGACCAAGCGGGAAGGTACGACAATCCCAAACAGGACCTATGATAATCCGGTAGTTCAAGAGGCCGTGGCCAACCGGATCAGTTACCTGGAGAGCAAAGCAGACAAGCTCTACACGCTCGAAATCCATTTTGCTGTTGCCTACGAGGGTTGGAAACACAAAGCGGGCGTTCATGGCGGCCTTTCGAATTTCCTCAGGAAACCTTTGGCAGCGCTTCAGGAGCGGCTCTCCAGTCAACGCACGCTTACTGTGCTGGAAGATGAACTGCGGCGCGCCCGAGAGCTCCTGGAAAACAAGGTCATGAATTTCATCGTGCAGCTCCCGGATGCTCTTCACGCACAAGTTCTCGACAAGCAGCGCGCGTTCGGATTTCTACGACGATTGCTGAACTATACGGCGTATAAAACTGACAGCGTGCGGCTCAAATACGACGCGTTCGTTGACTATCAAGCCTGTGCCTCGACTTTAGAGTGTCACCGGGATCACTTGCGTCTGGACGATTTCTACATCCAGACGCTCACCTTGAAGGAGCCGCCGGCACAAACCTTTGCGCATATTCTGCGAAGCCTGCAAGAGATCCCGTGCAATTTCGTGATCGCCAGTGAGTGGAAGCGTGAAACCAACTTAGCCATGCGCAAGCTGATTCAGTCCAAGCGCCGACATTTCCACAACTCGAAAGCCTCCCTGATGAACTATCTCTCCGGAAGCTCCCAGAGCGGGCCAAAGGACATGCTGATCGACGACTCTGCCGTGGCGCTTGTGAACGAGTTGGGGACGTCCTTGGAAGAGCTGGAGGTCAAGGGGCGCTCCTTTGGCCAGTTCTCGATAACGGCGGCGTTCTATCACGAGGACCTGCCGACGCTCAAGCGCGCCGTCGCCGAGTGCTCCAAAGTGTTCGGCACGCACGACGCCCAACTTGTGGAAGAGCACTACAACCTGCTGAATTCTTGGCTGGCTCTGTTACCGGGGAACCAAGCTTACAACCTGCGGAGGCTGTGGCTCTTGGATACTAATTACGCCGATTTGTCTTTTCTCTTTACGCTCTACCCCGGGGAAACCCAAAACGCCCACCTCGGAGACGAGTACCTGGCGGTTCTTGAAACCAACCACCGGACGCCGTATTTTCTGAATCTTCACCACCTGGATATCGCGCATTCCATTCTGTTGGGGGCTCCCGGTAGCGGTAAGAGCTTCTTCCTCAATTTTCTGATCACTCATCTGCAGAAGTATCAGCCTAGGACTTACATTTTCGATCTAGGCGGCAGCTATGAGAACGTCACGCGGCTCTTTCAGGGTGCGTATCTGCGGGTCGGGATCGAGAAACGCTCATTTGCGATCAATCCATTTACGCTGCCGCCCACCAAGGAAAACCTGCAGTTCTTGGCATCGTTTGTCAAGGTTCTGGTGGGTCCGAGCTACCCATTCACGGCACAGGATGAGCGCGATCTCTACGAGCAGATCGAGAACCTGTACGCCATCGAACCAGAGCAGCGGAGGCTGTTGACGCTCGCCAACATGTTGAATCGCAATGTTCGGCTGCACCTGCAGAAGTGGGTGCAGGGTGGCCAATACGAAACGCTGTTCGACAACGTGGAGGACACCCTGACCTTCAACCGTTTTCAGGCGCTCGACTTCGAAGGCATGGACAAAGTTCCGCAGGTGCTGGAACCGCTTCTGTTCTACGTTCTGCACAGGGCCAATGCCGCCATGGCTGACACTTCAGAAAACACCACGCTCAAGATATTTGTCGTGGACGAGGCATGGCGATTCCTGCGTGATCCGAGCATTAAGCAATACATCCTGGAGGCGCTCCGCACGTGGCGAAAAAAGAATGCCGCCATGATCCTCGCCACGCAATCGAGCGACGACCTCCTGCGCTCGGAAATGCTCTCGGTCGTGGTGGAAAGCTGTGCGACCAAGATGTTCCTGGCCAATCCCGACATCGATGTGCAACGGTACCGCGAAATCTTCCATTTGAACGAAACCGAAGCAGATCTAATCGCTCGTCTCATCCCCAAACAGCAGATACTCATCAAACGGCCGGACATGTCCAAGGTCGTCAACCTAAACGTAGATTCCAAGGACTACTGGCTCTACACCAGCAATCCGTATGACCGCGAACGCCGGCGCGAGGCCTTCGAGCGTTACGGGTTTGAACAAGGCCTCGAAATCCTGGCCCAATCGGGCCTGGCTCAGTCAGGCGTCACCCAATCGGGCAATACAAGGAGTCATTGCAAATGAAACTAACTCGTATATTCGTTCCGTTGACTTTGCCCTTACTATGCAGTGCCCTCGTCGCCGGCCCCGCTTCGGCCGTGAAGCACAAATGCGCCGGGCCATGCCCCGACGCAGCGCCTGAGCCTGAACTCGGAGCCAGGGTCGTGTCCTACGACGACAAAGATGTGGTGAAAGTTAAAGCCAAGGTGCGTTTCACCACCCTGCTGGTTCTGCCGAAAAATGAACAGATTCTCGACTTCCTTTGCGGGGACAAGGAATATTGGACCGTTAACGGCGTACAGAATTTCGCGTCCGTGAAACCGGCGAAGGTGGGCTCCGCGACCAACCTGAATTTGATCACGGCCAGCGGCAACATCTACTCCTTCGAGTTGACCGAGGTCTCTGATTCACCCGGAAGTGCGCCGGATGTGAAAGTGTTCATTAACCCGACCAATGAGGCGATGATTTCAGCCGCCAGTGGCGCGCCTCGATTCGTTTCCGCCCAGGTAGTCGAGGATTATCGCCGCCAGATCGATATGGCCAAAGCAGAGACGCGCCAAACCCAGGCGGCCACGCAAGCCGCCATCGACAAGGGTGTCAGCAAGTTTCTGTACAACATGCGCTTCCCGTACCGTTTCGAAGCCGGCCGGAAGCCTTTTTTTGTGAGAGCCATGTACCACGACGACCGGTTTACGTATATCCAGGCGCGGCCTGAGGAAACGCCCACACTTTATGAGCTCAAAGACGGCAAACCGAACTTGATCAATTTCGACTATCGGGACGGTGTTTACGTGGTCCCAAAGATCCTGGACCAAGGGTATCTTGTCATCGGCAAACAGAAGCTCGGGTTTACACGGGACGAATAGCCATGGCTGACAACGATCCGGTTCAGATTCCACAAGTGCAAGACCGGCGCGTCAAACCCTCAGGCGTGTTGCCCAAGAATGCGCAGGCGTGGGTCCTGAGCGGCATTGCGCTCTTGATGGTGGCGGTCATTTCGCTTTCGGGTCGAAATCCTTCCAAGGAACGCACGTCCACGCTCCCGCCAGCCACGGCCGGTGTCATGGATCCCAATGCCGCACGCATCCAAGAGTACCAGGCGCGCATCGAGGAGCAGGCCCGAAAACTTCAATTGGAACAGGCTCAACTGGCCCACACCCAGCAGGCTTTTGCGCCAGGACCTATGACGGGAGCTCCCTATCCCAGCCAGCCCTACTCCGGACCCACCGCACCGGCCGGAATCCCACCCTATGCGGCGCCAGTTCCTGATCCTGTGGAAAGCTCCATCCAGGCGGACAAGGAAAAGCGCGCTTACCAATCCTTGTTCGCCTCCAACGTCGCCTTGACCTACCGGCCAGATAATGCCGTGCAGCCATCGGCGCTGGCCCGAGAAACTGCCGCCAACGGCGGAAATCGCCCAGGGCCTCCTCCGTCTGATACGGAAGAAAAATACGGAACGCCTTTCTTGGGAGAACGTCCAAACCAGGAAAAGGGTGACTCCGTGGTAAAGGGCGCTTTGGAATCCTACGCCGATTTTGACCAGGCGGATGGAAAATTGTACCGGCTCTTTGAAGGCACGGTACTTGAAACCGTGTTGACCAACCGGCTGGATGGCGATTTTTCGGGACCGGTCAACTGCATGCTGACGACCAATGTCTACTCGCACGACGGGCAGCATATGCTGATCCCCCAAGGCAGCCGTGTCCTGGGTGAGGTACGGAAGCTGGAGACCTTTGGCCAACAAAGATTAGCGGTTTTCTTCCATCGCATCATCATGCCGGACGGATACAGCGTAAACCTGGACAAATTCCAGGGGTTGAACCAGATTGGTGAAACGGGCTTGCGGGATCAGGTCAATCACCATTACCTGCAAATCTTCGGTGTGTCCTTGGCAATCGGCGCTATCGCCGGTCTCGCTCAGGCCAATACGCAGGCCGGCTTTGATGTTTCCGCGACGGACGCCTACCGGCAAGGCGTCGCCTCCAGCCTCTCCCAGACGTCTTTGAACATTCTGGACCGCTATTTGAATGTACTTCCGACCTTCACGATTCGCGAGGGCCACCGCGTGAAGGTGTATTTGTCCAATGACCTGCTTCTCCCGGCCTACGAGAAGCACCAAATGCCCAGTGATCTCTAAGGAGGAAGGTGTGGCTGCTTGGTTATATCGTTATGTGTTTCGCGGAATCGGGGTTGTCATGGTGATCGGGATGATCACAATTCTGTTCCTGGCTGTTAGCTCGCAACTCCATCGCACCGGGACGAACGCCGCGTCCCATACCGCTGAAGTGCACCGATAACGGCGTCAGGTACCGGCGGCTCGTCGTGGCAGAATGTCGCGGAATAACCGCGAAGAGAATTAGGAGGCAATCCCCATGAAAAGAAAGTTGACGGTCGTCGTGTGCGCGCTCGCTGTTGTATGCGCACCCGCGCTCGCGTTCCTCGGTGTCGGTGATGTTGTCTACGATCCATCCAATTACGCACTGGCTTTGCAGCGGCTGATCCGATTGGAGCAGCAGTATACCCAACTGGTCCAGACCTATCAGATGATCACGAACCAGTACAACCAGATGCGCTGGATGGCGCAGATGAATCCGGTGAACATGATCATGCGTTACCGGGTTCCCAGCATCCCGTGGGGGATGTCCTCCGCCACCAACGTTTATGGCACGAGCGGGGACTGGATCAGCGGCATCAACTCCGGTTTGGGGGTTCTGCAAGGATACCTGAACGCCACGCGATCGCTTGGAAGCTATGGCGGGGCGCTGGGTAACATTCCGGCCGATCAGCTTCCACGCATCAAGACCAGCTACGCCACGGTGGAACTCACCGATGCGGCGAACTTGAACGCCATGGCGACCATCGGTCAGCTCCGAGCCAACGCACCCGCCGTCAGCGCGGCGCTTCAAGGTCTGGAAGAGGACTCGCTCTCGTCGAATCCCCTCATGAATACTGAAGTGGCCGTTTTGAACAAAATCAACGCCGCCAACATGGTGACCGTCCGCAATACGCAGGACACCAACAAGCTCCTTGTGGCGCTGGCCGAGCAGCAGATCGTGGATGCCAAACGCAAGCGTGATACGGAGGCGCAAGCCATTAACGACCATATTCAGTTCATGGCCCAAGGCAGATCGGTGATGTCCGATCAGGCTGCAAACGCCAGTTCCGCCATGCTGGCCTGGCGCATGCCGTAAGGATGGAAAACGATGACGCCAAGCTCCATGAACGATCTATTTGCGTTCCTGAGCCAGCTCATGACCCAGCACGCGGCCATGTTCGAAAGCATGGGATACAACATGTTTCGGGCGTTTGCGACCATCCTGATCGTGTGGTTCGGCGTCAAGAGCGCTCTGGCCTCGGCCGGGGCAGGCCATGGGCCGGCCTTCCACTTTGATCACTTCGCGAGTCTCTTGATGACGATTGCCTTCGGGTTCGGGATGATCACCTTCTACAGCCACCCGATTCCGGGGTTTGGAGTGAGCTTCTACCACCTCATCATCGACCAAGGCTTGGATCTCTCCAACCAGCTCAACCACTCGCTGGTTCAAGAGATCTGGGATCGTTTGACCGGGCTGTATTGGGGTATGGAAACGCCCGCACTGACCATTGCGCTCAACGTTCTTGAAATCCTGCGCTACCTGATCACCAGCCTCTTGCTGATCGCCGCCATGGCGGGCGTATTTACCGTGATCGCCTTTGGGTACATAGCGGCGGCGATTGCCGTATTGCTGGGCCCAATTTTCATTCCGTTTTTCATCGTTCCCCACATGGAGTGGCTGTTCTGGGGATGGCTCAAGGCGCTCCTGCAATACGCTTTCTATCCGGTGGTCGCCAACGCCTACCTCTTTGTTTTCGGGAACCTGCTCATCCACTTCGTTGATGCCCACCCGGCCCCCTATGATGGCGCGACACTGCTTGTCCTTTTCTTTCCGCTTCTGCTGCTCTTGATTGCCTTCACCTACGGAATTATCAAAATACCGTCGCTCGTCAACTCGTTATTCACCGGGCGGAGCGGCGAGTTCACGTGGCCGCCGTTATGAAAGATGCGAGCATGTCTGACCTTCATCGGATTTCGCCGCCAACGCCGGATTTCCAGGCCGCCAAGCGGCAGTTTGTGGAGCTCTACGGCTCCATCGCCGTCATGAACACCTACCTCAAGATCGCGGTCCTGGCCCTCTGTGTCGTGTGCCTTGGGCTCGTCATGCTGACGGTCAAAACCTACCAGACCTTCCACAATGTCAAACCCTGGATCATCCGGATAAACGAGCTAGGCAGGGCCGAAGCCGTGAGCTACAGTGATCTCGAATATCACCCACAGGAGGCCGAGATCAAGTATTTCCTGATCCAGTTTGTGGAACAACACTACGGGCGGATGCGGGCCACGGTCAAGGAAAACTACGCGAGATCGCTTTACTTTCTGGATGGGAGACTAGCCGACGCGTTGATCGAGGCCAACAAGAAGTCGAATACGATCGAAGGGTTTTTAGCCGGGCAGAGTGAGGAAATCGAAGTCCATGTCAAGAACGTCACGATTGAAGATCTACGCTACCCGCCCTACCGAGCGACTGTTGATTTCGAAAAGGTCTATTCCTCGCCCGCTAACCACATGGAGACCCGGCGGGAGAAATACGTCGGTAACTTCGTGTTCATTGTGAAAGACCGGGTTCCGAACGCCATGATTCCGGTCAATCCATTGGGCCTGACGATCACCTATTTCCGCGAGGATCAGGCCTTTCAGTAGCCCGCCACCCCAAGGGGTCGGGCCGGCTAAAGACTTAGCGACGGAGAATTTGTGATCGCCAATGCGTTGCTTGCTACGAGCGTCCTTTTCTTGGCTCTGGGGTTCTTTCTCATGCGGGAATGCCAGTTCCTGATTCCCTATCGGCATCTTCTCTGGGTGAAATACAGCGGCACGATCGCGATTTTTGCAGGGGTGCTCTTCATCAACTTGTTCACCGCGATCTACACCATCTGCCGGAAGCTGTTCCTGAAAGACACGGGGCGTAAGCTTGCTCACGCGGAAAAGCAATTGCGGAGCGGGAGCATTTCAGAGGAACTCAGCCGCCGTTTGAAGGAGAACGGCCAATGAGGCGGCCGATCGAACCGGACGGCCGCGACCCAGCCGAGCCGCCAGACCGGCCTGATCCGAGACCACACCTGCAAGAGACGATTGACCGTGCGGCGAAGGATCAGCCAACCATGTCCGAGCTCATCGACCGGCTGGAAAAAGCCGACGTTCGAATCGTCCCGAGCATTCAAAAGAGCGGGCGGTTGAATGGCATGTCGTACGTAATTGACGGTGTCCTGATTAGAGGATCAGACCTCGGAAGGCACTACACCGCGCAAGGCCTGCAAAAGCACCTCGGTGTCCGGTATGACCCCGAGCGGGATCAGACCGGGCTTCTCAAGGCCGTAGAACGAGCCAGGGAATTCAACCTTGTCGAGCGATTCCGGAGTCTGGATCGAGACGATCGACTCCGAGAGAAGCTGCGGGACCGGTCTCGGCGCCTTATCCAATATGACCGATTGAGCGATTCGCAGCGTGCAACTCTCCGCGAAATCGGCCGGTTCCGAACGGTTTCCGTTGAAGATCTCGTCCGCTTGCAGTATGCCGGTGACCGCCACGCGTGGCGCCAGGATATGGCAGTGCTCGCCTCTCAAAAACTCCTGGAACAACGTTCCGTGGTCGTGGCCATGCACTCAAAAACGAAGGGCAAGACGGTCCGGTCTCTAACCGTGCTCGCGCTGACGAAGGCCGGCAAGAACCTCGTTCGGCGCTGTGATCGCGAAGCTCGCGAGAGCCATCAAGCCATGTACGCCGGTATCGTCAAACCCCGCGAGGTGGCGCATGATACGGCCATTTACCGCATGTATCAGGTGGAAGCCGGCAAGATCCGCGCCCAGGGAGGACGCATTGATCGCGTGGTCTTGGATTTCGAGTTGAAGAAACGCGTTTATGCGCCGCTGGTGAAAGTGCAACTGGAAACCCCGAAGGAATACACCCGAGCCCATGCCCGCGTGGCCCAGGGAAACGGGCTGAAAGTAATCGAGGGCAAGATTCGGTTTCCAGACCTGCGGATCGAGTACGAGACCGCAGGAGGCGAAGCCGCCCGGGTCGATCTAGAGCTGGCGACGGAGCACTACCGCGGCAGTCACATGGCCGCCAAAGAGAAAGCGGGTTTCAAAATTTACGCCGATTCGGCTTCATCGCCAGGCGGGGGTTACGGACGCAGCACGCCCTACGATCCCGACCACATGACGGAGATTCTTTCTCTATGACAAACGTGATGACAAACGAACAACGTGTCATGGCACTCCAGCGGTTCGGCTACAACGCGGCGGAAGCGCAGTTTTTGTGCATTGCCGCGCTGCATAGCGGCTACTTTCTGCGGCGACAATACCTCAGTTTTAGCCGGGGGACTAAGGGCTGGAAAGACGCGGCGTTGGCGAACAAATTGAAGGCCAATCAGCATTGCGGGGTCACGATGTTTCGCGAAAACCGAATGGTCTATCATTTGTCGGCCAAACCGCTCTATGACGCGCTTGGTGAACGCGACAACCGCAATCGGCGAGAGCGCCAGCCCTCAACTATCAAAAACAAGCTCATGGGACTCGACTTCGTCTTGGACCACCCGCAATATGAGTACCTAGCCACGGAGCGTGAGAAGCTCGATTACTTCCTGGGAAGGCTGAAACTTTCCTCTGAAATCCTGCCCACGCGCCTGTATCAGTCGCCACGCGGGCATGGCTCAACAGCCAAACATTTCGTTGACAAGTACCCGATGTTTTTAGCGGTCCTGCCTGGCGGATCGACGCCCGTGGTTCACTTCACATACGTAGACGAAGGGCTGCAATCGACGGACGGATTGGCGACCTACTTGGCTCAGTATCGCCAGCTCTTGCACGCACTGCCGGACTGGCGGGTAATCTACATTGCCCAACACGATGACCTTCTGCCAAGCGCCAGAAGGGTGTTTTATGCGTTCGAAGCTCAAGAATCGGGTAAGAGTTCGGCCTCACTTGACCCGCAGACCTGCGAGCTTTTGAACTACTTTGAATCGCGCCGGCAATACGAAGCGCGAGACTTTTCGCGCTTCGATACGGCGGGCTTGATCCGCTACCGGGAAGACAAAAAGCGGTTCTCCGTCGAGCGTTTTGAAGCGCTCTATGAGCGCTGGCAGCGGAGTGGAGCTGGGGCAATTCTAGAAGCTTTACGCCCCGGCGAACCACCAAAAGAAGTACCGGCCGAACGATTTTCCACCTCTGTTTTAAAGTACGACTACGATCTTTTCGGAACCCTGACGAAGGGGCCGGAACCCCCATCTTTTCGAACGCAGACCCGAACGCAGTCATGTTAACTGGCACTCGCGGAGGTTCGGGCGTGGGTTCGAGACTTTGGGCTGGATGGCATTCGAAGGACAGGCCGGATCGAGTTGGGAGGGGTCGGCGGGCTGGCGGTAGCGACCCCGGTTTGTTGCGGCTTGCGCCGCCACAAACCTATCCGTGCTCCTATCGTCGCAGCGGGGGTCGCTACCGCCAGCCCCTTGTCGCATGGAAGGCCAATCAACAAGCCGCCACGGCGGCCATGGAGGTTATCAAATGGCACTCATTAACAAGAAAAAGATCACACCACGTGAAACGGCCAGCTACAAGCTCGACTCCTCAACGATTGAGCTGGTGAAGTTCTACGCCGAGTTTATCGGCAGCTCGCAGGAACATGTCGTAAATGAAGCTCTGGTTTATATTTTTCGCAAGGACAAAGAGTTCAACGAGTGGCTCACTGCTCAAGGCAAATCGAATCTGCTTCACCAAGCCACGGCGGATCAAGCCAACGGCAGCGGCAAACGACAAGACACGGTGGCCGCTCCCTCACTGATTGGTCGAGGAGACAAGTCCTGAGGTCATTCATGCGCGCCGCTGTTGAAAGCCGGAATTTCCTAGGTCTCTCGCTCAGCGCACTGGTGGGAATGACGCTCTTTTACCGGATGCCATTTCCGGCCGAGGACAGCCTCTTGCAGCTCATCCGGCTGCAGAAACCATATTTGTTCCATGGAATCGAGTGGGTGTACGTGACTATGCTGTTCTCAACACCCTACATCGGCTTCTGGCTTCTATTTTCACTTGCCTACATCTTTGTGGTTCGGCAGGCCGAAGAAACAATCTGCGGGAGCCTGCCGGCCTACCCCGAAGCTGCGGGCCGCGACAAGCTGTTTCTCGTGATCGGCGAAGTCCATCATCCCAAGCGGCCGGAGCCAGCCGAAAACCCGTGCTGGCTCACGATTCCTGAGCGCGGCCTCTTTACCGGCGTGGCGGTATTCGGCGCGATTGGTAGCGGCAAAACAAGTTGCTGCATGCTGCCGTTTGCCGAGCAAATCCTTGCCTACCAGGCACGCGACAAAGAGAAGCGCCCAAGTGGTCTGGTGCTCGAAGTCAAAGGCGACTTCTGCCACAAAGTGCGAAAGCTTCTGCAGAAGCACAATCGGGCTGAAGATTACGTGGAAGTGAGCCTGCAAGGCGACTACCGCTATAACCCCATGCACAATGACCAAGACGCTTATGCGTTAGCCTTCGGCATCGCATCGTTATTAAACAATCTGTTCGGCCGCGGCAAAGAGCCGTTCTGGCAGCAAGCCTATACGAACCTGGTCAAGTTCATCATCCTGCTCCACAAGGTCCTTTACGATTACGTGACGCTCTTTGAAGTTTACGAGTGCGCGATCAATCCGAGGCTCCTCGAAAGCCGGATCGAAGAAGGCGACCGAATGTTTGAAAAGGAATACCTCCTTGTGGACATTGACGCCTTCGAGCAGAACCCGGTACTTGATGACCATGACTTTGTGCTGGACAAACATGAAAAGCGCATGAAGGCGCCGTATGCGGAAGCGCTTGTGGCTTGCCTCAACCGACACGGAATTGCTTTTGAATCGCAAACCGAAAGCGGTCAGGCCACCAGTAACCCGTGTGCCCGAGACACGGCCAAGCAGCAACAGTTTGAAGCCGTAAAACGCTGGTTCTATCACGACTGGGCACGCATTGAACCCAAGTTGCGAACTTCCATCATCGAAGGGATTTCTGTATTTCTTTCCTTGTTCGATGACAACCCTGATGTGAAGCGGGTATTTTGCCCACCCAAGGAGACCTACGACGCCGAAGCCAACAAGGACGGCCAATATGGAACACCCTTGCCGCCGTTTGCGGAGCTGATCGAGCAGGGCAAGGTCGTCGCTCTAAATTTTCCGGTGAGTTTGAATCCCGGTCTCGCCCGCACGATCGGCACGCTCATGAAGCTTGATTTCGAACGCGCCATGCTGAACCGCATTCCTGAAATGGAAAAGTATCCGGACCGCCACTGGCGTGAAGTGCTCTTCCTGTGCGACGAATACCAGGGTTTTGCCACAGTCGGTGAGCACGACCCGACGGGAGACGAGAAGTTCTTTGCGCTCTCGCGCCAGGCCAAATGCATCCCGATCGTTGCGACCCAGAGCATCAGTTCGCTCAGGTCCACCTTGTCAGGCGAGAGCTGGCGAACACTCTTGCAGAATTTTCGCACCAAGATCTTCCTTACGTTGAGCGACGATTTCAGTGCAGACACAGCCAGCCGACTCTGCGGCAAGGAGGAGATGCTCAAGCCCAGCTACTCTCTGAGCGAAAACGGGCAGGACGCGCGCGTGAGCGTCCTCACCGGGGTTGCCACTTCGCACCGTGCCACGTTGAGTACGAGCAAAACCTACAGCACCCAAATGTTGCCGACCTTTGAGCCGAAGGTGTTCAGCGAGCTCAAGAATGCCCAGTCGATTGTTCTGGCCTACGACGGCACTAATCAGCTGCCTCCCAGTTATTGTTACCTGAAACCGCAGCACCTCGACAAAAACACCACGTATTTTGAGCAGCTTGCGATGGGGATGTTATGACAGCCCCATCCGAGGTCATGGCAGACGCGGTTTGGGCAAGGATTATCCCCTTTTTACGGGCCATTGAACCATTTATTCGGGATCCCGAGATCTCCGACATTATGGTGAACGGCGAACAAGGCGTCTTCCTCGAAAGACATGGCCGGATCGAACACGTGGCAGGTGTGGTCATCCGCGAACAGTCCTTGCAAGTGGCCGCGCGAAACATCGCCCGGGCTTTGGGCCATGACGTAAGCGAACAAGAGCCGATCCTCGATTCCCGGTTGCCGGATGGATCGCGTGTCGCGATCGTCCTGGCGCCGGTGTCGGTTAGCGGCACGGCGCTAACAATCCGAAAATTTCAAAACCAGCGCTACACCGCCGACGAGTTGGTGAGGATCGGCACGCTCTCGCCGGAGGTATTGAAGGTACTCCAGCAGGCTGTTCTCGAACGGAAGAATACGATCATTTCCGGCGGCACGGGCACGGGGAAGACGACGCTGCTGAATGCACTGGCTGCCTTCATTCCCGATGACGAACGCGTGACCATCATCGAGGACACTTCTGAAATCCAGTTGAATAAGCCCAACCTCATTCGCTTCGAGGCCCGGCGCGAACAACCAGGACTTCCTGCCGTCACGATCCGCGACTTGTTGCGGGCCACATTACGCATGCGTCCTGACCGGGTCCTCCTGGGCGAAGTGCGCGGCGAGGAGGCATTCGAGCTCCTTCAGGCGCTCAACACCGGTCACGAGGGAGTGCTCTCCACGATCCATGCCAGCTCGGCGGTACAGACCCTCACCCGTTTTACGACTTGTGTCCTGATGTCCGGTGTGGGGCTCCCTCATCGCGCGGTTCGGAGCAATATCGGCGACGCTCTGCACTTTTTGGTGCACCTCTCGCGCCAGCGAGGCAAGCGCTGCGTGACCGAGGTGCTCCGAGTCAAGGCTTACGATCCTGCGGAGGACCGCTATGACCTGGAGAAAATCTATGGTTCGTGACATGGCGGCTCGGTATATCCATGAAAACTTCGAACCCGGTGATCGTCTCGCTGTGGTTCTTTTGAACAAACGTACTCACGATGTCATCCAGCGCATCGCGAGCGCTGAGAGGATTGCGAGCGAGGATTTTCAGGCGTGGCTGCGCTTTCAAAATGCCAACGGCTACGACGTTCATATCTCAATGAATGCCCTCGTGAACGACGCGAGGAGCCGCACCAAAGCGGAAGTGGCAACCATTCGTCACATCTACCTTGACTTTGACGATGATGGAACAGCGGCTGTCGAAAAGCTCCTCGCGCGCGAGGATTTGCCCAAGCCAAACTACCTGCTCAACACCTCTCCGGACCACTGGCAGGTGGTGTGGAAGGTGCAAAGATTCGGCAAAGAACAGGCGGAACATCTGCAACAAGGTCTGGTTCGAGAAACGGGCGCCGATCCGGCGGCCACGGACTGCGCGCGGGTTATGCGGCTTCCAGGCTTTCGTAATCATAAGTACGACGAGCCTTTCTCGGTTGCGAGCCAGACGCAGGCTGAGGAAATCTACCGGCCTGAGCATTTTCCGAGTTTCCCGGCTCAGGAAAAGCACGCGCAGAGGATCGAAAACAGTCGTGCGGCAGACCGGCGTCTATCATCCGGCAAGACTTCGCAATCCGAACGGGATTGGGCTTATGCCATACGCGCGCTGGCCCGCGGCGAATCACCAAGACTAGTCGCGGCGGCCATCGCCAACTACCGCCGCTTCGACAAGCATGATCCACGATACTACGCCGAGCTGACGGTCAGGAAGGCTTCCGAGTCGCTAGAAGCTGACAGAGCGCAAAGCGCCGGGCCGGAACGCGCTTAGATTGGCGTTCGCCACAACAGAGCGGAATTCACCCGCTACTGCGCATGTATTGAAGGGGCGCACATGGCCGACGAAAAAGTTCGGAAATTGGCCGAAGAAGCGCTCAACCGGCTTTCTGCCGACCTGGAAGCAGGGAAGAGCGAATCTTTGAAGAATTATTTGGGAGCGATGAGTCGCTTCCATCGCTACAGTTTTGGCAACATCCTTTTAATTTCTTCCCAGCGTCCGACCGCGACGCAAGTGGCTGGTTTTCACACCTGGCACAACCTAGACCGTTCTGTGAAGAAAGGCGAAAAAGGCATCATGATCTTTGCGCCGGTTTTGCTTAAGGACAGAGATCACCCGACTTTGTCTCCTCAACATCCCAGCAAGTCCGAAGAAATATTCCGCCTGGCCGGTTTCAGAACTGCTTACGTGTTCGACATCTCCCAAACCGAGGGAAAGCCGCTCCCCGAATTTGCGAAGACAACGGGCGATGTGAAGGAGTACGGCGAGAAACTAAAGGCGATCGTGGCCGGTCGCGGGATCACCGTCGAATACGACGCCGGCATCGCACCCGCTCAAGGCGCCTCCAGTGGAGGACACATACGCCTCATGCCCGGCATGGCGCCTGCGGAGGAGTTCTCGGTCTTGGCGCACGAACTTGCCCACGAGATGCTTCACCATCGGATAGTGACGGCCATGCCGCCCAAACTCGTGCGCGAGACCCAGGCCGAGGCTGTGGCTTTTGTAGTCTGCCGGGGCGTGGGCTTCGAAACCAACACCGCGGCGGCGGATTACATAGCGCTGTATAACGGCGATAAGAAAACGCTCGCGGAATCCCTCTCGGTCATCCAGGAGACCTCGGCCAAGATCCTGGACGGGCTTCTTCCCGAGCCGAACAGGTCAACCCAGCAGCGAAGTCCAGAATCCCCCACCAGTGCTGCGGAGAGAGATGCCTCCATCCGAACCGAGCCCTCCATTTCAGCAGAGCGTGACAACCCGGCGATGACCCAGGAACAGCCGAACACGTCATGGGATCGCTAGCAGGCCACGTTGGTCCCACACCGCACTCCGTTCGGGATTTGGCTCTGGAGATGCACTACTCCGTCTCTGAACTCGCGCAGTTGTGGGGTCTGAGCGAGAAGAGCATCCGCCGCATCTTTTTCAACGAGCCTGGTGTTGTGAAATGGGGACATGACGAGAGCCGGTTCAAGAGAGCCTACATAACTCTCCGAATACCGGAGAGCGTGGTTCAACGCGTTCACAGACGAATGAGTGAAGTGGGTTGATTGGGGATACGCTCAGCTAATCGGCGAGAACCTGCTGGCGTGGGCGGAGTACCCGCCGCCTCCGGGTTTGTACAACGATTGTACAATGGACTTGGTAGAGCAGCGCTTTTGGCCTTTCTAGCATATTGAAAAATCAGCAACTTGCTTAGTTGCAACATGCCTGATTGGTTCGACTCCCGCCGCCTCCACCAAACTCATCTATCCGACCTTCATTCCCGAACTCTCGCCCTCGGCCGTATCGTTCGAGCGCCGGACGGCATAGTTGCCGGCGCTCTTCTGGAGTATAATTCCGGGGCCGTACGAGCTTAACCGATCTCAGCCGACGGAAAGGAAAATTCCATGCCGAAGTTCTTACTGGAAGCGACGTACACAGCCGAGGGAAAAAAAGGGTTGGCGAAAGACAAGGCCTCGGGCCGGAAAGCAGCTATTTCGCAGTCGATCAAAAAACTGGGCGGGAAATTGGACGCCATTTATTTCTGCCTAGGCGAGAACGATGTGGTTCTCATTGCCGACCTCCCGGATCACGTTACCGCAGCCGCGCTAGGGTGCGCAGCCGGAGCAAGTGGAACCGTGACCACCAAGACGACTACTTTGTTGACCGTCGAGGAAGCGGATGCTGCGCTCTCCAAGACCGTCGACTATCGCGCGGCAGGCGCGTAAGATTTAGGAGGTAGCGCCAAAGCCACTTTAAAGGGCGGAATACGACCTCTCGGCCGGAGGCCCGGGGGATGGCTGTGCCTCGATGCCCTGCTGGACTCACAACCTGGCCCGCCAGTCGCGATGTTTTCGCCCTCTCCCGTCGCCGGCTTTCCTCGCCGGTTGGCGTGATCTAATACAGAAACCGAATCGATGAGCTCAAAGCGGAGTTTATGGGCGTCGGCCGTTCCACGCCATCCCGGGTTACGCAAACCGAACCACTACCTGGACATGTTGCGGGTTGCCTGGCAGAATCGCGACCAGCTTCCGTACGCGTGGCGCATCCTGAACCACGGCGTCTGCGATGGCTGCGCTCTCGGAACCGCCGGGATGAAAGACTGGACGATGGACGGGGTCCATCTCTGCATGGTGCGCCTGGAATTGATGCGGCTGAATACCGCGCCGGCGCTCGACCCTGCTCAACTGGCAGATGTCTCGACTCTGCGAAACCTATCTTCCCGGGAACTGCGCGATCTGGGCCGCCTGCCTGCGCCGATGATCCGCCGACGCGGCGAAAAGGGCTTTCGCGTGGTTTCGTGGGATGAGGCCTACGCGACAACGGCGGAACGAATCCGATCATTTTCCCCCGAGCGATTTGCCGTTTACCTGACCTCACGCGGCATTTTGAACGAACACTACTATGCGGCGCAAAAAGCGGCGCGGGCCATGGGGACAAATCACGTGGACAACTCCGCCCGTCTCTGCCATGCCGCTTCCACGACGGCGATGAAGAAGACCGTCGGCTATGGAGCCACCACCTGCTCCTACCGCGACTGGATCGGCACCGATCTGATCGTGTTCTTCGGATCGAATACACCGAACAACCAGCCGGTGACCATGAAGTATCTGTACTACGCACGTCAGGCGGGGACCAAGGTAGCAGTCGTGAATCCATACCAGGAGCCGGGGTTGCAGAATTATTGGGTCCCATCCGTGGTGGATTCAGCGATCTTCGGAACCAAGATGGCCGACGCGTGGTTCGGCGTCCACACCGGCGGAGACCTTGCCTTCTTGCTGGGCGTATTCAGAATTCTTGCCGACGAAGGCTGGGTGGATCGTGAGTTCATCGCAAACCACACCGTCGGCTTTGAGGAAGCACAGGCCCAAGCTGAGAGCCACTCCTGGGAATTACTGGAGCGGGAAAGTGGAACCACACGTGATGAGATGAGGCGATTTGCGCGAACTCTGCACGCTGCGGGCAAGGGAATCTTCGTGTGGTCGATGGGTTTGACGCAACATGCGCACGGGGTGGAAACGGTCGAGGCGCTAGTAAACCTTGGCCTTGCCCTCGGATGGGTGGGCCGGGAAAAAACAGGACTCATGCCCATTCGTGGACACTCCGGGGTGCAGGGTGGCGCTGAAGTGGGCTGCATCCCTCAGTTAGAAGAAAAGCACAAAGCTCGCTTTGAACAGATCTGGGGTTTTGACATACCGGCTTGGGCCGGGTTCACCGCGGCCGAAATGGTGGCTGCAGCCTACGACGGCAACCTGGATGTTTTCTGGATTGTCGGCGGGAATTTCCTCGAGACGCTGCCCGACCCGGCGGCCGCAGCGAATGCCCTCCGTACGGTGCCCGTTCGCATCCATCAGGATGTGGTTCTGTCGTCGATGATGCTGGTGGAGCCGAAAGAGACGGCCATTCTGTTTCCAGCCACGACCCGCTACGAATCTCCCGGCGGCGGAACCGAAACCACGACTGAACGCCGCATCATCTTTTCACCGGAGATTCCAGGCCGGCGCATCGGCTCTGCCAAGCCCGAGTGGGAAGTTTTTGGCGAAGTGGCGGCGCGCGTGCGGATGGACCTGGGTGAACGCATCCGCTTTCATTCCGCAGCCCGGATCCGCGAGGAGATTGCGCAAGCGGTTCCTCTATATGCCGGGATCGAGAAACTCGCGCACGAGGGCGACAGTTTTCAATGGGGCGGGAAACGTCTGTATGCAGACGGCACGTTCGCCACCGGCGATGGAAAGGCGAGATTCTCCGCAGTCGTAGCCAAAAAACGGCACCTGCCGCCGGACATGTTCTACGTTTCCACGCGTCGCGGCAAGCAGTTCAATTCGATGGTGCAGAAAGAGTTGGATCCGCTGACCGGCGCCTCGCGAGACAGCGTGCTGATTTCGCCGCAAGACGCCGACCGCCTGGGACTGCGCAGCGGCGATAAGATCCGGCTCACGTCAAAGAACGGCGCTTATACCGGCGTCGCATGGATCGACCAAATAAAACCCGGGAACCTGCAAGTACATTGGCCCGAGGGCAATTGCCTCCTGAGCCGCGAGGAGATCGATCTCGCTTCCCACGAACCAGACTACAACGCGGTAGTCACGATACAGAAAAGCGCGACCGCGGCCGGCGGTGTCTGAACGGCGCACCGGCTTGCCGGCAGGGTTTTTGTAACCTAGTACTGCATGAGCGCTAAGATTGGTTTGTTGGTGGAAGCAGATCCGGGACCCGGCGTTTTGCGCCAGCTCACGGGAGTGATTGCGGAGCATGGCGCCAACATCACGTCAGTCGATCTCGTAGACGATCGCCAGACGTATCTCGAGGTCGAACTGGTTGACGAACCGAAATCCGTGATCGACGATCTCGCCAGGCTCGCAATCGTTCACAACGTCACCCAGGTGAAGACGTTTCAAACGGTCTTCGGAAAACGCATCATTATTATCGGAGGCGGAGCGCAGGTGGGACAAGTCGCCATTGGCGCGATCTCCGAAGCCGATCGCCACAACATCCGCGGGGAGCACATCTCGGTGGACACCATCCCGCTCGTCGGCGAACAGGAACTGGCGGACGCCGTGCGTGCCTGCGCCCGCCTGCCCAGAATGAAAGCTCTAGTTTTGGCCGGTTCGCTGATGGGCGGCGAAATCGAACATGCCGTCCGTGAAGTCCGCGCTCAGGGACTGCTCGTAGTGAGTCTCAACATGGCGGGCAGCGTGCCGGATGCGGCTGATCTGGTGGTCTCCGATCCGATTCAAGCCGGCGTGATGACCGTCATGGCGGTGGCCGACACGGCCAAGTTCAGCCTGGCCCGGTTGAAAAACCGCGTCTTCTAAGCGCCCTCACAATACCCGCTGTAAAACAGGAACCCGCCGGAGCACCGGGGCTAAAAGGAAACTCGCTAGAATTGCCGTTACGCTCACCACCGCGAACTTCAGCGCCGGAGCTGCCGAGGCCTGCCGCAAGACGAGAGATATTCCAATCACTACGGGAGGATGAAATACATAAACCGCGAATGCATTATCGGATAGAAACCGGGCAAGACGCCCCTGGTTGTCGAAACGATCTCGAAACCAAACGACCAGTCCAAGACAGACGCCCGCACAGAAGAATGATTCCCACGCCGCCAGCAACGCGCTCTGCCAGTGCAGTCCGCCGTCAAATGACTGGGTTTGCCAGTGCATGCGGGTGGCGAGCATGAGAATGGCGAACCATGCAACCGCGCCACCTGCGAGGGAGATCCTTAGCCATCGTATGCCGAATGGCCGCGGGATTCTCTCGAGCCAGCCATGTCTTCCCGCGTGCAAACCGGCGGTAAAAAGAACCACGTACTGTGAGAAGAAACAGAGCTGCATGTTCCACACCGCGGTCCCGATCGGCTGCACAACGCGAACCAGAAACGTAGCCGTCGCCATCGTCAGAATCAGCATCACGACCTGTGCGTTTCCCGGCACCCAGGCGCGCGAGGCTGACGATCGCCCCCAGATCATGCGAACCATCGCGTAGACCAAACAAAAAATCAGCAGGGCGGCGCAAAACCAGAGTGGTCCGGTGCCGCCTTCGCGCAGACTGGGTCCCAATTCGTAACCAACCCACCAACCCGCAAAGCTTTCCGCCGGCTTTCTCACGTGAAGCAGAAAGTAAATGCTCGCCGGGCCGATTAGAGTCATGTACAACAGCGTTGGAATTCCAAGCCGCACGGCCCGGTCTCGCAGAAACTTCCAGGGCCCCTTACGGTCAAAGGCCGGCGGCACGAAGTACCCGGCGATGAAAAACAGGAAGCCCATGAAGAACGCCTGCAGCCATACCTGGTAAGTGGCGAAAAACAGCCGCGAAGCCATACCCAACTGCGCTCGCTCTGTGTAATACCACCGGCCCATGTTGCTATAAGTGACCGCGGCGTGCATCGTCACCACCAGAACAATCATGACCCATCGCAGGTTGTCGACAAACAGCAACCGCGCCGGGTGCGCGGATCGAGGCGGCGGAATGATGGCGGCTTGTGTCATAACGCCCGAAAAGAGACTACCACATCCTCAATACGCAGAACGCACCGGCGAAAGTTCCCTCGGATGCCGGCGAAATTCATTGAACTTTCGCGCGTTTGTAACGAAACAGCAATAGCCAGTTGATAGAGTGCCGCGAGGTGCGGCCGCGCGTCACTCGCTGCGGGCGCAAAATCTCTGCAACAAGGACAAGGAAATTACAGGATGAACATGAGAAGCCAACTGATCTTTAACCTCGTGGCCGCTGCAACGGTATTCTCTGCGAGCGCGGCTGAGGGCCCCGTGCCTGCCGGCATGCCCCACCTGGACCACGTGTTCGTGGTCATGATGGAAAACCACGGCTACAGCCAGGTTGTGAACAACCCCAACCTGCCGTTTACCAACGATCTCGCCAGCCAGGCGAACGTGGCCACGAATTATTTCGCCGTCGGCCATCCGAGTTTGACGAACTATCTGGAGATCGTGGGCGGTTCCAACTTCGGCATACGGACCGACAATTACCCCGACTGGCACAACAGCGACTGCGCCACCAATCTATCCTCCGGAACTGTCGCCACCGACACCCCCGCGAGCCCCGTCATATGCCCGATTTCCGGGATTGGCACCGATGCGGCGACACCCGCCATCGATACTACCAACGAGACCAGCGGACCTCCCGGATTAATTGATATTGACGGAACAACGTCCATTCCCGCAGCGGCTAACACGATCGGTAAAAGCATCGCTGACCAATTGGCAGCCGCCGGCCTCACCTGGAAGAGCTATCAGGAAAGCCTCCCGCCGCAGGGCGCCAATAACGTCAACTACAGCGACGGCGTCTATACCAACAACACCGATTTCACCAAAATCACGCCTGCCCTTACGCCCGCCCTGACTTCCAGCGACATCGTTTTCCTCTACGCCGTCAAGCACAATCCGTTCAACTATTTTCGTAGCATCCAGGAAGCCGACCAGCCGGGCAGCGATCTAGCCAACACCGTGTCGTTTGAGGGTCCAACCGGACTCTATGCAGATCTGGCGTCCGGCAATGTCCCCGTCTATTCCTTCATCGTCCCCAATCAGTGCAACGATCAGCACGGCCGCGGCAATGCGGGTCCGTTTTGCGCTTTCGACCCCACCGATAACGGCACGCAGGCGGGGCTCAACCCGGCCCTGATGCAGCTCGGCGACGTCGCTCTTCGCCGCATTGTGAGTGCGATCAAGTGGTCACCGGTTTGGAAAACGGGTCATAACGCCATCGTCATTCTGTGGGATGAGAACGACTACAGCACATCCCCCAACAAGAATACGGTGCTGTTGATTGTCGACACCAATTACGGTAGCCACGGCGTGCAGAGTGGAGTGCTCTACAATCATTTTTCGCTCCTCCGCTCGATTGAAGGCGCCCTGGGACTTCCCTGCCTGAACCATGCGTGCGATAGCGGCGTCCAGGTGATGTCCGATCTGTTCGGCACCGCCTTTCCGACGAATTCGGGTTCCGCCAGCGAGCCACATCGCGCTGGCAAGAGTCACTAGTCCGCCACTTTGTGGCTATTGCCATAGGCTGGCGATTTCCACGGTTCGCGCGCTGCCGGCCGGATCAAAAGGGACGCCGGCTTGCAGCGCGCATCTCAGCCACCGACGAGTGCCCAACGGGATCTGATAATCTGTCGGCATTGCGAGTCGAACGTGTAATTTTATGCCCGACCAGAGCCTCTACATGATCGTCGAACACTTCAAAAATCACGATCCCGTTCCCGTCTATCGCCGCTTTCGCGAGCGCGGCCGCATGCAGCCTGCAGGCGTCGAGTACGTGTCGAGCTGGATCGACGACAAGCTCCAGCGGTGCTATCAGCTCATGCAAACTGATGACCGCGCACTGCTCGACCAGTGGATGGACAACTGGCGCGATATCGTAGATTTCGAGGTCTACCCCGTCATCACCTCGAAGGAAGCCCAGGAAAAAATCGCGCCGCTCTTGTAACGCTGGCACGCGGGCGCACCGTCACATGGAGTGGAATTTGATTTCGATCTGAACGATGACGGCGACGGGTTTCCCGTCCTTCTTGCCCGGCGCGAACTGCCACTGATTCACCGCATCCACCGCTGCCGCGTCTATATCCTTATCCAGCCCGCGCACCACGTGCGTCTTCTTCGGCTCGCCGTGCGAACTCACCACCGTCTCCACCAGCACCGATCCTTGCACACGGATGCCGTGCGATCCCGTGGAGTACTGTGGGTTGACGTGTTTAACCACGCGCGGAGGAGTTACGCCGTCCGCCAGCGTGTACACCGTTTCGTCTGCGTCGGCTCCTTTGGCATCGTCCGGCTGCCCCGTTGCCGGCCACGAGACCCCCACCAGCAGCAGTACGCACCACAGGCCCATCTGTCTTACCCTGATGCCAGTTTCCCCCTGGGATACGGTAGGACGCAACGCCCGGCTTCATAGTTACGCCGCGATTTTCAGGCCTACGGCCCAGTCGCGTATTCGCCGCGTATTCGCTAACATCATTGGAGGTCCCGCAGGAATTTTCAGCCATCCCCCGTGGGATGGAGAAGAGTACAGGTGCAAGCGCCAACCGTCTCACGTACAACCAAAGTAGTCGTCGCCTCAACCGTGATGCTTTCCTTTATTACCTATTGGAGAGCTGCGGCCATCGTGCTTTGCGATCTCGCCTCGTCGGCCTTCTATGCCGGAGGCATTTCCGAAGGCTTCGTCGGAAAGTCTGCGCCATGGTTCATTCTGGCGATCATGCTTTCCTCCTACGCCGTCCGCGCCATTTATATCGAAAGCTGCAGCATGTTTGTCCGCGGCGGTGTCTACCGTGTGGTGCATGAAGCCCTGGGTGGCCTGCTCGCGAAATTCTCCGTGTCCGCCCTGATGTTCGATTACGTGCTCACCGGACCCATCAGCGGCGCCACCGCCGGCCTTTACCTCGCCGGTCTCATCAATGACACCGCCAAGCTGTCCGGTTACCCCACCCTTCGGGTCGAACCGCAGTCGTTCTCCGCTGTCTTCGCCATTCTCGTCACCATTTATTTCTGGCGGAAGAACGTCATCGGCATGCACGAGTCCAGCCAGAAAGCGCTGCGCATCATGCAGCTCACTACCGTTATGGTCGTGCTGCTTGTCGGCTGGTGTCTGGTAACCATCGCCATACGTGGCTGGTCGCCTGTTCCCTTCCCCACCCTGGCCAATATTCACTTCGGTTCCGGCGAGAGCGATGCCCTCGGCTGGATGCGTGGAACGTTTTGGCCCACCATCCCCGGCATCGCCATCCTCATCGGCCTCGGCCATTCGCTGCTGGCTATGAGCGGCGAAGAGAGCCTCGCGCAGGTCAACCGGGAAATCGCATCCCCCAAGCTGAAGAACCTGGAAAAAGCCGGCTTCGTGATCTTCATCTACAGCATGCTGTTCACGTCGCTGGTCTCGTTCTTCGCGGTCATGATCATTCCCGATCACGAACGCGTCAATAACTATCTCGGCAACCTCATCAGTGGCCTCGCCATGAACATGGTCGGGCCCATAACCCTACGCCTGCTCTTCCAGGGCTTTGTCGTCGTGGTGGGCACCGTGATTCTGGCTGGGGCCGTGAATACCGCCATAGTCGGTTCCAACGGTGTGCTAAATCGTGTAGCCGAAGACGGCGTCCTCCCCGACTGGTTCCGGCAGCCGCATCGAAAGTTCGGCACCAGCTCCCGGCTGATCGGCCTCATTGCACTCTTGCAGATTAGTTGCCTTGTGCTCACGCGCGGCAATCTCCTGCTCCTCGGCGATGCCTATGCTTTCGGCGTGGTCTGGAGCTTCGCTATGAAAGCTCTGGCAGTTCTTGTGCTGCGTTATAAACAGCCGGGCCCGCGAGGATTCCGCGTGCCCATGAATATCCATATCGGTGGCGTCGAAATTCCCATCGGTCTCGCCCTCATCACCGTCTTCCTTTTTATTCTGGCTATTGTCAATCTCTTCACCAAAGAGACCGCCACCATCTGGGGGCTCGGCTTCAGCCTGGCGATTTTCACTCTTTTCGAATTTTCGGAGAAATACAACCACCGAAAAGCCCGTGAGATTCATCCCGAGCTCGAAAAATTCCGCCTCGACACACCGCCTGAAGTATCCACGTCCTCAGTAAACGCCCGGCCCGGCAACGTGCTGGTCACCATTCGCAATCCGAACCAGCTGGATCACGTCCGCCAGGTGCTTGAAAAAACCAACACGGCCAAGATCGATATCGTCGCACTGACCGTAAAAACGGTCACCGAGGCCGGCTCCGGGGAACACGAGCTCCGCCCCGATCAGGTGTTTACCGACGACATCGCGAAGCTGTTCAGCAACGTCGTAGCACTGGCTGAGAAAGCCGGTAAACATGTCGAGCTGATGGTCGTGCCCGGCGTTGAGCCCGCCTTCGCCATTATGGAGACCGCGCAGCGCCTGGAATCGTCGCTCATCGTCATGGGACTTTCGGGAAAGTTCACCATGGACGAGCAAGCGAAGCTCTATGGAAATGCCTGGGAACGATTAAGCGAGCCTAGGCCCCAGCTGTCGCTCCAGATTGTGGATCCTGATACCGGCGCGCAGCGCTTCTTTAATTTGGGCCCGCATCCACCCCGTCTCTGGCCCGAGGACGTCGAGCTGCTGCACCGCTTGTGGCTGGAATTGAGCGAGCGCGGGCCTGGTCACAAACTACATCATCGCGATGTGGTGCGCGTCGCTTTGCAGCGACTCAACTCGCAGCTGAATTCGCCTATGGCCGATGAGGTGATCAGCGAAATCGTCGCCGAAAGTGCAGGCAACTCCGGACTTCCCAGCGGGCTTCCGCCTGACCCTCCCGACGGGCGCGCCGACTGATTATCCCGCCGCGACCATAGCGCGTCGCACCCCGCGTTCGAATAGAAACTCGGTGACCTCGCGCCGAAATTCCAGCGGCCGGTCGAGAAAAGACCAGTGCCCCGACCCGCTCATGGAAATCAGGCGGCCGTTGGTAAGTTCCGCCCAAAGCTGCCCCGACCGCGGGTCGATCGAGTCGTATTCGCCAAGCAGCACCAACGATGGCACGTTGATTTGCCGGGCGATTGGAGCCAGGTCGTACCCCTCCTCGGCTGTATCGGGGCAGATGGACTCCAGATCTTCCCAGAGCAGGTCGGCCACGTCGGGATCGTGGTCGAGCGCAAGCGGATCTTCGCCCGCCTGCGTATCTCCCGCCCGGTCGCAAAAAGCACTGGATATTTCGAGAGGGTGCGCTAATATCAAGCCGCGGACGCGCTCGGGACACGAATGCGCGTAGAGGGTGGCCACCGCTGCACCCCAGCTATGCCCGAGCACGAACCAGCTTTCTTCGCCGATCTCCCGGCGTACCGCTTCCAACTGGTCCAGGACATCCGCAACCGTCCATCCCGTGTGATCGAACCGCACCACCCGGAAGTCCTCGGCAAGCAGTTCGGCGATCGGAGCCACGCTACGGCTGGTCAGCCCCGGCCCGCCCTGAAGGACCACGATTGCCGGTCCCGCACCCGCCACATGTACCGTCACAGCCAGAGATTATACGCAGAAGGATGCCGGGATGCTATCGAGAGTTATCAGAATAAAGTTCCCAAAAGGAAATATCGATATAAATTGTGACGCTTTATACTTGATAGATAAGGCTTTGTTCGATGGATGCACAGACCTGGGATCAGTTGTCAACAACTTATTTCGATCAGATCAGCAGCCCGTTCGAGCAGGAAGTCGTTAACCCGCTGCTGACCTTTCTGGATGGCTTGCCAGGCCGCGAGAACCTGACCGCCGCGGACCTTGGGTGTGGCATTGGCAATCTGCTGCCGTTTCTGTCGGAGCGGTTTCAGAAAGTCGTGGCTGTGGATTTCTCGAATGGCATGCTGCGCCAGGCGAAGACGCGCTGCCCCGCCGAAAATGTGGTGTTCTATCGCCGCAGCTTGGCGAACCTCACGCATTTTCACGGGCAGTTCGATGTAGCCGTAGCAGTTAACTCTGTCCTGGCCCCCAAACTCAGCGAGGTGGACCAGATTTTCGGAGAAATCGCCGCAACCCTTAAGCCCGGCGGCACTTTCGCGGGGATCTTTCCTTCCATGGAATCCGTGCTCTATGAAGGCATGTTGATTCTGGAGCATGAACGCGGCCAGGCAGCCTCGGAAGAGGAAGCAAAAAAGCGGGTTAGCAAGCTCATCGGACCGCGGCATTACGATTTCATCTCCGGCCTTTACACCGAAGGCGAAGACCAGCAGAAGTTCTACTACTCCTTCGAGTTACGCAAGAGACTGCAAGATGCCGGATTCCGGAACATCCAATTCGGGAAAGTCTTATATCCCTGGGGGGATAAGCACTCCTGGTTCGATTTCTCCGGCCAGCCGCGCATGTGGGATTGGTTTGTGCGCGCGACAGTGTCGCGGAAACCGGACTAAATCTGTTCGCCCCAAGACAGCCGAAACTTCTCTCCTCTTGAAAACTCAACCATCTTCAGCTTCAGCGTAATCGATGCCGTTCTGCTGCGTCCCTATCCCAAGCCCGACCGGCTGGCGTTGCTATTTGGGCGAGGCGTGCGTCACTGCGGATAGCGGTGAACAGCCAGGGCTCGAACCTGCCGGTTTACGATGTCCGGACGATGGCCGACGTGATGGAGGCGTCGGTGGCACACGGGTCGGTGGGTTTGTGCGGCGTGCTGCACCACCTCGTTTCACAGCGGACGAACGAGATCGGCATCCGGATCGTGCTGGGCGCCAAATCGCGTGACATGCCGCGGATTTGCTTTGGCACGGAATGCCGCCGGCCGGGGTAGGCGTGGCTCTTAGTAATTCAGTTGTGTCAATGAAAATACCTGGAGAGCCTCCTGTTTGGTGTGCGCGATTCGCGAGCGGCATTGGAAGACGGGACAAAGCCGGGGGGTTGCGTCTATACTCTAGGAGGGAGCCGCCAGCACTTGGGTAGCCTGACGCAGCCATCGTTCCCTCATCCGAACCTGAGCGATCAGGTCAATCACAATATCATCGAGTCGGAGATTGAGGGCGGAGTGTATCTTGGCGACCTCCCGCACGCAAGCACGCTGGAAGTGGAGACGCAGAACCGGTCCTACACCCTGGTAGTGTGCGGAGCGAGCGTAGCGCTCATTTCAGGGCATCCCAGGTACTGCCCGGAGCCGGTAATGGTGAAGATCGAGGGTTCGAACTGGGGCGGCTCGATGCTGAAACCGTCGTACCTGGGGCGCGGGATGCACCTGGAGTTCCGGCACCCGGAGTACGAGCAGCCGATCATCACGTCGCGGATTCTGGAGATCCGGCAAAGGGCGGCGCAGACGGACTGAAGGCGACGTAATAGCGCCGCGGAGCGCCAGCCGGCCATTGTGTTCGCAATCTTCCAGCGTGCAATTGCACAACCACGTCTAGATCATTAACGGTTTACCGGCAACTCGCACGCACGCTCTGGTCGAGTGTGGCGAGCGCGCCATCACGATTCGGATCCGGCACCCCGGGACGTGAAACTTGACTCGCAGGGTCTCACCGCGTAAGCTAAGAATTCTTGGTATGGGACGCAAGGGACAAAAGAACGATTCATTGCCGGGCTCACTGGACATGTTGATTCTGCGGACGCTGTCGCGGCGGGACCTGCATGGGTACGGCATCGTGCAGTTCATTCAACAATCGTCCGACAACGAGCTGCTTGTAGAGGAGGGATCGCTGTACCCTGCTCTTCAGCGGCTGGAGCTAAACGGCTGGATCGACGGTGACTGGGGCGTAACCTCGAATAACCGCAAAGCGAGGATCTACAAGATCACGCCGGCCGGCCGCAAACAACTGGCGGTTGAAACGCGGAAGTACGCCAGGCTCACGCTGGCGATCGCTCACGTGATGCGAGCGGAGTGAAGGACGTGTTCATACGACGGCTGAGGTATTGGATGGAGAGCGCCCGGCGCAGCGAGGCGCTGCGCGAGGAAATGGAACTCCACCTTGCCGAGAAGGCCGCAGAACTCGAAGCAGACGGTGAGACCGCGGAACGCGCCCGCGCAGAAGCGCGACGGAGATTTGGCAACGTCGAACTGAAACACGAAGATTCCCGGGAAATTTGGCTGACACGCTTTTGGTCGGAACTCAGCCAGGATGTCCGCTATGGCTGCCGCACCATGATCGCCAACAAGGCATTCAGCGTTCTGGCGGTTTTGTTGCTGGCCCTCGGCATCGGGGCCAACACCGCGATCTACAGCTTGATGGAATCGATTCTGTTGCGGTCGCTCCCTGTGGCGGATCCGGAATCGCTTGTTTTGTTGAACTGGCACAGCCGGCCGCCCTATGACAGCACCAAGCAATGGGCGCACGTCATACATGGGTTACAAGGCATGCTCTGGCCAGGCGACAAAGCCGAGATGGTCACCGGAATCTTCCCGTACCCCGCGTTCGAGATGTTTCGCCAGGACAATACCGTCTTTTCGACGGTTTTTGGCTACTTCAACGGATTACATCGTAACCTAGGAATCCGCGGGCAGGCGACCAGCGCCAGCGCGGAGTATGTGACGGGCGGCTACTTTCGCGGGCTGGCAGTGCCGGCCGCCGCGGGACGTCTAATCGACTTCGAAGACGACCGTCCGGGCGCGACGCCGGTCGCGGTCATCAGTTTTGCGATTAGCCAGAATCGCTTCGGAGGACCGCCGAATGCGATTGGACAAACGATTCTTGTCGATAATATTCCCTTCACGGTGATCGGCGTCGCGCCGCCGGAGTTCTTCGGTGTCGACCCTGGGATGTCACCCGACGTGTACCTTCCGTTGCATACGAACGTGCTCACTGACGGCTCCGAAACGGCTCACTTGTATGAAGATCCTAACTTCTACTGGATCGAAATGATGGGCCGTCTGCGTCCGGGTGTGAGCATGGCCCAGGCTCAGGCGGCACTCGCTCCTCGTTTCCATCAATGGGTTGCCGCGACCGCGAAGACCGACGGCGAGCGCGCCAGGCTGCCGGGGCTGATTCTGAATCCAGGCGCCGAAGGGTTGGGCAGTCTGCGCCGGCAGTATTCGAAACCCCTATACGTACTGCTGGCGATGGTCGGATTGATCCTGGCGATCGCATGCGCGAACATAGCGAATCTGCTGCTGGCGCGGTCTGCCGCCCGGCGTCGCGAAATGGCGGTGCGGCTCAGCCTGGGAGCGGGACGGTTCCGGGTGGTGCGGCAGTTGCTTACCGAGAGCATGCTGCTGGCGTCGATCGGCGGAGGATTCGGCGTTTTGTTTGCGATCTGGGGCGTGCGCGCGCTGACGGTGCTGTTCTCGAACGGGCAAGAGAATTTTACGCTGCACGCGGAATTGAACTGGCACGTACTGGGCGTGACGGCGGCACTCTCGCTGGTTTGCGGCCTGTTATTTGGCCTGGCTCCGGCGATGCAGGCGACGCGGCCGGACGTCATGCCGGCTTTAAAGAGCGGCCGCGGAGGCGGACCGCACCGGCGGGCGCAGCACGTTCTAATAATCGCCCAGATCGCGATGTCGTTTCTGATCCTGGTGGCAGCGGGTCTGTTTGTCCGGACACTCAATAAACTGCACTCGGTCCACTTGGGATACGCCCGCGAGAACATCCTTCTGTTCTCGTTGAACGCACGTCAAGCAAGTCATCGCGATCCGGAGATCTCGGATTTCTACGAGAACCTGCGCAAGCGCTTCGAATCGATTCCCGGAGTGAGCAGCGCGACGCTTTCACAATCCTCGATCATCAGCGCCGGCTTTGTCGGAGGAGCAATCAAGGGGTCCATGAGAATCGGCACGGTGACCATTGACGGCGCGCACTCCCTTGCCGCCGGGCCGCATTTTTTCGCGACGATGCAGATTCCGCTCCTTACCGGGCGTGAGATTGACGACCGTGACCAAACGGGCACTACGCCGGTCGCAGTGATCAGCGAACGACTAGCGCGGACTTACTTCGGGAATGAAAATCCGGTGGGCCGGCGCATCACGCTCCCCGACGAGAAGCGCGATCTCGAAATCGTAGGCGTATCGGCTAATGTGCGCTATGGCGGATTAAAGGGCGAAGAGGGAAGTCCGATGGTGGTGTTTGTGGCGATGCGGCAGTTTGCTCCCGGCCGGGTCACTTACGCACTCCGGACTTCGGGTGATCCGCTGCGGTATGTGAACAGTGTGCATGAGATGGTGTGGGAAGCAGATTCACGCATCCCCGTCACCAATGTGGTGACACAGGCTGCGGAGATCGATCGGACGATCAGCCGGGAGCTGACGTTCGCGAAACTATGCACGGGTTTTGCGATTCTCGCTCTCCTGACAGCGAGTGTGGGACTCTACGGGACGATGTCCTACATCGTGGCACGGCAGGTTGGCGAAATTGGAATTCGTATGGCTTTGGGAGCGCAACGCAGCGCGGTGGTATGGATGGTTCTGCGGCGCGTTCTGCTATTGGTGGCGGTCGGACTCGCGATAAGCGTACCTGCAGCATTGATCGCGTCGCGGCTTCTCAAATCGTTTCTATTCGACACACAGCCGAACGATCCGGGAACCCTGGCACTAGCAAGCTTCGTACTCGTAAGCGCAGCGATGCTCGCCGGCTTTGCGCCGGCAAGGCGAGCCTCCCGCGTTGATCCGCTAAAGGCATTGCGACACGAATAGGGCATCGTACTTCCTTCCGCAACGAAGTGTTATTCAACGATCGCGTATGTCCGTCGAGGCGTGCGTTTGCCCCCCTTGACAATCACCTATTACTTATATAAGTTTTAACTTATGTATTCCCTTGATACGGCATTCGCAGCCGTAGCTGATCCGACGCGGCGTGCCGTCCTGGCACGCCTGGCGCAGGGAGAAGCGACCGTAATGGAACTGGCGGAGCCGTTCGAGATGACGCAACCGGCGATTTCACAGCACCTGAAGGTGCTGGAAGACGCAGGGTTGATTGTGACGCGGATCGAGGGAACAAAGCGGCCGCGGCGGCTGGCGAAGGAGGGCATTGATGCGATGGATCAATGGCTCGCCATGCTGCGGAAGGCGCTGGAGAAGAACTACGACCGGCTGGACCTTGTGCTTGCCGGCATGGAATCCAACAAAAAGGAAAAGAAGGGGAAGAGAAGATGAGCAAAATGATATTGAGGGTCGAAGGCGACCGGCATGTCGTCGTGACACGGCGCTTCGCTGCGGCTCCGGAAGCTGTATATCGCGCCCATACGGATGCGGCGCTGGTGAAGCAATGGCTGCTCGGGCCGGATGGCTGGACGATGCCGGTCTGTATCATCGATGCTATACCGGGCGGAAAGTTCCGTTACGAGTGGTCGCACAACAAGCGCGGGGGGTTCTATCTTACCGGCGAATTTGTGGAACTGGAGCCCTATAACCGGATCGCGCATGTAGAGCGGATGCACCTTCCCGATGTGACACCCGACAACCATGTCGAGACGCGATTTGAGGCCGATGGTGAGGGGACGTTGATGACGATGCGGATGACACTGCCGGATGCCCAGACACGGGCGGCGATGCTGGCCACCAACATGGAACAGGGCATGGAGGCAAGCTATGCGCGGCTGGAAAGCATGTCGTGGTTTGCCGGGGCCGCGCCGGAGCAGAAGTCCGCTGGGAATTAGGAGACGTGATAGCAAACGCGAGGGTGGTGGACCATACGGAGGCGATTTCAACTCGAGCGGCGTGGCTGGCGATCGGCGCGATAGGTCGTACTGGCCCGGATCTGGATCCTTCCTGGCATTCGATTAGCGAAGGGGCAATCGGGCCCTACGGCTGGGTGATGTCCGCGGCGTTTCTCATTTCGGCTGTAAGTTACGGGGCGCTGTTCGCGACGGTCCGGTCACAGCTCAAGGGAGCTACCGGCCGCATTGGAGGCGGCCTTGTACTGATATGTGTAATCGGCGCGACCGGAGTGGGGCTATGCACGACAGATCCAATGCCCATGCGTCTGCCGCTATCGACAAAGGGCACGCTGCATGTGATCTTTGGCACGAGCCAACTCGTGTTTTTACCGTTTGCGGCGATCCTCATAAACATCAGCCTGGCCCGATACAACCCACTGTGGTCGCCGGCGCGGCGGGTTCTGCTGTGGACCGCGGGTTTGCCGTTATTCGGCTTCGCCAGCTTTGTGATGTACACGCCCATTTTCGTGGCGCCGATGGGCCCGCAGGCCTACGGCCCAGGTGTCAACATTGGCTGGCCGCCACGGTTTGCGTTCTTCACGTACATGCTGTGGCTCGTGGCACTGGGCCGGCAAGCCATCAGGCGCAGCAGGCAGAGAGGTGCAGACCGAAGCAAAAAACGCAGGTCGCTGCAGACTTGGAGTTCCGCGCTACGGCCGCACTTGCGAAATACGCAGGATCAGTCTATGCCGACGATCTGGCCCGAGAAAGAAGGAATACTGAAGAGCAGGAAGCCGCCCACGTTGGAATTAGTATCGGCGACACCAAGTGCCAGGGGCACAAACTGCTGCCCATTACTGGGAACGCGAAATGATCCGAAGAAGTCCGACGCGAGAGAAATTTTATCGCCCGCATTAAAGGCAATGTGGCCATTGGGAGGGATGGCAATGTGGACGCTTCCGGCCATCGCACCGGTACTTCCATCGAACGCCTCCACGGTGAGTTGCAGCGTGTTGGCCTGAGACGGATTGTAAAAAGCGAACCCGGTAGCACGGTTGCCTCCATCGACGCGGAAGGCAGTGGTAGTGTTGACGGCGGGTACGCCAATGCCAGTAAGGACATCACTTCCGCGGGCGTACCAGTAAGTAACGCCGCCGATAACGAAGGCGCTACAGTTCAACTCGCCGCTACCTGCAAGTGCGGTGGAAGTGCCGTCTCCCTGCCCGGAGGTGGAAACCAGGGCGGTTGCGCCGGGGGGAATACTGATGTTGATACTGCTTGCGGGAGCGGTAGCGGAGGCTAACGGCTTGGTTCGCCGGACTCGTGAAACCGCGGCAGGGGAACCGGAATCGTAGACAAGCTCAAGAGGATTACCGGCGTCGTCGAACGTACTGAACGTACAGCTGACGTCCCCGCTTCCGGGGTTGTTAACCGCGATCTGAGAAAAGAACCCCGCGCCGTCAGCAACCTGAGCGACAAAGAGATCAAACTGAGCGTGCAACGAGGGCGCGCAGACAACAAATGCGAAAGAAGCCAGGAACGTCACTTGATGCCGGACCACCGTGGTGTCCTCCTTTTTCAAAATAAGTCCGGGCTGGGCGACACGCAAACAGGGAAGTACGTCCGAACACCGGCCCTGCGGATGGGCGATATCATAAATGTTCCCACGGCCGTACGCAAGGGCGTCAGGCGCCGTTGAGCTTCTTAAACGGTTCCCTTTTGATCACTCCCTCGCCTTCTTTGATAACAATCAGGTGGTCGGCGGCCACTTTCGCCACGGACTCTTTGTTACCGTTCGGCCAGCGGATGTCGAGGTCGGCGGTGGCGGCGGGCCCAAGACCGAAGTGGAGGCGCAGGTCGCTTGCGGAATAAAAACTGGATTGACTGAGGACTTCCTGAGCCTGGATCTTTCCGCCGTAGTGAGCGGTGACGCGGGCACCAATCGCGCTGCGGTTGGACTTCACCCCGATCAATTTCACTTTGAGCCAGTGATTGTTGCCGGTAATGTCGTTGCGCAGTAGCGACGGGGGCTCATTCAGGTTCACGATCAGCATGTCGATATCACCGTCATTATCGAAATCCCCGAACGCGCAGCCACGGCTGGGATGTGGAGCGGCGATGCCGGGACCAGCCTGATCGAGCAACTCTTCAAATTTGCCGCCGGGCAGCGCGCGGAAAACGATGCGGGGCGTGCGCAGCGGGTAGCTGGGCAGCTTCGGTTCGATTTCGGGATAGACGTTGCCGGTAACAGCGAACAAATCGGGCAGGCCATCGTTATCCAGGTCGACAATGCCGGCGCCCCAGGTGATATAGCGAGTCTCGACCCCTAACCCGGCGGGTATGGTGACGTCGTCGAAGTTTCCCTTGCCGTCGTTGCGGTAGAGGATATTGGTGTCGTCGGCGAAGTGGGTTTTGAAAATGTCCAGGTTGCCGTCGAGGTTGTAATCGCCAACACCGATGCCCATTCCGGCCTGTTCCATGCCGTCTTCATTTAGCGCGACGCCGGATTCCAGGCCGATGTCGGTGAAGGTGCCGTTGCGATTATTGCGGAACAGGAAGCTGGGGGTGGAGTCGCAGGCGACGTAGATATCGGGCCATCCGTCGTTATCGAAATCGGCTGCCACGGCCGTCATGGGGTAGCTACCTTTGGCTTTGCTGATGCCGGACTTTTCGCTGACGTCCGTAAAGGTGCCATCGCCATTGTTGTGATATAGCGCGGGTAGGCCAGGGGGAAGGCCGCGGGGGCCGCAGTTAACGGGGACGCCTTTCCAGTTGCAGTTGCTGTTCTGGCCGGGAGTGGGCGTGGACTTGATGTCAAAGTCAAGATAGTTAGAGACGAAGAGGTCGAGCTTGCCGTCGCGATCGTAATCGATGAAGGTGCAGCCGGATCCCCAGCGGGTCTGTTTTGTAAGAAGACCGGCTTTTTCGGTGACGTCCGTGAAGGTGCCGTCGCCGTTATTTCGATAGAGAACGTTCTGGCCCCAGTAGGTGAGAAACAGATCATCGAAACCGTCGTTGTTGTAGTCACCGACGCAGACGGCCGAAACCCAACCGGTACGGCGGAGGCCGGCTTTGTCGGTGACGTCGGTGAAGGTGCCGTTGCGATTGTTTTTATAGAGGCGATTGGTGCAACCTTCGGGAGCGCCTTCGAGACGGGTGCCGGAAGGCAGAAAGATATCGAGCCATCCGTCATTGTCGTAATCGATGAAGGCGGCGCCACAACCCACGGTTTCGACGATGTACTTTTTATGATCGACACCACCGTAGATCACCGGCTGGGTGAGGCCGGCCTGATCGGCGATATCGACGAAATGGGCGTTGAAGGGCAGGCCCGAGGGCTTACCCCGCGGCATGGCTTTCACGCCTCGAGAGGATACGCCTTGCGCGTTGAGACGTGCGGCTGCGCCGGCGAAAAGAGCCAGGTATTGACGACGGGTCATCCGAATTCAGTATAGCGACGGCAGAGATTTGAGTTTGGGGGGGATCCGACGGGAGGCGGGCAAAAAAATGGCCCGGTTGCGTGAGGACCGGGCCGAGAGAACAGTGGCAGATGCCCAAAAATAACAATTTCAGCAGGCGGCGAAAATCGGGAAAAGTCCCGAGGGGGGAGTTTATCAGCGTGCGAGAGAGTGGGTTTTGCGATTGCAGACCGGCTGATAGCGGGCGACGAGTTCTTTCTGGCGGGCGAGGCGGTCTCTGAACGGCATCAACTCGAAGGTGAAGAGCCGAGGCTGCCACTGGAGAACATACGGCTTTTGGCCGGTCAGGTATTCCAGGAGCGCTTTACGAATGTTAAAACTATGGCCGATGTAGATCCACTTGCCCGGGACTGAGAGACCGTAGACACCGGACTCCTCGGGGGCATGGCGAATCACGTTGCTGCGGGTGAGGCTAACGTGAGGTAATTGGTCCCAATCCACGGGAGCTCCGTCTCACCAAGGGTAGCGTGCAAGGTAGATCACTTAGAATCAGGGAAATACCGTAAGAAGCTGGTGATAGGTACCAGGTGTCACGTATTGGCGATCTGCTAGACTGCGCGACATGAGGGATCCAGAAAAGTCGAGAGACCTTGGGCTGAGGCAGCATTTAGCGTACCTCCTCAAAGGTGGCGGGGCGCACATTCAGTTTCACGACGTGGTGAAGCGATTTTCGGCAGGAATCCGAGGCGTCAAGCCGGCGGGTACTCCGCACACCGCGTGGCAGCTTGTGGAGCATATGCGTATTGCGCAGTGGGACATTTTGGAATTCAGCCGGAATGGAAAGCACGTTTCGCCGCAATGGCCCGCGGGATACTGGCCTGAGTCAGAGGCGCCGCCAACAAGGAGCGCATGGAGCGCGAGTTTGCGGGAATTCGAGCGCGACCTGAAGGCGATGATCGGGCTGGTGTCGAAGCCGTCAACGAACCTTTACGCGCGCATTCCTCATGGCGAAGGGCAGACCATTCTGCGCGAAGCGCTTCTGGTGGCAGATCACAACGCGTATCATTTGGGCCAACTGGCGTCTTTGGGGAAGATGCTCGGGGCGAAGTTCTAGGTTGTTCCGGTGTCAGGCTGGTGGGTGGCCGGGCATAGAACGCCCTCGATGTAGGTCGCGTGGACGTTGACCTGATCGTCGAGGATGAGCAGGTCGGCTAATTTGCCGGGGGCGATGCTGCCTAGATCGGCTCCGCGGTGAACGATTTCGGCTGGAGTTAGCGACGCCATGCGCACGGCTTGCCACAGGGGGCAACCGGTGAGGGCGCGGAAGACGCGAACCATTTCATCCATGGGGAAAACCGAAGACGCAAGAGCGGTGCCGTCCGGGACGCGAGCTTCGCGGTTCTTCACGACGGCTGTTAGTCCGTGGCGCGGACCGAAGGCATACTCACCATCGGGCATGCCGGCGGCGCGCATGGCATCGGTGACGATGGCAAGTTTTTCATATCCTTTGCTCCGGAGAGCCAGACGCAACATTTCCGCGGAGAGATGTTTGCCATCGGTGATCAGCTCGGAAGACAGTCGCTCATCGAGGTAGACCGCTTCAACGATGCCGGCACTTCGTGGGTTGGCTGTTCCACGCCAACGGTTGTTCATGGCGTCGGTCATGGCGCAATAAAGGTGAGTTACATGACGAACGCCCCATGCGGCGGCGTCCTCGATCTCGTGATAGAGCGCCTCGCTGTGGCCGGCATTGGCATTGGCGCCACGGCGGTGCAGTTCTTCCACCAGGGTGCGGGCGCCGGGAAGCTCGGGAGCAAGAGTTATGGATGCGATAGGACCGCGTTCGAGAATCTGACGCCACTCGGATTCATCGGGATTACGAACAAACTGCGGCAGGTGGCAGCCGCGCTTGGTCATGGCCAGATACGGGCCCTCGATATGGGCGCCGAGGGCGCGGCCGAGCCTTTGCGGGTTACTGCGGTACCGTTCGAGCGCCTCCAGGGCCGTCAGAATTTCCGCAAGCGGGGCGGTGGCAGTTGTGGGACAGAGGCTGGTGGTGCCATGGGAGGCGTGATAGCGGAAGACGGTTTCGATATCAGCATCGGTGGCATCCATAAAATCGCTACCTGCACCACCGTGAACGTGGATATCAACAAAACCCGGAGCGAGGTACCGACCCTGAACGTCAATGATTTCGGCGTTGGGCGGAAGTTCGCGGCGCGGCCCAACGTAGTTGATGCGCTTTTCCAAGATAAGCGCCATGCCATCGGCGATTACACCTCTATCCGTAATAATGTTGGCGTTAACGAAGACTTTCATCAATCAGGTTTCCCAGACTATTTCGCGAGCTGTGAATTGCCGCCATGTGAGGTTCGAAGGCGGGATCCAACGGGGATCACCGCCATGCTTGCGCATGTAAGATTGTGCGTTGACGACAGCCTTCTGCTTGGCGTCGTCAAGGCCGAATTCGCTGGGCGGCATGACCACTCGAGCGGCGGCGTGATGATCAAACAGGTGCATGGTCCATAGGCCGTCCGAGCTCCGCTGGATTTCGATTGTGAGAGGCGGAAGGTCCGCGAGGCAAGCGGTAATCATTCGACGGTAATGTCACCTAGATCGTACCAGCCGTCCTGTTGCCGTCCCTCGATCGCCAGGCGGATGGCGGGAGTTTGGGTGCGGGGATCGAGCAATGCGACACGGAGGCGGTAGGCGCCGGGCGGAAGATCGCCGGGAACGTAAAGCGAGTCTTCGAAGACGGCGTCCCCTGGAAGCCACTGGCGAACATCAGCCGGCGTCCGGACCACCGCACTCCGGTCCGGCGAGCGAAATTCCAGTGCCAGGATGTAGTCGCGATATACAGGCGCGGCCCCGGCGTTAAACCACCACATATGAAACGGCGCCATTTGTCCGGCGTGAACGGATCGAGGATACGCCATTCGGCGCAGCACAAAGCGGTAGCCGATTTTCTTTTGAAACTCATCGAACTGCGATTTCCAGTCACTGGGAATTGCAGTGGATTTGATGTTGATGGATGTCGCATGCCAGCGCAAGGCCTGGTCGAAAATGTAAGGCAGCTTGTAGTCCCAGTCTTTCCACGCAACGGGAGTGGCGCAAGTTTCGAGCGAAACAGGGCTTCGCTTCCAGATGTCCTGCGCATGAGCTTTCACCACCTGCTGCGGGTAGAGATCGAGCATGTGGGCGAAATTCGGGTGACCCGGTCGGCCCATATCGCCCCAGCAGTCCAAGCGCCAGCCAGCGCCACGATGGACAGCATAATCGAGAGCTTTGAGCTCGTCGAAGTTCATCAGAAGCGGCGTACGGGTGAAGGCGTCAAAATACTGATCGATGAGCTGCTGCTGTACAGGCCAATCGGGCGGATAGGGCCCCCATCCTTCACCCCAATACCCGAAAGTCGAGATGTCGACAGAATCGAGGTAAGGGTGGCCATCATAACGCCGGCCGGCATCCGCCACGACTTGACCCCAATAGTTTATATAACTGGGATCGCTCGAGTCGGGCGACCAGATGGCGCCGTCTTTATCGCCGGGCTTGTTGGCTCGGCGTGCTCCCGAGTTCTGGTACCACAGAGGAAGCGGATGTTTCTCGTCGTACGGCATCAGCCGGATGGCAAGGGTCTGATGATGACGGCGAGCCTCATTGAGTGCGCTGTCGAGAATGTCCCAACGATAGTGGCCGCGCTCCGGCTCTATCTGCGACCAGAACCAGCGGACATAGGCGATAGAGGTATCGGGAAAATCGGGATTGGCCGCTGGCTCGGCAAGTTTGGCTTCCGGGCCAACTTCGGACCACGAGCGCCCGGGATTGATCGCGTCGCCATTAAAGCGTTGAAAGGTTGTTATCCCCATACCGGGGTTTACAAGAAGATCTTGAATCTCGTGTGGACGAATGACGACGTCGGCGGATTGCGGCCATACGACGGAGATCGAGGAGAAGAAAAGAATGACCCAGCAAGAAGCATGACGGCACCGCATCGTGTGCAACATAACATAAAGCAAGCACCTTGAAAATGTGGCCTGCCGTTGCTACGATCAAAGACCCCAGGGGACGAACGATGTCGAATTTGGCCACCAGACGAAATTCGAGATCGCAGGTACTGCCGTGGACGGTGGCGGAAGCATGAGCTCGCTGCCGCAGGATTTCTTTTCCGCCGCCAGCCAAACGCACGTTCTTCAGTACATTTTGGACAACATGGGTGACGGTGTGACCGTCATTGACCGGAGTGGAAATTTCGTACTGCGAAATGCCGCCGCGGACCGTTTGGCGGGCGTCAGCTCGCAGCACAGGACACTTGGAGAATGGTCGCGTGCGTGTAACGCCTGCCTCGCAGACGGCATCACACCTTATCCGGAGGCCAATCTACCCAGCGCGCGCGCACTTCACGGAGAGTCGGTGGATGGCGCCGAGTTGTTTGTGCGGCACGCGCATGCACCCGAGGGAAAATGGGTGAGCGTGACGGCCCGGCCGTTCGTGGATGAGCGAGGCGAGACGATCGGCGCCGTTTCCATCTATCGGGATCTCACGCGGCGTAAGCACGCCGAGCAGGCGCTGCGCGAATCGGAAAAGAAGTACCGTCTCCTGTTCGAGAAGAACCTTGCGGGTATTGTTCGCACGACGCTTGACGGCAAGATTCTGGAGTGCAACGAAGCGTTTGCGCGAATGCTGGGTTACGATTCGAGCGCCGAGCTGTTGACCATGAACGTGCAGGCACTGTACCAGTCGGCGTCCGACCGGCCGCATTTGATCGAGCGCCTTCGCGAGCAGAAGGCTCTGACGCAGGAAGAAGTGTGCTTTCAGCGGAAGGAAGGGGCGCCGGTCTGGATTTTGACGAACATGAACCTGGTGGAAGCCGAGGAGCCGGGAGAATTCACGATCGTCGGCACGACGTTCGATATCACGGAGCGGAAGCGCTCGCGCGAGGAGCTGCGCGTGAGCCGGCAGCGTTTTGCAGCTTTCATGCGCCACTTGCCCGGAGTTGCGTTCATGAAGAACCGAGACGGGCGCTACGTTTTTTACAACGAAGCGGCGCAGGGGCTGTTTCATTTGGACCCGGCGGAGTTTCTCGGAAAGACCGATCACGAAGTATGGCCTGCGGAATACGCCGATCGCCTGGTGGCGAACGACGACAAGGTGCTGCGCACAAAGGCTTTGGTGGAAGCGGTGGAGGCAGTGCCACACCGTCAAGGCGTGCATCACTGGCTGATATACAAATTCCCGATTGTCGACGAGAACGACGAAGTGCAGTTCATCGGCGGCATGGGAATCGATATTACCGAGCGCAGGCAGCTTGAGGATCAGCTACGGCAATCGCAAAAGATGGAAGCCGTGGGCCGGCTGGCAGGCGGCGTAGCCCACGATTTCAATAATTTGCTTACAGTGATCTCAGGCTATGGCGACATGATCATGCGTGGGCTTCCGCCCGACGATCCGCTGCACGGATGTATCGAGGAGGTACTGAAAGCCGCGAGCCGGGCCACCAGTCTCACGAACCAATTGCTGGCTTTCAGCCGGCGCCAAGTGATCCAGCCCAAGGTGCTCGACCTGAATGTTCTGGTGGCGAATATGGATCGCATGCTGCGACGGGTGATTGGCGAACACATCGAACTCGAAACCGTTCTGACCCCGGGTTTGGGTAGCGTGAAAGCGGATGCCGGGCAACTGGAGCAAGTGGTGATGAACCTTGCCGTGAACGCACGCGATGCCATGCCGGAGGGCGGAAAGCTGTTTATCCGCACGGGAAACGTCGATGTTCCCCATTCGTCGCGGCTGCACGCCGATGTCCGGCCCGGGTGTTACGTGAGGTTAACCGTAGCAGATACGGGAAAAGGGATGGACGCGGAAATCATGATCCATCTTTTCGAACCTTTTTACACGTCGAAGGCGACGGGCAAAGGAACGGGGCTCGGGCTCTCAACGGTGTATGGAATCGTCAAGCAAAGCGGCGGCGAAATCGTGGTAGAGAGCGAGCCGGGTCACGGTGCAACTTTTCACATTTACCTGCCGCGGATTGCCGGCGAACGAGACGCGGCCCGTCCCATGCGAATACAGACGGCTGTCCGGGCGGGTACGGAGACAATCCTGCTGGTGGAAGACGAAGTAGGCGTGCGGCAGCTCGTGCGGGAGATGCTGCACCGGCTGGGATACACAACCCTCGAAGCAGGGAGTGGCGCCGAAGCTCTGCGTATTTTCGAACAGTATCAAGGCGCAATCGACTTACTGTTAACGGACGTCATTATGCCGCAAATGAGCGGACGCGAACTAGCGGCCCGGCTGCGGGCGTCCCGTCCTTCCCTCAAAGTACTCTACATGTCCGGGTACACGGATGACATGCTGGCCCACCATGGAGTGCTCGAGCCCAACGTGTATCTTTTACCCAAGCCATTTGCGCCTGATGAACTGGGCGCCAAGCTGCGGGAAGTCCTAGACACTGCCAGCACAAAGATCGCAGAAGCCTAGCTCTTCTCAACAAGTGATGCGCGGGTTGGGTAGTATCCATGCGACCGCGCGGCATGACTGTACCGTGGCGATCAAAAATGCGAATACGAACGGCAGGACGCTCACGGTGGGTGAAGATTGCAAGCAACCCGGTGCGTGCGCATAACGATGCGCGAGAAAGAGGAGGACGATGAAAAAGTTCTAGTGCACTTTGATGCTCCCCTTTGCATTCTCGGCGAGTGTGGCACTGGCGCAAGATCCGCGGTCGCAACCGCAGAGCTCGCCGGCGCAGCAATCACATCAGGATCAACAGGTCACGGGAAAAAGAGAAAAATCGAACGATGGCAAGTACCTTCTGGTAGAGGCGTCGGGCACGGCGTATCAACTCGACGATCAGGTCAGCGCAAAAAGATATGAAGGCAAGAAGGTGACGGTTCGGGGATCTCTGGATTCTTCAAGCTCGACCATCCATGTAACGCGCATCAAGGCTGCTAAATAGTCCCGCAAGCAGGGGCCACGGGCCGACGCGCGGAGTCCCTTCATCTCACCGGATAGGGTGCTTCATAACCTTTGGCGTCCCACCACAGGATGCGATTTAAGACGTCCGACCGGATATCATCAGGGTGAGACCAGTTCATAGCGAGGGACTGCCGCGCTGCCCAGAGACGTTTGCCATCCAGTGACGCGAGCGGTGGGTTCATCTCATCCAAAGCGATACGCGCCGCCAGAGCTTGAAAAGGGGATGCATCCGATTCCGGCGTGAAGATGCTGGTCATGGCGCGCGCGGCCGAAGCGTAGCGCGTGCGAGGCGGGATTTCGAAAATATCCTGAATGGTCCTCACCAGGCTTGTATGCGTATAAAAATTGGAGTCAACGGCACCGCGGCGAACATGCGGACCTATGGCAAGGGCTACCGTCCGATAGCCGTCTACGTGATCGAAGCCGTCCTGCGCGTCATCTTCCACCACCAAAATCAGGCTCTCCGGCCAAAAGCGGCTCTTGGAAACGGCTTCGACAATGCGTCCTAGCGCGCGGTCATTGTCCGCCACCATGGCGCGCGGGGTGGGAGAACCGGGACGCGTGCCGTTGGTGTGGTCCTCGTTCAGGTGAATCACAGAGATATTGGCGAGGTTTCCGCTCTTTTCAAATTCGGCGAACTCCTGCAGGAACTCGTCGGCACGCATCTGATCAGGGATACTGGTGGAACTGAACGGGTACCGGGCGCTTACTATTTTGGACAGCGCGGGAATTCCGCTTCGGGTTCCAACCGCGTTCTGCCACTTCCCTTCCTTGTATAACCTCCAGTAGTCAGTCCAACTCAGCAGCTCATGCTCGTTCATGTCGATCATGTTCTGCGTCGCCGGGTCCCAGCGCACGGGTAGACCAAACTCCCCATACACCCGAACGTCAAGCGGCCGTTTGGCGGATTGCCAGAAGAAGCCCGCCGGCGAAACCGTCAGGGCATCAGCCATGTTCCATGCGTAACCGCGTGGCGAAGAGGCAAATGCGCGCTCGACGTAATCACTCACGAAAGCCTGCATGAGCCATTGATGACCATCGAAGCTGATGGCACCTCCGGTGTGAAAATTATCGAGCAGAACGTAGCGCTCGGCCAGCGCGTGATGATTGGGTGTGACCTCGCGTCCGTAGATGCACAGCTTCGGATCGCTGTTGCCCTTACCGATATCGCCTAAAACCTGGTCGTAGGTCCTGTTCTCTTTAACAACGAAAAATACGTGCCGGATGCCGAGCGACGAGAGGTTGGCCACGCCTCCGGCCGGCTCAAATCGCGGACTGTTGGCCGCACGAACTTCCCTCGTGGCGGCAGCGAGCTGAGCGTCAGCAGGAGCGGGAATGCGCACCAGCGATCCTTCGTATTGGCGTGAGTTAAAGGTGCCATCCCCGACGGCCGTGTTCGCGACGCCTTTGATCGTGACAACGCGCAATGCGCCCGCGTCGTCAACAGCGATGCCGGAGGGGAACCACGCAGTGGGCAGAGCGCCGGCGAGCTTCCATTTTCCAGACTCATTACGGATTACAGCGATGGCGTTATTTCCCCCGCATGCGGCGTAGAGTGAACGGCCGTTCGGAGCGAAAGCCACGGCAATCGGCTGGCTGCCGAAGGTCCCCTCGGGCCAGGTGGGAATCTTCAGCTCGACAGTTTGAAACGAACTTGTATCCACGACTGATACTGAATCCGAATGGCCATTTGCCACGGCCAGCAGCTTGCCATCCGGCCCCACGGCCAGTGCCGATGGCGCAAGGCCCACGGCGATTTCACGAGCGGAAAAATCCCCGGCATCTATTACCGTGACCGTGCCCGATGCCGCGGAGCCGGTAACCGGATCGGAAACCACAGGCGAACCGCTGCTCGGCGCCGTTATATCCGAAGCTGCCGGCCTTCGACCGCCGCGGTTACTCACGAAAATCTGCCGACCCGAGACAGCGACTCCGTAGGGAGCGATGCCGACCGGAATTTCCCGTTGTACCTGGCGCGACGCGGCATCGATTGCCGCCAGAGTGTTATTACGGCTAAGCGCTACATAGGCGATTTTCCCGTCGGGCGAGAACGCTATGCCCGCGGGAACGGGGTGTTCCGGCAGAGTTAAACGCGAAGTGCTCGTTACGGCGCCGGTCTCCGAGAGTTCAGCAATCAGCAGGCTGTCGGGACCACTGCGCGTCGTTTCACTGGCCCACAGCTCACGATCGCCAGGGCGAAAGGCGATCCCCGTATAGGATGTCGCACGCGACCGGATGTCAGCCAGTGCAGCGCCCGTCACGCCGTCGCGCAACAGCACACTGCGCCAGTTAAGCACCGCGAGCAGGCGTTTTCGGGAATCGAACGTCAGATCCACGGGCCGGCCTTTGACTGGCGTCTGTTCACCCCACGGCTGCAGCAACTGGCTGCTGGGCAGCAAGTAGTATCCCTCTGGCTGCAGGCCAACGTGCGCCGCGCTGCGGATGACCGAAAACAATCCTCCATCGGCACCGATCATCAGGGCCAAGGCCACCGCGGACAGCAACAGCAGCTTTCGCATGAGAATACAGCCTATCAGTTTCGCGGTTACATTATGGTTTCGTACGGCTGTTACTGACCGGGGGCTTCGTCCAGCCGCAACCGGGCCAAGGTGCCACTCATACTCAACTGGCGTACGCCGTTCGATACCTGAACTACCAGGCGACCGTTCCCGTCCGTAGCTCCGCGCCCCAGATATAGCTCATCACCTACCGACATGCGTAGTTCGGTTAGGCGCAAAGATGGACCACTCCGGAGGGACTGGAGCGAATAGCAGCCGGAAATCGAATCGAATTGTTCGAGAGGTGGGTCGGTGAATGACTGGCCTGTAAACGACCCCTCGGAGCGCAAATTGGCCAGAAGGGCCAGTCCGGTGCCGCTCGTATCCAGCGAAGCGTCTGCGTCATATGTGCCGCCATTCCATGCCAAAGACTTGAGGTGTCCGGCCAAGTGATAAACCGGCTCACCGGCTCGAAGATCGACATTCAAACGGCCGTTGACCGTGCCACCGTCGATGGCGCCGCTAATATTGGCAAGAGTCGCGCTCGCGCCGTTCCAGATGAGCCGCGCATGAACTTTGTTCAGGTCGACGGCACCGAGGCGCAAAGCGTCCACGGAAATGGACGCATCGACATGCTGGTCTCGAACCCATCTGGGAAGCGACTCGCGGCCAAGACCCAAAGCCCGTGCGAACAGGCCACGAGAACGCTGGAGCGTTGGCGCCAACCACGTCTCCAACTCGGACATATCGATGCTGGCCGCTGCGACTCGTAAATGATGCGGGCGAACTGCGTCCGGATCGTATTGATAGTCGGCCGTCGCGGCAAGGTGGCCTGCGGTGATCCGAGCTTTCTCCAGTAGAACCCGCGGACCTTCGATGCGGGCACGCGCAGTTTGTATGCGAAGGGGCACCGCTACTCCCGACAGCGGGAGTGTGACGTCCTGCAACTGAAACATGCCCGACCACGCACCGGCAGCCGGGGGTTGATACAGGTAATGCAGCACGCCTTTCCATTCTCCCGATTGGAGCTTCTCCAAAATAGGGACTGCCGCCAGTGCCGCCTGAGACTGCATGCCTTCCACTTTCATCGAGTCGGTGGCAATGCCCAAATTGAACACGCCGGTAGCGGGCGTGTACGTGGCCTCGATGCGCGCTAAATCGTCGCCGCTGGTCCGTGCCACGACGGAGGGAAGCAGCACACGCGCACCATCAAAAAGCAGCGTAGCCTGCTCAACGCGGACCGGCGCAGAATCGGGTATGGTGATCGCAGCATCGCGAAACGCGAGTTCGCCCTGCCAGCTTCCCTGCTCTGAATAGCCGATGGCTCCGTCCATCGTGCCCTCCATCCGAAGGCCTTCCGGAAGGTGGGCACCCAGGTGCCGGGCAAGCTGCAACAGCGGTTCGATCTGAAACCGATTCCAGTTGAAGCCCAGGCCCCAGTGAGGATGCGAAAGATAGTCCGCCACGCGGAACCGGATGGCAAGCGGGGGCGCCTCGCGGGCCGCAGAGTGGGAATCGAGCTCGAGCCGCTCCGCCGGCAGGTCGAGGCGGCCCTCGAACTCGAATGGCCAGCCCGCGCCGCCATGCGGTAGCAGGTCCCAGCGGTGCACGTCTTCTACGTTCATCGCGCCATTAATGTGCAGATCAGAAGGAGGGCCGACGAGTCGCGCCCGAGCGGTCACCGCACCATGCACTCCTATATCCCGCCCATAAATCAGTCCGATCACGTCACTGACTGCACTGCGCTCGAGTTGAACATCGAGATCGATCCGGCCGGCCGGCCGCCACGTGCCGGCAGCGTTGAATGCGCCGAAACCGCGGGCGGGGCGATCGGTGCGGGCAGGCTCGCCCGAGAACTGGAAGCTCCATGCGCCTTGCGCGTTGCCCGGAGGGGAGATGTCGAGGTCCGCGTTCATGATGTAGAAGATCGACTTGGTATCGCCAAACTTGAAGTTGATGCGACCGGAGCGGACGTGCATGTCGGGCAAAGACTCCAACCTAGTGGCTCGCAGAAGTTTTGCAAAATTCCACGCAGCACGCGGACCGGCGTCAACCCGGGTCAGATTGACCGTAGCCTCGCCAAGACGCAGGGAAGCAAATTCGAGCCGCCCGAACATCAAGGGCCATAGCCGGGGACGCGCTTCCAAAGACTCGACATATGCCACCGGCTCCGCTCCGTAGGCCGGATCATTGTGGATGACTACCTTGCCTAGCGCGAATCCAGGACCGGTGAACAGATTCAGATGCGCCTCGCCGAATTCGACTTTGCGTCCCAGCGCCGTCTCGAGCCCGATGCGAATCTGCTCGGCAAATCGACTTGCGCCTAGAAATGGAGCAATGGTCCCCGCCAGCATCAGAACTACGCATGCGCCACCGAAGCAACTGGCCGCGCGCCTGCCCCAGGTCTTCATACAGACGCCAGCAGCCGGCGATAGTCTTCCGGATCGTCAATATCGTCCAGGACGCCCGGGTCAAGAACGTCGACATAGCAGATTTCGCTCGAGTGCCGGTGCAGCACGGACCGCGCCTGGGCGTGCGGCGAGAGTGCGAGAAACTCCGGCACCAGTGACGGCGAGATCAACACCGGGTGCCCGTGCCGTCCTAGATATTGCGGAATTGCGATCATCGCCTGCGCCCTGATCAGGCGCGTCAGCGTGGACTCAGCAATGTTTGGATAATCGACGGGAGTAAAGAACACGCCATCCGCGGAAGGAGGTATAGCACGCATACCGCACTGCAAGGAACTGAACTGACCGGCCTCGTATCCGCTATTTACCACAAACTCTGCACCGCTCGGAGCGCGCAGCCCGGAGCGTACGGCCTCGGGCCGGTGTCCCAGCACCACGGTAACGGAGGCACACTGCTCACTAAAGCGGCGGATCAGCCGATCGAGAAATGTCTCGCCGTGGAGTTCCAGCAACGCCTTGGGCGAGCCCATGCGGCTCGATTTACCGGCCGCCAAAATGATAGCGGCATAGTTCACTGCACCAGCTTCCGCGCATCACCGGTGAAGAGAGATTTGGAAAGCGCCCGCCAATCCGAGTCGGCATTGCGGCGCACCGCGATCATCTCAGCGGCCACGGAAATGGCAATTTCTTCCGGAGAGATAGCGCCGATCTCCAACCCCATGGGAGCGTGAATTCGCTCCAAGCGGTCGCGGGAAATACCTTCGCGCTCCAACTCTCGCACCACGCTGAGCACCTTACGTTTACTGCCGATCATAGCGATGTAACGCGCGTTGGTGCCCACCGCCAGCCGCAATACGCGCATATCATCCCGGTGCCCTCGCGTGACGATGATCAGGTAGCTCAACTCGTTGATGGGGAGTTTCGGAAAAACTTCCTCGTATTCACCCGCGAAGATTTCGTCGGCATCGGGAAACCGGTCGCGGTTGGCAAATGAGTCACGGTCATCGATGATGGTGGCGGCAAAACCAGCCAGCGCGGCCACTTTCGAGAGGCTTTTCGAGATGTGGCCCGCTCCGAAGATGAAGGCCTGCGGCGGCGGCACCACTGGCTCGACGAAAATATCGAGTTGCCCGCCGCAAATCAGGCCGTTATCGTAAGCCGCATCCTGCCCCAGATTAAATGTCAAATGCCGCGGCTTCTCCGTCTCGATCACTTCGCGCGCGGCGTTCCAGACCTCAGCTTCGACACAGCCGCCGCCGATCGTGCCTACCATAGAGCCATCCTCGCGCACCAGAAGCTTGGCGCTTTCATAGCTCGGTATGGATCCGCGCACCTGCACGATGGTCGCGATGGCCGCCTTCTGGCCGAGACGCCGTAATCGCACGATCTCGTCGTAAATGTCCATCCGTCTGGATTATAGCGAAAACAGCCGATAAACTACGCCAGTGGAGCTTTCGCCGCCGGTTAGAGATCCAGCCGGCACTGCGGTAGGAGATCGAAACAGATTATGAAGAACATGCTGCTTCTCGCGTTCCTGGCGACGATGGGTATTGCCCAGGCACTGGACTTTCCTGAGACGGAAATCACCAATGGACAGATCCGGGCAAAAGTATATCTTCCGGATTCACAAAACGGGTTCTATCGCGCTACCCGATTTGATTGGTCGGGAGTCGTCTATAGTTTGCAAGCTGGTGGGCACGAGTACTACGGCCGCTGGTTCGAAGCCATCGATCCCGCCGTGCATGACTTTGTTTACAAAGGTTCGCAAATCGTATCCAGCCCTTGTACCGCTATTACCGGACCGGTAGACGAATTCGGGGCGCTCGGCTGGGATGAGGCCAGACCGGGAGGTACCTTCGTCAAAATCGGTGTTGGCGTGCTGCGTAAGCCAGATGCTGGAAAATATGACCAGTTCCGTCTCTACCCAATCGCCGATGCGGGCAGGTGGAAGGTCGCAAAGACGCGCGAGTCACTGGAGTTTACTCAGGACGTGAACGACTCCCAATCGGGCTACGGATACCAGTACCGAAAGATTCTGCGTTTGGAACCCGGCAAACCCGAAATGACGCTCGAACACACGATTCGCAACACCGGTACGCGCGCGATTCGAACCAGCGTCTACAATCACAACTTCTTTCTGCTCGATGGCCACCCGCCGGGTGAGGGGCTCGTTATCACCGTACCTTTCCAGATTCGAACGAACCGGCCTCCCAACAAAAAGCTGGCCGAGGTTCGAGGCAACCGAATTGTTTACCTTAAAACGCTCGAAGGTGAGGAGATTGTGGCCACGCCGCTACAGGGTTTCGACGATACCCCCCACGATAACGACATTCGAATCGACAACGAAAAACTTGGCGCCGGAATGAGAATTACAGGCGACCGGCCTCTGGAGAAGGAGGCGCTTTGGTCGATCCGCGCGGTTATGGCGATGGAGCCGTTTACCGCTTTAACGGTCGACCCGGGCCAAGAATTCCGCTGGACAAGCACGTACGCGTATTACACGCTGCCGCATTAGGCCTAAGCAACGGCGACTATCCAATTCGTCGTACCAACCATCCTTTTGGATAGTCTTATGTAACCGCGCTGCCAGCGCGAGTGCGGATACTCGCTCCATGCGCGGGAAGGAACTCAACAAGAAAGACGCACTCGGAGTCGAAAAAGCGGAACTTTCACAGGAAGAGTTAGAGCAAATATCTGGCGGCTACTTTCGCATTACGAACATCCGGGGCGAATGCGAACGGAATTACCGGAGGAATGACCCCAGGTCCCGTGCTGCCCTAGGAGGTTGAAGCGAAGGCGTTCGTCAATCCCAGCCCCGGACCCTTTGGCAGAATCAGCTTTCCCTTTTCCACCCGCACACCCTGGAAGGGGTCGTTGGAAATCAGCAGATTGCCATCGAGATCGGCGTAATCCACCAACGGCGATAGGTGCGCCGCTGCGGTGACCGTGACCGAACTGGAAACCATGCAGCCGATCATGACGCGCATACCTAGCGATCTGGCAACGTCGATCATTCGCCGCGCTTCCAGAATCCCGCCTGATTTGTCGAGCTTTACGTTTATGCCGTCGAACGCGTCCTTCAGTTTGGGGATGTCGGAGACACGCCGACAGGCTTCGTCCGCAATGATCGGAATGTGCACGCGGCTGCGTACCCAGCGGGTCTCCTCGATCATCTCCGCGGGCATGGGCTGCTCGATGAACTCAACGCCTTGTTTTTCCAGCCAGTTGATTTTACGAACCGCCTCCTCCTTGTCTTTCCAGCCCTCATTGGCGTCCACGCGCAGCTTCTTACTGGTGACGCTGCGAACTGCCTCAATGGTCGACTCGTCCGTCGCGAGCCCGACCTTGACTTTGAGGATCGGATAATCGCCTGCCTCGAGCGTCTTCTGCTTAGTCATTTCGGGCGTGTCGATGCCAATCGAAAACGTGGTGAGCGGTGTGTCGGCGGGATCGAGACCCAACCAGTCATAGAGCGGAATCCCATATTTCTGGCCAATCCAGTCCATGAGAGCAATATCGATGGCGGACTTTCCGGCCCAGTTGGCGGGAACACGGTCGAAGACCTGCCCCATTACCTTTGAAAAATGCCTCGGATCGGATGAGAGCACCAGGTCACGCACCGATTCCACGGCCTTGCGAGCGCCTTCGGCATCTTCGTGATACCGAACGATGGGTGCGCCTTCGCCGTGACCCGTGATTCCGTCGCGCGTGTAGGCCACATGCAGCGTGTCACGATACTGGCTGGACGACATGGTGGTAGTCCAGGTGTGCTGCAGGTTCAGGCGCAAGATCCTGGTTTCGAGGGTTGCGGCTATCGCGCCGTTACCCACTGCGGGCAGTATCGCGGCGGGCACTACGGCCGCGGCCTTGAACAGATCCCTTCGATTCATTTCACTCTCCTCTGTGCCACCAGGAGAGGCATCCAATGAGGATCGGTCAGCTCGTCGATGCGGACCATGGGCGTCTTGTACGTGGTGGCACTGATGAACTTGTTATCACCGAGATAAACTCCGGTGTGTGTGATGTGTTTGGCGGAGGTGCCGAAGTAGAGCAAGTCGCCGGGCTGGAGATCTTTGCGGTCCAAGGGCACAACACCATGCCAATCGGCTTGAGGGCCAGCGTCGCGCGGCATCATAACGCCGCGACGGCGCTCCAGCATCTGCACAAACCCCGAGCAGTCGTAGCCGTAGCTCGAAGTTCCGCCCCAGGTATAGGGTGATCCGAGGAACTTGTGGGCTAGTGCCAGCATACCGGGCACGTCGAGCGGCTTAAAGTCGAAAGCCACGTCGCCGGCTTGAATCCACCCGGCATGGTCGTCCGGCAGGCGAACTTGGATCCATCGATTATCGGCCGGCATAGCGGTTACTTCCAACTTGGTTTCGAACGGGACCGTCACAAGCGGCGCGTGCTTGGTGACGTCGGATTCGCGGTAGATGTGCGCAAATTGACTCGTCACTTCTGCCACTCGCGCGGATACGGCATAAGGCGCGCCGGGACGCAACTCAGCGAGGGGGATCCACCCGGTGTATTGGTCGGCGGTGCGAACGCGCGCCCACCCGTCACGTTGCATCATCAACTCGACGTTAGCGCCATAAATTGCCTGCGAGACCACGTCGGCATTCTCGGATGGTCGCGAGTACATGTTCGCGACGGGCTTGAGTACCACGGCATTGGGCAAAGCTGCCGCGAAAACAGCCATCACGGCAAGCCGGTGCATCCTCTAAGGTTACCGTGCCGAGCGGCTTTGGACCAACCACGGATATCTTTGGCGAGACAACATTGGCGTGAACCAAACGTTTAAGCTGAAATGTGGACGCCTATCGTCCCGCTAGCGAGGCGGAAAAGGGTTCTTTCGAATGATCGGGGTTTTCGACAGCGGCTTTGGCGGGCTCACGGTGCATCGCGCACTAATAGAAGCGCTGCCCGATCGCGATTTCGTCTATCTAGGCGATAACTGGAACGCACCCTACGGGGTGCGGCCACCCATTGAGGTGCTCAATCTTACCTGCTCGGCTCTCGAGCGTTTGTTCTCGGAGGGTTGTACTCTTGCCGTCGTCGCCTGCAACACGGCCTCCACAGTGGCGTTGCGCTGGATTCAACAACAGTGGCTTCCCGTCCGGCGACGCGACGATGGCATCGCGCGGAACGTGATCGGGATCGTTGTGCCCACCATCGAGGCAGCCACCGGAATCGGCTGGGACCAGGAAGGCATTCCCGTACCAGAGACAAAACGAACCGGCTCGATAGCAATTTTCGCGACTAGCCGCACCGTCGAATCTAACTGCTACCCCATTGAGATCAGGAAACGCCGGTCCGACATCGCCGTGGTGCAGCAAGCCTGTCCGGACCTTGCCGGCTCGATTGAGCGCGGACTGCCCCATGACGATCTGCGCGTACTCGTCGACCGCTATGTGAGCGAACTACTAGGCAAACTAGACACCGCACCCGAGTGTGTGATTCTTGGTTGCACTCATTACCCGCTGGTTTCCGATCTATTCTCTGCCGCATTGCCTTGCGGTTTACGGATGATCCACCAGCCGGGCGCCACAGCGCGCGCGTTAAAGACATATCTTGATCGACATCCTGAATATGACAGCTCCCAGGCTGGACGGCTCAAGTTCCTTTCGACCGGTTTTTCGGCCGAGGCCCTCCCGCTAATCGAAAGATTTTGGGGAGGCAAGGTTCCTTTTACGCAGGCGTGAAAGCCTCTTCCGCGCACCTACGTCGAGAGCCCCGGAAAGCCGCAGTACGCAATTACGCCACCACGCCGGGCTCTTCAATGATCAACTCGCCTTTTCCGGAGTCGAGTTGAGCCATGACGCCTAATGGTAGCGTGAGCTGGTCCTCGGTGTGCCCAATGGTGAGGCCGGACAGGACGGGGATGCGCAGCCGGCCCAGAATGTCGTCCACCACCTCGCCGACAGAGAGGGTGGATTCGTAGGACGGGTGAAACTCACGCGGACGGCAATCCTGGCACTCGCCAAAGATCAAGCCGGCAGCGGAATTGAGCTTCCCTCCGAGACGCAACTGGGTGAGCATCCGATCAATACTGTAGGGCTCCTCATCAACATCTTCGAGGAAGAGAAGCCGGCCGGTAGTCTCGATTTCGTAGGGCGTGCCCATGGTGGTGGAAATCAAAGTTAAGTTGCCGCCGGCGAGGAGGCCGCGAGCGACGCCGGGGCGAACGGTGCGGAGGACATGGGCGGGACGCAGCGGGTCGGAATCGGGCGGGTTGGTCACGAGACCCATGGGCTGGGTCTCGAATAGCGCCTTGCGAAAGAAGGCCTGGGTGAAGGGCGTGAAGCGAGAGAGGACCACCGGGCCGTGAAATGTAACAATGCCCGCGCGTTTTTGGATGGCCAGATGAAGCGCGGTAATGTCGCTGTAGCCGAGAAAGACTTTCGGGTTGGCGCGAATCAGGTCATAGTCAATGCGATCGAGCAGTTGCGAAGCGCCATACCCGCCGCGAATGGCGAACACCCCTTTGACTTCGGGGGCGCGGAACATGGCGTGAAGATCCTCCAGCCGGTCTTCGACCGTACCGCCGAGGTAACCGTTGCGCTTGCGCACGTTTTTCCCGAGTCTTGGCACCAATCCGAAATAACGCGCTGTGCGCTCGGCAAGAGCCAGGCGGTCAGGATCGGAGACATAGCTTGAGGGTGTGATCAGGCCCACGGTATCGCCCGCATGTAGTGCTTTTGGCCGCAGGAGCCTGACTGTGGGGGCAGCGCGTGAGGCGAAAATAGGGGCGGCAGCAGCAAGGACGCGTCGGCGGGTCATATTCGATACATTAGCGTGACGAGCGAGGCTGTATCGGGCACGAAGGGACTTCTGAGCATAGGAAACGGGACGTACCCGTAAAATGGACTCTACTATCGGTAGACTTGGTCCTCTGACGTTTGCGGCATTCAGCAATGGGAGAACGGCCGCCTGGCGGCTGTTGAGTATGTGAATGATTTTGGATAGCGAGATTTTCGGCTAATTCGAAAATGCCGGCTGAACTGAGGCAGAATAAGATTTCCATGCAACGCTTGATCTCTTTGACCGCCTTCGCCTGCTTTGCCCTGTTCTCCGATCTGCGCCTGCACGGCGCGGAAGGTACGGGCCCACAGAAGCTGATTGTATTGGACCCCGGGCATTTCCATGCCAGTCTCATTCAGGAAGATATGTATCCGTCACTGGCAAGGCAAGTGTCTGTTTATGCCCCGCTCGGGCAAGAGGTGCTGGATTATCTACAAAGGATCGAACGCTTCAATACCCGCGCGTCAAATCCGACCTCATGGGAAATCGAACTGCACACAGGTCCGGACTTCCTCGAGCGCATGTTGCGGGAACGGCCAGGAGATCTGGTTATCATCTCTGGCCGCAACCGGCCTAAGATCGATCGCATCGTAGCTTCGGTGGCAGCAGGACTGAACGTTCTTGGCGACAAGCCATGGATCATCCGCTCTGCCGATCTACCGAAGGTGGCGCGCGCGCTGAGCGAGGCTGAAGCAAAACAGCTGGTGGCGTACGACATCATGACGGAGCGCTATGAAATCGCGTCCATTCTGCAGCGGGAGCTGGTGCAAGATACGGAAATATTCGGCAAGCTCATACCCGGCAGCGACAGCCAGCCGGGCATATCGGCGAAAAGTGCGCATCATCTGATGAAAGTTGTGGCCGGGACGCCGCTGCGCCGGCCCGCATGGTTTTTCGACATTGCAGAGACGGGCGAGGGTCTGGCCGACGTGGGAACGCACGTGGTGGACCTGGTGCAGTGGACGGCGTTTCCCGGCGAGATGATGGACTACCGGACCGACGTGCACATTTTGGGCGCCCGCCACTGGCCCACCGTCATCCCCCAAGCGGATTTCCAGCGCGTCACGGGTGAACCGGACTTTCCGCCGTACCTAGCCGGACACGTCAAGGATGGAAGGCTCGAATACTACTGCAACAATTCCATTCACTACACGGTACGTGGAGTTCATGTAAAGCTGGACATCCTGTGGAACTGGCAGGCGCCAGACGGAACGGGTGATACCTATGAAGCCACGTTTCGCGGGACGAACGCGCGGGTCGAAATCCGCCAGGGGAAGACAGAAGGATACATTCCAGAAGTGTACGTGGTGCCGGACTCCGCTGCTACGCGAACTGCGGTGTTCGCGGCGGTCAAACGGAAAGTGGCCTCGCTGCAAGGTGCCCACCCCGGCCTGGAAGTGGCCGCATCGGCAGGCGAGGCGCACATCGTGATTCCGAAGCGCCTTCGCAGTGACCGGGAGCATTTCGCAGACGTCGCAAACCAATTCTTCACCTACTTGCAATCATCCCGAGCGGTACCGGAGTGGGAGAAGACGAACATGCTCGTGAAGTATTACGTGACCACGAAGGGCGTGGAGGCGGCACAATAATCGGTAGCAGTCTTGCGCGCATACGCGTGCCGTAATACGCGGCCAAATAGCTTTCACGGTTAACACCGAACTGAAACGCATCTGCACTTAAGCCAATATGCGAGGGCCCTCAAGCTCCGCGACAGAAGAGCGACCGGCGCTGCATACGGAGGAATGCGAGTAAATCTGGTGAGCCGGGCGGGACTCGAACCCGCGACCCTTTGCTTAAAAGGCAAATGCTCTACCGCCTGAGCTACCGGCCCGGTTGAGTGGGAACGTTCTCAGCTTAACATACCGGTCCCGCCACTCCGGCGAAAAGCGGGTTGGACGCCGCGAATTGCGAATGTGAAAATATTCTCATATGGAACCTGTTGTCCTGATCGCTAACGGGGACTTGCGTCTCGCCGCCAATCAGATGTGCTGGCCGGCGCAGGCGCAAGCAGAAGATGCGATTTTTCAGGCAATTCGCCGCGAAGGCTACGAGGTGCGTCGCGGGCACCGGTTCGATCCGGTCAAGCAGCACGGCTTTATCGACAGCCAGAAACGCGGAATGGAAGTTTTTCGCGACATTCCGCCCGAAGCACCGCTGGTAGTGGTGGAAGCCGTCTGGCAATACAGCCACCATCTTCTCCACGGGTTGTACACGCACCGCGGCCCGATTCTCACGGTTGCCAACTGGAGCGGCCAGTGGCCCGGCCTCGTCGGAATGCTCAATTTGAACGGATCATTGACGAAAGCCGGCATTCCGTATAGCACTCTCTGGAGCTCTGATTTTCGCGACGATTTCTTCCTGATCGGTTTACGCCAGTGGCTGGCGGGTAATCGCGTAAAGCACGACACCAGCCACGTCCACTCGCTGCGTGATTTCACCTTGCCCGCGCGCGCCGAAAAAATCGCCGGTCTTCTCGGCGCCGATTTGCGTAGAAACAAAGCCATTCTGGGCGTTTTCGACGAGGGCTGCATGGGCATGTACAATGCCATCATTCCCGACGAACTGCTTCATAAGACCGGCGTGTTCAAGGAGCGATTGAGTCAATCCGCTTTGTTCGCCGGAATGCAGCAGGTGACTACAGAAGAGGCTCAGGGCGTGCGCTCCTGGCTGGATGCGCGCGGTATGCAGTTTCGCACGGGACCGAATCCAGATACGGACCTCACTGACCCTCAGATTCTCGAACAGTGCAAAATGTATATTTCCGCCGTGCGCATTGCGGATGAATTCGGCTGTGATGCCATCGGCATACAATATCAGCAAGGTCTCAAAGACCTGACACCCGCTTCCGACTTGGCCGAGGGGCTGATGAACAACGTCGACCGGCCGCCGGTACGCGACCTCAACGGCCGCGTCCTATACGAGAACCAGGCGCTGCCGCATTTCAATGAAGTGGACGAATGCGCGGGGCTCGACGCGCTCGTCACGAATCGTATTTGGACACATCTGGGATACGATCCCGAGACCACGCTGCACGACGTGCGCTACGGCGAGACTTACACCAACGGAACGGAGGAATTCGTGTGGGTCTTCGAAATCTCGGGCGCCGTACCGCCCAACCACTTCGCGGCCGGCTATGCGGGCGCGATCAGCGAACGCCAGCCTCCCATGTACTTCCGGCTGGGCGGCGGAACGGTCAAAGGCGTGAGCAAGCCGGGAGAAATCGTCTGGAGCCGCATTTTCGTCGACAACGGGACTCTCCACGCGGACCTCGGACGCGCCAAGGTTGTGGCCCTTCCGCAGGAAGAAACCGAGCGGCGATGGCGCATCACTACGCCCCAGTGGCCCATCATGCACGCAGTCACGTACGGCGTAACGCGCGACCAGTTGATGGGGCGACACAAGGCGAATCACATTCAGGTCGCCTATGCACCTGACGCCGAGCGCGCCAACCTGGCCCTGGCCGCCAAGGCCGCGACGTTCCAAGAAATGGGAATGCACGTATTCATCTGCGGCACACAGAACGGGCTGTTATAATCCCAGAAAAGCTTTGCCGGCCCGAGTGGCGAAATTGGCAGACGCGCTGGATTTAGGTTCCAGTGACCGCAAGGTCGTGAAGGTTCAAGTCCTTTCTCGGGCACCAATAGATTCATTGGGTTAGCCTTCATGCTCTCCGCGCCTTCCGTCCGTTCGAACGAACTGTAACGGTTTTTGTAACTGTTCTCGATGAATTCTGCTCCAACTTTCGTCCAGCTTCAGCGATGTCCTGCTCGCTCACAATGGCGTACCTACGGTACACGCTCTCGGTCTTGTGTCCGCTGATTTTCATCGCCACGGAACGCGAGATGCCAGCCCGCTCCATGTTCCGCACGGCCGATCGCCGGAGGTCATGAAAAAGTTGACCTGGAACGCCCGCGCGCTCGCAGGCCGAATCCCAGCCATGATAAAAATCTCGGATCCGCTTACCGCCCTCTCCTCGGAACAACCACATACCAGGAAATTCGCCAGTGCTCTTCGCCTCAAGTCGGCGCTTGTCGAGCGCGTCTGCCAGCGCAGCCCGCATCTCTCCATAGATCGGCAACACACGGCCCTCATCGTTCTTTGTTTCTCCAGCGTGCAGCCGGATTTGATTGTTCTTCAGATCGATCTGGTTGACCCGGAGGCGCAGCAGTTCGCCCTTACGGACACCGGTGTGATAGGCGACCACCAGCAGGAGCTTCAGGTATTCAGGCAATTCAGACAAAAGTGCTCGATACTGTTCCTCATCCACGAACCCGTTGCGTGTGTTGTTTTCCTTGAGCTTCGGAATGTAGACGGCATGATTGATCAGTGGCGGATCATGCTGGACACCCAACTGCTGCGCGCGGCGTAAAATCGAGAGCTCGCGATTGATTGTCGAGTTTGGATGTCCAGCCGCACGACGTTCCCTAATGTATTCCTTCACGTGGGAAGTGGATAGATCCGCGGCGCGCATGGCCCCGAAGAACGGTCGCACATGGGCCTCAATTCGAAGTTTCGTTGTATCGAGCGAACGCCGTTCATTTTCGCGGTAGTCGTCAATAAGAAGCTCCAGCAGATTACCGATCGTTACTCGCCCCGGCACGAGGCCGGCGAATTTTCCGGTGACGACTTCCGCGAGCCTTCGCTTGAGGAGGTCTGTCGCCTCATCAGGATCTTCGGATTTCGATGATTCGTGAAACTGTTGAGCGTTCCGCCAGTATGCTATCCAATAAATCCGGCCCCGGAGGTACACGCTACCAAAGCCTCGCTTACCTCTGCTCACTTTTTCCTCTCTTTGATAAAAGCGTCGAGGTCATCCAGGTCAAAACGTATCCCGCGCTCCCCGACCCTTACTATCGGCAACGTGCCGTCGGCGATCATGTGACGGACGGCGTTCTCCGTGAATCCGAGATATTCCGCGGCTTGTTCTGCCGTCAGAAGCCGCCGCGCACGCGGGCCTTCTAACTTAGGCCGCAGGCCCTCTAGGACACGAGAAACGATCTCGTCCACCAGGTAATCCGTGGCTCCTTTTGGCTCGGCACTGGGCAGGCTGTGCAATCTTGCTGGTGCGCTCATCAGTGCATCAACCGTTCTGCTCAGCGCGGTCAGCCTGCCTAACTGGCTTCGCAATGACCCTCCCGCCACCCGGCCGGCTATCGAGGTAGGCCAGGACGTCGGAGAGGCGGTAACGCACCGCGCGCTCAATTTTGATGAAATGCGGACCGCGGGCCTTTCGGCGCCAGTCCTGAATTGTTCGGAGTTTCGCGAGGCCCATCTGCGCCAGCTCCCGCTCCGTGAGCAAGCGATCGCTTGCTGGCTGCTCCATCGGTAGACTGCCCATGGGCAAAGACTACGGCAAACCGCTGTCCCGTTCATAGTCCCGTTTTCATCCGTTTTTGACCGCTCTTCGTTGACCGCATTTTCCGTTTTCCGCGCACGCCCCGTTTTGGTCGAACTGACTGCGCAAGTTCAACGTACTCAGTCCATTGCAGGCTACGAGAGAGCTTGTCCGCATTGTTAGGTGACGGGACAATCCCGTTTTCCCAACGGTGCAATGTCGAGAGCGAGAAGCCGAGTTCCTGTGCAGCTTTCCCGAGCGTCCCGAACTTTTCTTTGCATCTGACTATAAGCTGTGGGCCCAGGGCCTTCCTACTAATGCCTGCTACGGATTGCGCGCGATAGGCAAACCTCGCTGGGATGTTTGCCAATGTCTTCGCCGTGAGCGACTCACAGAAGGTTACGGCGTCCTCTCGGAGGCTCTTCCGCATTGGGAGCGTCGTGTCGTGCGTTGCCCTATCCCACAGCATCTCCAGCAAATCGGGAATAACATCGAGAAGAAGGCAATTCATGCTGGCGCGATCGGGCCGGTCGTCGTGGGGCCATAAACCGAGCGCCGGCAAGGTATCGGCTATTTCAGTAAAGAGCACGACGATGAGGTCTTTCTGCGCAAGAATGGAGGGCTGTCCTGCGTGCTCGTACGAAACGGAGCAATCCGGCTCCCACCACCGCGTCACGCCCCATTGATTTTGCCAGTTATTTATTGCTGAATCGGCGTGGAGTTCGCAAAGGCGCGCAAATGCGTGTGTCTTCTGTTTGTGCCTCAGTCCTTCGAGCGTCATTGCCTTGAATTTTGCTTTGCCCGCTCTCGTGCTGAGCTACAATGGAAGGCGTCAACCAGTTCCATCGTGGCCCGGCCCGAGTGCCGGGCCTTTCTATTTTTCACCTGGCCGTTTTCGCCCGTTAGAGGTGAACGGCCAAAATCAGAAGACTACATCCTAATCGCAAGCCAGTTCAACCTGGCCTGCTCCAGTAGCATGCGAGCCAAGCTGGGCTCGCCGCCCGAGTCCATAACGGATTGCGCTCGATACACGAGTTCGAGCAGTCTGCCAAGACGCAGCCCGTCCGGGACGGCCGAGCCGGAAGCCCTGACGCTTTCAAGCCGGGCTGACAGAGCGGTCGTGCTGTCAGCTACGACGGAACGTGCCGCACCGCGATCGAGCTGTTCGATGATGACGTTCAATTCATTCTCGATTTGCGCGTCCAGCGGGTTTGCCATACCCACTATCCTTCCTGTGTTCCTGCCGCGTCCGCCGCCGACTCGGCCACTAACGTCCTTATGGCTTCCTGCGCGTCCTGAAACTTCCGAGCGTTTGCATCGCCCTCAATTGACCACGTTCCATCCGGGTTTTCGCCGACATTGCCGATACCCGGCCCCGGGCCCGTTAGGGAAAGGCTTACCACATACCTATTTCCGTCTGCGATGTGCCATAGCGACCACTTCAGTTCACGCCCTCCCACTTTCACTCGTTGGTTCTCGCGGCTTGCGCCTTGTCGCCGCGCTCTTGGTTTTGCGGCTCACTGGCCCCGGCAAGTGTCGTCTCGTTCACCAACGTCCTGATAGCCTCCTCAGCACCTCGAAAACTCCGAAGTGCTTTGTCGCCCACAATGGACCACGTTTCGTTTTGGTTCTTCGCAATGTAGCCGATCACCGGCTGTGGCTCCGTTGAGGAAAGACTCACAGCGAGCCTTTTCCCGCCATCAGAAGTTCGCCACAGGGACCACATCGAGTCACGCACCCGCCTGGCGCACCGCGTCAGTGCTCATAATGAAATCGGCCCAGTCCATGATGTACGTGCCGGCGATTCGAGCGGGATCGGTGGGCTCAAAGAAAACGCCTTTGGCAAGCCGCTGCACATTTTTTACTCGTTCGCCTGCTCTAAACTTTTCCATCCGCCTGCCGTCGCTGGTCCAAGCCACTGCTTCTCGGTTGAAAATCCGCGGGTCCATCGATTGTTCCTCCTCGCGGTTATGTCCTCCTAGCCATTGTTTTTCGAGCACTGGGCGCGTTTAGTATCGTTTTCGCGCCGTTTCGCTCCCACTTCCTGTTCCATCAGGCCGTTCGCTTCAGCATGCCCATCTCCCAACCATAGGCGCGCGGCGTTCTGTCACGGCAGCCAACAATCGGGCTTCACTCCCCCTTCGGCTTCTTCTTTCCCCATCGTGCAGCCGCGGCCTTGCGAGCCACTTCGGCGCGCTGCTCGGGAGTGAGCTTTGTCATGCGCGCACGACCGCTAGCCTTCCCACCCTTTCGGCCGATCTTGGCGAGGTACTGCCCAATGGCACTTTTCTTCGGCATGTTTCCATACATGCTAAAGCCGTTTCAGGAAAAAGGCAAGATTGCCCTTGACATGCTGAAGCGGAGTTAGCATACTATGCGATATGCTGAAGCCGAATCAGCATAAGCGATCTTGAAAAGGAGAACGCAATGCCTACTCACCCCAAAACGAAGCCGGCCCAGCCCATTAAGGCGGATCGAAAACAGAAAACGCAACCAAGGCACGCCTGGCAACCGACCACAATCGGAACCCAAGTGAAGGCCGGTCTTAAGGAGCGCCTGCAGAAATATTTCGACGAATTCCTAGAAACCGGACGCGCGCAAGAGGTCGGATTTCTAGTAGAAGTGTTCAACGAACGGGAATCAGTCGGCGGGGAGTATTTCCCCGGCGAACCCCATGACTACGAAGCGCCACTCTTCTCTGCAATCGAATCCGCTATCAAGAAGTCGACCCGCCCGGTTGTCGTGCTGCCATGCCAAGAGATGCTGCGGCCTGTGAATGATTTCATCGAAGAGCTGGACAAGGCGGCGGAAAAGGACACGAAGATTCTTGCGCGTAAGTTCCTCTCGACTTCCGAAATTCGCGCTCGGCGTGAAGTGGATCTCAAATCGTTGATCGACATGTTCAACGCGAAGACTACGAACGATGACCTGTACTTCCTATACATGGTTCTCGCCCGTTGGGCGGGAATCCTCGAGTTCAATCCTGAAGATCAACCGGAATCGCCGATTATGAGTGCCCTACAGTACGAGCTCGACCACCAGCATTGGGTTGTAAATATACCCGCAGCGACGGGCCGAACGGCGACATTTCGAACACTCATTGCTCTCGCCAAAGATCCTGGCTGGCTGGGTGATTTCCTTGCCTGGGTGGCCGAGCACCACGAGGGCCTCTCTCCATGTGAGGTCGGGAAAGAGGCATTCAGGCATCAGCAGGCATTCGATAAGGCGGCATCGACCGCTGCCTGATTCCAGATGAAATTCTCCAGATCGGCATGGGCGGGCCACAAGGGTACCGCCCGAAAGAGACTGCGGCGCGTCATGCGGTTGGCGCGCCATTGCTCCACCTCGGCCGAAGCCATGAACGAAACCGCCTACTGGTTGGCCTGCTGCCTCGATTCACAGCGGAATTGCGCACCACCGCTGCTGTCTCAGCAAATCCGGCAGGAATTGGACGCGGAGCAGGTGAGGACGCAAAGGAAGCCACCGGGCCTGGCGCCGGTGGTGGACATTTCTCGCCGGAGGATCGCTCTATGAAGTACGCCAGCCCTTTCACGCGCGAGGGCCGGGAACTGCGCCCTTCGATCTTCACCGAACTCATGAACCGATGTGCCTTGGAGAACGGCTTTTCTTTCCCGATACTCGCGGTGCACTGTCTGCCCAAAGGGGCGATAGCTGCGACGTTATACCGCGATGCCGGCAAAGGTGAAGTGGTCCCGGAGTTCCCGGACCAGGTGAACGTCAGCTGTCCGGTTCGCACGGTCTATTTTGAGCTGACCACGTTCCGGTACCGAGCAGCTCTGGAATCGAGCCGCCGGGAGCGGAGTTGAACACTCGATGGCAGAACAATCTAAACTCAAACTGATGGGGCAGTACCAAAACAGCAAGATGGCCGATCCCGGCCCCGAAGATGGCGTCCCGGCCGCCATGTGTCGCCGTTGCGGGGCGCCTGATGAGCAGCATGCGAATGCAAACGAGTGCGTGAGCTACTGGCGTGATCGCACGGCCAAGCTCGAATTCCGCCTATCCGCTGCTCAAGGACGAAAGGCTATTCCGCGGTTCGTGGCGGGATGAGGGCTGGCGGCTCCGCATAAACCGAAGGTTTTATCAGTGGTCCAGTTGGGCTGACTACGGAAGCGGCACCGCGCAGGAATACAGCCGGTCGATACCCCGAATGTCGTCTTGAGACCCCCCATAAGGGGGTTGCGCCTCCCTTAGGAACAGTATTGAGATTGTGCCCAGACTGGCGCAGTATACACGTGGGCGGCAACTGAATGCTCCCGCGTAGTTCCGCTGACTGCATACGGGTAGCCTCTCGGAAGCGGCCCCTTATATTGGGCCATCCCCGAGTGCTCCATTTTTCCCGCGAGAAGCATCCGCTGGCGAAGATCCGTATCCTGTGGTGCGGAGGCTTAAGAAGAAATTCCGGCACGACTCGCCGAACGGCCTATATGCGCTTGACGGACCTTGAGCCTAAAATACCAGTGGGATGGTTCATCTGTAATGGATTTTGTCGGACGGAACCCGCGAAAATAGCTCGCCGCAGCCATTTTCGTCCTTGGCTGGTGCTAGTGGCGCCGCCGAGACATTCTTTGCCAAGACATCGTCGTCCTATCTCAGGGCGGACATCGCAGATCCGGTCACTGAAACGATCATTGGTACGGTGGAAAACGTTCGGCGCGACAATGCTGGGTGATGAACTGTGGTCCGGCCGAACCCCACCGGCCAGCGCAGAGACTCCGGCTACGTTTCCTCCGAGTCTTCTGAGGTCTTGATCTCTTCGCCACACTTCACAAGGTCGTCCACGAATACGATCAGCTGTCTTTGTTGCTCCAAGACAGTCACGACGTCCATCACCTTCTCACTGGCAACCACAATGACGGTACTCGGCGCTATGTACTCAATCGCTCCGGTTGACGTGATTGCACGCAGCTTCTCGCACAACCGGAAGGTTCTCCCGATCCACATTCCTACGCTCCGGCTTTAGATCGCCGGGTACGTTTTACCGCAAAGAAACCGCGACGTGCAATCGCATCCACAAGGACCGCCTGTGCGCACTCATGAATGTATTTCTCCAGACCGGAAGCGCGCCTTAGTTTGGCGAGATCATCCAAATTGTACGTACCGGCCGGACCGGTAAACACCACCTTTATGCCAAGAGCAGCGCGTCGAGTTGTTCGGGATTCATGGGGTTGCGGATTCCGTGCACGTTTGCGCATCCCAGCTAAGTCCAGTCCCATGAGAGAATGCGGACCCGAGGTGCGGCAAATAACCCACGTGTACCCCCTTTTGCGCTGTGTAAATTGACCCTGTTGGGGTATCCCCAAATGTGGGTGTTAAGTTTCCGGCCTGGGGTGTTCATTATTGCCGGTGGGCACTGGTGGTGGCTGACGGCATGCCGGATTTACCCCACCACGCCGGCTTGAACATTGGAACGTCGCCAGCGCCCAAAACAAGACTGAGAGGGAGCGGCGTCGCCCGCCACTCTTCCTTTGTGGCCCTAGAAGCTCTTACCAGCCGCTTTGCCAACGGGATTGCGGCGGGGAAGCCTCGGAGTTCTGGGGCCATAATCCACGTTGGGTTCGCGAGACGCCGGGCGCGGCGATATTGATTAAGCCTGCTTGTAGAACATGTAGAGGAACATCGCCACACTCAAGCCGGCAAACGCATGAATGATCGAGGCGCCCAGCCGGAAAACTGGAACTACAGAGTTCAAAACGCCCCAGCCATCCATAACCAAGTGGACGAGCAAAACAAACGTAAGCAAGCTCGTCCCGGTCAACGCCAGACACGCAGCACTCTTGAGGCTCATGGACCGAGAGTATGGCCCTTTGCGATGGCGGACGCAAGGGCACGTCGGTCGAAATCTCGGCTGTATTCAGTCGGGGTGCGCTTGTTTCGCGTGGTCGCTCATGGCCTGGCGTATCCGTGCTACCTCTGAGGCGATATCATGCAGTCTGATCACGAACATTGCGGCCAGTTCATGATCGTGGCGAAGTTTTGCAGATAGATAGCGCTCTTCTATGTTCGTGCGGCTGAGCACAAGTTCGGTGTACTTCTGTCCCAGGCGTTCGCATTCACTACAGGCTGAACGCGCGCTCAACAGGCTCCGCCGTTTTGGAGGAAAGTGTACACCCGGCGCGAGAGTGGGTAAAGGCTCGGCGTTCGTCAGTTACTCACGGGCCAAAGGCATATTCCGTAGTTCGTAGCGAGGTTAACGCTTGAAATCGTCGGGCACAATTCCGCGCATGAAGAAGTCACTAAAGCGCCTCAGGGCCAGCGAATAAGCGTCCAGGGCAGCCCTGCGTTCACTACCGGCTGCGCGGATTCCCGGAGTCCCATCTGGGTTGGCACTGTTTATGCGCATCGGTGCTACCCGGCTGCCCGGTGGCGAGGGGTCTCCCCACGCCGTTGTTATTCAAATCTCCAGCTCTTCGCGCACGAGACGACGGACAATGCCGGCAACATGCTCGGCCGTTTCCTTGCCCGTGACTTCTTCCCAGAGTGCCTTCCTGATCGGCTCACGGATCTCCTGTTCGAGGCTGTAGGCGCCCTTGTCGAATTCGTAGTCTTTCTCGAGCCGCTGGATGTAGCGGTAGATCTCGCCCAGCCCGTCATCGATCAGGCGCTCCTTTTGCTGGTATCGTTCGTGAGCCTTGTTCACGCGGTCCACGACGCGATCACGGGCTTGATCAAGCTGCGCGCGGGGCGTGCCCTGAGGCATCGCGTCCACGGCTTGCTGGAGCTCTTCTCGGGCAGCCTGTTTCAGCTTGTCGGAGATTCCCCACGGGAGTGAGTAATCAAGACCCGAAAGGACGGCGGCGCGCATTTCATCGTCTCGGCGGGTAGTAATTCTCGCCCTAATCGATGCCAAAGCAGCATCGCGCGTCTGGTCGAACTGTCGGTCTGAGGCGCCGATCGGCAACGCTTCGAGAGCTTCGCGGACAGCATCCATGGCGTCCTCCCGCTCATCGGACGTAGGACCATCGAGACTCCACAATGCCCGTTCCGTGATGTCGCGGCATTTCTTCTTGTGCTGGCACTCTTTGACGATCGGTTGCACAGCAGCGTCCCCGGCTCCTTCCATCCCCGAGCGGTCGGCGCCTTGGCGTAATCTCTCGATCGCTCCGCCGGCGGCCTCCTGCGCCCGCGCTCGCCATTCTGGTTCCTCCATCATCCGGCAATCGATCTCCGCCCGGAACAGCACTGTGGCGATCGCCTCTTTTATTTCCTTGGTCCTGGCCCACGGTTCGAGCGCACGCTTGACGGCCGCATCGACCTGGCCTCGCACAACCCCGTAATCACGAGTTGGATCGAGTCTTTCAAGTACCCGCTCCACTTCGTCCACGATCTCGATCTCGATGCTTTCTGGCACGTCCCACGGCCGCTGCTGTTGGGCGTATGAGATCCATTCGTCACGCCATTCTTGACGCCTCTGGGCAGCCTGCTGAGCCGCAAGCTGCCGCTCCTGCGCCTCCCGCTCCTCGCGTTCGCGCCGGCGCCGCTCCTCCTCCTCTTCGGCGTCGCGCCGGCGCCGCTCCCGGAAGTAGTCACCCAATTCGGTGGCTTCGCGCTTGAGCTTGAGCTTGTCCAGCTTGTTCCGGCGCACCTTCAGCTCGGCATCACTAATGACAACTTCCTCCACAGCAGAGGCCGCGGCGTTTGTGGGCGGCGCCAGCAGCTCAGTGCGACCGTTTTGGACTGCCTGTCTCGCTTTGGGCTCAGGCTCGGCGCCGACTGGCACCGGAGGCACTCCGTCCTTCTTCAGGCGGTTGACTTCCTGCATGGGAATCCGCCACTGTCCGCCTTCGGTCCGCTCTGCTTCGACTAGGTTCGCCTCGCACAGCCTACGCATGTGGCGGGGCGGGATTCCCAGTTCGGCCGCGGCCTGCGCGGTACGCCAATACCGCTCGGTCATGTGTTACTTCCTCCCGGATTCGTGAAATGCACGAATTTTGAACGAATTTTTGACAGATGAACGTTCTGTGAACGAATATTGCACGAATTCCGCACGTTCCGTGAACGTTTGCTGCACAGTTTTTGACGGTTTAGCGGTCGTACACCCATGGAACGTGGCTATTTTAGGCGGCCGGTCATTACCAGAAGAACCATGCCTGCGGCGGTCGCTACAATCAAAAACGCCCCGAGCGGACGTTGGGGTGGTGACGGCTGTGCCGGCGAAGTATCCGGATCGGTAGCGCAGTAGACGGGCTCACCGTCGGAGCCGATCGGCGGCGTCATCTCGATCGCGCTATCGTCCATACTTCGAGCGCCGGCGCCGAGCTGCTCGGGCCCGGTTGCCGCGGTTGTTTCGAAGCAGCCGCTTCAGCTCCTTGTCACTGAACAGGGGAGCGTTGGGGTCCTCGTAGGCGAGATCCCGCCAGGCGCCAGCAGCCCACTTCTTCGCAGGTGCGCTCGATCGGGAAGGTGACAGAACCGTCTTCACGGCGATGATGATGCCGACGCCGATGACGAAGGATGTCAGGAGCGAGCCGCCGAGGAATGAGCCTGCCAGGAAATCAGAGCCGCTGGAGTCCGTGCCGGTATCGTCACCGAGGCCGCTCGAGGTAGCGACAAAACCGGTACCGGCAGCGGCCGCGGGGAGCCAGCCGAGCGCTTTCGAGAATGTCGTTGCTAGGAACATCTGCGCGAATGATCAGCCAAACATAGCGGCCAGGCCGGTCTTCTTTTTGCTCTTCTTCTTCACCGGATATTGCTGGTTGATGTCTTCCTTCAACAACTGATACTCGAGATCTAACTGCTTCAGCGCGGCGCTGCGGGCTTTGCGATTCTCTTCATCCGAGGCGTGGCCGCCGAAGAGCCACCAGATTCCAAGGCCGGCGTACACGAGCATGTTAAACGTCGAGGCCCACGGCATAAGATCACCGATCACGGCCGTGGCGTTGCCATTGGCGAGGTCGACGCCGAGGGTCGTCAAATCGCCCATTCCGCGGTAATGGATCTGGCCTCTATTTGTCGGGAGGCCGGTATTGCTTCCGCCGCACTCGGCACTGGGCGAGGCCGGGAAGTACGCCGAGTAGGGCTTTCCAGGTGTTGTGACGAATCCAGACATGGTGAATCTCTTTCCTCCAATACTCGCTTTCGTTGACCGAATGTTCCCTCAGAACGGCACGCCTGTCTTGTCCGTCCCATGCGCCCTCCGAAGCCGCCAGATTTCCTTGCCGAAGCTCGATCGGCGCCCCGGAGGCGTGGCGGACACGAGATCAACGGCGCCCAGAACGTCCATCGGTCCGTGGCCCTGCAGGCTCGTCACTGCGGTCACCCACTGCGCCAGGGTTCGCGCTCCTTCGTGATCCGCCGGGTTGAACTGAACCGTTCGCCGGCCGATCCCGGCACGGAGCAGCATAATTCCGATCGAGGTATTACAGCTCCTGCACGCCCACGTCAGATTGTCCGGCGAGCAGTCGGCCTCTTCACCATTGATGTGGTGCACCATGAGGCCGTCTGTTTTCCCGCAGAAGCTGCAGTGCTTCGGGACCTCGGCAATGCAGCTCTGCGCTCGGTATCGCTTCGCGCGGTCCGAGATGGAATCGGCGGGTTTGCGCCAGCCCTGACCGCACCCGGGCGGCCCGCCGGCTATTCCCCCGGTTCTTCGTCTTCGTCGTCGAGGTCGTCATCGTCATCGGCGTCTTCGTCGTCGCCGTCACCAACGAGTTCCGCGATCGAATCCAAACGATCGTTCAAATCGGCGTTCTCGTCCTCAAGCTCGGCGATCCGGTCCTCTAACTCTTTCTTGCTGGCCATTTCTGCGTTTCTCCTCTTTGCGGGGTTGATGATTTCAAAGTGCCGCCGATCCGCGTAATCTTCCACATCCTCATCCGCGATTTCGTCCGCGCGCTCGTCGTCACCGAGAACGTTTCTGACGAAACGCTCTGCTTTTTCCTTGCGCCCGGCTACTTGCTCGCGGGTGAGCTGCTTCACGGCTTCATGGTCTACCGGATCCGGACTGCTGGAGGGTATACGAATTCGCGGTCCGAATTAGTTACCGGACCGAATTCGTGATCGAATTTGTTTCCGTTTGAGATTGGCTTTGGCGGCA